>Ga0209976_10000401_pt1 | contig 29763 bp, 43 predicted proteins | sample SumtaG_FD_182806 | JGI IMG/M metagenome (GOLD analysis project Ga0209976, IMG submission 182806) | Deep subsurface microbial communities from Indian Ocean to uncover new lineages of life (NeLLi) - Sumatra_00157 metaG (SPAdes) (version 2) | ecosystem: Environmental > Aquatic > Marine > Oceanic >...
ATCGCCGCCGCCGCACTTGGAACAGTCGAAACAATAACCAATAAAAAAGGAACATCGGCAGTAAGCGCAACGGTCGGTATTGCATCGGTTAACGCTTTATCAGGTAGCGAGGATGATTTGGCTACCGGTCATTATATCGTCAAGGTAGTGACAGCAACGACGGTTGACGTTTATGTTGATACTGACATTGATTTTAGCATACCGGGTGCAACTTCTAAACTCTATGTAAATGATTTATTAAAAATCACCGTGACACCGCTAACCGTTCCTGATTCCGGATCAACGGTTACTATCCCTGATTATGGTCTTGAGTTAGTTGGTGGTTCTGGTACGGTTGCAATGACCGTTGATGATACCGCCGAATTTGACGCCGTTGCAGAACATGGGGGGATTTCAGATATCACCCTTGGTCAAGCAACAATCACCCTGCCTGAATTTGGATTCTTTGCTTACGGTGCTAGACGAGCCGATAATAGTATTTTTAGAATCCATGCATTCAAAGCTAAAAGTTCGACCGGAATGGTCGTACCCCTCTCCGAAGGTGCATTCATGATCACCAACTTGGTGACTACTTTACTTTATGACAATGCTCAAGACGCCGTTGCAATAGCGCGGGCCGTCGCGGGTGCATAATAGATAAAAGTGGATTATTTCGAACTTCGACCGAATCCGGTTGAAATCGTTTTAAATGGGGAGGTTTTCGAACTCTCCCCATTTTCCCTTTCTGAAATGGTATATTTCGGTTCGACTTACGGTCATGGTAACGTTGAACTTGGTATTAAATACCTACATTCTGTCTTGAGTAAACCCGAAGTACCCGCCGATCTTATCTGTTCTATCACTCACCATATGTTAGTCGATCCTGATACTTACCCGTCGATTTGTATGTTTAAAGTGGGAGTAAAGGGTACTAGTGACAAACCCAAACCAATCGAAGAAGTAACCAAGACCATCAGTCATTTTTACCATGCAATAAAAAAGAATATTGAAAATTCTCAACCTATTATTGATGATTCGAAATCAACGGAAGATAACGAATCAAAAACAGGTAAGACAGGTCAATCTGAAAATCTAGTGATTAATTGGGCGTCGATATATGTCGAAATTGCAAGCGTTATAAAATACACGATAGAAGAGTTTTATAAAATGACTCTTCGGCAGATTTACGGGATCAGGGACCAAGTAAAAGTACACAAATACAACGATCTATTATTACAAGGTAGGCTTGCCGGTGCGATTCCAAAGAAACCGAATTATCATATAGGTAATCGAAGAAATAATATTGATGATTTAGAAAGTGCATTTAATGAGCAAGACGACACTGAAATGACTAACTTAATGAACGAATTTATTAAGAGTAAACCCGATGGCCGTCGAAAGTAAAGAAGAACTATTAATCAAGATCGCCGCTGATGTTGACGATTTAAAAAAGGGATTAGGAAAAGGGGAAAAGGGGGTTGATAGCTTTTCCACCAAGGCGAAGAAAAATATCAAAAGTCTAGGAGCGGCTTTCGCCGTTGTCTTTGCGGGTATCGCCGCCGGTGTGATCTCTTCGATTAATAAGTTTAAGGATTTTGAAACGGGTTTAGTATCAGTCGCCAAAACTACCGATCTAAGCGGTAAAGATCTTGATGTTTTTAAAGCTCGGATTATTGAGTTATCAAAAGAAATTCCTGTAAGTACAGACCGATTACTTGAAATCGGCGCGGCGGCTGGTCAATTAGGGATCAAGGGAAGTAATAATTTAATCCCGTTCATTGACACGATTGCTAAACTAGGAGCATCAACCAACCTTGTAGGTGAAGAGGCGGCGATACAAATCGCTAGAATTATCAATATCACCGGTGAGTCAATTCAAGATGTCGGTAAATTCGGTGCAACCTTGGTTGATTTAGGTAACAACTTCGCTACTTCTGAGAAAGAAATTGTTCGTCTTGCTTCTGAAGTCGCCAAATCAACGATCAATTACAAATTAAGTTCAACAGAAGTATTAGGTTTATCCGCCGCGATGTCTTCACTCGGTATTAAGGCCGAATTGGGCGGTTCTTCGGTTGGTAGGGCTCTTCGTGCTATTGATTTTGCAATCAGCGATACTACCGGACCTGCAATCAAATCCTTATCAGAATTAACCGGTATAGCTGCTAAAGATTTACCCGAAGCATTCGGAGATAACGCCGTTGCTGTTTTTCAAAAGTTTGTAGAGGGATTAGGAAATATAGAGGGAGGCGGTGCGGCGGTTGCTTCTAAAATGGCCGAATTCAATTTGAAGGGTGAAGAATTATTAAAGACGATTCCTACACTTGCCGAAAGATCAGAATTATTAGGACAATCCCTAAAAAGGGCCGGTGTTGCCGCCAAGGAAGGTAGCGCACTGAATGAAGAGGCGGCGCAAGCATTTGACACAACCGCTAGTAAATTGCAACTTGCTCAAAATAGGTTATCAGATCTTCAAAGGGAATTAGGCGAACAATTAGCACCACAAATAATAGAATCTTTAAATGAAATTACGGAAGTTGTAATTGAAAATAGAGATTCTTTTGCAGCATTAGCAACCGGGGTAAGCCTTTCTTTAAGTTTAATTGGTTTCGCGTTTACTAAGTTGCGAAAAGGTTCAATGTTTCTTTTCAGGAAAGCATTATTTGAAACGAAACAAGCAACCGAAAAAACCTCAAAGGAATCAACTGAATTTTTAGAAAAGGAATTAAAAAAGCGGGGTATTACTCTTGAAAAGTTTAATAAAGATCGAATAGCCCGAAAAAAGAAAACCGCCGCTGATTTAAAAAAGGTTGATAAAAAAGCAAACGCCGCTGAAGTCGCCGCCGCATTAAAAAAGAAATTAGACCTTGAAAAGATAAAAAAAGCAGAAGCGGCTGAACTTGAAAAAATAAAAACGGATCAATTAGCAAGATTAATTCGAATTCAGGATAATGAACTTGAACAATTTAAACTAAAAGATGAAAACGCAAGCGCTGAACGGATACGATTAAAAAAAGAAGAGGGTGAACAACTTGAAGCGTTAGACAGAATTCATAATGATATTCTTGAGTTACAACAAAAAGAATCTCTTGATATTTTAGAACAACAAAACCTTAACCATTTAATAAAGTTAAAAGAACGTCAAGAGTTAGAAATCAAACGTAACCTGAAAGCGCAAGAACTTGCGAGTGATGATTTAGTAACAGAAATTGAAGACACGTTTGAAGATATTGAAGAATTAGACGTTCCTGATATTATCGTGAAAGTTGCCGTTGATAGATCTGATCTTGATGATTTTGAAGAGGAACAAGAGGAACGGGAAAAGGAAGATAAAGAGGATGATCCCCCATCGGAAGATAAAGAGGATGATCCACCACCACCAACGGATACACCACCCCGAACCGGTACAGATATCACCGTAAATTCTGTTACGTGTTCAGAAGGTGCACAACTTGCTTATACCCCTATTGTCAGTGGTCAATGCGCGGGTGGTTATAGTCAACCTATAGGTTCTTCAAGATGCTTTCAAGATTGCTATGATGGTTACGAATCAAATATACACTTAGGTGCGGTTGTACCCGAATGCATTAAAATTGTTGAGGATGATTTGACAACGACAACACCCCCCGCAACTGTTCCGACGGATACAACCGTTTCTTTTTGGCCGGATGGTACAAACGCGTCAAGTCTTAATGATTGTAAATCGAAGTGCGCTAATAATAGTTTTCAGGAACTTGTTTCTGAATGTTGGGCTGCTTGCGATTCCTTTTATTCTTCAGCCAATGTATCAGGTAATATTAATCTTAGGTCACCAAACGCACTTTTACAAAATAGATCACCAATTCAAAATGAAGTTGACGGAATGATTGATAATAGTAGTGATAATATACAACAATCAGGCGGTAGTTCATCGAAAGTTATCGTTGATATTAGTTTGAAAGACGAACTTATTGATTTTATTGAAGCCAAAATACGTGAACGCAAAGACTTAGGAACATCAGGGGAATAAATGACTATTGATGGAAATATTAAAGTATTTGATTTGTCTAAAGCATTATTTAAAAATGGTGCATCGGTAACCGCTACAAGTGGTAATGATACCGCCGATAATATGATTGATTTTAATTCACTTACCCGGTGGCAAAGCGTCGGAAGTGATGATACTACTACCGAGACTTTAGTTTTTACTCTTGATGAACCTACTACAATATCAAGGTTACTTTTCTTAAATCATAATTGGTTAGAATACACCATAACACCGATTACAAGCTCATTTTTACTTGATGATTTAGCGGCGATATTACTTGACGATAGTTCAGATGAATTAGAGGATGATGGAAGCATACTTGAATTTTTAAACGTCATTTCTTTACTTTCCTCTATTCCGATTAGTGGAATATCAGAAACGGCGTATTCTTTGAGTAGTTCCTATTATGAATTTGACGCCGTTTATTGTTCTGGTTTTACTGTTAATGTGGTCAAGGCTCAAGAGTTGCATGATTCACCCGATCAAGAAAAGTTTTGTTTTAGAGCAATCCCGACAATAGAGGTAAATTCAAATAGTGGTACTTTTGAAAAGTTTCCGGTTCTTAATGGGGTTACAGATTTCAACGGTATAGTTACCAGAATTCTAAATAGTAGATCCAAGGTACAAAAACAAACTTCTGTATTTGTTGCGGGTTTGAACCTTAGAACAAATGTACAAAATGATATCGAATTACTTGAATTTATGAGATACACGAATGATGATTTTTTATTTTGGCCGAACGGTGGAAAGCTTACAGAATCATTTTTTAGATTCAATTCTACCCCGTATAAATTGACTGATATTTTTCAAATGCAGGTTAACAATAACGTATTAACACAGTACTTCGGTAACATCTATTCTAATATAATTGATTCAAGTGTTGGAATTATAGAGACTATATAAAATGACCTTATCATATACAGTAATATTAACCCCTCTACTTTCGAATGACATTTATGACTCACCGGTTGATGTAACGGAATACTTAGAACCGGGTGCAATCTCACAAATTAAACAGCAACTAGACCAAGGGCAATATGAAATTGGAAAGTTTGTTTATGGAAGTATCACGGTAAATTTTAATAATTTTAAAGGTAAGTTTAATGATCGTCGTTTTGATTCTCGTTCAATTTTTCCATACTTACGGGACCGGGCAAAGGTAGATATTACCTTTGTTGATAATGATTCAAGCACTGAAATATCATATAGAGGGTTAATCAGTGACAAGGCGACAAGACCGGATCTAAGTAAGCACACTATGAAGTTTACACTTTTATCATTAGATTCTATTTTTGAGCAATCTCAAAATGTATCCGATGCAATTCAAGATGGTGATACTTTCTCTGATGCTTTTCAAGTATTGTTAAGTACTCCAACTATCACTAGTATCTTGAATTATAGCGCATCTAATATAAATCCGACTTTAGATCTTACAATTGATGATAGTTCGGTTTTTAATAATTTATTGGCAAAAAATGTAATTGATGTTTTATTACAGGCTTCAAATAGTATTTTATTAATTGATGACAGTGCAAATATCATCATTCGAAATCGAACCGAAAACGCTAATACACCACATTTACTTTACTATAATGATCAATTTAAACGTGATAATATAAAGAGGATTTTAAATGTTAATAATGGTCTTCAACGAATGTTCAATAGTGTTTTGGTAAATACCTTTGAATCAAAAGACCAAACATCAATTAATGTTTATAAGATTCGACAAAAACGATTTACCTTTAGTTTTATAACTGATGAAACGAAAGCGCGAATCATAGGAACGTCAATACTAGGTGATTTCGGTATACCTAAAGTTGAAATGGATTTTGAAGTCAGTACAAGCTTTGCAAAAGATGTTGAATTTTTAGATAAATCAACCGTTGATATCCAACCATTATCACAAGAGTTTCGACAAAATAATATTGGTATTTATTCAATTGACGAATATGGAAAAGCGTATTATTCGCAAGATATTTATGATTTTACATTTCCTAATAATATACCACTTAAGATGATAGCACAGTTTGAAAACCCTTTAAATTTTAATACTATTCTTCGATTAAGGGAGATTTAAGAAAATGGCATTAACTAGTTTACCACAAATAACAGACGGTTTAATTAAGTTACTTCACATTAATAATTTAATTGATGCAATATCAACGGTGTTTATTGGTCGCAATGCTTCGGGTGTACCTACCGCCGGTCAAGATTTAGGTTCGGAAACTTACGAATGGGGTAATGCGTACATACAACAGTTAATATTAAATGGGGTTACAATTGACGAAACAAGTTTAACGGGTTTACTCAATAAGGTGATATCGGGTAAAATTAGATCAACTTCTAATCTTGCGGATTATATCAGGGCGGCGGGTTCATCGGCGGCGTTTACACTTGAAGGTTTAAGTACTAACTTAGAATATAGTGTTAACGGTAATATTACAAATGTAACGGTCGATTTAGTCAAATCAGGATTGACAACCGCACCCGCTACAAATAACACTTGTCAGGTTGATGATACTTCTTTAATCGATCAAGAAAGTTCAAAATTTATAGGTGAAGACGGAACGACTTTAACTCTTGATACAGTAGGATCAGAGATACAAAGTAGAGTTGGTATGATTATAGCTTTAAAACGATCAACTGAAATAATGTTCGGGGTTATGGAAACCGCAACGACTTTTACTAATGCGTATAGAGGTTTTTTCTTTGATTCATCGGGTGATCCTATAAAACGTGAAGTAATATCAAATAATGATGTTTTAACTTTGTTAGAATTAGGCTGGATCTTTTTACAGGACAACGGGTCAACTATCGATATTAGTTATCAAACACCTATTATATCGGGCACTGAACCAACCTTAGAACTTGATGGGGGTGCTTTGTCAGATGGTCAATACTGGTTTGATATTCCGAATGATGGATGGAAAAGACACAACGGATCAAGTTTTGTTTCGACTGATAGAATCTTGGTAGGAATGGCAGTAATTGACACAAGTAATTGTATAGGTTCAAGGTCTATCGATTTTAATAAATCGTTCAATGATTCAATAATAAATGAATTGGTGGTTGATTCGAATACACTTATTAGTTCGGCTTTAAATAATACAAGTATTAATGTAAATGGTAGAGATATAAAAGTTCAATATTCACCGCTTGAATGGACTATGCCGACCGATCTTGAATCAGGTGAAAGTGAATCATCAAGTCAGGATTATTATGTTTATTTAGGTGATAAAGGAGAAAGAAAACTTTCAACGATAAAATATTATGATCGACCCGATCTAAAGGGTTTATATCACCCTTATAATTCATGGCGATGTATTGGTATTGTCACGAATGACGGATCAAGCAATTTTTCAGTTGTGAGAGATTATCACGGAAGAACAAAACAAGAAATATTAAGTAATAAAACAATAACAACTCCGATAATTGCCGATGGAAGTGGAATTGACAAAGTTAACACCGTAGCAGATCAAGGAACAGTTTCGACAAGTGGGGTTTTGTTTAAACAAATAGAGATTGGAACATGGGATATGACCGGGGTTAATGATTCGGTGACGGTTGCTCATGGTTTAACTATGTCAAAAATAAAAGCGATTGAAGTTACAATATTGAGTGATGGTAATGCACCTGAAAGTTTTCTTGGACATCAATACAATTCGGCAAATGGTGCCGATTTAGGTCAAAAGGGAGCATGGGTAGTTGATGCTACAAATGTTATATTATCAAGATTAAGCGGCGGCCATTTTGACGCCGCCGCTTATAACGATTCAACAAATAGAGGATGGATTAATATTTGGTATTCAGTTTAAAAGTTAATACTAATTGAATACCCATTTGATTCATTCACTTTAACTGCTTTCAATTCTGTTCTAATAAAAGTTACTTGAAAATAAACCCTATATTCCTTAGGAATCATATAAACAAAAAACCAATGCGAAATTATACCTAGACCTATAAAACTATCAATCGTTTCTTGTTGAGGGTGTTTTTCAAAAATAGGGTTTGTTTCAATGATTCCATCTTTCACAAAGTTTTTTGTTTGTTGCCAATCGATCAAACTATAAACGGTAAACACAGATTCAAGAATGATATCTTGAGTTGATAATGGTTCAAAATATTCATTAGCGTTTACGTTATTAAAGATTAATATTAATCCGATTAAAAGTAGTCTTTTCATAATTTCATCTTAACACTTAATCCAGGTTTATACAATGGCAAAAAGAGAAAGTTACCCGGCAATGTTAGCGGCGAATTTAGCCCTTTTAGATATATTCGGCGTATGGGATGAATCCGGCGGGTTTTTAACGAAAAAAATAACTATTGAGGAAATGAACAAACAATGGGCAACCGTGACAGCATTAGCGGCGGCGTCTACTGGTAGTTTTACCTTTGCACAAAGCGCAACCCCTTCAGCGACTCAAGCAGACGAAACGTGGCTTGATACCGACGATGGTAAAGTTTACGTTTCTAGCGGTTCTGGTACTGGTAATTGGGGTACTTTTATTTATCAATTGGTTTTGAATAATATGACTGAAGTATCCGGAATAACAGTAAACAGCGTTGAACTATTAAACGGGGGTGTTACTGGATATTTACCACATAATTTTATAATAAATGGTGATAATAGAGTTAATCAAAGATTGTTAGCAGGTGCAGTCGGAGCAAATGACGGGGTATACGAAGCGGCTGATCTTTGGAAAACGTTGTTAAATGGGATTACAGCTAATATTGAACTTGTAACCTCGTCACAACCTAGCGCGACACCGGGTAGTCAATCAGTAAAATTAACAGCAACGTCAACAGCATCCGGTAAATTAGGAATACAAGAGGCTATTGAAAATTGGGAATTGTTTGCAGGTAAAACAGTAACCTTTTTTTGTTACCTAAAATCAAACAAATCATCAAATGTTAGATTGTCTATTGTTGAAAATGGAATCGGAAATACAGCAACAAGTCAGGTTCATACGGGTGGTGGAAATTGGGAGTTATTTACTTTTACCGTTGCCGTTAGTGCAGGTATAAGTGGATTAGGTGTTATTCCTAGAATAGTTGCGTCAAACGGTTCTTCTAATGTCTCTATAACATCGGGTGATTATATTGAATATACCGACGTCGGTATGGTTTTAGGTTCAAATGCGCCGCCTTTTATTCCAAGGGATCTTGAAACCGAAACGCGGAAATGTCAAAGATATTTTTACCGGGCCGTTGACGGGAGTGATACTACTGTTGAACAAGTTGGGCCAGGATTTAATAATTCAACCACAAATCAACGGGTAACATTACGATATCCTGTAGAAATGAGAATTGCTCCATCTTTAGTCGTTAATGATATTACTGATTTTAATGTATTTCATAAAGCTACAACGAGCACACAAACAACTAATATTGTAAGTAGTGTTGCAACAAAAAGAACAATTGAAATGACTGTAACCGTAGCCTCAGGATTAACGGCAGGTGAAGGGAGTTATTTACGAGCTAGAAGTGCAAATACAAAATTAGATTTTGATGCTCAATTATAAAAGGAAAATATCATGGAACTTTTTGACATTATCATCAATTATCTACCAAGGTTGATAAACTTTTTGATCAATGAATACCCGGTTATCGCAACCTATACAATTCTTATTTTGAGTATTCCAGGTTTTTTAACAACTGCGATTTCGTTATGGGTAAAACTTACTCCCTCAACAGAAGATAATCAATGGTGGAACAAAAAAAGAAATGGAAAATTAAAACCGTTGTTTGATTTCCTTGACCGGTTTTCTTTGGTTTTGAAACCATTTAGTAAAAATATCTAATACAGGTTTCATTATGACATATGATAGAATGGGTGTAGATATTTCGGGTGTAATTGGTAAAAATGAAAACGACGCTTTTACTTTTGTCAATTCAAACGCTGAATCGTTTCAGAGTGTTTCCTTTTTTGTGAATGCTCCTACCGGTGGCGAAGTTGTCTTTGAGCAAACTTTTGATAATATCAACTGGGAAACCTTAACCCTTCGATCTGTTGATAATGATATTTACTGTACTGGAACCGATAACGGTTCATCTTTTCTTGGTTCAATCGCCGCTGTTAAAAAGTTTCGTATTCGTACAAGTTCAGCGGGTAGTGCACCCGGTTCTATTGTTGGTCGTGTAATTAAAGGTCTTACCATTTTGGAAGGTATCGAATTCGGTTATCCACCTCATAAAATCGGTTATCCACCGTTTCATATTGATAAAAATTATTCTATAGCTAAAACAAATGAAGTTCTTTATACACCACCTACCGGGAAAAAATTTGCAGTTACCGATTATGGTATCATTGTTTCAGGTACTACAGATGGAATAGCAACTATTTTTGATGAAACTAACGAAGAAGGAAAACGACTTTTCAACGGTAATATTGAAGTTGTAACAAATAAGCAATTTTCAAGAAATCATTCGTTTAGAGTACCTTTTCAAGCATTAGCTATTGATAATTCGTTAAAGTTAACAACGAGTACTGCAATCGCAATTGATATTATGATTCATGGTTATTATTTTTAAACTATGGTCAAGTAAGAAGTTTTACCATTGTCTTTATCATATTCGGTGAAATATTTATCAATTTTCTGTAATGCTTTTTTACTATGAGAAACCCCCCATTTAACCGGGTGAAGATATAAACCCGGTGCTATACATCCCCTAAGTTCACTCGGAAAATTAGCCGGGTGAACTAAGCATTTTGTTCTGTATTTATTCGGCCCTACATTCAAATTGACTGAACTTAATCGATAAGCAATTGGCCAATCATGATGAATTGATCGGTGACGGGTCATTTTGTACCGACCCGGTGGAATACAAGAAATATCCCTTTGATTTGAGTGATACGGTAATTCGACAGTGTAACAAAGAAATGTACTTATCCTTCCGTTATGACCAGTCATAAGATAAAACTTACCCATTGTACAATTATCAAGATATGTTCTTACTAATTTAAATTCACTCATTTTCAATAATCTCCAGATCATCCTCATAAACTACATACGACGGCCAATTAATATCGGTGCATTCGTATGCTTTTAATCTCGACGATCCGTAACCGTATAAACTAAAAGCATAAACAAAATCAAATTTTTTACCGACGAATCTTTCTAGGGTTGTCGGTATTTTTGATGAATCTTTCGGTTTATAGATTGCTGTTATTTGATTCATATTTATACACCGTGATATAGATTAGAATCTGCAATATCCATTAAAAGTAACATTGCAAGTTTATATCTGATACCTTGTGGTTGTGTTGTTTTCAAGACTTCAGCAATCCATAACGCTTCGTTATACATTAGATCGTTATTATCTTTTAAATTTGTATATTTAACAGATTGAATTGGTATTACAAATTCAATAGCGATGTCATCAACTGGTTTATCATTTGTTAAATCACTGGCCTTGTACGCTTTTAATGTTTTCATTTAAACTACCTCTAAAAGTCGCAAGTAATCACCAGTAATATAATCAGCGATCCCTTGCTTATTATTGAGAGATTGATTGATTTTAACGTCAATCGTTGCACGACAGATGATAGATAAAATAGTACAGTTTTTAGTTTGTCCGGATCGGTAAATCCTGTCTTGAGATTGTAAGTCATATCTCAAGGAAAAATCTCGACTATAGTTTATCATGTAGTTAGCAACCTGCAAGTTTTCACTCATACCCCCGGTTTTTGTATTACCTACCCAATATCTACAAGCCGGATCGGTTTTAAAACGTTCCTTGTTTTCTTCCCTTTCCTTTTTACTGACACCACCATAATACATTATAGAGGAATCTTGACCGTATTCGGCTTGAATAGAACGGTTGATTAGTTCGATTCCCTTTTTGAACCTAGACCAAATGATTACTTTGTAATCCTTATTGATCTTTTTCATTAGTTCCATTAATAAAGTCAATCGGGGGTTTTCTCCTGGTAGTTGCTTTGCTATGTCGGGTTCATCGTCGGAAACGTAGAAACCTTCAAGGATTTGTTGCAATCGCATGTAAAGAACTAAGACATTCGAAACGGTCATTTCCTCAAAGGTGGATTCTTCCTTTTCTTCGGATGATAGTTTATTATACTCTATTTCCTCTTGTTGTTTAAGTATAATTTGAGTACGAAGCAAATCGACCATATCATTATAATACTTTTTATACTCACCACTTAATTCATAATGCACATTTTCTTTTAGCTTTTCAGGTAGATCAAGACAATCAATCTTAAGTATTCTTGAAGAATAAGGTTTAATTTTCTTTGATAGTTCCTCTATGTTTCGATATCCTACCTTGAAAGCTTTCGTTCGGTGAACCAAGGATAGGATTTGATTGACTTTTGAATAATGTCTAGGGGGTAACTCTTCATGAAGTTTTTGTGCTGAGATCTTGACGTTATTGGTTTTTAATTGATAAATCCAGTTTGCAAAGTATAAACTTTCTTGAATAAAGTCGGGTCTTGATTCCCCTCTAATCATTAATTCAGTGAGAAAACCTTTTAATTGAGGGTTTATCAAGACTTCATAACGGGCTTGAAATGCATTGAAATCAGTATAGCCAAGTAGTCCAGGTTTAAGGAATTCGAACGGTGCGTATATATCAGACGGACCTTGAGTAATTGGCGTCCCGTCCATGATCATCCGGTACTCACAATAAGGGGCAATCTTTAACAATCCCTTAGTACGTTGTGAAGTGTAGTTTTTAAAGTCGGTTGCTTCGTCGATTACTACGAAAACACGCCTTGATTGAATGAATGACGATAAAAGATTAAATGCTCTGTTTGGTGCTTTGTGTTTCGGGGAAAAGCGTAAGGCGTCGGTGTTTGCTCCTAATAGTTTCAATTTTCTTTTTTTATTATTAGAAGAAAGATCAAAAAAATCTTCAAGATTTTTTTGATCTTTCTTCCTAAGCACAGAAGACCAAAAAGCACTATCATAAGGAACACTAATATCATTTTTACTTTCATCGGTTACATGTTCCTTATAGATATTATTAGGTGCAATTAAAATCATTGCATCAATTAAACCTTGCCTAAACAGATATGAAGCTTTATCAAATGCAACTTTAGTTTTACCCGTTCCCATATCCCAAAATAGAGCAAAGTAAATTTTAATGATATGATTAATAAGGAATTCATTTTGATGATCGAATGACCGGCGCTTGGTGAGGATTCTCATAGATGAGAACCAATCAAAAAATGATCGGCGCTTTCAAAATTACCTATAGGTAAATCGATAAAATCTTTATAGTTCTTATCATCGATAATAATCAATTTTACCTTACCCCCATTATTAAAATAGTTTTCCTTTGCTTGTTCAATCTGATCGGTGGTTGGTGGTGAACCAAAACCCGGTTTTCTTCTGAATTTTTTGAATGCCATTGATTCCTTTTCGATAGAGGTTTAATCAAGTACTATTCATCAATATAAACTTCAAGACCTTCCTTCTTAATAAACCATTTCTTCACCCGGATTGTGTTTTGATCTTCGTTGACATCATCACAAACCGACGCCGGAAACCAGACCTTTTGGAGATCGAAAACACAAAGGTATGCTTTTGGGTTTTCTTCATTGGTATCATGGTACGTGGTGTGCTGAAGTTCGTCAAATACTAAAGTTTCCATTTCATTTGCTTCCATGTTTAGTGCTCCGTAAGGGTTGTAATTAGTCTTGATTGAATTAAAGAACTTTCATCACCTAATAGAGGTAAATTAAAAGTGTAAGTACAAAGATTAACACTCATCATTGGTGTTTTAGTTATATTTCCTATAATTTGCGAAGCATGATAATTATAAAACATAACATCTCTTTCAACTTGAAGACAAAGAAAAGCGCCGCCGTTCCCATGTTTACCATGACGGTATAAAAACGCTTTTTGCCATTTGGTATAATGATCGATAGTAACGATGGTATCGGGTCGTTTCGGCCATTTCGGACGGTGTTTAAACTCAATGAATCCATGCCGACTATGACAGGAAAAGACGTAATCGGAAAACCCTTGACCCCTAAGATTTTCAACGGCGTCGGTTGTCCATTCGTTTTTCATGATTTTATGGATTGTCTCGATCAGTTTCTTTTCTGGTTTCTTCATTCGTCTATGATCTCGGTTAGTTTGAAGGTTTTATTTGATCCGGGTTTGATGTTAGTATTTTTGTTATATTATCATTTTTAAATCTTTCATTTATTATAGTAAATCCAACAATTTTTAAACGTTCATTTTCTAAATTTTCAATCTTCAATAGCCATTCATCCGGTACAATTTCACAATTCTCTTTTTTTAAGGCAATCATACCTCTATTACCACCGTCGACGATATAAAAATTTAAAGATACTTCAATTACCTCAAATATCGGCCCTTTGTATCTATCTGAATGTTTTTCACCCATTAAAAGTTGTACTTTCATAACCATCCTATGAAAATAGATTTAATTTTATCAATCACTTTAATTAATGATGACTTAAAACCGGCTTTCTTAACCGGTGCGGGTGCACCAACCTTTTGAACATTTTGCGCCGTTCCAGCTTTCTTGAGATTTGTCAAAAACTGTTTTGCTTTCAACCGGCGGGTTTTCCGATTTCCTTTTTCTTCCCTTGCTAGTTGCGATACAATCCCGGTGTGCCGTTGTAACCATCTTTCACGTAAAGCCATTGTGAAATGCTCCGGTATAAGTTCTTTAAATACTGAATAGTCAATTTTCATTGCTGAATCTCCTTAATTAGAGGATTAAAAGAAGCGGTTAAATAACCGTTTTGAATTTGGGGTTTACTGAAGGTTATAATTGTTTCTCCTTTCCATTGAATAAGACCTTGATTAGTATCTTTTAATTGTAAAATATTACCGTTTTCTCTCAATTTACTTTTAAAACTAATAAGTACTAACGGTCCTTCAAGCTGCATTACTATTGAAAATATTGCAGTATCAAGAGCATGATAAAATTCACCTATTAATTCTGGTATTTCGAAAACATCAAGAGAATCAGTTACATTTCTTTTTATTTGCATTATCCCTCTATCAATGACAAAATAAATTTCAAAATGATTAGAAATATAATAACATCAACCGTGATATCAACGACTTTAGAAATCATCGTTTTAATCTTTTTCAATAGTTGTTGCATTACCCCTCTATCGATTTGATAATCTCGTTGACCTCTTTTATATAATAATTCCGATCAAGGTCAACCGGGATTTGTGTTAATATCTCTTCGCTAAGGTCATTTATCATCATAGCGTTTTTCCCATTGGGAACGGTGATATACTTAATCCACCCGTCGGGATGATCTTGTGTTTCATGGGTTTTTTTATACTGTTCCCTTTCCCCTTCGGTCATGTTACCCGCTTTTAGGATGACACCGGCGGCGGGGTGTGATCCGTTATCACCCATGATGATTTTGTTTGATGTATACCACCGGGTAGTATTTTGAATTTTGTTCATTCTATCTTTGAGTTGAATTGTTGTTTTACTACTTTTGACCGATATAATATCACGGTAATGAAGCGACCAACCTTTTTTAACATGATTATACCAGATAAATTTCCTGATATCAGTTTGTTCGTTGATATAGCTGAAGGGCTCAATAGAATATTGAAAGTACATTTCCAGTGCTTCATGAATTATAGAAGCACAATTGCGTTGATGTGGTTTGAATATTCCCTTTTGTTTGACGATCTTTCCACCATCGGCAGAACTATCGAACGCTATATAATTGTTCACATCACGCCGGACGTACTTAGAATAGTGGGTTTCTTCCATTAATTGTCCAGTTTCAGATTGCCATTGTTTATAGATTAACCTCAAGGAAGGATAAAACTTCTTTTTGAGATGTACTATAATACCGTCCGTATTGACTGATAATACCTTGATATCGGTCTTCAGTAGCCTTTCAATCAACATTAATAATGATAGTTGACCACCAAGGGTTATCTGAAGTTGCATTAATTCATCGAACATTAGGGAGTATTTATTACCCGTTTTTCCGAATCCACTTAGACCGACGATTTTCAGTCCTTTGTCTTTGGTCTTTGGTCCCTCTTTTTTTGCAATAACCCTTTGTTTATTTATCTCTTCAAAGATCTCATTATAAACCGGTGACAGGTGCGCGGGGTGTAGTTTTAATTCGCGGGTTAAACCGGGGTAATATGACTGTACGTCAATTTCCATTAATAGTTCATTGGGTGCGGGTTCAATGACAAGGGGTCTATCTTCAGAATGAATACCACCAGCACCAACCGCTATATTAAGGTAATCCAGGGTAAGCATATTTGATAGGATTTCTTTATCTCCTTTTGTACTGAATCTACCGGATATATCATACCATGAATTGTAAAGTCTTTTTGTTTCGATACTTTCAAAATTAATCCAACTTGGTAGACAATCACGAATGGAAATTTTCTTTCCAGGTTTCGGTATCTGACTTTTCAGGTATCTTTTTTTCAACCCTGATCGTCTAACGTATTCATGGGTAAAGATTTCCTCACAAGTACCGGCGTCATGTTTTCCGATGACATCGACACCGGGAAACAACCCGTTTAATTCTATACGGGTCTTAACTTGAATCTGTGTTTCTGGATCGTTCCATTCTTCAATGGTCATTTCAACATCATTAATACAATAGGGAACCATTATATCTTTTTCTTTTTGAGTTAAGACCTTACCCGGTACGATTGGAAGATCTTGAATCTTTGACCAGTGACGATTAACCGCCCGTTCTTTTAAACCCCGTTGACGGCATGTATTCGGGATATTGGGACAACAAAAATTAAAGATATCAACAGAAGTAAACCAACCAGGGAAAAAATTCCAGATATCCCAGTACCATTGTTCTTTGTTATTACCCGCTTTAATGGTACCGTCTGAAGTATCAAAGATCCCTTTTAACATATCATCAGGAGATCTTGAACCAAGGTTCATTAATATCCATTTTATCACGATATCATCATAGGTAAGGTTGTTAAATCCGATAAGATAAACGTTTTGACGGCAGATATCGCTTTGCATTTCTTGAAGATTCTCAATAGTATAGATCTTTGGTTGACCTTTGGGACCAACAAAAATACCTAAAAAGTAATTTGGGTAAACTTCAATATCATATACTACTGGAATTTTACCGGGAAATGGGTTTTCTAAATGGAAGGAATCAAGATTAATATCTGTTTTGATTCCTTCTATTTTATTGACGGTTTCAGTTGTCGGTTTTATCAATGGTTTCATTTTTTATCATCAAATAAAGGATTTATAAAAGGATTTCCCGATTTATTATCAGGTGTTTTATTCAATGCGTGCAACTGTCGTTCTATAATTTCAAATGCAACGGTTTTTCCTGTCGCTAGACCGTACGCGAATGAATGTAAATCTGAATTTTCTTCAATAAATTTTAATATTTTAATCACGAAGTGTTTCTGATCCTGTGTTAACTTTGTAATGTTTACTTGCTTTGTCGTTTCCATAGCGTCGCCCTCCGTCTAAACATATTACCGTTTTTGTACCAGCAAGACCTTTTTTACCGCAAGTATGTATATTCCGTAAACGTGAAACCCAATGATCGATATAAGTCGGTGGATGACTCAAAAGATCGTACATATCTTTTTTGGTGTAAAGTAAATTCGTTTCGTACAATTCCCTTAATTGTCGTTCACAGGGATCAATTGATTTTTCTTTCGACTCGATAGGTTTTTGGGTGGATTTGTTCATAGCGTCTCATATGCTTTAAGATTGTTTGTTTTTTCGTGGGGTAATCACTTTTCAATGCTTTTAAAAGTTGATCGGGGTCGCGTTCTGTTTCCTTGGATAACCATTTTGAGTATCGTTTTAAACGTCGGATTATGGTTTGATTCATTTTTTTTCTCTTCGCGGATAAAAGTAAAACGTTAACGAAGTTAAATTTTACTTTTATCCGCCTAAAATTAAAATAGAGGATAATCAAAAACCCGTTAGACTACTTCCGAAGAACCTTTAAAACGGTCTTCATGACGTCGGGCTTTAGACTATCAATGGTTTCATCAGAAGCACCCTTGTAAAGCTCAATAACAGCTTTTTCAAGGTCATTACCGGTAGTTCCAGTACTAGCAGAATCCGCCGCCGTTTCAGTTTTGGGTTTGTTTGGGCTTCTTGGTTTCCGGGTTTTTTTCTCTTTTACGGGGGTTTCTGTACCCGCACCGGTGAAACCGCTTTCTTGAGCATTTTGCGGTTGTGATTTATCCGATGTATTAATTTCACCTTTTTGATTTGCCGGGGGTTCACCGTCGGGCGGTTGCTCTTCACCACCGCTTGCTTTTTGAAATTTGGCGTATGCCGTGCACAGTTCGGTATACTCATGATTTAATTCATCGGGTAAATTGACCATGTTTTCCGCTGAAATCCCGGCCAGAACGTTATCAAATATAATGTCAATATCCATCATGGATGCTTTACCGGGAATCTTAACAATTTCAATTCCGATATCATCACTGATGGTGTTGAATTTCGCGGCGATCTCTTTTGACCATTTGATCAATTCCGGTTCGGTTTTGATTTCTTCTGACATTTCTTATACTCCTTTTTATATTGTTACAGATAAAAGAGAAAATATTACAGAGTAATTTTTCTCTTTTATCTATCAAAAGCACCTTTACTTGTAGGTTGTTCAGGTGCGGGATTTTCCTCAGTAGTAGAGGAATAATCAACCTTGACCCGTCCGTCTTCAATTTGTTTACGGTGTTTCAATGCAGCACCGAAAATGGATTGATGAGTATCGGCGGTTGCTTTGTCCTTTGAATCGATTTCAAGGGACTGCATAAACTTAAACTTCCACAGATACCAGTTACCTTTTGTTGATTCCTTGTATTTTGTATATAATCTGAAAAGATTATAGTAGATTGGCGGATTGAATTTTGTGTCCGCTATTTCGGGGTGATCGATAAGATGTTTTCTTAAAAACAAATTCCAATCGCGAGCCGTTGACCATTGACTAGAAGTCATATCAATGACAATTTCATCATAACTGAAACCGTCGCGAAAAAGAAAGCAGTGGTAAACGGCGGTATGAACTAACATTGTTTTTGATCCACCCGGATGATTTATAACACGAAGTTTTTTAACTTGCCCCTTTTCGTCTTTAAACTCTTCGATCTCTACACGCTTGGTGATCGGGTCGTTCACTTCATGTTCTGCAACAAAACCTTCACGACCGAGCAACCATTCAATCTCTTTTGCTAGATACTTAACCGGCAAGATAACGATTCCTTTATCTTCGTCACCCGACCACATATCACCGGTCCCGGTATTGAAGATCATACCCGGTTTTAAACCCTCAATATACTTTTCATTTTCCGGTATAATATGGGGACTCATAAAATGGGCTATTCTAACCGCCGGGCGCGGAAGATCCGTTACCTTGAATTCTTCGGAAGTTTCACCGGCAAGACCAACTAAGGTACTAACCGTTGGTAACGTTTCTTCACGTTTGACGATTACATTTTGTTCGCCTAACTTTTTCATTCATCTCCTTAAATAAGGATTAACTTAATTATGTGGATTCTGAGGAAACCCACGGTTTGCACCAAAGACAAATTCTGATTTTTCGATTAACTCGTCTATCTCATCGATTCCCATTGTTAAATATGAATCAATATGAATAGTCGCTTGTCTTGATTCTGTCGCTTTATCACGAAAATTTATCGCCGTTTGAACACGCTGAAGGTATTTCAAAGCCTTTTCAATTTGACCTTTTGCTTTATTAAGATCGTTAATGTTATTCTTTGATATCATAGCCATGATTTTACTCATTAAGGTTAATTATTGAAACCAATCTTTAAAAATAGAATTTATCAAATCTTCGTCGCGCTTTGCTGCTTGCTCCCTTTTTATCTTCACGAATCCCTTAATACTATTCCATTGTTCGCCGGACATGATAACGGGGGGTATTCTATGGCTTGCATCTTTTGTAATGTCAGCGACGATTTGACAAGTTTTAAAGCCTGTTATTTTTACTTTTTTCATTTAACCCCAAATCATTAGGATTTAAAAAGGAATTTCGTTCCCACAATTAGAACAAGCATCTTCATTAAGATGATTCCAGGGTTTTTGACACTTACAGCAAAATTCCGTTATATGATCTTTTCCAGGAATCTCTTCATAACTGACAACCTTAAATAAATTTCTATGTGTTTCAGCATCAGTATAAAGTAGCAGATCAAGATTATCAGGATTCATCCATTTTTCACCTAATAATTCTTGATCAAATTCTAAAATCACTTTAATTTGTATCATCTTAAAACCTCTTATTTATAATATTACCTTAATCAAAACATAAGAACAAAAAACAACCGCACCTAAACAGGTTGAACCAGAGATAAGGACAATCAAATCTGATAATATATAGTATTCTGGCATTATGAACACCTTAATTAGAATTTAGGAATCTTAACACCATCAACCTTGGTTCCTTTCGAATCAAAGATATTAATTCCCGACCCGTCAAAGTCCGTTTGTTTTTCTCTTTGAGTTTTTACAAAGGTGTTCAGCCGTTGCCATTGGATCGATTGTTTTACTTCAAATATCCGCTGATCATTTATCAGTTGGTCTTGAACCTCTTTAAATTCCTCTTGACCTTCGTCTGAAGTATCAAAACTCAAGACAATAGTTTTTTTGATAATCGAACCCGAACCGGCATTTTTAATGAAGTTGTGCGCGATTGCTTCATTTTTTGCGGATATTGATGTTTTCAACTCTTCAATGATCTCTACCAGTTCACCGGTATCAAGTGCAAATTGACTTTGTTTAGCGACGTTTAAAGCGTATTCGGGTATCGTTACAAGGCGAAGGTTGTTCATTTCTGTTTTGATCTTTGTAGCGTCTTTGAGGGTGTTTTCGAGTGCTTCAATCTTCTCAAGATATTGTTTAACCATACCGGATAAGGTTGACATTTCACTTTTACTAGGTCCGGTTTCTTGTAGCATTACTGCTATCTTGTTTAGTGGTTTCATAGGTTATAGTGAGTTTATGGATTGTTGGTTTCTTCAAAGGTGACTTTAAAATTTACTTTATGATCACAACTAATACAATGTGTAAATTTGATAATTTTCAATAGATACTTTGTATTTGGTGGTTTTCCATATTCGGATAATATTTGTGTCGATATTGTTTTATGAAGTTCTATCTTTTCATCTAAATCAACATTATTCGAAAGGCAATTACTACAAATTATTATCATGATTAGACCTCTCTGTCATCTATATTATCAAAAATTTGATTCATTAAGTCTTCTGAACCGCTTTCGTCTAAAAATGATGTAAGTTCACTTCTTAAATCATCCCTTTTCTTTTCGAATCGATTTTTTGCATCAGAACCAACATAAAATTCAATAGCATTTTTAACAAGATCTTGTGCAATATCGGGTAATACTACGATTGCGTTAGCTTCACACTTTCGTTCACCGATAGTTTTCAAGTATTCTTGAACATATGGCATTTTATAATTTTTATGTGAAGGATCTGCAAGATTTCTTTTACTACCGGTTATTAAGTTATCAATCCAAGTGAAATTGTTTTCTATTATAAAATCGTAATTTAACCCGAACCTATCTATAATTAGATTTTCAGGATTATACCCCGGTGTATCATCTTCCCATTTAACATTTTTTAAATCCAAAAGGTTTTTTCTAAGAAATTCCGATATCCTCAATCCGTCCGGGTCATGATCACCACAATACAAAAGAACACATTTTAAACCGTTACTTTTCGCTTCTGAAAATCTTCTAGCGTATTCTGCTCTTTGCAAAATTGAACTCCAACCTTTAGAATTAGCGATTGGTATATGATATTCTTCACAAACGGGTTTGAATAAAGTAACTAAATCTATTTTTTCAACTACCATTTGAATGTAAAATTCTTCACCTTTCCACCAATCAGGGGTGTAATAGTCAGCGCAATTATATGTTGCGTTTAGATAATGACCAAATACATCAATAATATTCTCTTTGTCTGGTTTTTCTATACCTGAAAATTGCCTAGATTCTTCAGCTACAAAGTCAATAGGTAACAATCCAAGTTTCCGGCATTTATTAATTGTATTTGTTACTATATCAAATTGATCTTTGTTAATAACTCTTTTTTGTTCAAGAGTATAAGCCCAACCCCTAGATGAAATTTTATCCCGAAGAGATCTTGATATATCTTTTACATATTCAGAAAATTCTTCTAAGTTTTTAAAATCTAAATTCATAGTTGAACTCTTTTATCTTGAGATTATAGGATAGGTAAAACCTTTTCAGACTGAAGTAAAGAACGGTATTCCACCGGGTGATTAGATTTAAAAAGTAACATCTCCCTTTTACGAATTGCCTTTTTTCGGTGACAGGTATTAATTTGCACTTGAAGACTATGTACCTCTTCATGAATTCTTAGAAATTCGTTTTTTGACAGGGGATTTGGCATTTGATTCCTTGTTTAGTTTATTGATAAGATTAAAAACTGATTCTTCTACTTCGCCGTTTTCACTGGTAATAAACCAAGGTGAATTTTCGTGTGCGATTGCTACTAATTTTTCGATGAACATTTTGATTTTTCCAATACAATCCGGGCATATATGAGTTATCCCTGGAATCCTGAAATCTTGCGGGGTGGTGAATACTTTCTTTTTTGAATTAACAGGAAAATAGTATCCTTCGGTTATATCCGTTAGACACATATCACAAAAGTTTCTGTTCATTCGGAATTACCATAGATAAAAGCGCGTTCAAGTTCACCGATATTAAGCTTTCCATCCTCAAACAATCGCAATTGATAAAGTCGATATATGTAAGTATCATCATCAATTAGATCGTCTAAGAAATCAATTGCTATCGCTGTTTTTACCGTTTCCCTTCGGGTTGCTTCACGTAGGGAGCGGGTAAGGGATGTCATGATGTCTAGGTTTGTTTGTTGGGACATTGGTTATTCTCCTAATTCTTCGTCAAGTTTCCGACGTTCAATCTCAAATAAACTTTTGTTTCTGGATTTCCAGACAAGATATTTATCTTTCTTTTTGATGTTCATTTTCGCTGATTGCATATCCATTTGATTATAATCTGGTTTACAAAAGAGCATCGCGTTTTTTAGATTTGAAAAATAACCTAGTGTTTTATCGTTTAATTCATCGTGTACTATGAAAATGTTCATTGATTTATCCTCTATCAAAGTTAAATTGTTAAACCACCCGGTACACTAAGAAGCGACACGTTGACCCCGCCTAAGAATCAACTTTAATGTACCGGGTGGCTACGATACGGATCGGCGTTTAACGTAGCGACCCGTTACGTCTAATATTTGTTTTCACGTTTTAGCATATCTTCGTAATAGCGTAACCACCGAGTATAATTGACCCATGCATTATGAGATCGATCACCGGCGGAGTTGCGGTATTTTAACATTGTGATTTGGTATTTAAAAATCATCATTAATGCTTTTTTCATTTGATCCTTTCGTTTAAGTTAGTTCCGAATTCCATGATTCAAAATATCCGCTTTTATCATTTCTTTGTCAAATTTATTTTACAATTATTTTACTTTGAACTGATATTATTGATCTTTTGTCGATAAAATAGAAAGCTTAACGGAGTTACTCTTTCTATTTTATCGACCGAAAAAACCGTTTATTTCCGGAAATTCCGGTCGTTCAGTTTTTCTTGACATTCCCGAAATATTAATTTAGGCTTGTATTTTGTTCAATGCAGTATTCTTGTAATTTTGATCGAACCTTTAATGTATTTTTGGGGGTAAGCTTATGACCTGTTAAGATTTTGAAGTACCTCATAGCGCCGGGAAAATGGACTTTCTTTTCCCGGTCATTGGATTAATTTTAATCTAAAATTTATCATGAAAATCTTTGATATTTTAACTAGGATTGTATTTGGAATAACTCTCATTATTGGTACTATTGCTTGGATATTTATTTTAATTGGAGTTTTTATTTAACCTTTAATATTTTATTATATGAAATCCAAACCAAAACTAAACGATAAAAAAATATCTCTTTGTCTTCCTGATGATATTTGTTTAAGTATGCTCAAAGAAGAACGACGTTTTAAAAGGCGTAATGGTGGTCTTTCTATTAAACGTACCGAACTTATATATCAAAGGTTGAGGCGATCATATGAAGGGAAAACCGGTAACGAAATTAAGTGATATCTTATCGTTACCGGAATACTCCCATTTTAAGAAAGTAGCAACCGACGATTATCGCGATCCTACAATAGAAAATGCTTGGTTTAGTTTATCAAGCAAGGGGTGGTCTGATCATCGGACGGGTGGAAGTGGTCCACTTTCGTCATTGCTGCAACAAAAGGTTGACCCGGTAACGATTTATCAAAACGCTACAATTGAAGACGTTGACCGTAGTATTATTGAGGAATATTTCAAGAATAGAAGTATCACTATTGATGATTATCTAGTTAACACCCTTGGAATGAAAATTAATCGTCATCGTGATAAAACCTCTATTGTAATTCCTCTTTATTCACCTACAAAAATTCTTTGTCGGCTTGTTCATATCGAACTTGATCAGCATTATAATAAAATTATCAAAAAATTCTTCGGTCGTTCAATGCATGATTGCGGGTCTTTGTTGCTTAAAGGATCAACAAAGCTCATTATCACCGAAGGTATCGAAAATGCTATTGTCCTTTACCAGAACACTGAAGGATACGACGTTTTATCAGTTGGTCATGCTGCATCATTCAAGCGGGCGCTTAAGTTTACCGAAAAGTACGAATCATCTATCGTTATACTTGATAATGATGCTGACAACGCGAGTTTACGTCATTCTTTCCACTTATCTGATAAATTCCAACGGTATGTACCCGCCGAAGTCGGGGTTGATGCAAACGACGCCTTAGAACAAGGTTGGTTTAAACAATGGTACGCCAGTTTGATGGAAAACCCCGTACCCTATACCGACGTTGTAAAAGCATACGAAAAGAGCGCACATAGCCGTGAAAACGCGATAATAACAGAGTTGAATAAGACCCATGCAATCATCAAAATTCAGGGTAAGGTGGTCGTTTTAAACGATGAATTCGACGAGATGTTCAATCGGCAAGCAATTACCCTATCCTCAAAGACAGACTTCCTTTTATGGCATTCAAACCGGTGGGTACAGATAGAAAACCCGGTAACCGAAGAACTTAAACGGGTCAATGTCGGTACTTATTGGCTTAATTCGACGTTTAGGCGTCAGTATACGGGCTTTAAAATGGATACTGCTATAAACGGTACTAATATAGATGATAAGATGTTTAATCTTTGGCGGGGGTTTTCTGTCGATGCGAAAAAGGGTGATTGTTCTTTGTTTTATGATCACCTATTACACAACGGATCAAGGGGTAATCAAGAGATCTATGATTATCTTCTTAATTGGATGGCATGGAGTATTCAAAATCCAGGTGATCCACCGGGGGTTGCGGTAGTATTCAGGGGTCAACAGGGAACCGGGAAAGGTACGATAATATCTTTATTCGGTAAGTTGTTTGGTCACCATATGTTACATATTTCAAACAGCAAACATATCACCGGTAATTTTAACGGCCATTTAAAAGACTGCCTTTTCCTATTTGCAGACGAAGCCTTTTTTGCGGGTGATTCTAAACATGAATCGATCCTAAAAACCTTGATAACTGAAAAAGTAACCGTGATCGAATTTAAGGGAAAGGAGGCGTTTCAATTCCCGAACCGTATCAAGGTTATGATGTCATCGAATAAATCATGGGTTGCCCCCTTGGATTTCGATGATAGACGGTTTTTTATTACCGATATCGGGATTCGTAACCGCCAAGACACCGTATATTTTAAAGCAATCTATAATCAAATGGAAAAGGGCGGCTTTGCTGCATTACTTCATGACCTCAAGAATAGGGATTTATCTGGTTTCGATATCTCAAAGTATCCGCGAACTAATGCCATTCTTGAGAATAAGTTTAGATCTCTTAATTCAGTCGCTTCATTTGTGCTTGATCAGTTGGTACTTGAGAAGATACCGAATCAACTAAACATACAAGAATTTTATCAACTGTACGTTGACGGGTGCGGGCGGGTGTATCCTGAAAAACTAAACGGTTTTGCGCGTGAACTACGGCGTATTTATCCAGAGTTAATTGCTGTAAAAACGGGTAATGGATCACGGTTCTATAAATTTGGTGTTGCTGATCTTGAAGAGGCGAGACTCGTTTTTGAGACTCATTTTGGTCAATCTGTGCGGTGGGGGGATTTATGAAAAAAAGATGCAATTATACTATCGGACCAGATCACGAACTTTGTAAACGGTACGTTGAAGAACCAAATAAAACTATGTGTAGATATCCTTTAGAACCTGATTATTGTAAAGATTTTGAACCTGAAGAAAAGAAGAAATGTCATTATAATACTGTTAATGATTCTACTTGTGATCATCCATCGAATGCATTAAATGATAATTGTTTGGGTGTTGATGGTTGTAATTTTTTTAGGCTTGCTTTTAAACCTCAAGAAAAGGGAATTATGAAGAAATGTAAATATTCAAACGGTGCGAATCATGAAGGTTGTGTACATAAAAACGCTAGGGATAATGATTATCGTTGTCAACATTCTATGAAATCTGATCAATGTAAAGATTTTGAAATTAGAAGTAAAATTACTTCAGATGATCCTGATACATTACCACCAACTTCAAGACCTTCTTTAGCTGAATTGTCAGAAAATGAATATCCTAAAACTCCAGCGGTAAAGGGATTTAAACCAAATGAATCTGATTTATGTGATCTTTTACCAGAAATAAACAACGTATTTGAAGATTATTTACCAGATCTTCGGGATCAGATCGCGATTAAGATTATGGAAATGGACTATTCGAAATTGATTAATAGTCCATTTTCATCGGCGGATTGTGAATATACGATTGCAAATAACGCTTACAAAATGGCCGATGCTATGATCAAGGCGAGGGGTTAATTATGTATGTTACTGTTTCAGATGCTAAGACACGGTTGAACGAGTTGATTTCTTCTGAAGAACCTTCAGTGATTACCAAACACGGCAAACCTAAAGCCGCTATTATCCCTTATGATACTTACATCAAATGGGTACGTGCTGAGAGTGAGAAAGAGGATAATGAAGCTATCCGGTTAAGTGAAGAATATTTTGCAGGGAAAAGAACGGCGTTATCTCAAGTTGAAATGGACTTTGAAATAAATACTAAATAGATCAAAATTTGTTATAATGGGGGTGTTTTTATTTGACAAATTTATTTGTTTTTGAGTTTTGGAAAAAAGAGTAAAATTTTTAGTTTTATAGTAAATATTTCATAATTCGGGTGTTATATTTTTAAAATAAATTATTTAATCTATTTTATTATAGATGACTTTATCGGAATGGACTCCGAAATAGTCAGAAATGATTAGAAAAAGTCAGAAATGTTTTTTAAATATTCCACTATTATTTGTAAAGCCCAATTTCAGGTATGAGTGCTTGATAGTAAGGGGTAGCGGGTTGAAAAACGGTGATTTTTGTTGTTCAAGCGATGAACAAGGAATTTTGAAACGCTTTGATAGTAAGGGTTGTACCACTAATTCTATGTTTTTTTGGGCTAAAAAAATAATGGAGCCCGTCTGTATCCTATACTATCAAAGAGTCTTACCACCTATTCCTCCTATTCCACTATTTTTTTAATTCGCACAATAAAATTTTTAATTCCTTTTTTTCATTTTTATTTTTTCGGTTTTTTGAGGGGTATAAAATGCAATAATAGTAAGGGTTATAGGGTGTTATTGTGTAGATTGAGGGTTTATAGGGGTTGACAGGTGGTTATTGTAAGTCAAGTATAGTACGGGTTAGCGGGTGTTTGTCGTCTGATCGCTTGGTTTTACGGGGGTTTAGGTTGTAATGTACTAATGGTAAGGGTTAAATAGTTAGATCGGCGTTTCATAGGGGTCATGTACCCTAGGGGGGTAGATAGTTAACATCGTGAACTAGTTTGTATTTTAGGTTTTTTTTCTAGCTCAAAATAATAGAGGAATGGTGGAATAGGTGGTAAGATATATACTGTTATTACTTATTATACTTCCTTTAATATATAATAATAAAGGAATAGGTGGTAAGGTTCTTTTATAGTTTGCTTTTGAGCTTGTTTTTCTGTAAACTGAAATTTGTTATATAAAAAGGAATAAATGGATATATTAATTGCATGTGCGTTTTCCGGTATATTGAGAGAAGCTTTAAAAAATAAAGGACATAACGCTTGGAGTTGTGATTTATTACCAAGTGAAATACGTGGTCAGCATTATCAAGGATCGATATTAAATATGGATCATTATTTTGGTGATCATTGGACATGGGATATGATGATAGCTTTTCCACCATGTAGATATTTGACACGTGCGGGTGCGAGATGGTGGAAAGGTAGAGAAAAGGAACAAAAGGAAGCATTAAATTTTGTACGATTTTTAATGAATATGTCGTCAATTCCTAAAATAGCAATTGAAAACCCACCGGGCGCAATTGGGACAAATATTAGAAAAGCAGATCAGTACATCCAACCATGGGAACATGGCCATACAGAGAAAAAAATGACCGGGTTATGGTTAAAAAATCTTCCAAAATTAATACCTAGTAATATGGTAAAGAGTAAGATGGATTTATTACCTGAAAAAGAAAAAAATAAATGTCATTATGAAAGACCTGGAGTTGATAGATGGAAAAATAGATCACGAATTCTACCAGGTATAGCCAGTGCAATGGCTGATCAATGGGGATAAGAATTCCGGTGCGGTTAGTAATTGTTAAATCCGAAGTTAATTTTGATGATAAACCTTTTTAGAGGTATATTGATGAAACCACTAACACCAAAGCAGATCAAAAGAACAGTTTACAGGGGTACTTATACAGCGTACTATCATATTCAGACATACGAAGAACAACCGAAGGATTTTTCCGGCGGTTGTTCAACAAAGAAAGAAGCACACCTACAAATTATCGAGCGTGTAGAAAGTCTTTTAAAACATCTTAAAATTGAACATGCTAAAGGGAGTTATGAGTTATGAGTTATGATTTATGAAAGTAATATTAATAGAAGATAAAGATGCTAAAAGTTTGATTGATCAATTAGAACTTACACACCTACAAGGAAAACATCCGTTTGACTCAACATGAAGGCCGAACAATTGGTCGCAAATATCCACCGTCGTTTTCATTACGTGGTAGTTAATTGGTTACACGAACAAGGGTATAAATCATGAAACGAAGAACCTTTTTAAAATTACCTCTATTCTTTGGTGGTGCTTCAGTATTAGGTATGAAGTATACACCGGTAAAGATGGTATCAATACCGATTACTTCTTATCCTGCAAGTCATTTGTGGTCGGATTATAATAATTCAAATCCTCTTGAAGATATCAGAAAGGCAATGGAAACCATGAAAAACGCAACAGGTATTACACCTACACGAATTCTATATGGACCGAAATCATGAAACCACTACCAACAAAAAATAGAGCATTAATCAAGATTCAAGAGAATCAACGAATAGTAAATCTTGAAGTAATGCAACAGGAAATTGATAATCCCTCTATCAAAAAACAATTCACTGATGATGAATGGTTAATCATTGATAGTTATATGCAATCAGGTAACACCGTCGATAGTCTAGCGAAGATTAACCCAAACTTAAAACGCAATGAAGTAAAAGAAAAGGCGTTGATCTTCTTTGAGGATGAAAAGATTAAACAAGAGATTAAACGCCGAATCAATATATCTATAAAACATAACATTCAATTGAATGACTCTATCAT
>Ga0209976_10000402_pt1 | contig 29719 bp, 31 predicted proteins | sample SumtaG_FD_182806 | JGI IMG/M metagenome (GOLD analysis project Ga0209976, IMG submission 182806) | Deep subsurface microbial communities from Indian Ocean to uncover new lineages of life (NeLLi) - Sumatra_00157 metaG (SPAdes) (version 2) | ecosystem: Environmental > Aquatic > Marine > Oceanic >...
GGGCGTCTGAAAAACGTCAGATACTGGTTCGATTCCAGTTCTTGCCACTCATGCGGGAGTAGCTCAGCTGGTAGAGCGTTTCGTTGCCAACGAAAAGGTCGCGGGTTCAATCCCCGTCTCCCGCTCAGATTGTTTCTGAGGGCAAGAAAACACTACTTTTAAGAGGAAATTCACGGTTAGAGAGCTAGGTTTTACAAGTATATTTTGAAGCTCCAGATGAAGTTTTTGAGGCAATATGTCTCAATTGTCTTCAGAAAAACTAGCGACTCTGATTTTAAAGGAATATGTAGAAGATTATTCTTATGAACAGGGATTAAAAGAAGCAACTATAAGAGGGAAAAGAGATACCTTGAAGAGATTTCTAGCTTGGTTAAAGAATAAGCCGTTTAATGAAGAGACTTGTAAAGAGTGGGTGTTGTCTCTTAAAGCAAGGGGTTTAATGCCTAACTCGGTTAAACATGAAGCAAGGATATTAAGAGCAACTGTAAGATACTTGTTTAAGAAGAAATATATAGATGAGGATTTTGCCTTGAGTATCCCGTCGCCAAAAATACCTAAAAGGCCCTTGGAGCTTGTTCCTATAGAGTTAGCAGAAAAAATCGTTCTTGTGGGGACTCTGCCTGGAAGAGGAGATAATTCAATCAATAAAAAACGAAAAGAAGAATATAGAGTGGCTTTAAAATTTATTCTTAGGACCGGATTGAGAAATAGAGAGGTTCGGTCCCTTAGAGGAGTTGATATTAATTTAGAGGATGAAACTTATTTAGTGAGAAGTAAGAGTGGGAATTTAGACAGGCTTCCCTTACCAAGAGATATGATTAAAGATGTTAAGCAGAGGACTAATAATGGTCAACTTTTTCCTAATCTTAGAGCAGAGAGGCTTAATATATGTCTTAAAAGAGGTTGTGAACGATTAGAGATTAAAACTAAGGTAAGGGTTCACACACTTCGTCATATATTTTGCACTACCCTATTAAAGAAAGGGGTCCCATTACAAATTGTTAGTAGATTAATGAGACATGCTTCTGTGGCGATTACAGATGAGGTTTATAGCCATTTTTTAATAGATGATCTAAAGCAGACATTAAATGAAAGACATCCGCTTATTGGTCAAGGATTAACTCCAGAAGAAGTTTTTAGGTCCATTCAAATGGCAGTTGAAGGAACAGGTATTAAAGAGGATCATAGGTTTCAGGTTAAGTTTAAAATCATGCCCGATAGGTTGGTGATGGGTTTTGAGTTAATAGACAATATCGTTGCAAGTGAAAAAAATATTGGTTAGAATGAAGAAAGTGTAACATGCCTAAAAATAAAAAAAACGCTCCTGAGTCTCTATTAGTTTCTACTATTAAAGATAGATTTTTATCTTTGCCAATTTTAAAACAAGATAGTCCGCAAAATTTTTCTGTTTTTAATGAGCTTAAATCTTCCTACGGAGTTCCCGATTTAGTTTTTTGTAAATTTAATAAGTCTTCTTTAAGAAAGAGATTGCAAAGCAATATTAACCCAATAGTTTCAAAAAAAATAATTAAAACTCTTATATTAATTCAGGGGAAGAAAAAAGTAAGCCTTTCTTTTTTAGAAGAGGAGTTACCATATTCAAAGAAAGTAATAAAAGGACAAATCATTTCTTTTCTTATTAAGAATGACTTTCTTTGCAGATCTAAAAAAAGTGATACATTTTGGACAGAAAATTATTATCAACATTCTTTACAGAAACTGTATTCCATTGAAGCTAAAGTCTCTAACTGGAAAAGAGGATTTTATCAGGCGTATAGGTATAAATGGTTTTCTGATTATTCATTTTTAGCATTGGATAAAAAATTTATTATGTCTGCTATTAAAAATATTGAATATTTTAAAAAGTATAATATTGGATTAATTATGGTAAGTAATGAGGATAATTCGTTAGAATCTATATATTCTCCAATAAAAGAAAAACCTTATTCAAAAGAGTTTCAAGCATTTGCTTTTGAAAAAGTTCTATCAGACTATTTAGACAGGAAAGCTTTGTTCCACGATTGAAAAGTTCTTTTTTGAAGTATTTCTCCAATTAATGGATCCCCAGAGTTTTTCTTTAGAAAAGCTATTCCAAAAGTTAATCGTTTTTTTAGTTTTTTGAGTTTTTCTGTTGGTGGTAATTTATTCATGCTTTCGTGCCATTCAACTAAGTTACTTAGAAAGTGTTTATGCCTATCTTCTCTTTTTATTCTGGTCCATAGTTTTTCCATGTTTTTTTTGTTAATAGAATTTTTGTCAATTTTTAAAGTTTTACAAACTGAGCAAACGCAAAATGTATTTATTCCCAATAGTTTAGTTAAAGCCTCTATGTTTCCCTCGCCTTTTATAAATTGAAGGAGGCTTGATACAAAAAAGATTTCTACGAATGTACCCCCCGTTTTTTTCTTTAAATATTTTTCCTTTAAGTTAAAATTTCTTTTTCCCTGAACTAGAGAGGTTGAAGCTGATGATAGCCCTTTTGCTAGATATCCAAAAACAACCATGTCAACATCTGTTAGAATTACTGGTTTATGAAGTTGGAGTCCTTTAATTAAATTGTTAACTGATTGAATTAAAGACGAGTTATTATTATGATCAACGGAATCAATTTTAAGAAAAAAAGCATTAACATTATTGAGTTGAGAATAGTAGTCAACTATGGTTTTTACTGATTCTTCAACAGAAACTAATCCTTCAGAAAGTGAAATACCAGCAAGAAGAGGAATATTAATTGATAACCTTTTGCAATATTTAACACATTCATAGTATAGAAATAAATTAATTTGAAGCCATTTAGAATCTAAATTATCAATATTGAAATATGGAGGCAGAATATAATCTGCCTTACTTTCTAATTGAGATTGGATAATTTTAGACACAAATTGCTTGATGAAGGTGGGGTCTTTAAATTTTTCAATAGAAAGAGATGATCTTCCCCATGAATATCCTTGAAGAGTGCCACGCCATGAAGCTTTTACTGGATTTTGAAGAAGGTAAGTCTCTGGATCAAAGATTATTTTATAACCAAGCTTTTTAGATTCTTCAGTAAATTTTTTAGATGGACAGGAGCTACCAGATATTATAACTCCCTTTGGTTTGCCCTTTTTTTTACATGATAGAACAAATTTATATCCTTGTGGTCCAGCCCACGGATTAAAATAAATACCTTTGCTGAAAGAAGATTTAATAACAAATTTTTTATTTAATAACTCTGCAATTAGCTGTTGTGGATCAGAGTATCTAAATCCTTGGTTTGGATTCAGCATTTTTTCAATGATTTTTACTATTTCATTACTGAGTTTTGGATTAATTTTTTTTAATTGCTTATATTCGCCCATTACTAATTTTCGTGTATCAAGTTTTCTTCTGTTAATAAATGGATGTTTTAGAGTTAGAAGTTCATAAGCTAAAGTTCCTAATTGAAAAATATCACTATTGAAGGTTACTGGTACTCTTTCTGCTATCTTACTTTTTAATTGTTCGGGAGAAGCATAGTCCTTAGGGTGTCTACCATAACTATAATTAAAACCTTTTCCGTAGTGTGCGATACCCAAATCAAGTAGAACAAATTTACCAGTTTGTTTGTTAAATCTAATATTTTTGGGTTTTATGTCTTGGTGAACCCAGCCTTTATCCCAGATATGAGAAATTCCACTAACAATATCTAATAAAATTTTTCTAACCTCTACTTCGGTAAAAGGAGTTTTTCTTTTTTTTCTATCAGATAGCATGTAATTAAGATCATTCCCTTCAATATATTCAAAAAGTAAAATATCAATTCTATTTTTATTTCTACTCTCTAGTTTAGATTTAACATTAAGAAGTTTGACAACATATGGGCTATTAATTGACTCTAAAGCTTGCTGTTCAATTCCCAGAAGATCTTCTTCTATCTGTGAAGATGTTAATATTTTAGCCCAATACTTTTTAGACAAGTGTTTAATATATATTGGAATACCATTAGGACTTGGTTTTTGTAGTTTAATTAGAGCTTTACTATATTCAGGGAATAGTTGTTTAAATATTTTTTTGTAATTCATTTTTGCCTTGTAGCTTCTTGGTTAACATTATAATTTATTTTTATTTTTATAACTAGCTTTAATAATGAATCAATAACTAAAAATAACTTGAGATATAATCGTTTTATGACGGTCCTTAGTAAAACAATTTTAATTCTTAAAGATCATCTTTTTACGGTTTCTAAGTTATTAGAAAAATTGTCTATCAGATTATTTTAAAATTAGACAATAATCAAGGTAGCTTGATATCTTTAATTAAATTAGTAACCCAATCCTTTGAAATAAGAACTGGAGAAAAATATGAGTAAACAGTTAACTCCCCGACAGAAATTATTTTGCAAATTATACGCAAGTCCGGATAGAGATTTCTTTGGAAATGGTACGGAGTGTTATTTAGAAGTTTATGATGTAGATAGAGAAAAAAAGAATTGGAATCAAACTGCCCGTGCTTGTGCTTCAAGATTGCTAACAAAAGCTAACATTTTAGAAGAAATTAACAGACATTTAAGTGCAGAGGGTTTCAATGATGCTTTTGCTGATAAACAATTGAAGTTTTTAATGACTCAAAATGCTAATTTAAGAGCTAAATTAAGTGCAATTGTTGAATATAATAAACTCAAGGCGAGGATAATAACTAAGTTAGATCACACTACTAAAGAAAAAGAATTACCAGTTCCAATAATTCCAATAATGGGAGGTTCATCAAGAGGTATTAATGTTTCAGAAAATGACTAAATAGAGTTAATAAAGATGAATTTTTATTCTTTTTAATTCCTTTGAGTAGTTTTAGTGTTTTTAATTATCTGTTTTTGAAAATTTTTTGTTAATTTGTTCTTTCCAATCTTGATTAAATGAATCTATAACAATATCTAGGACTTTATTTTTATGAGTGTTGTTTTTATGTTTTTTACTTAATATTCCAATAAGCTTGTTTGCCCATAAGTCATTGAATAAAGCTTCATCATTTTGAGCATCATGAATTATAAACCCTTTTCCTACTGGTTTTAACAATCTTGTTATCAAAAACGGCATTAAAAGTCCTAATAGATATAATTTATTTATTTTTATTGTCAATGTAATAGAAAATGGTATCCAAAACCACTCACTAGAAAATAGCAAATAAAAAACAAAAATAGTTTTCCAAAAAAATTTAGGTTTTTTTGTTTCACTAAACCAATAAATCCAAATGTGAAATGGGTCCTTTAAGTGCTTTTTTAATCTAAGTTTAACTACGCCCTTTTTAATTAAATACTGTAATTTTTTAAATTCAGGTGTCATTTTTATCTTTTTTGCATCAAAGAAACTTTCTGTTTTCTTATTCTCTTAATATCCTACCATAGTAGTGCGTGGATTAGTGTGGTTGTTTCAAACACAATAAAGGCATGAAACCTAAAGATGTTGATTCCATCAAACAAAGAAAAGCTGAGAAGAAAAAATTTGCTAAAACTATTGGAAATCATTTAAGGAAAATTAGAGAGGCAAAAGATATTAGTCAGGAAAATTTATCATTGAAAGCCGGTTATTATCGCACTTATGTAGGAAAGATTGAGCAAGGTCAGTACTCCCCTAGCCTACATATAATTTGGCGTTTAGCTGATGCTTTGGGAATGAGTCTTAATAGTTTTTTTAAAAACTTTAAATAAGTTTTAGTGTTTAGCACACATGAGTATTCCTTATAATTTAAGGCGTTTATTGGTAGAAGATTCAATTGTAAAACTTGTTAAGAGAATATATAAAAGTTCAAAAGTAAAAGAAAAATTTGAAATTTACCCCGAAGAAACGAATAAGTGTTTAAATAATGCTTATGCAGATCAAATATTACAAGATATAAATCCTGATCAGTATCAAAAAGCAGTTGATCGTTGTTCAGATATTTCGGAAAACGAATTTATTAAACTAATTCTCAAAAATAATTTTGTAAGAGGGAAGTTTATTTTGGATGAAGATTCTTTTCCTGTTTTGATTGTTGATAAAGTTTTGAAGAATAAGTTTAATTTAATTGTTGAATGGGTTAGAGATAGAAAATATATTATTGATAGTGGTTTATTTTCTCTTAATACTTTGACAGGAGATGCTTATTTCAGGGATAAGTTTGCTCCTTTTAGATCTGGTGGAGGGTATTGTGATTTATTCAAAGCTTTTTTGACTACCAATAAATCTTTTTTATCATTTCAAGAAATATATGATATTCAACAACAAAGAGTAATTAAATCTACAGAGGGAGAAATTAAACAAGAAGCAAAGGAGTGTATAAAGCATCTTAAGAAAAAACTTAAAATGAGAAGCGGAGAAGGAAGACTTTTTAGGATGTATGAAGGAAAAGGTTATGTGTTGCTATTTGATTTGATTGAGTAAAATTCCCCCTTAGATACCCCCTAAGGCTCCCATTTTTATTTATTTGCAGTGTGGATATATTAAACACATTGACATCTTAAAAAGTTTTTCAATAGGTCCTTACTATTCTGGGATGACTAGATTGTTTTAAATAAAACTAGTTAAAAGTGAATAGCGACCGACCGACCGACCGATATACCGTTAATTTTTAACTCATAGAGACCTCAGACGAATCGTCTAGGAAATAAATAACAACGGGTTGAGGGAGGGAGAGAGGGAAGATATATGAATACAGAAAAGAAAAAAGCTAACGGTAAACAAATTAACCAAAGAAGCACCAAGCCGGTGCGAATTGATAGTGATTTGCACCATCAACTTAAAGTGATGGCTGCGAAGCAGTCTACGACGATTAGGGCATTAGTTGAAGGTGGTTTAGCAGAAGTATTAGCAGTTGATAAATACCATGAATAAAATTTTACGAAATACTATTTTGAAAGATTATTTGGAAGACTATTCTTTGGAAATGGGTTTAAAGGAGGCTACGGTTGTAAGTAAAAGAGGAACTTTAAATAGATTTATGAATTGGTTTAAAGATAAATCTTTTAATCCTGAAAATTGTAGAGAGTGGGTTAGATGGATGAACAAGAAAGGATTAAAGCCTGTGTCAATAAAGCATGAAGTTAGAGTAATAAGGGCTACGATTAGATTTCTTTCTAAAAGAGGTTTTATTGAAACAGATTTTGCCTTAGAGGTCCCCTATCCAAAAGTTCCCAGAAAACAATTGGAAATTGTTTCTTCTGTAAAAGCGGAGGAAATAATTATAGCCGGAACAACTCCAGGTAAAGGAGATAACTGTATAAATAAAGCAAGAAAAGAAGAATGTAGACAAGCATTAAGGTTTATAGTGAGAACAGGATTAAGGAGCAGAGAGTTAATTGACCTGAAAGGTGAGGATGTTAATTTAGAGAATGAAACTTTTATTGTTAACAGTAAGAGTGGGAATACAGATATATCGCTGATTCCAAAAGATATGTTAGGAGAATTGAAAAAAAGAGTTAAAAATAAAAGGTTATTTAAAGTAAGACCCGAAACATTAAACAAATGTCTTAAACGAGGTTCTGAAAGACTTGATGTAACGACTAGAGTTAGAGTCCACACATTACGACACATTTTTTGCACTGATTTGTTGAAAAACAATATGCCGATGCAAGAAGTTAGCAGGTTAATGAGACATTCTTCTGTGACAATAACAGACAGTGTTTATAGCCATTATTTAATTGAAGATTTGAGATTAGCTTTAAATAGTAAGCATCCTTTAATAAGGAATGGATTAAATGCACAAGAGGTTTTTAAAATGACAGAAGATGTTTTTAGAGGTACCGGTATTATTGAAGATGAAAGATTTGAGGTAAGTATAGACAGAAATCAGAAAGAATTGAAAATTTCTGTTCAACATATCAATTGAGATCAAATAACATCAAAATGTTAAGTTTTGTTAAGGTTTTAAGGTATGTTAACAAGTGGTTACTTTACTTCATGTTATAATGACATTCTATGGTAAAAATAGGAGAAAAGGCGAAAGATGATAAATATTTTTTGCCATTAAGAAATAGGGCTAAGAAACTATATCAGAGTTTAAAACCTGTAAAATCATCAGCCCTAGGTAAAAAAATTTATTTTCCAATGAATGGATTTTGGCATCTTATTTATCCAGTGAAAGGTAGAAAAGCTAGGCCCCGTGGAGAACAGGTTGGAAAATTATTACACATAAAACATGCTTACGAGATAATTAAAAGAAGTAACACTATTCAAGAAATGGATACTAGAAAATCAAAGTATTTTATGAGAATAAAAGGTGGTAGAAAATGTGTTGAAAGAGAAACTGAATATTGGGGATTAATAGCAATTGTTAAAAATAAATGCGTGAAGGTAATTATTAAACAAACTGGTAAAAAGGGTAATCCTCATTTTTGGAGTGTAATTCCGAATTGGAAGGTAAGAAAAAACAAGGGAAAATTTGCTAGGAAAATGCATAAAGGTAATTTAGAAAAGAACTAAAAAAACCCTTAGCGGGTTATTTTGCCTGCCCCCAGCTTACAAGATAGGCTGAGAGGAGATAGTTCTCCACAGGCAATTGAATATTACCACTGATTTTTATCTCTGTCAAACCTACCCTATACCTACCCTATACCTACCCTATACCTACCCTATACCTACCCTATACCTACCCTATACCTACCCTATACCTACCCTATACCTACCCCATACTTCTGTTGGATGGTCCATAAGTGTTTGAAAATAATTTCTAAGGTTATCAAAGTATTATTGAGAGATTAGTTTGTTATTTTGATATACTTATCTTGCTGGAGCTTAGGCAGAATTTTTTTGTCATAATTAAGATATCTTCTTCGCTCCAGCATTTTTGATATAATTTGCCTTAATGAAATACCAAGAACGATACTGGAAAACTAAGAAGTGTAAAATTTGCAATAAAGTTATTCACTATAGAAGAAGTTTACTTAAAAATTCATATATCCCAACTTTTTGCAGCAAGGTTTGCCAGGGAAAACATTTAGGCACTCTTCATGGATATAAAAGTGGAAAATCTCCAAATGATGCTAAGTCTTTACTCAAAATATTTCCCGGTGATTTCACAGTTATGGATTTTGCTAAGAAGTTTGGATACATTGGCTTTGCTCAAACATGGAAAAGAATGAAGCTATTAACTGAGGCAGGAATTATTAAAAAACATGGCAGGTCTAAGGATAAGAACAAGCCTGAATTATATAAAGTTATTAAACCTTGACACTCCGTGAAAATCTTTATATAACTACAACTATGAGATTAATTATTTTCTTTAATTAATATTTAGCCAGCACATCGCTGGCGTTTTTATTAAGGGAGGTGAATAGAAATATGAAAAAATTAATAACTTTAGTAGCAAGTTTAGCTTTTCTTTTAGTGGCAATGCCAGCAATGGCTGCCAAACCAGGCAATCCAGGAAAAGCTCCAGAAAAAGTTGATGTTTGTCACGTAATTGAGGCAAACGATGTTATTCCTTTTAGTTTTAGCGGTCCACCAACGGTGATGCTTCATTTTGGAAAAGTAATTAGCGTCTCAGAAAATGCTGTAGATGTTCATGTAGAACACGGAGATTCTACAACTTTTTTTAGTGGAGATACCGCAGCAGGCCCAATCGCTGCTTTCAGAGAAGCGGGGGCTAAACTTCCCGCTGCTAATTGCTATTTAGTAAAACCAATAGTTAATTAGAGATTTTGTTTTTATCAATACAACCCATCGGTTTTTATCGGTGGGTTGTTTTGTTATAATAAATTTAGATGAATAAAGCTCAAAAGCTTTTTACTTTTTTAATAGCTGCTGTAATGGCAGTTTTTTTATTCCCTAAAATTGTAGAAGCTAAAAGAGGATGTTGTTCAAGTCATGGAGGTGTAGATTGTGGAGCAGGAGCTCAATCTAATGGCAAAGTTATTTGTTATGACGGGTGGAGAAGCTCTTCATGTTTATATAGTGAAATGGTTAAATGTGGTGGTTCTAGTTCAAGTACTACTGAATATAAACCAACTGCTCCAGTTGCCCCTGTAGTTCCTGTAGTAATTCCAGAACCTTCGCCAACTCCAGTAATTATTCAAACTATTCCTTCTCCTATTCCCGCTAAGCCTTCTCCAAAGCCAAGTCCGACATCATCACCTACACCATCTCCAAGTCCAATCCCGTCTCCAATTTCATCACCTACTTTATTACCTACACCATCTCCTGAAGTTTTAGGAGAAAAAACAGAATCATCCTCAGGTGGAGTAATGCCAGAATTAACTCTTCTAGGAGGATTTGGATATATTATGTGGCGAGCATTTAAACAGAAATGGCCGTTTCATGCAAAATAACTGCTTAATCAAATTTTTTTATTGTATTTTAATGTAATGTTATGTCGCACAATGTGGATTACCCGACGTAGCGTAACAGAGGTGGAGTGATTTATTGGTCCAATTAGATATTATAGGGTTTAATCCTCTACCTCAAGAAAATAAACCTATAAATGTTAAAGTTTAATTATTTATTTTTTTAGCTAGTACTACTAATAAGAAATGGATTAACACCAAGTGAGTTTTTTAAGACTATACAAGGTTGTTAAGTCTACAGGTATTGTTGAAGATGGAAGATTTATGGTTCAATTAGTGGAGTCAGCTAAAAATCTATCTATTCAGATAAATTTAGTATAATGTTTTGATATAAGAATACCGGTGAAATTTTAGACATGAATGACACTCAAAAATATATAGAACTTAATCAGAAGAAAAAATTAAAAAAATCTTTGGATAAATTAGCCTTAAGTATTAAAAGAGCATCTTATTCTGCAGAAAATGAAGCAACAATAGCTAGTTCGTTTGAAATTAGCGTATTTAGTTTTATTGATAAAGAATTTGATAAAAAAGTGTTTCCGATTAAAGAAAAATCTCTGAACACTGAAAGACGAATTAGTAAAGGAAGAATAGATAGTAAATATGGGGCTTTTATTATTGAATTTAAGCATCGTTCTAAACTTCGTACAAAAAATCATAAAAGTATTGCGGTAAAACAGTTAACTGACTATTTAAATTCTTATAAAAAAACGGGACAGAATTATCTTGGTTTAGTTACAGATGGACTTATTTCAAAATTTATAAGACTTGAGGATGGAAAATTACAAATGGAATCTTGGAAAAGTTTAAGTGGCAAGGTGTTGGATAGAATTACAAGAGCAGTGCTTTCGTTGGAACAGGTTTCATTAACTCCTGAAAATTTAATCAGAGATTTTTGTGAACCCTATGATTCAAGTGTTTATCAAAGAATTGGAAAAGAATTTTATTTCGCTTTGACTAAATATCCAACTGGAAAAACTTTAATGCTGTATGAAGAATGGAAAGAGCTTTTTAAACTTGCTCATGATGATAAAACAAAACAAAGAACTATAGAAGAAAGAAGAAAAGGGTTAGAGGAGGCATTAACTTTGAAGATTAAAAATAATGAGGATGAGTATAAAATGCTTTATGCCCTACAAACAACATATGCTCTTATTATTAAGCTTATAGCTTTTAAAGTAGTTAGCAATATTCATTTTGACAGTAAATTTATTAAATTTAATGAACTTGCCTCTTATGATTCAAAAACTGTTCAAATGCAACTATCAGCACTTGAGGATGGTGCGATATTTAATCAAGCTGGAATTTTAAATTTACTAGAGGGAGATTTTTTTTCTTGGTATAGCAGTAGGGGTCAATGGAATGAAAAATTCCACAAACTTATAAAAGAAATATTAGAAATTCTTTCAAAATATGAGGATAAAATTTTATTGAAAGAATATTCAGAGACAAAGGATTTATTTAAAAAATTATATGAAATAATAATTCCTTCTAAAGTAAGACATAGTCTTGGAGAATTTTATACGCCACCTTGGCTTGCTGACAGCGTAATTGCTGAAGCAATGCAATTATTAGCAAAAAAAACAGATTGGAAAGCACTGGATCCTTGTGCTGGATCTGGAACATTTATTACAAACCTTATTCAACGAATCCTAAGTGAAGATAAGGAATTTAATAGTGAGGAAAAGCTTAAAGATATACTTAAAAGAGTAAAAGCTATAGATCTTAATCCTTTAGCGGTTCTTACAACGAGAGTTAATTATTTTGTAAGCATATCTCATTTAATAGACACTAAGTCAACATTTCAAATTCCAGTATATCTTGGAGATGCATCTTATGTTCCTGAAAAGATAATGGTTGATAAAATTTTATGCTTTAAGTATCAAATAAAAACATTGAAAGGATACATTGATGTTATTTTACCGAAGAGTGTTGTGTCTGACTCTGAAAAGTTTTCAAAAATAATGAGTAGTATAGAAACTGATATTAAAACTGGTGATGAAAAATTGATTACAAATAAAATTATGGCATTAGCTTCAAAAAAGGATTTAACTATAGATACAAAAAGAAACATCAATTTGTTAGCAAAAAAATTTATTGAGCTTGAAAAAAACGAATGGAATGGGATTTGGGCGAGAATAGTAACAAATTTTTTAACAACTGCAAATCTTGGGGATTTTGATGTAGTTGTTGGGAATCCACCTTGGATTGATTGGAAAAATTTACCAGAGGGTTATAGAGATAGAATAAAAGGTCTTTGTGTGGACAGGCATCTTTTTTCTGGAGATAGAATAACTGGAGGAATAAATCTTAATATTTGCGCTTTGATTGCTAATGTTTCTGCAGATAATTGGTTATCCAATAATGGAATATTAGCTTTTCTTATGCCAGAGAATTTAATATTTCAACAAACTTATGAGGGATTTAGGCAATTTTTAGTTGGTGGTAAGCAAAAAAGATTGTATTTACAAAAACTAACTGATTGGACAAAATCCGGTCATCCTTTTAAACCAGTACAGTATAAATTTTTATCTTACTTTTTTAGCAAAAATAAGGTTAATTATTTTAAAGGTATTAAAGTTGATAGATACAAAAAAAAGAAAGGATTCAATATTGAAAAAATAAATGAGAGCGAAAATTTTCAAAAAGCATCTATTTTTTACGATAAAGAAAATCTTTTAGCAGGGACTACTAGTAAAACTAATTCTTCTATGTCTTATGCTAAAAGTGAAGAAGATCTTCGTAAATTTTCAATGATTGCTGGTGAGTGTTACTATATTGGTAGAGAAGGAATTGAGTTTTATCCTCAAGAAGTATTTCTATTAATGCCACAATTACACTTGAAAGCCCCAGAGGGTTTAATGTATGTTAAAAATTTTCAAAATCCACGATCAAAATATAAAGTTCCCGAAGAAACTATTTTACTTGAGAAGAAATTTCTTTACCCTCTTGTTAAGGGTGTTGATATTAAAAAATATCATTTAGATGCAAAGAATCAGTTTGTAGTGCCATTTCCATATGCGAAGAATGATACTCGTTTACCTTTACCATTAAAAAAATTACGAAAGCAAGCTCCTCTACTTACAAAATACTTATTACGACATAAACAAATACTTGAATCTCAAACAGAATACAATGAAAAAATTATTGGGAAGAAAAATCAGGAATTTTACGCGTTGGCAAGAGTTGGGAAGTATAGTTTTCATAATATTCATGTAGCATATAGAGATAATACAAAGTGGCTTTCTACCGTTGTAGGTGATATAAAAATTGATTGGGGTAAATTTAAACGAGCACTTTTCCAAAATCACGCACCTACAATTTGTGAGGGTGGAAATGGTGAATTTATATCACTTGATGAGGCTTTTTTTATTTCGGGGATTCTTAATACTCCGATTGTTATTAAATTTATAATGGATTCTTCTGATTCAAGAACATTTAAGGTAAGACCTCCTGTTTATATACCAAAATATGATTCTAAAAATAAGGCTCATAAGCAAATATCATCTTTATCCCAAGCAATTCATCAGAGTTGGGGTAATAAAATAATGGTCCAAAGAATTGAAAATCGTTTAGAAGAACTTTATCTTAATGTTGCGTCGCACAATAGCAATTACCCGACGTAGTGTAACAGAGGTGGAATCATTATTTGGTCCAATTAGATATTATAGGGTTTAATCTCCTACCTCAAGAAAATAGGCTTATAGTTTGACTGGGTGGTAATGGATACTTATTTTGAACTACCTTGTAAGCTAATTCCCAATGTTTCTTGTTCAAAATTCAAACCAATACGAGAAAGATTAACATCTCTGGATTCAAGTTGCTTACTTAAGGCGGTAAACAAAGCTTGGTTTGGACTTGCTAGTGCTTTTTTAGCTCTTCCTTTGATACTGACAGTTTTAAGAGCAATTTTTGCAGCCATGTTGTTAGTTTTTTCTGTTACATCCAGCTTTACTAACTTTAATTGTTGAGACTGTGGAGCATTTCCAAGTGTAAGATCAATTCCAATTTGAGCTTTAATTGGTTTTTCAACCGCAATAGCTCCTTTAATCATTCCTTGCTGATTTTGTATCCTAACATCCATTTGAGGAACATTGGCTTCTACTTTGCCTTGACCAGATAGTAAATCACTAATTACTCCTTTCATAATCTCCGCTAGGTCTTGGCTGGTTAAATCTTGACTAAAACTTCCGCCTTCTTTTATTTGAGCAGCAGCTTGATCTAGGAAAGGTATATTTACTACATATTCTGACATAATATTTCCTCCAGAAATTTTAATTATTTATTGGATATGGATGTATTATAGTATTTTTTTATAAAATATCCACTTTCTTTTAAATAGGAAGGGTGTTAGCAGTGCTTGTTTGGTCCCCTGCCTTTGTAAGAATAGTGGACAACTTTATAGAAACAACAAGTGGTTTTGTGATATAGTAGACTTACTTGAGAATTTCATCACTGTGAGATGCTCTCAAAAAGGTAGAACACCTTGTCTTCAACGAAAAGGTCGCGGGTTCAATCCCCGTCTCCCGCTCCCAATTGCGATTTTTGGCCGCGCCCCGCACCGCGGCCCATGGTTTTTGCCAGTTAGTACGCAGTTTTTTATCCCTAAGGACGAAGTCCGAGCCGGTGTTTATCAAAAAACTGCGTTTCTCAAAGAGATTTTTGTTTTCTTCTGATATTTTCTTGGCTGATAAGGCAGAAAATATCCATTCCCGAAAAGGTCCGAGCCAATCAGCATACGACTGCGAAAGAGAAGATAATTTTTCTTCTAAACTTTTCTTCTGACTCATCAGCTTGTTTTTCTTAGTAAGATATTCTTCTCTATTAACAAGCTGATCTAAATGAGCATCAAGAAGAGTTTCAAGTTTAGTTTTGATGAGCTTAATTTGCTCATCAATTTTTTTCGCAGTCGCCCGCCAAGATGAAGCCAGTTGTTTTTCTTCATGTTTTAATTTCCTCAAAAACATTTGGCCGATATTTTGGGGCAAAGAAACTGATTTGATATGTTTATTAACCTGTTTAATTAGTTTTTCTTTTCTAAGAAAAGGTTGGGAACAGTATTGGCCTTTTTTAGAACAGCGGTAATAAACATAAGTAACTTTCCGATTAGTTCCTTTATAATGCTTGGTTTTAGTTTCAGCAGTAATAGTGTAGCCACATTCTCCACACTTCATAAAACCAGCAAAAGGAAGGTTGTGAGGTTTAGGAGGTTTAGAAAAGCCACGCTTTTTAATAACTGATTGAACCTGATCAAATAGTTTCTTTGTGATGATTGGCTGGTGTTTTCCTTGATAGATTTCTCCATTGTAGCGAAAATGACCGTAGTAAAAGGGGTTGGTTAAAAACATTTTGACTCTGTCTTTACTGATTTTCCTACCGCTTCTGGTTTTAACTCCTTTATCAAAAAGAAAATCACTGATACTTTGTAAAGTATAGCTAGCTTTAGAGTAAAGTTTGAAAGCCTGTTTAGCGTATTTAACAGTGGATTTATCAACTAAAATTGTTTTATTAATAGTGTCATTAAGATAGCCAATAGGAGCTTGAGAAGGATAACCGCCGGATTTTACTTTTTGTCTTAATCCCCTTTTAGTATTTTCGCTGAGGTTATCAATGTAGTATTTTGACTGACCAAAGGAAATTGAAAGCATAAACAAGCCCTGAGGATTGTTTTGAAAGACAAGAGTAGGAAACTTTAGATCTAAAAGTTTCTGGTTATCTAAAAGATGAATTATCATTCCAGCATCAACAGCATTTCTAGCAAGACGATCAGGATGCCAAGAGATGATTCCGTCAGCTTCGCCAGCTTGAACTTTCTCCAGCATCTCATTAAAAACTTTTCTGCCAGGCTGTTTGGCGGTTTTAGATTCAATAAGAGTATCAACTACAGAAAGTTTTTCTTTGCTGGCGAAGGTTTTTAGTTCACTAAGTTGAGCTGGGATGGATAATAATTGTCTTTCCTCTTCTTCAGTAGATTTGCGAGCGTAGATAAAATATTTCAATCCTTGGACAGTCATACTATAAATATGCCTTTTCGGGTAATGTTTGTCAATAGTAATTGACAAAAAGAAGAAAACAAAAATAGTGGCAAAAACCATGGGCCGCGGTGCGGGGCGCGGCCAAAAATCGCAATTGGGAGGGATGTTATGACACCGCTCGAGATTATTTTATCAATCTATGATTGATTTGAATAGATTGAATTGAAAGGTGGCTCGCCCCGATTAAACCCATGCTAATCGGGGCTCGCAATTTATATCTATGATTACTTTTAGCTCTCGCTTCCGGAATGTAATAACGAAAATCAATAAAAGAAAGTTAGTTTTTAGAGAATTTCTTCACCATTCTTGAAAATTTTTATCTCAGGTTTGTCTTTATTTTTCGGTAAAAGTATTAAAAATCCATAGTTATAAGCATAAATGTAGTTTGTGTATTTGTAAGAAAATCCTCTTTCCCGAGTCATGTTTTTTAACCTTTTCAAATCATTGCTTAAACCTTTTCTTGTTCTTTTTATTTCTAGACAAATAAAGTTATCTTGTATATTAGAATTTCTTTTGTGAATAATAATGTCAGCATACATTTTTTTTACTCCTTTACCGTGGCGGATTGGTTCAACTTTATTTGCATGTTTGTATCCATAAAATCCCATTTTGTTAAATTCGCAATCAACAAAATAGTCAAAGAATTCTATTTGTAAGTAGTAAGCTAGACGGAACATTAAACATCTTTCGCAAATCTCGCAGTCAAATAAATATTTATCTTCTAAATAAAGTTTATCAACACAATTAATTATTTTTTGCTTAATAATACTTATCATTCTTCTTTTTTTGACTTTTGTTTTTGCCATTCTTGTTTATCATGTAGAAAATTTGCATTATGCATGATAAGTTTGTCAAAAATTCCGCCTACTTTTTTATTTTTTCCGATATTGAGTAGTTTTTCGTGATTAATATGAATTAAGTCAAATCTTAACGCAGAGGCTAAATTGAGCATAGTTTTTCTACTCGTAACCCAGACGTCTTGAATGTATTTAAATAATCCAACTTCCTTTGGTGGCTTAACAGCAACTAATACTCCAAGATGAGCTTTAGCTTCTCTTTGATCTTGTCTGAGTTTTTTGAGCCAATTATCCTTCCATTTGGCATTTTTTGATTCCCATAAAATTATTCCACAAGTTCTACCTTTTTTATCAATAACAATTTGTTTTTTTTGCTTCTTTGTATGCTATGTAGTTACCTAGCATATTTAGCGTTTTTGCAGTAGGATATTGCCTTTCATATTCTTTAATAGTTAACTTTACACCATATTTATAGAACTTCTTATCAGGATACAATGGGAGCAAGGGAAATATAATCAACATTGGTTTATTTCCACCAATGAGGAAAATTTTAAGATTATAAGATTTATTACTTATTTTTTTAGTTAACTGAATAATATTATTACTAATAATTTGTTTAGACAATCTGTGTTTTAAGTTAATTGTTTGGGCAGAGTCAAAGAGTCTCTTTATATGCAATTCCATAAAAAATATTATTCCTTTTCTTTCTCGCTTTTAATGTTTCATAAACACCATAACCATAGGAATACTCAATATTTTTAATAGAAATATGCGCTTTCTTTATAAGTTTAATTTCTCCATTTAATGAGAAATACTCTAATTTGTTTAAAGTATCCATGGTATTTTACTCCCAGTGCGTCTAAATATAGAGCGCTATTTATTTATGTCATTAATTAGATATCTCGATAATGACTTGTTGCGTATCTTAAAGTGTTCATTTTTTGAATATCTAAATTTAAATTAACGGCTTCATCAATTAATTCAAAAAGTGGAGTAGTGCGAATATTAGACAAGACATAGTATTTTTGATCGTTAAATGTAACGTAAGGAATTCCTTGTGGGCCGAATATAATAACAGTTCCGGCTTTATCTCTTTTCAATCCTCCTCCCCAAATTTCATTATTAAATCGCCCATCAAGATGTGCTAATTTTTTTACCTGTCTTATTACACGCATATATTCTTCGTATTCAATAAAATAAGCATCACGATTTTGAGCCCCTCTATTAAGGGGAATAAACTGATCTAAGCTCCAACGCTTAATAACATCAGTATAGGGAGCTAATAAAGGAACCATTGCGGTTATATCTTGTGTGTTTTGAGCTGTAATAACAGTGTTAATTTTTAGCCTAAGATTTTTTTCTCTAGCTACTTGCATAACTTTAAGCACCTTATCAAAAGATCCACGAGATTGCCTAAATCTATCATGGTTTTCTGCTGTTGAACCATCTATTGATAATCCTAATTGATGAATATAGGGGGCTGATCTATCAAATAGATCATCACGAGTAGCAATAAGCAAAGCATTGGTATCAACAACAATTTGCAACCCCGTACCGTATGCATATTCTATTAATTCTATGATATCTTTTCGAATAAATGGATCCCCTCCACCAAATAAAAACTGACTAGCACCCATTTCTGCAGTCTGATATATCATTGCTTTTATTTCAGCTGTTTCTAATAAACCTAAGACTGGTATTCCTGCCTCTTTGTGTATAATAACTCCCTCATAAAAATCTCCAAAACAAAATCCGCAACTCATGTTGCAAGTTTCATTTGTTTCAAAATTAATTCTATATGGTGCCTTAAAACCCATGGGTGGCTTAACTATAAAAGGGTCATATTTAAAATTACTCAACTCGAATTTTTTTTTTGGTAGAGTATCGTGCTTTGTATGAGTATCGATAAAGTGTTCAATTGTCATAATAATATTTAATATTTTTAAAATACCTTTTATTATATTATATTTGGACCATTATAGGATAATGGTCAGAACATACACGAGTTTTTTCATTAATAATAACACTATAGTTAACCGCTCGCTCTGTTAAAGATTTAGATAAAAATACGTAATCTAACCTTAAATTATAATAAATAATATTGTTGTCTTGTGTTATTGGTACAGTAGATATTTGCTCTTTTTGGGTAATTACTGCAGCATCCACATAACCCGCTTTTTTAATACGATTTACTACATCATATCGAACAGCTTCTGGTAAGCCATGTGATTTTAGACTACTTATTACTGTATTATTTGGAGATATTGAATTTAGGTCGCCTAATATTATTTTGAGCTTTGATTTTTTTTGCTTAGAAATTATTCTTTCTATTTCTAAAAGACGATTATCTTCTGTATTGGGAGCTAAATGCACTCCAGCAATAGAAACATCTCCAATTTTTGTATTGACAGTAACTATAATCCCAGCGTTACGAAAATTTACCATAGTGGTATCATCTTCCATTTTATTTTTTGAATAAATAACCGTATGATTGTTAGTTTTAATAGATTTTGCAACCAGAAAGTAGGGAAGCATAAATTTTGCTGATAATTTTTTAAGAATGTGTGGTTTGCATTTAGCCCAGGAAGCTTCGTTTAATACTAAAACATCAGGCTCATGATCTTTAATTATGTTTGCAGCTAAAGAAAGATGCCTATTTATATATTTACCTAGGTTGTATGTCATTAAGCTTATCATTGAATTATTATATAGTTGCAGTTAAACAGTTCATGCAGTATTTTATTTAATAAATTTTCTATTTTTGTTAATTTTACCATGAAGGCTTTTTAATGTAGGATTAACAGTTTAATAATCCAGTTGCATTTGCTTCAAAAATTTTTTCTTTGGCAACTAACAAATCACTATCGTTATAAGAGATGTCTTCAATGGTATCTAAAAGGGCCTTTATGCATTTAAAATGACTGTTTGGAAGTAAAGATGGATCTAAATCCATAATCCTTCTATATTCATCTTGCTCTTTAGCATCGACCCAATGATATGGTAAATCAGTAATCACTCTTTCTCCAAGATGTGGGTGAATGTATACTTCTGCCCTAATTAAGTTTAATGGCTGATCAGAAGCATATATAATTCTATCTAAACCTAAACACCTTAATGCTATAGTAATTATTCCTGCATTTGAAAACCATGAGGTTTCTAAAACGATATTCTCAGATGGTGCAAGTTTTTGCAATACTTGCTCAACCTCTAAAATACTTCCTTTTGCCATACCAAAATGTGCAATAATAAATCTAACTCTAGGAAAAGTTTGTGCTAATTGAATTAATTCAGGATGATCTATCGTTAAGTTGTTAGGCAAATGAAGAATTATGGGTAATTTTTGATTATTTATTTCATCTAGTATTGGAGCTGGATAAAAATCAACAATTCTATCTGCTGAAGGATGCAGTTGTTTAGGATACATTTTTACTCCCCTCCATTTACCAGTTTTTAATTCCTTTATTGTATATTTGGGATCATGTGGATCTCCTGTTAAAAAAGGAATAAAAGAATCATCACTACTTGCTACATCATAAATATATTGATTTCCATTACGAATATTAACTCCTCTAAATGGAAAAGCAAATACTACTTGCTTTATATTCTTACACCCCCATAAAGTTTGCCTAGTTTGCAAATGGTTTTCGTAAGAAAAATATGGATAAGTGGTGCATAAGTCAGAAATTAGGTCTTGAGGTAATCTTTCTACATCTTGTGGTCTTCCCATGTGACTATGAAAATCAATAATAGTTGTAGGGATTTTTTTTAAAACGTCTGTTTTTATTTTATCCTCAGCACTATTTAACTTTAAAGACTCTTCTAAATAATAACTAGTTTCAATTTTCATTATGTAATTTCTAATTAAATGTAAATAGGCTTTGTAAATATAAAAAAACTTATTATTAAAATTAATTTAACCAAATTTAATACGAAAATGCAATGAATAAATATATATTGATCTAATTAGTTTTTTGTTTTACAATACTTAATTGTAATAAGCAAAGATTAGCTTTAGTAGTACAGTAAAATAAATACTATTAAAAATATTTAAAAAATATTAGCATGAATAAACAAAAAAATATTATAGACGGAATATTAACCAGAGGAGTTGAGCAAATTATTCCCTCAAGAAAAAGTCTTGAAAAACTTATAAGTACTAGAAAAATAACTTTATACCAGGGCTTTGATCCTACTGCAGCAAGCCTACACATTGGACATCTTATCGGAATAAGAAAACTGGCGCAATTCCAAAAACTAGGACACAAGGTTATTTTTTTAATTGGTGACTTTACCGGAAGAATTGGCGATCCAACTGATAAAAAAGCTAGCAGAATAAGATTAACAAAAAAAGAAGTATTACAAAACTTATCAGATTATAAAAAAGAAGTAAAAAGAGTAATTGATTTTGACGGGTCTAATGCAGCAGAAATTAAATTCAATTCTAAATGGTTATCCAGATTAACGTTTGAGGAATTAATCGAACTATCTGCAAATATAACAGTCCAGCAATTAATTGAGCGAAGTATGTTTCAATCTAGAATTAAAAGAGAGAAACCGATTTACCTCCATGAATTCTTTTATCCTATTATGCAGGGATATGATTCTGTAGTAATGAATGTTGATTTAGAAATTGGAGGAAGTGATCAGTTATTTAATATGCTTATCGGAAGAAACTTAATGAAAAAACTAAGTGCTAAGGATAAACACGTATTGACTGTAAAGCTTTTAGCTGATAGTACTGGGGGGAAAATGAGTAAAAGTGAAGGAAGTACAATATTCTTAGCTGAGTCCCCAGAAGATATTTTTGGTAAAGTAATGTCCTGGTCAGATGAATTTATTGACCCCTCAATTGAGCTATTAACTGATTGGCCTCTAAACTTTGCAAAAAATAAAAATCCAATAAATGTTAAAAAGCAAATTGCTACAGAAATAGTTAAACAAATTTACGGAAACAAAAAAGCACAAAAAGCATTAAAATACTTTGAAAAGACTTTTCAAAATAGAAATCCTGACTATAAAAAAGGTGTTAAAAATCTTAGTAATATAGTAACTACTTTAGGGCAAATTATTAAAAGCAAAAGTGAAGTAAAAAGATTAATTCAACAAGGAGGTATCTGCGTTAATAAAAGGAAAGTAACGAACCAAAGTCATAAATTATCAGCTGGTGATAATGTAAAAGTTGGAAAAAGGGTGTTTATAAAGATACAATAAATTTTTTAATAATGTTTATATTATATAGTTTAGTAGTAAATAGTAAGTAATATTTTTTATAATAATTCTCGTTTAAGTAATTTAATGAATTGTAATTGAGATGTCTAATGATAAAGGTTTTTGGAATGCTGTAGGAATTCCGTTTGAGATCAAAACAATAAAGGCAAAAACACTAAATGAAGCAGTTAGCGTCGCTTATCAAAATAACGATTGCTGTTTTTATGGTAGTTACTGGTTTTTAGATGTTAAAAAAAAATTTAGAATATTTAAATTTAATAATGCCACGTTTATTGTAAAACAAGTAAGTGAAAAAACAGCTAACTTGGAACTAACTAATTCAATAACAGCTAAAACTAGGATAGATAAAAAAGTAATTGGCACAAAAACTATCAAAATTATAGTGCCAAAAAAAATTAAACTGTCATTTAAGAATGAACGGTGTTTTTTAGTTTCAGAGTATCTTGGTTTAAATATGAATGAAGGCGCATATATCAATCTTGCACCTTGCATAACGTTACAAGAGTGTTTAACTCTAATAAGATTACTACTTGAAAACAATATATCATATAGAGGTTTCCTACCACGAAATACTGTCTTAGTAAAAAATACAATATATCTTTTCGATTGGGAGGATACAAGATTTGGAAATAATTTAAATCCCAGTGTATTTGACCATTTATGGAAAACTCAATTTTTGTTGAATTGGAGCTATTTATTCAGTTTTGATGCTATAAATTCAGGTTTAAAGAATATTACTAAAGTACAAAGTTTACTAAAAGAACCTGATCTGATGAGTTTTGAAAAAATATTTAGAACTATCACAAATGATAAAAACTCCATCTCATCACTTCGAAATAATATTGATACAGTAGTATTCGGAGCAGAACTACCAATTAAGAAAAATTATGACCACTTTTACATTCACCCCAATGATATAGGCTGTTTAATAGCAGATATCTTTCCTAGCGAAATAGATGTCCTGCATGACATATTAACTTATGTGTTTCGTAAACAATGTAAAGATATGTATATATACCACATTCATTTAATTACCCATATGTTAATTTTATATTATAACTCTGTGCTAATTCAAAAACACAATCCAAAGCTAGAACTACAGGATTATATTATAATCCTTATGCTTATGATGCTTGATGAGTATATTGATACAGAAAATTACAAAAATATATCATCTGCAAGTACATTAGATGAATTAATTGAAAAAATAGTTAAAACTTATAAATCTCAATCTATATCCCGACTATATATATCACATGAGGAAGGCAATATAGCTTCGTTACTTACCGTAAAGCTTCAAGCTAGAATCTCAAACGCATTCCCTAGTGTTAAAATCAACAACAAAAGTTTTAAAAAAATTAACCAGTACATTCTAAATAAATATATTAAGAAACAAAAATAATCATGGTGGAAATACTAAAATACAAAGACGTTTTGAACCCAGTTTACACAGATCAATACATTGCGGTTAGTCAAGCAGATGATTGTGCTGTTCCTGGTCTATACACAATAAAGCCTCTATCAGATAAAAAATCAGTAGTTGAACTAGACGATAAAGAACTTGCATTATTTGCTTATATGCAAATAAAAATTAGGGCAATATCAATAACTGAGCTTAACTTGCCTTTAAGTGGATTATATTTTGAAGAACACCCAAATAAACCTGCTACTAGCTTCAGCATACCATTTCATATTAATAGGTTGTCAGAACGTTACTCAATTGATGTATATCAACCCTATATTGAAAGTTATATTAAAAGCTATTCATTACCCTTGTCTTATGATCGAATTGTAGCATTTAATAATGATATGCAATATTTACTAAATAGTCCAGCGACAGTTGCCGAGATCGAAAGAGTTAAAAACGAAGCACCTCCGATATTAAAACCCTCGCCTTATTTTGTGAAAAAAGAAGAGCAAGCCGTCCGGGATGATACTGTTTTGGAAGTTGACGATGAAAGAGAGCTTCCAGGGGCTCCTGTGGGTAAAAAATACTTTGTATGCATTGGTGGCAGTAGGAATTTTCAATGTTTCCTAGATGATAGTTATAAATCAAGAGGAGAATTTATTCTCTCTCATGAAAAAGTGATGGATGAGTGTTTAAGGCCTATTTATTATGACGGTGAAGTCATTGTACGACAAGATGTAAAATACGCAATTCCAGGATTTTACATAATAGCTCCTACATTACATTTTAGGCGAATTGATGAAGTGCCTCAGAATTTATTTAAAAAGTGTATGTTTATGGCTCGTAAAATAAAACAAGGCTTACTAGAATTAGGTGCAGGGAGAAGTCATATATATCATGATGAAAAATATAGACTTCCTGCCTTTGTACATTTTTGGGTACTCCCAATTTATGAGCAAATTACGCACGAACATTCTCTAGACCCTACAATTTTTTCAAGAGATATATGGACATATTTAGACGTATCTCCTCGTTATAGTGATACTAGAAAACAGATTCTGGAATTTAATGAAAAAATGAGGCATCATTTGAGTCAAAGTTAGTATCATCGTTTCTAATTTATTAAACTTTTTGTATTTATTTAGGTAAGTTTTTATTTCTGCTTGACATTAATATATTAATACATTAATGAAATTATATAATTAAAAATATACTATTTATATATTGCATAGCAATAAAGATATACTTAATAGCTTGTAGAAGCTAGTTAGAAAATAATTAACTACGATGTACTAGGTATTAAGTTATTAAATTAAGAATCTATAGCATCTCAAATCTTTTTAAAATTGCAGTAATTCTCTTGTCTGAGTTTACCTCGCTTAATCTTTTAAAGAGATATTCTTTATTAATTTGGATTTTATTTTTTAACTTTTTTATATCGTCTAAGTCATGTTTTTCCTCGTTAGTACCTCGTTGAAGCATAGATTTAAGTATAATTGTATCAACTGGGTTACATAATCGAATAGAATGTTTGCCCTCATTTAGTACTGTAGTGTTTTTCCATGCAAGCTCAGACAGTCTGAATTGATAATGATGACTACCAATATCAATGCTTAAATTTGCTATAAATTCAATTGAAGGATCTTTATATGGGTAAAAAAGTTTTACATCTGGCTTTTGTATTATTTTACTTCGTGGAAATAGACTTTCCAATTTTTCATAATCTTTATCAGCTATTAATATATCTATGTCGGTTGGGAGTCTATTAGAAGTAATTATAGAAACATATGCTCCTGCAAATAGGCCATATTTAACATTACTATTTAAAGCTTGAAGTATGCTACCCAGATGAGGATTACTATTGAGAATTTTTCTAAAATTATTTATTTTAGTCATTATGACTAGGTTATATAAGTATTATAAAAGTTATTTTAACTTATCGAATTCATTTTTCATTTTAATAATATGATTAATCAAAAATTCAATGGTTTGTTCATTACTGTTTATACTAAGCATATAAAAACGCAGGGCAACGACTGGAGTACCATTGTGATTATAAAACGATGCTGTTGATTTACTGAAAGCTATTTTTCGCCTTGAAGCAGGAATGATTTTTGCGTACCACTCAAAAAACTCGTTTGTTTTTTTAGTATTCACAGCAAGCAATTCATCGTCACGTAATTCTTTATTATGTTCTGCTAAGACATCGGTGCCACTTGATATGCAGCGCAAGTAAACATCAACAGAAGAAGAGTTAGTATGCTCGATTATTAATCCAACTTTATTTAGTTTATTATGTGCAGAAATAAATAGCCCTCTCATTGAAAGAGCATGACCTAGCATAGCCTGATATCCCTCTTGACCAAAAGACTTTAGCGTTATCCATGTTGCAAGTATGTTCGCGCAAGAGCGCGAAGTTTCCATTGTATAAACACCAGGATTGTATTCTTTATCGTCATGAAACAATGGTGTCATGATATCCTTTTGTCTTTTTAATAAATTGAAGTCTTTTTTATTTTTTAGTATTACCATGCTAGAATTATATGGAACATATCCAGTTTTATGAAAATCGACTCCAAATGAATCAGCAAAGTGGAGTTTTGAAATTTTATCGTATTTAGATTTTGCATGCTTGAGAACATTATTACTGAATCCCAGCGGATTTTCTTTATAATTATATCCTTTGAAATTAAGCCAAACCCAACCCTGCACGCTATCTACATGTATATGCGGAGTATAATCTAGATTATATTTTTTCATTAATCTTTTCCTAATAGCATGAACCTTTTCAATATCGTCAATAGCCTGATGCGATGTTGTTCCGCCCACTGCCTCTATGCACGCGATTTTTTTACCATTATCTAGAAGCTCCATGCATTTATTTTCTAAATCAACCAAATTAGTAGTTTGATTAATGTTTGTTTTTACTTGTACATAATTAAGTTGCCCTATTCCTGTCCAGTTAACCGCAGTTTGCTGACTATAATGAGAAGCTTTGTTTCCAACCACTGCTACATTGTTAGAAGAAATTCCTTGAAGCATATGCTCTGGACACACTTTTGCTAGACCTATTTTAACTGCATAAAAATTTGTTGCTGTTCCTCCAAATGTGAACACACCTGAAGATTTAATTGGATCCATACTAGCTAATTTTGCAATCGCTGCAGCGCAAGCTACTTCAGACTTCAATGCCTCGCCAGAATCTTCACCAGTTACTGCGTTACCCATATACAAAGAGGTTGCTAAATATGCAGCAAAGTATATAAAACTTGGTTGAGGAATAAGGTTTTTTACCATGTATGGACTATTAGCCTTTACAGCTCTTTGCTGATAAACATGTAAATTACTTATGTTAGTTTTGTGATCAAAATTATATTTTTTTGGAATTAATGATTCCTTAGTTACTTCGGATATTGTTCTTTTTTTTAAATCTGGAAACAAGGGACCCTCCCCTTGAAACTTAATGAGGTTACTAACAGCAATTTTAGTTAATTCCAATAAATTTGTAAAATTGCTACCATCTTCACTTAAAAAAATATTCTTTCGTAAATCATTAATAATTTTTTGATATCTAGTCATAGTGAAATTTACTGTATAATATTGCAGGTGTTATAGCAAGTGTTTTAGTTTGTTAATATGGTGCGCTAAGCTAAGCTTGAGTTGTAGAGATGGTTAAAATCGACCCTGTCCAAAGCCTAACTAGTAGGATAGTATGGAACCCTGTATTTATTGCTGGTAACAGAATGGATGAAGTGAGGGGAAAGGAAGCATCAGGCCGTAACGAAAGAGAAGTAATTGTTAAGGCGGCCAAGGAAACAAAATTGGTTTTAACTGCAGAAGAATATCAAAAAGGCGGTTTGGGTAATTTAGTTGCCGGAGTAATAATGGAAGCTAATTTAGCAAAACCAGTTAAATTCAGCATGATTGGAGTTAATGATAGATTTGGGGAATCAGGCAAGCCATGGGAATTAATTAAAGCTTTTGGTTTAAGTGCAGAACATATTGCTGATAGAGCAGTTAAAATTTTAAAAAAATAATATGAAGCCAATTTCTTCAAAATTTCAAAAAATCGGTACAGAAAAAGTTTTAACCAAAAAAATGGGAATAAAATAGCGAAAATGAGGGGTGGACAACTTTATAGAAACAACAAGCGATTTGTGTTATACTGAATTTACTTGAGAATTTCATCACTGTGAGATGCTCTCAAAAAGGTAGAACACCTTGTCTTCAACGAGAAGGTTGCGGGGTCAGAACCCGTCTCCCGCTCCCATTTTTAACAGAATATCATTGAGTCACTGTCACTACTGCCACGGTTAGATTTTCCCCATCAAAGTCAAAGCTGAAAGTAATTGGTTTTTCTAGATTGTTAACAATATATAAATTTCCCAAGGGATTTGGGCTTAAAATTCCCACGCCGTATTCTCTAGGGACTTCATTAATCTTGGCAAAATTATGGTCAGATGGGCTATAAGCAGTTAAACCGGCATCTTCTGCTACCCAGTATATTAAAGAAGCTAAGTGGCAGATACCATCCCCTATTAAATGGCCACTATTTCTAAAGCCTTCGCTGCCGATGAAATGAGAGTTAGTGGTTTTAACCAGATTGTCTGAGTACTTTTTTAAGGTTTTTTCATGAAAAGCGAATGTTTCAGTCGGTTGTAAAGTAAACTTAACTTTAAGAGGTTGGTTAATTTTTTCCCAATCAATCTGGGTTTTGTCATTAATCTTATTATCAAGATAATAAAGGGTTAAAAGAATATTGTCTTTAAACACATCGTTGACAAATTGATTGTCTGATCGGTTTTCCAGGCTAATACTATGAGAGGCTAAAGTCACACTAGACGCCCCCAAAATTTTGGGTTTTGTTAAGGCTAAATGAAGAGATAAAATCAGTTCATATAACATAATCAAAGCGGAAGTATATCACATTATAGGATAATTGCAATACTGGGCAAATTAGGCTATTCTTAGGGTAGAATGATAAAAAAATTGGCAGGATATTTATTGATAGTGGGGTTGATTACTGTTGGAGTATTTTACTTTAAACCTCAAGAAAATCAGCCAGATTTTAAACTTCAAGTTGAGAATGGGGTAATGGGTGTTTTTCATGGTCAAAAGGTGATGCCGCCAACAATTGACTTGGCTGCAGCAGAATTAGCAACTAATGTTTTAGGTGAGGCTGATCCATTGGCTGAAAAACGAATTTACATTGATTTAAGCACACAAACTTTAAGTGCTTATCAGGGAGATAGTTTGTATATGAAGGCTTTTGTTTCAACTGGAAAATGGGGTCGGACGCCGACAGGTGAATTTACAATTTGGTCTAAATTCCGAGCTACCCGCATGTCTGGGGGTTCAGGGAGTAGTTATTACAATCTACCAAATGTTCCTTATACAATGTTTTTTTCTGGTTCTGGAGTAGCGGCTAGCAGGGGTTTTGCTCTTCATGGAACTTATTGGCATAATAATTTTGGTCATACGATGAGTCATGGCTGTGTCAATATGAGGACAGTTGATGCGCAAAAACTATTTAATTGGGCAGATATTAATGAGAGGATAACCATTTATGGTAAAGCAGCAGGGTAAATTATCACTATGGTTAGTGATTGGCTTGGCCATTGTGGTTGGGTTAGTGTTTTGGTGGCCCAGGCCTGAACCGGTTCCGGTTCAGGTTTTAACTGAGGCCAGTCCCAGCCCGGAGCCAATATTATCTGCTATTTCATCCGATGGAGAAGTTGTCTTAAAGATGAAGCAGACAAAAAGGGCTGAGACAACTACCTGGACTCTGACAGCCAGTCAGGCTGAAGAAACGGCTAGGACAATTTGGTGGCAGGTTTTACCTTATGACACGACTATGTTGATTCCATTTAATACTGTTTCGCCGGATAATAAATATTTGTTTTTAAAGCAGACCGGACCTGATAAAACCAGCTATTTGGTGCTAACTGTTAGTGGTGAGCCGATAATTCCAGAAACCCAA
>Ga0209976_10000403_pt1 | contig 29717 bp, 26 predicted proteins | sample SumtaG_FD_182806 | JGI IMG/M metagenome (GOLD analysis project Ga0209976, IMG submission 182806) | Deep subsurface microbial communities from Indian Ocean to uncover new lineages of life (NeLLi) - Sumatra_00157 metaG (SPAdes) (version 2) | ecosystem: Environmental > Aquatic > Marine > Oceanic >...
CCGCCCTGGGACTGGCTCTCAGGGGGGCAACGGTCATCATCCACTGCCGGAACCGGCAGCTGGGTGAGACCGCCCGGGAAGAAATCGTTGCTGGAACCGGCAACGGAGCCATTGAGGTCATGGTGGCCGATCTTGCATCCCTGGAGGCGGTGCGCCGTCTGGCGGAAGCAGTGAAGCGGCGGCACGCCACCCTGCACGTCCTGGTGAATAATGCCGGCCTCGCCAAACGCCGCCATACGCTGACCGAAGACGGCCTCGAAACAACCTTCGCGGTGAACCACCTGGCACCCTTCCTGCTTACCAACCTGTTGCTGGATACTATAAAAGGCAGCGCCCCGGCCCGGATCGTGAACGTGGCTTCCATGGTGCACCGGTGGGGCAGGATTAACTTCGACGACCTTATGGGCCAGCGTCATTACAGCATGGGCCGGGCCTATAACCAGTCCAAACTAGCCAACGTATTGTTCACCTACGAACTGGCTCGCCGGCTCGAAGGGAGCGACGTTACCGTCAACTGCGTTCATCCCGGAATGGTGGTCTCCGACCTGGGCCGGGAGTACACCGGCTTCATGGGACTGATGGCGAATAAGTACTGGCGGCCCTTCATGCGCAGCCCGGAGAAGGGGGCGGATACGGTGATTTATCTGGCGTCATCGCTCGATGTGGAAGGTGTAACCGGGAAGTACTTTGCCAATCGGCGGGCAGTGAAATCATCCAAAACCTCCCACGATCCGGCACTGGCCCAGCGGCTGTGGGAGGTGAGCGAAAGGCTGACGGGATTGGCGTAATGAGCCCAGTCAAGGGTATAATCTTCGGTGTCGCGGCCCTGATGATCGTCCTGGTCTCCTGGCCCTCCCTGCGCCGACCCAGGTCGCACGGTTTCCCCCGCTTCTTCGCCTTCATGGCCATACTGGGGTTGTTCGTGCTCAAAGTGGATCACTGGTTCACCGATCCCTTCACACCCCTCCACGTAGTCTCGTGGGCTCTACTGACGGCCTCCCTGGTCCTGGCGGTGCACGGCTTCTATCTGCTGCGTGTCGTCGGCCTGCCGAAGGAGGGTATTGAGGACACCACCACGCTGATCCGGGTGGGGGCCTATCGCTATATCCGCCATCCGCTTTACAGCTCCCTGGCCTGGCTGGCCTGGGGCATCTGCCTGAAGGATCCGTCGCTCCTGAGCATCGGCCTGGCGTTGGCAGCCACCGCGGCCCTCGTCGTCACGGCCAGGATCGAGGAAGCGGAGAACCTCCGGCGCTTCGGCGATGACTATGCCGCGTATATGAAAAAGACGAAGCTGTTTATACCGCATTTGTTTTGAATGTCACTTGAATTTTATATATGTGTATGTTAATTTTAGTTAAGTTAAGTAAAGCGTACTTGTAGTAATCAATTACTCTAAGGGGCAATAAATAATGAAAGACTTCCTCACGATTGATGAAGTTGCACAAGAGCTTAATATAACCAGGCAGACGGTTTCAAAGTACATCAGCGATGGTAAGATCAACGCGGTTAGGATTGGGAGCAGATATAGAATACCAGCAACAGAATTCGCTGAATATATTAATAGTAACAGCACCATTAGAGAAGTAATTCCTGGATATTTCAATTCCATTCGCTCAGATCAAAGTACTTTCAGTTTCTTACAAGACTTGAGATCCAGGGATAATAAACTCGATTCAGAGAGTATTACTTTAAATCAATATGAAATAAATCATAGTGATGAATTCAATTCATATATCTTGGGTGATAATCTGGATGTATTAGCACTTTTATTGCCTGAAATAGAAAGGAAAGTAGACCTTATCTACATTGATCCCCCATTTGGGACTGGGCAGGTATATTCTGATATTGATAAGCAGCATGCATATGATGATACACTTATACACGGTAAATTTCTTTGGTTTCTTCGTGATCGCCTAATTCTTCTCAGAAGATGTTTATCTTCACGCGGCAGCATTTATGTTCATATAGACAAAAAAATTGGGCATTATGTTAAAATTATAATGGACGATGTATTTGGATATAAAAATTTTATAAACGAAATTACTAGAATTAAGTGTAACCCAAAAAATTTTAAAAGGAAAGCCTATGGCAATACCACTGACGTGATCCTATTCTATGCTCTTAATCGCGACAGACACATATGGAATGATATCAGGGAACCGCTGCCAGAAGATGCGATAAGAAGACTGTTTTCCAATGAACATTCTACAAATGGTAGATATACCACAAATCCTCTCCACGCACCAGGCGAAACCAATGATGGTGACACAGGTATGGAATGGAAAGGAATGATGCCTCCTAAGGGGAGACATTGGCGTTATAGTAGGAAGGAATTAACCGAACTTGACACTAAAGGATTAATTGAATGGTCGAAAACCGGGAACCCGAGGAAAATTGTTTTTGCGAAAGATCATTCGGGAGTAAAGATACAAGATATATGGGAATTCAAAGACAAAGGATTATCCTATGTCGATTATCCCACTCAGAAAAACGAAAACATGCTGGAGAGAATTATTCTTAATTCCTCACATGAGAATAGTCTTGTCCTGGATTGCTTTGCTGGATCGGGGATGACTCTACTTGCGGCACAGAAACATAATAGAAAGTGGTTAGGCATAGATAGCTCTGAACATGCTATGCGTGTAGCAAGAGATATAATGAATGAGAGAGGGATAAAGTGCAATTACTATGTTGCAGATTATTAGAGAGGACAAGGAATCCTCTAGCAGTAGCGCACTTAATATCAATTGTTCTTCTCACCATAACCTTTTATTACATGCTACGGTCGGTAATCATTTGAGCTATCCGGCGGCATAGTCTGGGGCCTTGTAGTGGTCGTATCCAGCAGCTCCTCCAGATCCACTCCCAGGCCCCAGCCGGTCCTTTTATGCGGATCGGTCTTGATGCGCACGTGGCTGACTACCTGCCCTTCCCGCCCCCGCTCGATCACCTCCTGCTCCCCCGTGTCGCGGTGGAAAATGTAGCGGAACTCCCGCACCCGCCGCATTTTTTCCCCCTGAAACCAGGTCTCGTTGGTAAGGAAGCCCAAACTGTCGTAGTCCAGGAATACGGCCCCGATCAACTGCCCCTGGGTACTCATGAACTTGTAGGACATGACCCGGAAGGTGGAATCCACCCTTACCTCGGTGAACCGGTTGCGGAAGTCGGGCACGAATTCCACCCCGTATGCGTACTCGATGAACTCGCGCGACTTAGGCTCGTCGCCGAAGAGGACCTCCCGGATGATGAGGCTGTCGGGTGTCAGCTCCAGCAGGCGCTTGATGGACTTGTCATCCTCCCAGTATTCGTATGAGCGGGTCTTGATCAGCAAATCTTCCCTGGTATGCCAGCTCATGAGCCATACGAAGCCCTGGTCATCATAGGCCACCTTCAGGTAATCGGCCTCGTGGACTTCGAAGGGGAACAGCTTGATGCCTTGCCGGAAAGTCGTTTCGCTGCGGTAATACTCTGTGCGGGCAGGCTGTTGGGAGGAGAGGAGGACGGTCAGCAGAAAAATCCCCACTGTGGTCGGAAAAACAAAATGGCGACGGTGGCATATGGCCGTTAACAAGGCAGACCCTCCGGTATCTAGTTATGTAAATCTAAGCAACAAGAAGGAATAATGCCTATCTCTTTCCGCTTGGCATTTACCCCATACCCTGGTCTACCATATCCAGATAACATTTGCCTCGCGCCAGTAAAGTTCGTACTTTATACCGCTTAAGAATATTGTGTTGTATTAATATATTGAATCAGGATGCTTAAGAATACCTGAGAGGTGCCGATAAAGAGGTGAAGAGTTCAATATCAATCTGATGAATAGGAGAAGTGTTAGTCATGGAAAACGAAAGCCAGAAAAGAAAGTTTGATACAGGAACAGCGCTGAAACTGCTCGATTCTAAGGAATCGGGGATCCCTCTGTTACCCCTATCTGATGTCGAGCAGCATCAATCCACCCTGTTTTGGGCCGCGATATTTTTCGGCTTCTTTACAGCAATTCTCGGGTCACTGACCTCTCTGTTAACCACTGCCTTTGGTAATTATCCCGTTATCTATCTTCTGTCAATATTCTTGGCTTCTTACTTCATCTTTTTTCTGGTTTTTGCCATACGGGGATTTAGTAGGTGGAAGAAGTTAAAGAAGAAGTCATTAGGTGCGGTCTCTTGGAGTAAAGAGTCTCTGACGGAACGAATTGCTACCCTTGAACGCCGCATTCAGCTATATAAGATTCATCGTGATATCGGGACCCACGTCTTCAACGGGATAAATGTCCTTCCCTATGATGATTTCAACAAGACCGTTGACGGACTTCTGCCTTTTGAACCTGATGATCCCCGGCGGAAAAAGTTAAACCAGAAACTGATAGCCGAAGGCATCATTGTAATCGACAAAAGCGAGCCGGATAACTGGACAGTCTCGTACGAAACTGATTTTGAGGTATCCGTTTAGCCCCCGCTATTGCGACTTTCCTCGATCCAGTAACTCGCATCATAATGAAAGGCCCATCCCCTCAGACTCTGGGGATGGACCTTTCCCGTAGGATTATATGCCCTTATTCCACCTGCGGTAATCTCACTTGTTTAAAATACGGACAGGCCCGCCCGAGCTGCGCAAGTAGAGCTCCGGCCCGCCTCCGTTGATTTTACCTTTCACTTCATTCTTACCCAGCAGACCCTGGACGGTGATGGGCATTTCACACCGCACGTTACCCCCGCTGGTCTTGGCGTTCACGTCTACCTTGATGCCCTCCGCCAGGTGTACTGTCACACTGCCGCCGCTGGTCTTCAGACTGCAGTCGCTCTTAGGCTGCTTGGTAATGGTGGCGCGGATGCTGCCTCCCGACGTAGCAGCCCTGATAGTTCCCTGCACCTCGTTCACGTGGATGGAGCCGCCGGAGGTACTCACCTCCACCTCGCCGCCGGCATCATCAATGTCAATCGACCCGCCGGAGGTGTGGGCCTTTATGTGGCCGGTTACCTGACCGATATCAATCCCTCCGCCGCTGGTCTTCAGGTCGGCCTCACCGTCACTGCCCGTCAGGGTAATACCTCCACCCGACGTACGACCATATATAGAACCCTTGATCTGACTGATATGCAGACTGCCGCCGGAGGTCTTGCACTTCACGTCTCCCTCCAGATCAGCGATTTTAATGCCGCCGCCCGCCGTGACCAGGTCAAGGTTGTACTTCTCGGGAACGGTAATAGCGTAATGGATGCGCAGGCGATTGTCCCACCCGAACCAGTTTTTGCCACGCGTGCACTCGGCGATGATGGACACATCTTTCCCGGAGTGGTCAAACTTGATTTCAAAATCCTCCCAGCCGTCGGCTGAGGGATCGGCTTCCTTGGCGCTGCCAGAGGGCCACTTGCGGGTGATCTCTACCGTTACTTTCCTGGCACGGGTCGTCGCCACCTCAATGGAGCCCCGGTCGGTATCCACGGTCAGCGTGCCGCCAAAGCCGACATCGAAAGACCGAGTGATTTTCTTATCGTCATCAGCGGCGCCCGCTGATAGCGACGTGGCCAGCACCAACAGCCCTACCCAGATGGCACCCGCCAATAAAATACCCTTGATTTTTAGCATCATGATTTCTTTTCCCTTTAGCATGATAGAACCTATGGTTAATTCCTGAAGTCTGTTCGTATCGTTTTGACTGTATAAATGCCCCTTTGGTTGCCAACTTTTTTTCTGCATGCTGGATACTGGATGGAATCCCGCCAGCGGCGGGGTTGGATGCTGGATGCTTGTCCTGAGCTTGCCGAAGGCCTGGATTCCAGCAACGGGCAACGGATCACTAACATTCCCCAACTTTGAACTTGAAACTTGAAACTCGGAACTCGTCACGCAGGGACCCCTTTAGGGTAATTAAAAAAAGCCCGGCACCCCCTCCGTTAGGATTGATGGCACGTTGGGCTTACAGGCGGGTCTATCGAGAGGTTGGCAGGAAGCTGATGAGGCGGGGCGGAGGAGGTCGCCGGCTACTTCAATCATCATTCATCATTCGTCATTCGTCAATCACTTCACCCTTTCCATCTCAATGTACAGGTCCACGCTGACGCCGCTCCAGGTGGTCCCGCCGTCGTCGTTCACATAAAGGCTCTGGGCGCTACTGAGGTTGAAGATGTGCTTGCCCACGGTCAGGTCGAACAGTCCGTTGGATGAAATGTCCTGGTTGTTCACCACATCGGTGCCACCCGCACTGGTTCCGACATTCAGCTGCATGCTAGCTCCGGCCCCGGTCACATCCGCTACCATGCTTTTAATGCGGTAGCCAGCCGGGACTGCGTCCGTTAGTGTCGTGTCTCCCGTGATGCCCGGCTTGATATAGCGGGCCACGTGGTTAGAGGGCAGGTTCAGCGGCACGGCCCCGCTTACCGACCCATGCAGCTCGTTCCCGCTGTCGTCCTGCCACTGAGCATGGGTGATGCCCGCGGGTTGGTAGGCGGCCACGCAGCCGATCTGGATCACCTGTACGTGATCTATCTGCAGGGTGCCGCCGGTATCCACGAAGAACATCAAGTCAGTCCCATCGGCTATAAAGTCCTGCTCAAACAGGATACCGTCACCTGAGATCCCCGTGTTCTGGAGGGTCGCTTTGTTGGTGGATGAGCCCAACGCCACGTAGCTGCTGCTCGATCCATCCAGGTTGCGGTAAACGAAAGAGACACGGAAGCGCTTGCCTGCCTGGGCCACGCCCTGGTACAGGGTCTTGGACTCCCCGCTGGCACTGAACTCAAGGGCCTTGTTGTCGCCGAAGTTCTCGACCGGCGTATTGTCCCGGATAATGTAGATGGCCGTACCGGAGCCGGTGTCGCTCCAGTTGTTGGGCGGTGTACTGCCAGTCGCCCCGGTCCAGTCCTCGCCGTTGATAACTTTATCCGTCTGGCTGGCCCCCACGTCGGCAAAATTGACAGGAGTACCGGAACAAAACGCCCTGACTTCATCGGCGCTGAGGGCGCGGTTATGAAGCAATACCAGGTAGATTTGCCCCAGGTACCTGTGATACACGCCGTTGTCCCGGGCGCCAATGTCCAGCCCGTGCGCCGTATCGTTAAAGTCCATGCCGCTAAAGGCCGAATTGTCTTGCTTGAGATTCTCGCCGTTAACGTAGATAATACCTGCGTCGCCGCTCCTTACAACTGCGGCGGCAGTGATCAATCCGTTGTCAATACCACTGTCTAAGCTAATGCCTAAACCGTTCTCGGTACGGAACCGTAACCTGTTGACGGTTCCGTAGAAGCCGAAGCTCCATTCACCAGTGGCATTACCGCTCCCCTTAGCGACCAGTTGTTCATATAAATTGGAACTGGCGGCATCTTTGAAATACACGATTAGAATGGTAAAGTCATCGGCTCCGAACCGCAGGCTGGGATCATCGGCCGCCTGAACATAACTGCTCCCGTTAAACCACATGTAGGCCCCAGCGGCGACGGCGTCCAGCAGGCTCTGGTTGATGTCGTACCGCTTACCCAGGACATCCTTGTTGGTGTCTAGGACCACGTTCTTGGAGGCTTCGACTGTGCCATCAGCAGCAGTGCGGTCGGCCTTATTCAGCTCGGCGGCGTCGGCGGTGAGACCGGATAGCTTGTTCAACTCAGAACTGGTCGTTGTCAGGCCATCCAGGATCGCCAGCTCCGAGGCCGAGATGTCGTTGATGCCGGTAACGTTCGCCAGGGCGATCTCGTCGCTGTTCTCGCCCCTGAACGCCACCCACAGCGGGTCTATCAGCTCGTAAATCCATTCCCGGAGCGTGCGCCACCACCAGCGGGTCAGCTTGGGATCATGGGTTGGTTTGCTCATCAGTGCCATTGTTAATATGTCCTCTCATTTTGGCAATCGTCTCACACTTCAATCGACATCCGTCAATCCGTCAGCTGACGGAGCAATATTCAATTCAATCCTCTTCCGTCGGTGAAAGCCCCACCGTCACCCCCGCCTTGATGATATAAGGTCGGCAGGCGCTTACCGCATCCCTCAGCCATACCTGTCGCAGTTCTTCCAGGTCCTTCGGCTTCAAGTAGGTAAATTCGTCGGCGGAAGTGCCCGTGACCTTGTAGGTGATAATTCCGCTGTCGGCAATGACCATATTGAGCCGGGGCGCAGCGTAATACAGCACCAGGTAGGCCTCCGCATCTTTTAGGGCCGCTGCCCGGTCGGCATTCTCCGGCGTCGCCTGCTCGGCGTCGCTGTAGGCTCCTGACCCAACCCATTCCTTCAGCCGTAGCCCACCGGGGCCGAAAAAGGGGGTCAGAATCTCGTCGGTGATGCTCGACGGTAGCCCTCCCAAAGCCCGGACGTGGGTTCCGTCGGCAATCATTGCTTATCCCCCCTGCTTGTCTTACCGGCTTGGGACTTCCTGCCTTTGGCAGCCACTTTGCTGACATTATCAGCGCCAACGGCCTTTCCCTCAGGCACCCTGATCAACACCCCGGCCTGAATCTGGGCCTGGATGAATCCGCTGGGATGCACCCGTAAAAATCCCCGGGCACCATAGTTCAAAGGGGTAATCACCTCATTATTACGCGGTTCCTCAGGGTCGCAGATCCCCCGCCCTTCTTTCTCCAACTGCGGGTTCAGCTTCACTGCAATAGTCTTCTCGGCCATCATTTCCTCCATTCCTTGCAGTTAATCCTCAATCGTCAATCCGTCGGCTGACGGATCAGTCAACATTCCAATTGTGGGCCCGAGGCTCTCGAAACATACATGTCGTCATCAATCTGCGTTCCACATTCATCATTCGACATTCAACATTCCAATGACCTTCGAGAGCCTCAGGGGTTTCCACCAGTGACGTTTCGGGTCACCAATAAGTCCCGAAACTATTACACGTAGGTGATGTCCAGAATCCGCGTGGCGTCCTTGTCGATCTTGGCGTAGCCGACCACCTGGGATATCACCGTTCCTTCGATCTGCTTGTTGATGATGCGTTCCACCTCCACCAGGCTGGCACTGCGCTCGGTTACTTTCTCAATACCGAACTGGTGCATGAATCCCGCCACCCGGTCCGTGGATAGCAGGGTCCCATCGTACCGGCGCAGGGTGTTGCCCAGGGGACTGACGAGGTCTCCCGTCTGCTGATAGGTGAACCCCGCCATCGGGTCCTTGAACTCCACCATGTTCAGGATGGTCTGGATGACCTCTTTTGGCGCCACCCAGTAATCACACTCGAACGGTTCGAAGTTCAGGTCGAAGGTCACCAGGTCACTGTAGTCCAGGGTATCTGAGGTCGCTACCTGGTCTACGGTAGCAGCATCGTTGTTACCCGTTCCGTTCACCAGGGCTGTGAGGCCATCGCCCACCATCTGGCGGCCCATATAGAAGCCGATCTTCCGCAGGGTGGCTGCGAACACGGGGGCCTTCACCCGGCGGATGGCCTCGTAGGAAGCCGACAGGGCAATGCCGTACTTGGACAGCTTGATAGTCTGATCCCCCATCTTGATCTCCACCTGCGGGAACTCCCCGCCCTGACCGACTCGTTTGGGCGTCACCTCGCTGCCGATCTCCGAGACCAGCACCTCATAGACCCCTGATTCGATCTCGGTCTCAACCGCCACCAGGTCAGACAGGCGCAGGGCGTGCTTGCCCAGGCTCATGCCTTCCCGGATCTGGCGGTTGATCCACTCGGGGAATAGTAGCCGGTTGTCCTCTTCGTAGAAGGCATCCAACTGGATGGACCGGGGCCCGGAAGTCACCAGGTTCCGGACAGCCATCTGTTGTTGGAAGGCGTCCAGGGGCGAATCGTGGTCCACATAGGCACCGCCGTCAACCATTTCCAGAAACTCAGCAAACGTCAGTCTACGGGTCTCCGCCTCCTGGTAGAGACCCCGTTCCAGTTTCATCCGCTTGTATGAATGCGCTCCTTTAGGATGTTGCATGTTCATAGTTCCTCCTTGATTACCCTAGAAACAGGGTCACTTGTTTATCAGTCGTATTCACGTCCACTACCAGGTACTCAATCCCGTTGGTGTCGTCCACTTTCACTCCGCTCGAGGCGTCGGCCGAGAGTTTGACGATTCCGGCGGACGGATCGCTGCCGGTGTAGTCCAGCGTGATGTAGCCCGCCTTGCGTACAACGCAATAGGCGTTGTCCCGCTCAATGGTCTCGATGATCCCGTGGAACCGGTCACCATCGGAGCATAGACCTACCGTCTGAGCAGCCGTTACTTTGCACACCTTCCCCTCGTCCGTGCCGAAGGTGAGACTGCTGGCTTTGAAGGTGGCCTGGTCAAGTATCCCGCTGAAGGATATGCTCATTATCGTCTCCTTTTCTTTTGCATGCCTGTTAAGGTTCCTATGTGATTACGGCATCCTTTCTCCATTACTGTCATCGCGATCACTTTCGCTACGCTCGGCGTAGACTCCGCGTGGCGATCTCGTCCCAGTATGTCGAATGCCCTGTGGAATTGCCAGGATCGTCTGTCGGCCCTGGCCGTAGCCGTGGGCGAGGCTGACGGACTCCTTCGCAATAACTTGTAATGTTCATTGATACAGCGCCGGATCGTCACCGTCACGGTTGCCGTCAGTCAGGCTGGTCTCCCGCGACGAACGCCGGGACACCTGTTCGCTGCCGCATACCTGGCAGCAGGCCGGCATGAGGCTGTCCAGCCGCCGGGAGTATTCGTCTTTCAAGGCTTTGAGGGTGGCTACGTCAGCAGCCTGTACCACCTTAAGCAGCCCCAGTGAAGGCTCCGATTCCACGACGCCGTCCAGCTGTATGATGAGTGCCTTGACCTCCTGGCGCAGATCAGCCAGGGCTTCCCGGCCCAGCTCCGCCAGGCGCTTGAGCTCACCGGCCCGCTGCTCAAGGAGCTGCAGGTCCGGTTCAACCACTCCCAAAAGGCCCAGCAGGGGACTATCGGAAGTGATGGTTATTGTTTGCTTTTCCATAATGGGATCTCCTCTTTTCGTCGATATCTTGTCAGCCGGTCTGTTAGCGAGGCACGCGGTTATGGTGGCTTGCCGGGGCTCCTCCTCCTGGGATTTCCCCAAGGCCGAAGCATCTGCGGACTCAGAAAACGCCGAATCCCGCCGCTCGGCTGAGGAACCTATCCGGCGGGCAGACGAGTCGGCACCGGCAAATATCAGCCCTACGTGTTCCACCGAAAAAATCTCGGTCACAATCACTCGTACAGCTGACCCATCCACTTCTTCCCCCAAGTGCTGCCAGAACTGCTGGTCCTCCAGGCCAGGGTGGGATTTCTCCCAGCCAAAGCTCAGGGATACGCTGCAGGCGTCCAGCAGCGGCGGGTCGTGCAGCAGGCGCCGTACCACTTCGCCGGCCAGCTTCCAGTTGATGTGCAGCTCCGCATCAATACCCGGATGCGGCAGACCATAATCTGGATTTACCGGGCTCCACCGGGCGTTGCGCACCAGGCCGATGCGGTCTTCAATGCTGAAACTGTGGTCTCGCACCACCACCAGCGGGTCCTGGCGGGCGCTGCCTTCCTCCTCCGGCTCCCTGAATAGGGCCAGGGATCGCTCCAGCACGCCTTCCCGGGAAAAGTCCAGGTGATATCCGCCGCTTCCCAGGTAAGCCGCTGAGAGCAACCGGAAAGTGAACGACACCAGGTCCTCTTCTGTAGGCTCCAGGTCGCCCAAACCACCAGCCGGCGGATCAGCCGTCAGTATGACCGAGGTCAATCCATCCGCCGGGGAGCGAACCTGCCGGTCAAAGGCCCGGCCCCTGATGGGCAGCCGCAGCCGCGCGTGAGCCCGCTGCCCGTCGATGAACAGGCTGCGGATACGAGCCGGTTCACTTGTTGGGGAGAACCGACGCCGATGGCTGTCATCGCGTGTCCGTACCCGTTGGGACGTGGCGGGCCGTGAAACAGCTTGACCCTCGTGACAAATCTTTTCTTCCTGGTGCATAATTGACTTCTCCTCGTGGTTATCATGGTATTAGTTCGTCAAGCAGCCCTCGATTACGGCTCCCTGGAGCGGCTCTGTCTTGCCGTTGTTCGCAGGGGACGCTGCCTTTGTCATCGGTTTCGCCGTCAAATCCGTCAGCCGCGGCCGCACATGCCGGTAGCGCTGGGCAAAAGACTCGAACCGGAAGCGGTGCTGTCTTTTTTCAAGGGGTCTGGATGAGGATTTGCTATCAGCCAACTGAAGGCTTGCCTTGTCAGAAAATGGGACCCTGGCAACGTCGTACCAGTCATCATAGCCCATCTCCCGGGCAGCGCTGTCGGGATCCAGGAGACCCGCTGCCACTTTCTCCCGGACTACCCGCCATTCCACCTGCCGGGCCCGGGCTTCCGTCAGGGGGTCCCGGCTCCGAGCTTGATGGAAATGCAGGCTCACGTCCTCGATGGAAATCCCTGCCAGGGCCAGGTCCAGCTGGTAGGTGCGCTCGACGCGCCGCTTGACCGGACGCTGGAAGCTCTCGGCATGGCGTACCAGGAGATTATATACTACCCGGGCGTAGGTCTCGGTCGTTGAGTAGGTGCGGCCGTGCATGGCCGGATCGCTGCCCAGGCCCGAGAAGACCTGTTCCTCGTTGAGGCGGAATATTTCCTGCACTCCCCGGGCATCGGTGGTGAGGTTGGTGCGCTCTACCTTGATATCGTTAGTGTAGACCGCCAGCCCTTCGTGAAAATTCTGCTTGAAGGCCTCAAGTACATCCTTCAAGTAGCTCTGCACCCGCTTATGGTACTCGTCGTCAGTCTCCCTCAGCTCCCTGGAAGGCGGTGTCACCGCAGCGCTGATCAAACCGAACAGACCGAACTTCTTGAGGACGAACTGCATGTTTTCCTTCATGGTGCGCTGGTCCAGGATAGGCTCGATAGCCGCCACCATCGGGGGCTTGGCGTAAGGCGAGTTCTCGATAGTCATGTGGGCCAGGTAACGGTAGGTAATGGGGTTCAGGGGCAGCTCCTCGCCATCCGCCAGCTGGTAGGGGACGTACTCGCCCCCTTCGCGCTTGAACCGGATCTGCGAGGTCGGCACAATAACCACCTGATCCACGCCGGGCCGGGTCCCCAATGTCACCACGTCCTCCGACGAGATAGCTCCGGTGAGGGCCACCTGCTCCAGGTATTTATTCACCAGCCCGTCAATGCCCGCCGTATGCCGGGCCAGCGAGCGAGCCTTGGCGTCCAGCCGCTTCTCCGCCGCCGCAACAGAGTCATCCTCCCCTACGAGGATCAGGTCGTGGCCCGGATTGCCGATGGCCACCCAGTTGCTCACGGCCTGGCTCATATCGGGATTCACCACCGCCATGCGGACGATCTGGTCCAGGTAGCCCGGCGGCAGAAGCGGCTCCACCCCGTCCCAGTAGGCCAGGTACGAGGCGATACCCGCCAGCAGCGTGTGCTGGCTCTCCCGCGATGAGCGCCCCCCTTCCGGCAGGGCCGCCACCGGGATAGGGGCCTCCAGCCCTTTCCGGGAACGGCCGGGGCGCAGAAAATCACGCAGTCTCATAAGACCTCCTTGGATCAAAGTGAATGGTATCCTTATAAATCAATCGACAATGGTGTGATTCCGTTCTCATGGTGGCATGAGATTACGGAACAGAACGCGGGCCGTCTTTCGCCAGGTGCCTTACATGCGCCAGGTGCGCGAAAAAATAATTTTTTTTAAAGCGGCTGGAAGTAGGTCGTGTGTGTCAGGTGCGCCAGGTGCGCGGTGGGAGATGCAGGGAAGCGAGATGGATACATCGCCCGATCCACAAAGCTTATGCCTTTTCTTCCAGGGATGATTATATTATGACCGTCCTGGACTAACCATATCACCAACGAGGTTCGATCATGGTAACTAAGCCAATAAGGCTGGTATTATTATTCCTACTTACGCTCCTTTCCAGCGTTACACCCCAAAGCATGGCGATTGCCATCATTGATCTGCAAGGGAAAGGTATTTCGCAGGTTGAGGCCAGCGCGCTGACCGACAGGCTGCGGTCCGAGATCATGAACGTGAGCAGCGCCACCATGGTCGAGCGCGATGAGATGGACTAGGTCCTAAGAGAGCAGGACTTTCAGCAGACCGGCTGCGTCAGCAGCGAGTGCATGGTTGAGGTGGGCCAGCTCATTGGCGTTACGCAGATTATCGGCGGCAGCATCAGCAAGGTCGGCAACACCTTTTCCGTCCATGCGAGGGTAATAAACGTCGAGACCGGCGAAATCGTGAACTCGGTCAATTACGACCTCACCGGCGTGATCGACGAGCTGCTCATTTCGGGCATGCGCAACGTATCGCGGCTGCTGTTTGCCGGCTCCGAGGGCGATTACCTGGAACTGGGCAAGGATTACGAATACTACGAAAGCGGGCAGCTCAAGGCCGAAGGACGGAGTATCACCGGCGTTAAGCTGGGGAGGTGGATTTATTATTACGAGGACGGCCGGATTCAAATGGTGGGCAACTTTAAGGATGGTAAAGAGATTGGGAAGTGGACCTGCTATGACGAGAACGGCGAGATCAGGACAATTGCCGAGATCATTCCCGATAAATCATTCTTTGGGAGGTTGTTTAGGCAAGCGGAAGTGATTGAGTATTATCAAAGTGGGGAAATAAAAGCAAAGGCCGAAAGTGTACGTGGTCTAGTTCACGGTAGAAGGACAGTATACTTAGTTAGTGGTGAAGTATTACATTAGTACGTGTTTAATAATGGAATGGGGAATTACGTTGATTATTACGAAAATGGTCAATTAAAGGAGAAAGGTTATTGTCAGAACTATGATGGTATAACTATTACTAAATGTTACAGTTGGATCAAGTTTTCCCCGGGTGGTGAAATTCTTTCGGAAACTGAATATGATTATGACGGAAAAGTAGTTGCAGAATAACATTACTAAGCTTGAGATATTAACCATCTAATAAAAGGGCATAGATATGGAAATCAGAAAGTCATTTATTGTGAACGATGATAGAAGGATGCAATCGGAGTCGGCGGTGAAGGTACCGACCGCCCTCCCAGACGCATGTCCGACGAACTGATACCGGTCCTGTTGTTATGCTTATAGAGCTTATTGCATCCTGTAGAAAAATAGTCCTATTGCAAACGGCCGTAGGGGCGTATTGCAATACGCCCCTACATGAGGACATTACATTAGCAGGAATCGATAGTTCTCATAGCTAGCCGCCTCTGATCGCCTATGCCCCCCTCCCAGCGCGCTTTCAAAGACCTCCGTGCCCTCCGACTGAAGAAGCACCGCCGGGGACAGGGCCGCTGCCTGGTTGAAGGCGCGCGGCTGGTAGCGGAGGCCCTGCGTTCCCCCACGGGTGTGCAGCAGGTGTTAGTGACGGCTGGCTTTGCCCGGTCGGAGGCCTGGCCGGCCGTTGAAGCCGAAGTGCAAAGGCGGGGACTGGAGCCGGTCTCTCTCACGGACACTCAGGCCGAGCAGCTGGCCGATACCCGGCATCCCCAGGGGATTTTCGCCGTGGTCAGGCTGCCCGCCGAGCCTCCCCGGCCGGAGCAGCTGTATCAGCCGCCCATCCTCATCCTGGACGATATCGCCGATCCGGGCAACCTGGGCACCCTCTTGCGCACCGCTGACTGGTTCGGTGTCCCCACGGTATGGGTGAGCCTGAAGAGCGCCGATATCTACAATCCCAAGGTTGTCCGGGGCGGCATGAGCGCCCATTTCCACCTTCCCGGCCTCTGGCAGGGGGACCTGGCGGCCTGCGCCGAACAGCTCACTGCCAAAGGCATTACCCTCCTGGGGGCGGCGCTGGACGGCAGGCCCCTGGATCAGGTCGAGCCGCAGGGTAAAGCCTGGGCGCTGGTCATCGGCAGCGAGGCCCGCGGCCTGAGCCCCTTCTGGCGGGAGCGCCTGGACGAAGCCATCACCGTCCCCCCGACACAAGGGTCGGGGGCTGAAAGCCTCAACGCGGCGGTGGCGGGGGGGATTATCCTGCATTACCTTCAATATTCCAGTGGTCCTGCTGCGGATGAGCGTGGTCCAATGGCAACTGGTCGCCCGTGAAGTCGTGCCAGCCTGGAGGTGAACCATAGCCGCTGCTCTTATGAAACAACGCCTCACATCCCTCGACGCCTTCCGGGGCCTGACCATCGCCGGGATGATCCTGGTGAACAATCCCGGCAGCTGGTCCTACGTCTACGCGCCGCTGCGCCACGCCGAGTGGAACGGATGGACCCCCACCGACTGGGTCTTTCCCTTCTTCCTGTTCATCATGGGGGTTGCTATGGCGCTATCGCTGAGGGCGCGCATTGAGACCGTCCAGAACCGGGCCGCTGTGTGGCTGAAGATCCTCAAACGCACCATCCTCCTCTTCGGTCTGGGACTGGTCCTGTCTGCCTTCCGCACCTATAGTGTATCCCGGGTCCGGTTCATTATTATCTTCCTTAGCTTGTTTGTACTGGCCGGTGCCGCCTGGCTTTACCTGCGGTTCCGATTTGAGGATCCCGAACAGCGCAATGCTGCGGCACGGCGGATGCTCAACGGCGCCCTCCCGTTCGTGATAATCGGCTTAATCCTGGCCGGATGCTATTCCTTCAATTTCGCCACCGTCCGTATCCCAGGCGTCCTCCAGCGAATTGCTGTATGCTATCTTGTAGTATCGGCCGCAATGGTGCTCTTACCCCGACTCCGGGATCAATGGCTACTCATGGGCGGCTTCATCCTGGCTTATCTGCTGATTATGTACGGGCTGGACGTTCCGGGGCACGGCCGCGGTGTCCTGACCCCCGAGGGGCACGCCAGTGGTTATATCGACCGCCTGATACTGGGTGAAAATCATATCTGGAGCGAGAGCAAGGTATATGACCCGGAGGGCCTGGCATCCACGTTGCCGGCCATTCTTACCGCTTTTCTCGGACTCCAGTTTGGCAGGGTGATCGTCAGATTCAAAAGCCACCAGGACCGCGTCTTTCAATGGCTCCTCTGGGGCGGCATCCTCTTGATAACCGGGATACTACTGGATTATGCCATTCCTATAAATAAACAGTTGTGGACTCCCAGTTATTCCATCTTCATGGCTGGCCTGGCGGGACTTTTCCTGGGCATCACCTACTGGCTTATTGAGATGAAGGGGTGGAAAAAGTGGTCCACGCCATTTGTCATGCTGGGGATGAATCCCCTGCTCATTTTCTGGATGTCCGGGTTTATGGTCCGAAACCTGATACTTGTCAAGATAGCCATCGAGGGTGGAGAGTCATCCCTGTGGAGCCTGATATACACCAGGGGCTTTGCCAACTGGCTGCCGGACTATCCGTCATCATTGGCTTTCGCCCTGGCCAACGTGGCCTTCTGGCTGCTGGTGGCGTGGGTAATGTACCGGCGGCGGTGGTTTGTGAAAATCTAGGTCCCTGGCACGGAAATTTTAAAAGCTAGGAACAACAGGGTGTCGCTTTTAGTTTTGAGATCAAGTTTTCCGTAATGATCCGAGAACGTACAATGTCAAGATACTACCAGACCGTCATTAGCGTAAGGAGATATGTTCTGGCACTTGTCATTGCCCTCGCGGTGACTCCCAACCAGGGATTCGCAAACTTCGCTGATACCAGCGACGTCGCCAACGAAGATTCGGGCGATAGATCAGTGGGCTTGGCTGTCTTTCCAATCATCTCATACAGTCTTGAGACTCGCTGGGTGTTAGGCGCCATGTTATATACCAACATTATCAAGGCTGACAGCACCGATAGGCAAAGACCATCATTGTTCATGCCCTCGGTAATGTATACTCAGAACAAACAGATCATCGTCCAACTGGAGTTTGATCATTACTGGAATAGGGCGACGAAGCGTATTTTTGGATCGGTTGTGTTCGTAAAATTCCCCGACAGGCTCTACGGCATCGGGAATGACCTGCCTGACGAATACGAGATGTACACACCAAGGAGCACACTTGTGAGTGTGAACTATCAGCACGGAATCACCAGGAATATCAATATAGGGGGAGGCTTCAACTTTGAAAAGGTGGAAATCATAAAGGTTGAGCCAGGCGGACTTCTCGATACCGGGAGTATTCGAGGCGCAGATGGTGGGCAGATCACCGGTCTCAGTCTCTTGGCCACCTGGGATTCAAGGGATCATACCAATTACCCGATGGACGGATTTTACTTCGATCTCAGGCTGAAACAGTTCGCTAGGCCTCTCGGCAGCGATTTTCAGTTCGCTGCCCTCGAACTGGATACCCGTTATTATTTCACCGTGTCTGCGTCGCAGGTCCTCGCGTTTCAGATGCAGCTCAGGGATGTCAGCGGGAGAGCTCCATTCCAGTATCTTTCGACGCTTGGCGGCTATCAGTCGATGCGCGGTTACTACACGGGCCGCTACCGGCATAACGACAAGTTTATCATCCAGGGTGAATACCGGCTCAGCCTACCCAGGAAGTTAGGACTGGTGCTGTTTGCCTGCGTGGGTGATGTGAATAGCACTTTAAGAAACATGATGATCAGAGAATTCAAGTATTCCTACGGTTTCGGACTCAGGTATCTGCTCCTTCCTGAGGCCAAATCTAATTTTAGAGTGGATTTCGGATACGGGAAGAACACCTCGGGTGTGATAGTCGGAATATCAGAAGTATTCTGAGTCCACTCTTTCCAACTGGCAAACGTCGCCTTCTGGCTGCTGGCGGCCTGGGGGCGTTCCCGGCGGTGTGGTCCGCGACCAACTAGTGGACCCGGACGGCGAGACCGTAGGGACCAGTGAGTTAAAAGCCAATGGCACGGGTACTGAGACCGCATTGGACTCGTACTAGGCCACCTAAATCCTGGCATTTGCAGAGATCTGGAATTTGCCCGGCGGTTAGACGGGCCGGTGTTTTCGTAAGGAGGCGCCGGCTTTTTGCATTTGGGGTGAAGTGCGCGAAAATAGAACGCCCTCCGCCACGAAGAAGTGGGGAGGGCGTCCAGTATGGATATATGAGTACGGCAGGCTACAGATTGAGCTTCGCCAGAACCCCTTTCACGTGGTCGGCGGATTTCTTCAGGGAAGCCTTCTCGTCGTCGGTGATCTTCAGCTCGATGATCTTCTCCAGCCCGTTCTCGCCGAGGATGCAGGGCACTCCTATGAAGATACCCTCCACGCCATACTCGCCGTTTAGCAGGACGGAGCATGGCAGGAGTCGCCGCTGATTCTTGAGGATGGACTCTACCATCTCAGCCACCCCGGCGGCAGGGGCGTAGTAGGCGGAGCCGGTCTTCAGGTAATTGACGATCTCGATGCCGCCCTTACGGGTCCGTTCCACGATCTCCTCAATGCGCTTGGCGTTGATGAGCTCGCTGATGGGGATGCCGGCGACGGTCGTGTAGCGCACCAGCGGTACCATGGAGTCGCCGTGGCCGCCCAGCACAAGAGCCTGGACATCCCGTACTGAGACGTTCAGCTCCAGGGCGATGAAGGAGCGGAAACGGGTCGAGTCCAGGATGCCGGCCATCCCGAGGACCTTGTTAGGCGGCAGGCCGCTATTGTGATACGCGACGCTGCACATGACGTCCAGGGGGTTGGTCACCACAATGAGTATGGTGTCGGGAGAGTGGGCCATCACCTGCTCGGTGGCGCCGCCCACGATTTTATTGTTGGCCATGAGCAGGTCATCGCGGCTCATGCCCGGTGTGCGGGGCTGGCCGGCGGTGATGACGGTGATATGGGAACCGGCGGTATCCTTGTAGTCGTTCGTGCCGATGAGTCTGGTGTCCGACCCCAGGACGGGAGACGATTCGTACATATCCAGGGCCTTCCCCTGCGGAATGCCTTCGAGGATGTCAATGAGGACGACTTCTTCGCCCAGTTGATGCTGGACCAGACGTTGGGCAGTAGTGGCGCCGACGTGTCCGGCCCCTACGACGGTGATTTTCATGGAGAGCTCCTTTGCTTTTTTATTAGAAACCCCTCGGGCGAGGTAGTGTAGGAGTAGCTGGAAAGCCTGAGGGGCATTATTATAGGTTTAGTGTGTTCAGTTGGGCGGGTAAACGGATACTTGTTTTTTTGCTCGTCCTTTACGCTCGAATTTAACAACGCCATCTATCTTTGAGAAGAGGGTATCGTCACCCCCTAACCCTACATTTCGCCCGGGATGGAACCTGGTCCCTCGCTGCCGGACCAGGATGGACCCGGCGGTCACCACGTGGCCGTCAAAGCGCTTGACTCCCAGACGTTTGCTATGGCTGTCACGTCCATTTTTTGAGCTGCCTACGCCTTTTTTATGTGCCATGGATATAAGTTCCTAGTTTCTAATTCCTGGTTTCGAGTTCTGTGTTCAAGGTATCCTGTTCAGCTGCTGGTCTTCTTTTTCGCCGCTGATTTAGGAGCCGTACCTTTCGTAGTGCCGGCTGGCTTTTTGGTCGTGGTGGCCTTTTTGTGTGCTACCGCTTTGCCGGTTCCGGTTGATTTCTTGGTCGAGGCGGCTTTTTTGGGCGCGGCCGCTTTTCCGGCGGTTTTCCTGGTGGTGGCAGTCTTTTTGGCTGCGGTGACTTTGCCAGCGGTCTTTGCAACGGTTTCCGTCTGTTTTTCCCCGGCCTTGGCTATAACAGGAGGCTTGGACTCCGCCAGGTTAATGCCGTTGATGCGCAGCATACTGTATCCCTGCCGGTGCCCGGCCTTTTTACGATAGCCCTTCCGGCGGCGGAACTTGAAAACAATTATTTTACGGTCGCGGCCGTGGCCGAGAATAGTGGCATCAACCGAGGCACCGGCTACCGTAGGAGAGCCGAAGTGCGTGGCGCTGCCGTCATTCAGCAGGAGGACGCGCTCCAGCTGCACGTTGCCGCCGGGCTCCCCTCCGGTGCTGGGGACCTTGAGCTCCTGTCCCGCCACTACCCGGAACTGTTTCCCGGCGAAGTCCACAACGGCGTATCCTGATGGGTTCTTATCGGGCATCAATCATCCGTTCTCGTTTGTTACATACTACTGTCTTTAAAAGCGAGCAAGCTTAGGCGATTCTAAATAGGATAGTCAAGCTCTAGATGTTTTCTGGGAAACTTCCGTTTTCCCCGCAGCGCCCCGGTCATTAAACCGGTCCTTTTGCCAGAGCCGCCCCGGCTATAGTTTGATAAGCCGCCGTACGCTGCTGGAGCGGAAAGACGCGAATACTCCCAGCCCTCCCTCAATACCCTGGCTTCTGCCGGTATCCCCCTCGCCCAGGAAAAAGAAAGTCATCTCGTAGGTGTTAATCCAATCGGACAGGGTCATCTCCGCGTCAGTATTCATCAGACAAACGATTGGCAAGCCGAATATAATCAGCAACCCCCACTTTTTCAGCCCTTAGTTCGGCCAGAATCATATCGGCAAGAATGTCCTGGACCGGGAGCCTTTTGAGAGCGTTGGCCAGCTTTTTACGCCGCTGTCCGAAAGCCAGCCGTACCACCCGGGCAAACAATTCCCCATCGACGATAGAGCCGTGTACTTCTTCGGGCCTAATGTGGATCAGGACCGAGTCCACCTTCGGCCGGGGCCGGAAAACGACTGCGGGCAGTACAAAGCAGCGCCGCACGGTGGCCAGCGCCTGCACCATCACCGACAGCCGCCCGTAGACTTTGCCTCCGGGGGACGCGGTCATGCGCTGGGCCACCTCCTGCTGCACGATGAAATATGCGTCCCGCCACTGCCCTCGGTGCTCCAGCAGCCGGAATATGAGGGGTGAGGTGATATTGTACGGCAGGCTGCCGTATACGCGAGATCCCGGCGGAAGGAGTGCCTCAAAGTCCACCTTTAGGATATCGTTGTGAATGATTGTCACGTTTGGTGGGACCAGCGCCCGGAGTGGCTCCACCAGCAGTGGATCGATCTCCACGGCCGTCACCGAGCCGGTTTTCTCGGCCAGCGGCAGGGTCAGTTCCCCATGGCCGGGACCGATCTCCAGAAAGCTATCCTGGGGTTGGGGATCAATGGTCGCAACGACCTTGCGGATGAGGTTGGGGTCGGCCAGGAAGTGCTGCCCCCAGCGCTTCCGGGCCGGGGGGCGTGAAGACAATTTACCTGCGACCTTCATCCAACCCGCCAAACAGCCCCCGTGCGTTGGCCGTGGTGATCCGCGCCACCTCATCCAGCGTGGTACCGCAGATACCGGCGATCTTCTCCGCCACGTGGCGCACGAAAGCCGGCTCGTTGGTCTTCCCGCGCTGCGGGATCGGTGCCAGGTAGGGGCAGTCGGTCTCCACCATCACCTGCTCCAGACCGATCGCTTTCAGCACGGCCGCGTTATCATTTTTCCCGAAGGTGACGGTGCCGGTAAAGGAAATGTGCGACCCCAGCTCGATGGCGATGCGGGCTACTGCCGGCGAGGAGGAAAAGCAGTGCAGCACTCCCTTCCGGTGGCCCACCATTTCCACGATAGCCAAGGTGTCTACATCGGCCCGGCGGTTGTGGACTATGGCCGGCAGGTCCAGGGAGCGGGCCAGCTCCAGCTGCCCCTGGAAAAGTGAGCGCTGCATCTCTGGAGGACTCAAGTTGCGATGGTAGTCCAGGCCCGTCTCGCCGATGGCTACCACCTTCTCGTGGGCAGCCAATGCCTCCAGCCGTTTTTGCGCATCGGTAGGGGCGTCTCCCGCGTCGTGCGGATGCACCCCCACCGCGGCCCACACATTAGGATAGGTCTCGGCAATGGTGATGGCCTGCTCCGAGGTGGGCAGGTCCAGCCCAACGCAGATGACGGCCGCCACATCGGCCTCCCTGGCCCGCTGGAGGACTTCGTCCAATCGGTCCTTATAGTCATCATGGAACAGGTGGGCGTGGGTGTCGATTAGTTGCATCTTGATAGCATGTAGTATCTAGTTCCTGGTTCCTGGTTTCTAGTTGAGAATGCCTGCCCCTTTGCCCGTCAACCAGGAACTAGAAACTAGGAACTCGAAACTCTTTACCCAATCTTCAATCCCGGCGCCAGGTCCGGGTCATCCACCGTCGCCAGCACCAGCTGCCCGTCCTTCCCTTCGGCGGCCAGCAGCATCCCCCGGCTTTCCTCCCCCCTGATCTTGGCCGGCTGCAGGTTGGCCACCACCACGATGCGGCGGCCGGTGAGCTGCTCCGGTGTATAGTGCTCAGCAATACCGGCGACGATCTGCCGCTCCTCGTCTCCCAGGGAAATGCGCAGATTGAGGAGCTTATCCGTACCGGCAACCTCTTCCGCCGCCAGCACCTCCGCCACCCGCAGGTCCACCTTCTGAAAATCATCAAAAGTGACCACATTCTCGGGTTGCTCCTCAGGCGGCTCCACCTGGCCGGCGACTGCCAACGTATCCAGCCGCGGGAACGGGATCTCACCTTCGCCAAGGAGGGCACCGGGTTTCAAACCACCCCAATTGAAGTCCGCCAGGGGCACATCTTCCGCCCCGATCATCCGGCGCACCAGCTCCATGCGGCTGGGCATCACCGGATGCAGCAGCTGGGCGGCGATACGCAGGGCCTCGGCGGCATAATAGAGTGCTCGCCCTGCTAATTCTTTGTCTGTCTTCACTTTATGCCAAGGCTGGTTCTGCTCAAGAAATACATTTATACTTCGCACCAATTCCATTGTCACCTCGATGGCCTCGTGCAGCCGCATCTCGCCGATCAGCTGCGGCACCTGCCGTACTATCTCCTCGGCGCCGGCTTTCAGGCCTTCGTCGAAGATCGTATCGGCTGGCTGCTTAAGCCCGGGTACCCGCGCCTCGAAGTGCCGCCGGAGGAACTTGGCGATGCGATTCGCCAGGTTGCCCAGGTCGTTGGCCAGGTCGCTGTTGTAGCGCCGCTCGAACGCCTCGGGCGTGAAGCTGGCGTCCTGGCCCAGCACCATGTCCCGCATCAGGTAGTAGCGCACCGGGTCCACACCCACCAGGTCGATTAGGTCCAGCGGCCGTACCACGTTTCCCAGCGATTTAGACATCTTCTCCTCGCCCATCAGCCACCAGCCGTGGGCAAAGATAGTCCGGGGCAGGGGGATACCCGCAGCCATAAGCATGGTGGGCCAGTAGACGGCGTGCGTCGTGAGGATGTCCTTACCGATCAGGTGTACGTCCGCGGGCCACCAGCGGGCAAACTGCTCCTCGTTGCTGGTGTAGCCCACCGCGGAAATGTAGTTGGTCAGGGCGTCGAACCAGACGTAGTTCACGTAATCGGGATCGAAGGGCAGCTCCACGCCCCAGGTCAGCCGCGACTTGGGCCGCGAGATGCACAGGTCCCCCAGCGGCTTGCGCAGAAAGCCCAGCACCTCGTTGCGCCGGGTGTCGGGCTGGATGAACCGGGGATGCTCCCGGATGTGCTCGATGAGCCGCTCCTGGTAGGCCGACATGCGGAAGAACCAGTTGCGCTCCTTGACCTTCTCCACCTGCCGAAACTGCCCGGAATCCAGCTCCCTCTTGGCAATGAACCGCTCCTCGGAGACCGAGTACCACCCCTCGTACTCGTCCTGGTACAGCTCGCCCTTGTCATGCAGGGCCTGTAGCAGGCGCTGCACCACCGCCTTGTGCCGCTCCTCGGTAGTGCGGATGAAGTCGTCGTTGGAGATGTACAGCCGCCGCCACAGCTCCTGGAAACGGATCACGTACTCGTCGCAGTGGGCCTGGGGGTCGGTGCCCCGGGCCTGGGCCGCCTGCTGCACCTTCAAGCCGTGCTCGTCCGTGCCGGTCAGGAAGTGCACCTCGTCGCCCAGGGTGCGGTGGTAGCGGGCCAGCACATCCGCCAGGATAGTTGTGTAGGCGTGACCGATGTGCGGCAGGTCGTTCACGTAGTAGATCGGCGTAGTGACGTAGAACTTGGGCATGGCTCCGCTTCAATATAGCAAATCTATGACGCCGAATTTAGGCATTTGTTACCGAGAGGGGGAGGGGGAAAGGGTGGTGGGAATTAGCGTTGAATTCCCAGCCTACGGATATGATTCCGCAGCTCCCTCATCGAGAAAACGAAATAAAGTAATAAGAAGCGGTCACAGAGATCTATTGGTCGCATGCATATTGTCAGCCAAGCGATCAATGTTTAATATCGATAAGTGCAATAGGCAGATTCTTGTTTTCGGCGTTGCAGATGATCTTGGCCATGTTCTTACCTCGATTACTTACAGTCCTTCTTGATAATGGATCTGCCTGCGTTATTCCGTACTGCCAATCATCCCAGTTCAACCTAGATAGTAGTGCGGGATCCAGGTACTGAGCCAGGGGAAAAAGATAACCAGGATCATAACGGCTATCAAAGCAAGCACAAATGGCAGACAATAGCGTAGTGTCTGATCATAGGAAGTGCCGGCAACACTGGTGGCCACAAACAGCCCTACGGCTACCGGCGGCGTCGTGGCGCCAATCTGGGTCGCCATCACCATCACCATGCCGAAATGATACGGATCAAATCCAAAAGCATTACTTATATATATGATCACCGGCACCATGATAATGAGTATGGCCAGGGATTCGACAAACATGGTCATGACCATCATGGAGGCTACTAGAATAAGCAGAACCGCCATCGGCTGGTCGGATATGCCCAGTATAAACTGGAGAACGATCTCGTTGAAATCGAGGTATGCCAACAGCCAGCCAAGAGCCCCAGCAACGGAGATAATGCCTACAACCATAGTCGTGGTTATGGCGGCCCTGACCAGGATTCGCGGCACGTCTCTCAGGCGCATCGAGCGGTAGATGAAAAAGGAGACCAGAAAGGAGTAGATACAGGCCACCACTCCGGCTTCGGTAGCCGTGAATATTCCGCCGAGGATGCCTCCGAGTATGATCACCGGTGCCAGCAGAGCGACCCAGACTTTAGGGATCGATTTGATTATCACCGCCAGATTGAATCGGCCCACCGTACGACGCAATTCCGGAAAGTCCGGTAAAAATGAGTGGCCGTATACCACGGCCATAAGCACGGCTACAATAAGCAGGCCGGGGAGGATGCCTGCCAGGAATAGTCCCCCTATCGAAACCCCGGCCATGGCGCCATAGACAATCATGACCATGCTTGGTGGTATTATGGAGCCGATAATGCCGGAGGTCGCTAATAGCGACGCAGAGAATCCCGGCTTGTAGCCGCGTTCCTTCATAGATGGCAGCAGTATAGACCCGATGGCCGAAGTGGCGGCGGATGCCGAACCCGATACGTTGGCGAATATCATGCAGGAAAAGATGGAGGCATGTCCCAATCCCCCGCGCAGGTGTCCGACCACGGTTTCGCCGAACTGCACCAGTTTCCTGCTTAGGCCGCCCCGAGCCATCAGCTCACCGGCCAGGATAAAATAAGGCATCGCCAGTAGACTGAAAGAATCGAGCATGGTGAACATCTTCTGGGGGAACATGGCCAGCACCAGATCGGGTGTGATTAAGATACCCAGCAGGGCCACCACGCCGATGGCCAGCAACACGGGTGCACCGAGAAATATCAGTAATAATAAGGCAATGAACAGGCCGATCAGCATAGACCTTTAACCCTCTCACAGGGTATAATTATAGCTAAATGACGTGAGAGTTTACGCACTGCGATCAGGGCTAAATAACTGGCGCTGATCATCATTCCGAAGTAGATCCGGTCCATCCGCAGCCCAAGACCTGCACTGTACTGGTTCTTTGCAACTGCCATGATAGCGTCAGTATAAAACAGCAGGGCACCAGCCAGGGCCAGCCAAAGCATATCCGTAATAACGCTTAGAATGAGCTGCGCACGAGGGGAAAGTTTATCGAAAATAATCATCATGCCGATGTGGGCGCCCCGATTATATGCCACAGGGATGGTCAGGAAAATCAGCCAGATGTGTGAATAGATCTGTAACTCCTCGCTCCAGCTCAGGGACTGGTTGAGTACAAACCGATTAAAGACCTGCAACCCACCAGTAAGTACCATCAATAAAAAGATGATGGCGATTAACATCTCCACACCGCGATCGATATATGCCAATACTTTTGTGATCATTTTATAGACATACTTGCTGCCGTCTGGGAATAAAGTGGACTTAGGGCAGGACTCGCCTTGTAAGAATTGCCATTACAACCATGTATTTCCCAAGAGCTAATCTCGTCCAGCCGCCCTGATCATTTCCAGCAGGTCAAGCGCCCCCATCTTGTTGGCCAGGTTGTTCTGGATTACTACGGCGCTCTCAGCAAACACGCGGGTATCTATTTCAGTAATCGTCATACCGTCCTCTCGGAGCTTCTGGAAGGCCTCGTTTTCCCTGATGGCAGTCAGGCCCCGCTCCACGTCACGCGCCATGGTGGCAGCTGCTTGGATGACCCTTTTATCCTCATCGCTGAGCTTGTCCCATACCTTCTTCGAAAAGATAAAAACCACGGGCCCTAGAATGTGCCGCGTCAACGTCATGTATTTTCCCACTTCGTAAAACTTGTTGGCCCAGATAACGGTGGCGTTGTGTTCAAAGCCATCAAGGACGCCCGTCTGCATACCGGTGTAGACCTCGCCAAAAGCCATAGGGGTAGCATTTACGCCCATAGCGTTCAAGGCGGCAAGGTATATCGGGGTCGGTATCGTGCGGATCTTGAGGCCTCTGAGATCCTGCGACGTTTTAATCTCCTTACTGGAAGTAACAATGTTACGATAGCCCCAGCTGTTCAGCCATCCGAGTACCTTGAAACCGGCCTGTTCCAGCTCCCGGGCCAGGATATCCCCGACTTCGCCATCGAGCACCTTATACATGTGGTCGTAATCCTGCCATAAAAAGGGCAGGTCGAGGACACCGATCCTGGGTGTAAAATTGTTCAGGATAGCGGTGCCGCTTACCACGCAGCTGGCCCCCGAACCGAGCTGCATCCCTTCGTAGACCTCCCGTTCCTGCCCCAGAGTGTTAGCCGCGTATATCTTGACCTCCAGGCCGTCCGAATGGTCGTGAACCCATTGCTGAAAGATCCAGGCCGCCTGATGGAGCTCGGCGGTGAAGTCGGCCTGATGGCTGTGGGACAGTTTGATGACCTTTTTGGGGATCGGCTTCTCCCCGGCATCTCCCCCAGCAGCACCGGGAGACTGGCACGCTGCGATAAAAATGGTGATTGCAGCGAAAATGGGAAAGCAGCTATGCTTGTTACGACGCAACATTTACCCTCCTTTAAATAGTCAGATACCTGACGTAGACATCGCTCACTAAAATCCCGGCTTTATTTACTTTGACCCGGGCTTCCACGTTCCCCCAACCCTCGGCAGGAGTTACAACTGCGAACTTACAGCTGGGAGCAGCCTTTGCTATAGGCCAGGTAAGGTAAACGCCGCTATGTCTGAAGTGCGTTGTGCCCGCATTGACGGGGAACTCGCTGTGCCCCAAGCCCCTAATCCCCAGTCCCAAGCCCCAAGCCCCAAGGATTTCAGTGCTTGAACATCTCCTGGTAGTGCTCGGAGGGCAGGAATATCCCCCCGCTGCGGTCGTAGAAGTCCTGGTCGAGGTTGAAGACGCCGTCCACCGTCTGGGTCCAGGATGCGCCGGCGCAGGGGTGGTAGCCCAGCATGGTCGGCCAGTTCGTGTAGTTCTGGTGGCCGTTGGTTTCCAGCAGGCCCAGGCCCAGCTCCGGGAAGGGCGCCAGCCGGGCCGCCACGTTCTTGTTCCAGTCGACCAGGATAGAATTGACTGTCAGGTCGGCGCAGAAGCAGGGTACGTTGTGCTCGTGGGCCACCTGGGCGATCTTCATGGTCATGCTCAGCGTCTTGGCAATCGCTTTCAGGGCGATGGCCTGATACCCCATCTCGATCCGCTTGGCTGCGTCCTCGTCGGTGTGGGCGCTTTCGTCGGCGGCGATCCGCACTCCCATGTCGCCCACGTCCTCTTCGAGCTCCTCCGGGAAGGGCTCCTCGACCACAGCGATCTGGTCGAACGCGCCGATCTTCCGGGCGTGGTCCAGCAGCCGCAGCAGGGTCTCCTTCTGCTCGTACCGGCCATTGGCATCGAAGTAGTAGGGCAGCTTGCCGTCTTCGGTGTGGCTGGTTTCCAGGTGCCCGATGGCCTGGTGGATGGCCGATAGGCGGGCCTTGTCTTTCTCCAGCATTTCTTCCTGTGTGCCCGGCTGGCCGATCTTGATCTTCATGAAGAAGTAGCCCTGCTCGGCCGCCTCCTTGATCTCACTGATGGGTATGGCGTAGGCCATCAGGGGGATGCTGGCCACCTGCTTATGGTGGTGCGAGAGGGCCGGCCGGTAAGCCGCCGGGATCATGTCGTCGAAATTGCTGATGTCATTCTCCTTGGCGTACAGCAGCCAGGCGGCGTTGTCAAAGCCCACCAGGGCGTTGAGCGCGAAGGTCTTCCTCAGGTTGGGATTGCCGGTGATCCGCTTGCCGTGCTGATAAACCTCGTCGAGGATCTCCTCCAGCAGATCGACGGGAGTTCGGAAGGACATCCCCCTAGCTATCTGCAGCGCCCGCTCGGTTAGGGCGTACATCAGGGCGTTGCCGCCAGCCTCGGAATGGGCTGCGAACACCTTGGCGTCCGACCACAGCACGTTCTGGGTGCATAGCCCGATCTCGCGCACGCCCGATTCACTCTCCATGAGGGCGGCTGTCTGCCAGATCCTGGTCATGTAGCCGCCCTTAAAGCCAAAGGGCCGGATAAGGGGCTCGCGCTCAAAATCCGAATCGACTTTCTTTATCTTGATTGCCATCGATTTATCCTTCCTTGACTTTTGGCTGCATCCTGACAGACCCACCATGGACAAGCCGACCAGCGCGCTGGTACCCACGATGAACTGCCGGCGGGACATGCCCGCAGAATAATCTTCCTTGTTCATTGGCAACTCCTGTGAATCATATTGAAGGGTATTAAGGGACAGGTTACCACGACCACACATCCCCGATTTTCTGTTCCTAGTGATGGTCGAAATAATCCGGTGACCCCCGCCCTGGCCAGTCGTAATAAATTCGCGCCGA
>Ga0209976_10000404_pt1 | contig 29665 bp, 56 predicted proteins | sample SumtaG_FD_182806 | JGI IMG/M metagenome (GOLD analysis project Ga0209976, IMG submission 182806) | Deep subsurface microbial communities from Indian Ocean to uncover new lineages of life (NeLLi) - Sumatra_00157 metaG (SPAdes) (version 2) | ecosystem: Environmental > Aquatic > Marine > Oceanic >...
AGGCTGCGACTCTTAATTTTCAAGAATATTTGAGGTGGATAAAATGGCAAGAAAAGGAGTAGTAATTGGAATTATTGTTATATTGCTTGTTGTAGGTGGATTGCTTCTTACTGGTATTATACCAACACCAGATGATAATACATCATATATGGAAATCACATTTTATGATGCTGATGGTAACGAACTAGGCAAGGCGGATGATACACTTAGTATATTCGGCATTCGAAGTCCGGACATTTTAGGCGACAAAGATATAGATCACTTAGACGTTGTTGTTTATTTCAAAATAACGACTGATGTTGATTACACGTACACAACAAGTAGATGTGATATGTCAATTGAAACACGTTTGAATACATATTCTGGTGGTATTGTTCATACTATTGCTGAACACAGATTAGGCGCTATTAATTCGGACTTGGAAGGAACATTCTACGCAACTTATCTAGTGTCTACTTTACTCCCAGATAGTAAGATAGATTCCGCTGGAAAAGAATATGGCTGGACGATGAAGTTTAGCGCAACAGTAACGTCTCAGGTTGGTTACGACGCAAGTGATAACATCGAAGCAACAGATACCTGTGGGATCACACTTACATTATTCTGGAATGAAGGAACAGTAAGTGTAGAGGCTTGGTTCGGGGATTGGTAGAGGGGATGTGAGATGGATAAAGTTTCAATTGGTCCTCTCACGATCCTTTCCCTTGTGCTTGGTTTGACAATGACCGGTGCCATTGTGTTCTTGGGGATTATGACCTGGGAAGAATTGATGGTGCCTGCAGTCAGCATGTTTGGCTTTGGAGCACTATTCGCAATATTGGCGACAAGGTTAGGATTTACCAGAGAGAGTATTTTTACACCAAAGGTAGCGATTGCAATAGTAATCAGCGTTCTTTTATTGATAGGTGACGCTTTGCTTCTAAGTGGTCTGATCGGGCTTGCGGTTACACAATATGATAACGTTTTGGTGGCTGTATTATTTGCCATCTACGAGGAAACGTTGTTTCTTGGTGTCATTGCTTTACTCGCTGGAGCGGGATTGCCTGACTTCTATAATCTGCTAGTTACCTCGATTGTGTTTGTGCCACTACACGCTTTGGTGTATCCGTCAGATTTTGCATTTACGCTCTTTCTATTAATTGGAAGAGTGATATTGACAGGTGCGATTTTGATTACGGATAATTCTGACGTCGGGTTCGGAAGTCACATACTTTACAATTTGATTACAACATTAGGGAGGTTCGTTTAAAATGAGAAGACAAATAATTATCTTAGCGGCGGTATTATTCATACTGTTTCTAACTTTGCCATTTACCCTGCCGTTATTCTTCAGAGTGGGTCAATTAGGAGTAATCCCGCACGGTTATGATGGCGTAGTTGCCACGACTCTTGAGGTTGAACATGATTACGCTACATTATCCAATGACTTTAACTTAGGGTCAGCAATGGGAATAGACCCCTATCTTGCTGCTGGGGGGCCGGACCCAACTGGTCTACGACTAGATATTACAAGTCCACAATATGTGAGAAACGAAGATAGAATACTCGACCCATTTGTTGATATAATCACAGATGCTGCTGGTGTCATGTGGGACCAGACAACTACTCAAAAGGTTTCATTGATGACCTTTGAAATGACCATGATACTAACGACCTATGGCACTGGGGGGATGCAAATAAATGATGTTGCGTTCTGGATACAACTCTCAAATAACGACTTTAGTGTTTTCACGGGTGCCAATGACGTAGCAATTTCTGTCATCAATGTCTACAACATGGAACGGCCTTACATTGCTCAAACTGGTGCTTCATTAGATTTTGTACCAGAATCCGGTGGTGCAGATTTCTACTTGCATGATATTGAAGGTAGCAAAATTTCGAGTTTTCCTGACTGGGCAGCTGATAGTTACAATCTGGAGAATCTGCAACTCCTATCAAATGTCAAGTTTCAATTATATGTTCTTGAAGCACAGCCTACAATAGTTTCAATCATTGATTGGACCAGGGTTGAGTGTCAGGTCGAATTCACTCTCGGGATTGATGTGCTGGTCTTTGGTGAGTGGCGGGAACTTAAGCCCTATCGAGATATCGAACCTCCAGACCCAGATCTTACGTGGTGGGAACAGTTTCTCGAATTTCTGGGTGTGGGATTGGAGACCGTCTACATGATCCTTTTCGTGCTCATTGGTATCATTGGAACTGCTCTTGCTTTCTGGAAAATGAAACGATTGGCTATTCCGGCGATACTTGTCTTATGGGGCGGAATCCTGTTCTTGCTGTGGTGGCTGGGGGTGCTTTAGTGTATGAACCTCTTCGTCACTGTGATTGTTCCACTGGTCTTTGCACTCTGGTTGAATTCTCTCCTTAGACCAAACAAGAAAGTAATCGAAGAAACAAGGCCAATTTTCGACGCGCGTTTCCATGTACGGGACAGACCCGAAGGCGGTTTCTTCATCTATGCGGAGGTGCCTTGATGAATCGAAGATTGGTAATTATAATGATTGTGGGGCTGTTTTTGCTCCCCGCTTTATATAGCCCGCAAAATCTTTCCCTATCTGATTATGGTTTCATTAGTCCCGCCGAACAGAATATCATAGAAGATTTCGTGCTTTCTGGGGATGGTGACGAGTCACCTGATTCGATTCCTGATTTCTCGGAGACCCTTGATGACGACGTGTTACACTATCAGGATAGTGACGGAATGCTAGACCAAGACGCAAACCTGAGCGATAGTTATTATTATTCGAGTTGTTCTGAGGCGGGTTCGTGGGTTGCGGGGTATTCTGGAGCTTGGAATGGTGGAGTGACCTCTAGTGATAGCATCCTCACGCTAAATCACACAGGGGGAGCAGATAATATCGGAGATGCCGAAAACTCGCATTTGTCAATCTCTACTGTGACAGCAAATGCTTACAAAGTCTACACCAATTTTTCTTATTCTGCAAATGGGACCGTTGGTAATCTCCATCTTACCATATCAGGAACTCCCGTAACGATCCTGTATATTGACACATATTCTCAAAGTACATGGCATGCCGTTAACCAGACATTGACTGCTTGTACGACCCTAACAACCTTGAATTATCACGTTGAACTTAGCACAGGGGTCTCTTTAGAGTTGATGGTGGACTATATCGCCATCGTTCCCGACACCTGCTATTATGAGAGTGCTTCAACCCACTACGCCGAGAGTTTCGCGGGAATTGATGATTGGACAACCTCGGACACCTCGATAACTTCTGATGGCGATTTGGCAAACATAACAGAAAACGGTGCAGGTTCCACAGGTAGAGCATATGCCTCATTTGATTCAACAGACTTCTTTGAATACTATTACGAGTTTAGCATTTCTACTATGACCGCAACCACAGCAAACCTTGAGTTCTGGGATGGTTCTGCCTATAACACATTGAGGACATTCACCGCCGCGGGAACGTACAAGGGTATCATATCTGATTCTGATGCTGAAACAATGCAGAGAATCGGTTTTCTTGTTGGCTCTGAGGGTGGCAATCTCAAACCTGATTATCTCAGAATCAGCAAATCAAACGATACTGGCTGGCAACACGACGGGAGCACTACGCAGGGCATTTCTCAAGTTGGTGGTGGCACATTTTCCTCTGATGATGATTACATCAGTTTAACAGCAGATGCAGACGGCTCACGATTCGACTTTTTCATTGACTCAACAGCAACGACAGCAAACCTAGACCCTGACTATTACCCATTTGTGAAGATGCGTTTTCACGCGGATGACGTGGGCGTAGGTGATATCCTGAAATTGGAGTATTATACCAGTGGTGTTGGTTATGTTGAACTTCAAGCACAGGAAGTAATAACTTCTCAAACAATGCGCTGGAATCTTCGGGCTGGAACATCTAACGACATTCAAAAACTAAGAGTGTGGGTCTATATATCACAGACTATTCGCGTTGATTTTCTGGGAGCCTACTCGATAGCAAACTACACGGTCACTCAACAGTCGGGGATTGGAACCGATGAATATTTTTATTGTGATTCTGGTGTGTTGAATGTTGTTAAGGATTCAACATATTATATTCTAATGAGTCATAACCCGTTGCTTTCGGTTGATACTGCTACTTATTCGGTTTGGAATATTACAACTGATGATATTGACCCTATGGGAGATGCAGGTTATAGTATTCTATTTCAGGCTTATGTTGGAGGGAATGAATATCATTATGATGCTTCCCGCGGTACTTGGGAAGGGTCGGGTACATTTGCGGATTTTAGTTTAAGGTTATATACAAATGTAGATATGACAATTTCCGCAATCACCTTCATCGAGGACGGCACAGCGCCAGATGCGGATATCGCATTTAGTCCTGACCCTCTATATGACGACGAGCAGGTTACACTCTCTTCTATTGTCTTTGACGATGTTGAGGTTTACAAGGTCTGGTATAACGCGATCACTTATCCGGCTGGCTTCGATGATATTGATTACGCGGCCACAGAAGGACAGGAGAATTACTGGGCGTATTCCTTCACTTCACTTACTGCGGGCGACTACTGCTTTAAGGTCATTGCTAACGATGGCGCAAATAACTCCACTATCACACAATCCAATCGGGATTATGCAACCGTTCGATTCACCGTGAGAGAAGCGGAAATCACTGTCGAAACCTATACATTGTTTGGAGCAGGTAGTGATTTTACCTACATGCAATATTCGGGGCACATCTCGCACGATTGCGCTTTTATTATTGAAGAATGGTCTGATACTTGGGCGATAAATGAAACACATAGCGGAAGTGTAACAGCTGGTGATTTTAATATTGCGTGGGATAAGATCGGTGTCAATGATATCAATGCAAATTATACCATTACTTTTACAAACGGTTCTCTGACTAAGGTGATTACATCAGGATACATGACTGCTTACAAACTATTAAGAATTGCAGACATTGATTGTAATAATTTAGAGTCCAGTGATAGTTGGAAAACAAATATCACAATTAATTTCTACACTAACAAAGCTGTTGATTGGTATATTTATGACGTTGATGATAATGATGCGGCCTTGGGTAGTGGTTTTTCACTTGAAGGAACTGATATTATAACCTGGGTGCAGAATACTGCTCGAGGTGCTCATTACTTTGCGGTGAAATGGACTGATGGAGTTTCATCAGAATGGTTTAATTCCTCATATTGGATCTACGATAGAAATATTGACGAATTACCAGGGGGCGGAGACCTTGATGATGGAGGAGATGAAAGAAGAACTATTCAAATGTGGGCCACTATTGGCGCGGTAATAGGTTTCGTAGGTATTCTTTGTTTAGGCTTAGTGTATTTCAAGATAGACGATATGAAGAATTTACAATTACCACATTACAATACACAGCCATCCACAAGAGAAGAGAGGAGAAGAGACGCAATCAATAGAGGTGGATGAAAATGAGATGGTATCATAAACTAGGAATGACATTTATTGATAAATTTATTTTAGCGATAATGTTGTTTTTGACTGTGCTGGATGTTACTGCAGGACTTACCGCGATAGGTTGGGATCTGGGTTTGATAGTAATAGTTGTAGCAATTGCATATGTAGGAGTAGTAGCTTTTGTTGCTATTATCACATTCTTCTTCCGTACAGAGGGAAGAGGAGTAGGTCTAGTCAAAGGATTGGTGTCTGCAATATTGATCTGGCTTTTGTTCCCAAAAATATTAGAATTGGGATTCATGCTAGTGGGAGTTAGCGTTTCAGATAATGTCGAAAATGTTCTTCTTATAGCGTTTATAATCAGGGCTTTTGTCGGTGCGTTGTTAGGCCGCAGGTGGAAAGAAATTGGAGAGTGAACAAAATGGAAAGAGAAAGAGAAATGGGTTTCACGGAAAAAGTGGGCTTATTTGTTGAAAAACACAAACCTGGAAAAAGTAAGCACTCTTTGACAGGCGCCTCATACACTCTAAAAGATGTAGGACCATTCGATATTGATTTGAGTGGTGCCCCAAAGAACAAGGGCACAATGGCTATATTAATGCTGATAGGAACTTACCTTGTCTATTGGTTCTGGTACGGCTGGGTGAATGATGGGACTGCGGTATTCAAAGACCTGGTGCTGTTAGAAAATATGACCTGGATGGCGCTTTTTGCCGGTTGTGCATTAGTTATTATTTTGTTCGCGACTCTTATTGACCTACATAAAGGCAGTTTCAATCAATACATTATGATTGTCGAGTTGCGTCTTCGCTCATTGTTAGGAAAACCATTAAAGCGGGTCGAACTCAAAATTACTCCAAATTATCAAGAGTTGTATAATCCTGCTGTCGGTGGTTTTTGGAGAAGTGCCGAATCTTATAGGGCAGAAGCTGATAAGGAAGAATCAGAGAAATCAGAAGAATCAAAGGAATCTGAGAAATCAAAGTTCAAGCCTGTTGATATGGAAGATGAGGCCCAGCCCTTCTATGAATTGGATGGTAAAAGATTCTCCTCCATGCGAGATATGCAAGATATTATGAAAATGGCACTTGTTGAAGGTGAAGTCGTCGAAACGAAAGACGAAATCAAGGATATATTAACCCTCAAAAGAGAATTTGCAGACCTATCAGAAAAAATAAAATTGCCTTTCACTGTGACCATGTGTGAATGTGACGCGAAAGGAGGTAAAATATACCCGATATTCATTTCCAAACATAGTTTATTTGGTGGCTCGACAGCACTCAAAGGAAGTTATGTGGAATTTAGAACCCACGAATTAGCCCAGAGAACATGGGCGGGAATTGTAAGCAAGGATAATGTTAGAGCTGGTGTGGGAGAGGGGGTCGAGATCGGGATGTATAAATTCTACGATCCGGTCCCAGATGAACTGTTGCTGTCGGGGAAAAAAGAGGAAGGAATAAGATTCGCTCCTATTATCTTTGTTACGGCCAGTGACGCTCAAGCAGAAAAGATGATGGATGATTTCAGAAGCAACGAAACCCGTGAGGGCACAGTCCAACAAGATTTGATTGATGCTGAGGTCATATATGATAATTCAATCGCAGACCAACTGTTTGAAACTTTGAAACTGGTTATTTCTCGTCTTAAACGAAAAGAGAGAAGTGAGGAAGAAATACGAAGGGACCATGATTTTGATAATAAGGATGTAGTGCATCAAGGCTTAGAAAAAGCATTGATTACACAGAGAGCAGGAAAGCCAGGGCGGTTTAGTAACATAAACCTGTTTTCACATAAGAGTGTAAAGTACGTGTTTTATTGCATTGCTGCGCTTGGTGTGATATTCATATCGTTATACATCTTGCATTACTATGTGGGCCTAGATATTGGATGGTTGTTTGGTGATCTACCAACTGATGATATCCCACCTGAAGAGGATGATTGGACAAGTGCTGCAAAATTCGTCTGGATGTGGTTTAAGTGACGGGATATGAAACTGCAGAAGAAGAGTTAAGGCGTCGGGATAGAAAGCGGTTGAAAGCCAAAACTATGCTTGCCGAACAGCAACAAAAAGATACAGACCTTTTACTTAGCCATACTGCTCAAGTGGCTGAGGATAGAAGACTACCGCACGAGTTACCTGGGGTTCGTGTCTGGTGGTGGAGATTATTTTGTTGGGCTTGTGCTACCCCGCAACATAGAGGTTTGATGGCCTTGTGTGTGAGAGAGCTATACGCCGTTGAAGGTATAATCAGTAGATGGCAGGTCCTGCCGGAAGTCCTTGATGAGGATTTAGAAACGGATTACAAAGCCTTGTTATCTCGTTATTCGGACAGCAAGATAGACTATTCTGGGTACATAGGAGAGGACGAAGGTGCAACTGCCTGAAAGTAAATATGTTATGGAAAGGTGGGAAAAACCAGAAAGGCTACCTGGTGGCGTTGCCATTCCTACGGTTTCGATGAATGAATTCTTTCATTACTTTATGGGGATAGACGCGGAAATCTGGGAAATGACACAGGCCCAAAGAGAAACATGGAAGAATGAGATAATAAATAACTGGGACCATTACCGCAGGGTTTTGTATAGGGACGGGACAGGTGCTTTTCATCAGCAGTTAAAAGACATGCATAGAATGGGCGGCGCTATCATCATTGTTGCTGGAGATATGGGCGTTGGCAAGTCAATAATTTCTCTGAGCATAACAAAGATTTGGAACGTGTTGAATAAAAACCCAAACCCTACTCATATATTCTGGTCAAAGAATGAAGTTCGCGCAAAGATAAGAAAGACTGATCCTAACACAGCACACAGCATTGATGAGGATATGAAAAGCACTGGTAGCGGAAGCGCAAATTTAGAAATACACTTGAAGAATCTATTTGAGAGTATCCGTAAAACTGGCAAGTTGGTTCTCGCCTTGGGGGTCAATGCACAGCCAAGCAGATTAGGAAGGGCAGTAGGACTTCAATTATTCCCTATTGGTTTTAATCGCGAATTCCAAGCAAATAGATTTATCGTGTGTAACTGGAAGGGAGAGCCTTTATGGATCGCTTACACCCAGAGATATTATTTTCCAGAAGAGAAGGCATACTACGAAGGCGAATTAGGATACCTTGGCGAATACACCGATAGAGCCTTGGAATTCTCCAACACCATGACCGGTGTATTTAGTGGCAGTAATGCAGAACGAGAAAAGGCATGGAGTAAAGAACTGATAAAGCATTGTGAAACAGAACATGAGGGCAAAAAACTATCTATCGAAGTATTGGAGTTTGAAGCCATACAAATAGGGATACCGCAAGAGAGTGTCGCCAGCATAAGGCGTGTATGTGCTTATTCTAAATTGATGCTTAAAAAATCAATTACTCCTGGTAAGGAAGAAATCGAAATAACTGATGCTGGTTGGGAAGGATTTCGTAAGGGTCTTTATGATTTATCCTTGAAGAAAGGTATGGAAAGAGATGCGAAAAACGCTGAAAGAGATGCCGAAGCGCTAAGTTTGTATCACGTTCCTAAAGATCTACCTAACGGTAAACCGTGGACTTATACTGATGTTTGCAGAGAAATGGGACTTCCGATGTCCGATACCATTGCTAAGGCGGTTCGGAGAAGAAGGAAGGAATTAAAGACAAAAGAAATCGGAGACCTCGGCGAAAAATTCGTGGTGTCGCAACTAGATACTCTAGGGGCTGTGTGGGGAGGCGGCGGCGACGATACGCCAGACATCAGGATCGGCGAACACGTCTTCAACGTCAAGACCTCTCTTTCAGACAGTATAAGGAAATTCGAACCCACCACACCAGAGAACACGTTCGATGATTCCCACGTGATATTGCTCCTCCCCAGACTGCTGGAGTGCCGTCTATACAAGATAACCGGAGAACACACCATGATAAACGGCAGAAAAGGGGGTCTAGTTGCGACAGAGAATTTGGCTGAGGCCATAAAGAAATTGATGCTCGTTACGGATAACGATAAGGCGGAAGGTGGTGATAATAAATGAGTTGGGGAACACTTTTAAAAACGAGTTTTATACTCGGGTTAGCACTCTATGTAACTTTCATTGTGACAGGATTTTTACTTAGTTTTGTAATGCCGTTTATACCACTGGGCTTCCTCGGTGCGTTAGCGGGATTATTAAACATTGTAATTACAATTGTCGCTATGGGATTAGTAGGTGCTGTGGTATTGAAATATATACATTAGTATAAGAAGAGGGGGCGTTGTTTTTCGCTCCCTTTTCCAAGGTGTATCAAATGACACAAGTGGAAAAATTGGAGCATTGCTTGATACGCGTGAACTGGCTGGAACGGCTGTTGATGCGGATGCTCAAACAGGTGAAGAAAGAGGATGATAGGAGGTGAATAGAATATGCCAAGCAAAGTACATCATGGAGGTGTAAAAGCACGAACTAAAACCTCAAAGAGGAAATCAGGCAAGAATACTTTTACTGCTGATTACTACACCCGAAAAGATGGTGCGTATATTGCACAATCCGGTGAGCACAAAGGCAAGCGTGTTGCAGTGCGTTCCCACAAGCAAGATAAAAAAATAAAAGCCAAGACCAAGGCCAAACCTGGTTATGGACATAGGGGAGATTATCATCGTGGAAGAAAGAAGTAGTATAAGAGGGCGATCCCTCGCCCATTCTTTTTTACTAATTATATTGTGGATTTCACTAAGTACCTCATTTTACCGTATTTACCGTAGGTACTTACACTACCACAACACTTATATAATAATGTACGTACTTACATTATTAGTGAATAATTATGAACCTGACAATAACCAACAACACAGTCCTGCTCGATGATGTTAAACTTACAGGTAAGTTATGGAGCAAGGGAGCTTTTAAGCGCATTTACGTTACTGCTCACATTCCCGAAACAAATTCAAGTGAATCCAAAGTCGTTGATATTGGGTATTACATCCTCAACACAATGAAGGATGATTACGCAATTGATGAGAACATCGATTATTCTTGGTATTTCATGGATGAAGAGATTATGAAAAAGAACATGCCAGCAATCATTGAGGCATTAAAAAATTGGTGAACAAAAGAGAAAAGGTGAAAAAATAAAATGAGAGAAATATTCGACGATAAACATCATCCCAATCCGCGCGATAACTCTAGCGGGACCACAATCTTCCTGGTGGACGGTCCCGATGATGAAACAGTATATGCAGTAAGGTCATGGCTGGCCTATTCCTCGCTAAGAGGAACTTGGAACGGTGCCGAATCACAGTGGAGGTTCGTGGATGAGGAGAAGGCAGTATATCTTTCTTCAGCCAGTATTCATGTGGGAGAATCCTGGGAAGATGGGTTTACAAATCCCGCCCATAATGTTCCCGACAGCCACAAACGCCGGATCCGTGAAGTTGCAGCGAAGAGATACGAAGTGGAACGATTCAGAAAGTTGTATCTCTATCCTTTTGAGGAGTGAGCCTTCGGGTTCACCCTCTTCTCTTTTTCTTTTGGTAACTAACATTAGATTGTGGTCGAATCTTTGTAACTACCGTGTACAATAAATAGTCCCGTCACTATTAATTCCTTGAGGAATTATGACAGTTACAAAATCATTCGAGGTAGACGGTATATCAATAACAATTAAAACACCAAAGGCTGTTGAGGTTACAGAAGTATGCCCTTGTGATAATTCGATAATCATTGTGGTGGAGGATCGTCTTCTGATGGCGCTTCAACGATCCAAGAAGCCTTCCGCTGTTCCTGTGTAATCCTATCTCTTACTGCAACTCGTACAAACTCGGGCCAACCTACGGGAGCCCAATCATCTTTGTTAGGTAACTTCTCATACTTTTTTCTTAGAGAGTTTGCTATTCGTACGGGTGCGGTCGTCATGGTATCACATCATTGGTATTGTAACCGCAGATTTTCTACTTTCCTAAGTGGTCCAGACGTAGGCGTTGGATTTATATACTATTGTGACCCTTAGTAAACTGTGGTTTACCATGGTATCAGAGAATGATGATTCGGTTTGGTACGTAAAACTTCCCGCAAAGTGGAAGGCGATTTTTGACAAGTTAGCAAAGCAGAAGGGCGACACGACTCACGGCGCTGCAGCCCGCCAGCTTCGACAAACAATGAAGCCAGTGGTCCAAGAAGCGGAGGGTATATAGAATGACTAATTCTGAACACGTTTCCATGCATAATATCATGAGTCAATCTCATTTGAGATTTCCAAGTCAAGTATTAGAAAATAACTCTCAATGGAAAGGGGACGATGCATCACCTCAAGCGAAGTATATGAGAAAATACCGAAGGCGTGTTGGTTTAGTAAAAGGAGTGGCCGAGTAATGAAAGACGGAACTAAAGTTTCCATTATTTACGCCCTTGCATTAATTCCCAGTATCTTCTCATTAATCTGGGCTTTTTCTTTCATTGACTTGATATATTATCCCTCGGATCTGACATTACCGATTGTGTCGATTTTCACCTCAGTTGTTTTTGCACTACTCGTATATCAATTCGAGCCTCGCATCAAACACTGGCGCAAAGCATACTGTGAGTTCGATGAGAATTACGTCTATGAGGAGGCGGTCGATTGAAAGACCATATCAAATTTAACCTGATTTTGATTGTGGCGTTCTTGCCCTTCTGTGTTGCGATTTTTTGGTGTTTTATCTTCGGGTTCACAATGATTCGACCTCTTTCTTTTTGGGAGATATTATTTCTCATCCTGTCCTATCTCTTTGCAATTTTGGTCTATGTCTTTCACCCACGCTATAGGCACTGGCGTAAGGCAATGTCTGAGTTCGAGGAAAATTACCGATATGAGGAGGCGGCCGAGTAATGTGCGGCGGAGATATGCCCAATTCCCGAATGGAGCAATTACTTTTTGATTTTGATACTAGCGGGGATCTTTTAGATATCAATTGTAGGTTCCCGAGTACAAGTGCTGAGAAGATTGCTGAACATCTCGGGACAACACCGCAGGTTGTTGGCAAAATAATGAGAATTAATGATGATATGTTTGGCAGGGAAATAGTTCTAGTAGATGGGAAACGAAAGACCTTCTACTTCTCCAATTCTCCAAAGGTGGTTAGAATGATTCTTAATGAAAGACAAAAATGCCAACGCAAGACACTCCCAAAAAGAATTAAGTCCGAGGAGGCGGTCTAATGACACATACTAGGGCGTGTCCTGTTTGCGGTAAAATAGTTCCTTGGACACTTGGAGAACCAACAGGAAAATACGGGGGAAGACCAGCAAAGTTGCTCTGTCCTGAACATGGAGAATTTAGAAATCCTGCTGAACAAATGGCATTGAATAAAATCAATGAGCTGGAGGCGGTCTAATGGCTGATGCTGCTTACATCGATATTGAGAAACTCAAGGTCAAGCCAAAACTCTCGCCGAGTGATTTTTCCTCTCTCGAAGGCTTCTTTGCTTATGTAGAGGCCCGTCTCGACTCCATAATGAAACTTATTGATGAACTGGAGGGTAACATGGTCTTTCTATCTGAACGCTCCTCTCCTTCCGAGGTTCATCGTGCTGCTAATAGTTCTCTTGAGATCATTGCGGATATTAGAACGGAGGCCAGCAAATGAGCGTCGAGGTTGCTCTCACTCGTTGCCCCACTTGCCGTCGTGCTGTCGGTGTCTTTCATAACCGGTCATATCAATGTCGTTGTGGAAGGGGAACATTTTACCCACTCCCAGACAAGAAAATCAAGTGGCTTCCCGAAGACGAGGCCACTCTCAAACTAACTTTTGCTGACAACCTGACTCAGTACGGCCTTGCACCTATCCTCACTCGGGAGGTCTGACTTTGGGCAGAGATATTTTCAAAGAGATAGATCACAACGTCGTAAATGTTGTCGCCCCGTCCATCTCTAAAGGTCGAGACCTCAGCAAAAGGGTTCGTTACATTACAGAAGAGTTAGGAAAGACTCGCGGAATATTATGGAGGAAAACAACCGAATGTAAATCGGGCGACCTTCTCCTTGTAAGTTATAGGAGGGGCTTTACTCGACATATCAAAGTTTTCTACAAAGACGAACTTGTACTTCATGTCACTGATTTTTCGGATAGGGTTCATAGATTCCTTGACGGCCCTTGGGTCAATGAACTGGTTCCCCTGTACTGGAAGGCCAAACTCGCGTATCTGGAGTTTGCTCATGGTGTAGATTACATTGACGAACTCTGTGACCACTTCAACCACGACACAGGACACTGCGCCATTCATACTGACAGGACCTGCCCGTGTATTGATTTCAAACATGAGGAGGTCTGACCCTTGCAAGACGAAGCAGTACGAGAAGCAATTGCTCATCGCACTATCGTCAAGGCTGCAAACTACGACGAGTGCCCCGTCATTGACAAACTGAACACAGACCTTGCATTGCTGGAAGCGGAGAATCTCGAACTCAAGAAAGAGATTGCCGACCACCTGAACACGATCAGCGAACTCAGGAGGGTGAGTAATTGACCGACTATCAATTTCGATTCAAGTGTCCCGTGTGCGGTGCAACCCTCAAGGCCAAGGCAGGCCGTTTCGAGTGCAAGCACAAGAACTCTAGTAATCCCATCGGGCGCCTGTCCGATCCCGACAAGTTCGAACTCGACGAGGTCCACTTTGAACTTGTGATACTGACTACCAAGGAGGGCGAGTGATTGAGTTTCAACTTTGAACTTGAGCACAACGGCGGCGCAGACCCCCTAACTTGTGGAAATATCCAACGCCCCGATCAGATGTGCGAGAGTTGTTCTTGTAATGTTGAATGTTGGGGGCCTGATGAATAATTGACGCTTCTCTCTATGCCCTGTTGTCTGCTGGGAGGACGACATAACGACGATTCGAGCTTGGTTTTCTTTGCTACTATTTCTCTCCACAGCTCGAATCCGAGGGAGGGTTTCTTACTTTTCCCTCCCTCACCATCCAACGAGAGAGAGGAGGATAATAACTCACTTTTCGATAATGGCGATTCTCGTCCAGTGTCTTGTTTGTGCTACCTTCTTTCTCTCACCCTATCCAACGTGCCGAGAGACCTAGTTTTTCGAAACATGCACCCTCGACCAAACTCCTATCCTCACCGAATATGGAAAGGTTCTCTCGGCACACCCTTTTACGTTCGCCCTCTTTTCCCACCACTAAGCCCCTGCAATATCAAAAATCGAGTGGTGGACCATGAAGCGGCAGGGGCGACTCACGATGCTAAAATCTCTCTAGGGCTAGGTTGCGTTACCCAACGCGGTAGACGTGTGAACGGAATTTCTACGCCTAGCCCACTCATGCTGAATTCTCTGGAGGTCTTTACTTGAACCATGCACACGGGGGGGCTTCACCAAAGGAGCCTTTCTTTTCCCCATTGAAGAAACCTACCTTGTTGAAACGTACACGCCATTTGAAGGATGAGTGTTACCGCCTCTCCGAAGACCTCATTTTAGCACGGCTTGACGAGGACTGGGAAAAGGTCACGGAGGTTGCGTGTATGTTGTTCTACTTATCGGATTACTGGAGATTCATAGAACCGTACTATGACAACATCCCCGACTTCTTTTCCTTGGAGGTGGCGCAGTAGTGGATTCCTCTAATTTGCTACTGGTACGAGTTGCCTTGATTCTCCAGATTGTTGCGTGTGTGGGCCTAACCCATGTCTTCACAATAATTGCATTTGAAGACCCGTTAGCCATTATCCCTGCAATCTTTTGTAGTATCTCAGGTTACGCGGGATTGTACTATCTCTTGAAGATTGATGAGGGGGCGCAGTAGTGGCACAAGCATTTGACGAGTTCTCTTGCAAGGTTATGAAGCAGACCATAGACCCAGACTTAGAGGCTTGCTGGTTCATTAAGTGCCCACACTTCTCTGATGGAAACTGCAAGTTGAAGATTCCCGCAGCTGGAGGATGCAAACATCATAGCATAGAGTACTCCTCTTACAAAGGAAAGTTTGCTTTTTGTGCCGCGATAGCTGGTGAAGGTGCGGGTTCGGATGTTTTTGATTGTGAAGGATGCAATGTACTAAGACAACTTACACTGGAGGCGCAGTAGTGGGAACACCGTATAGTTGTGGAAACCGCGTCATTTGTGGAACTTGCCAATATTACCTTTCTACTGTGAATATTGAAGAAGTGGAGTATCCAAAAGGAGAATTTTTCATTTCTGTTACAACTCTGGGTTATGGGTCTTGTCTGTTTGATAATTCTCGTACCAATTCGAGTCTAAATTCATGCGAGAATCATTTGCACTACTTACAATCAACATTTACCGAGCGGATCTGGATTGAGGTCGGAATCTATCCAACTGCTAATTTTGAATCTAGGAGGTTGCAGTAGTGGAGCCGACACCAATCGGAGAGCCCTCTTGCAAATACTGTAAGAAGTGCTCTGAATACAAAGTTTGCTTCTCAGGGATGAAAGGATTCCCTAAGACCTCATCCAATTTCGGAAGGTCTCAAGCCTACTGTGCCTCACATCGGGACGGGTGCGGAATAATCCACTATGAACACCAGGCCACCCTCACCGAATTTTACGATCATTGTGTATCAATGCCTTCGCAAACCCACAAAGTTTGCAAAAAGGAAGTGAACTAACAAATGAGTGATATAAAGACCAAAACAGTTAGTGAAAAGGACGGTTTAACCGTCAAAATTGCAGACATCCTTGCACATGAGCCCCAGGAGGGCGATGTATTTTATGCGTGGGTGGATGAGAAACACCCAGAATGGGAGAAGATTCGAGACGACCTCTACGGCTGGGCAACATCAAGGGGAATTCTACCCGACGAACTCTGGAGCGGCATTGTGCCCGCAGGAATAATTCCCTACAAGTGGAAACCTGACTTTGAAGACTCCTATGCAGTGCGGTGGGTGACAGAAAAACACTGGAGAAGCCGCTGCAAGGACAAGGTCAAGATCAAGGCGGATCGGGAAGAACGACGCAAGAACAAGCGAAAGAAGGGGGAGTAGGGCTTGGCCTATGCAACAGTCAAGCACCGACGGACACCGGTGATTTCCTCAAAGATTTCCGTTGAGATATCCTGCTCCTGCACCAAGTGTCCCGCCCTGGAAGACTGCACATCAACCGAAATCGAGGACCACCCCTCAACACACTACTGCCCTGTGCATAAGCAGTACGTTTGGAAACCATCCACTACCACCTGCAGGAGGCGACCAAGGTGATACTCGACAAGCCGATCCGTGAACTCCTCGGGGATGCTAGGCGGTTTGTCGACTCGGCAAATCGAACCTTGAAGCGACACGAACACTACGAGCCCAATCCCGACCAGAGCCACTTATGGGCATGGTTACAGAGCGCAGTCGAACAAGCAGAGGACGTTATCCAGGAGGTCGAAGCGTGAACTACTCTGAGACCGTGTTATCCTATTTTGGAGCATATCTAGGAGGCGCGATTTTTACTGCCTTTTGTGCCGCTCTTGTTGTACTCTACGAGGTCACCATCTTAGAGGGCTTGCTTGCTGTTGTTCTCTTTGGTGCGTCCTTCGTGATTATTGGCCTCTTATGGGGTGAATTTGAAGACGATGAGGAGGTCGAAGCGTGACCGAAGTTCCAAAATCCAAAATGACCTTTGGACAAATGCTGAAAGCACATAGAGGAATTCCTTTTGCTGGAATCTCTATTCAAAAGCAAGTCCAAGAGAGCCTTGAGAAAAGAGGGGTTCTAAGTTGGCGTTGGGATATGGACCCGACTGATAATTGTCACGCGATAAACCCCGAGTTCACAGGCGATGGTATGGAACTATTCTTTGAAGCCCAAGAACTGTCTAATAAAATCAACTGTCTTCTCTGTCGTGCCAGACATGGAAATACCTGCAATGTCGAGAGATGCGCCTTCAAATCCAAGGAGGGAGGACCGTGACCGAATCAAAAGAAGGTGGGGCCTCCGCCAAACTCGACGCGTCCCATGCAAAGAGCGGCGTCGTTCTTGGTTCTGAGGAAGACCCCGTAGAATTACCGGACTTGAGCGCATATGAAGGTCGCGTTAGAGATATCCAGCGTATGATCCTTTCCCTTGCGAGAGATATTCCCCAGGGTAAGAAGTCGGTTGCTCGCAATGTCAAGATATTGAAGAACAGGGCTCGAATGCTTCTCTCTATTATCACCACGAACGAAGAGTTGAGAGTGCATCCAGAAACCGCAGTCTCAGGGGTCGAGTACACAGACGACCTGCAGACGCCTAAGTGGTGCAGTCACGAATCGGGGGGCTTCTGATGAAATCAAGCAGAAGAAAATCTCCCAAGACCAAGCGGTACGACAACTCACGCCCATTTCGACAGGAGCGCCTCGATTCCCGCTGGCCTGAGAAAGAAGAGAAGAAACAGGAGGCGCGACTGTGATTTTTGATAAAATTCACTCAAAAATCCCTCTCGGAAAAAAAATGCATCTTCTTTTCGAAGACCCTATGTTGCAGAGAAATAATCCAGTAAGTCTGTATTCTGCTTCCTTTGACGATGTAGCGGTCTTCTACCGCACCCAAAAGACACACTCTCTAACAGTAATTTTTCAAAACCCCGCTTTTCACCCATGGGAGTATTTAAAGACTATATAAAGGAGGGAAAACTCTGACCAGTAAAACCGTAATACAATACCGAACCGCGAAACGTCACGATGTACGTCTCATTCGAGACCCGAAGGAAATTGAAGAGATAACGGGTAAATGGTCTGAAAAACCACGTCCCCGTTGTGGTAAGTGCCATGACCCGACTGAAGTATTAAGGGGTTACGATGGCCGAGAGGTCGGGCGCTGGTGTGAGAACTGTGGTTACTTTTGGGTACGCAGAGAGTTCGAGCGAACTATCACCGTCACCGAATATATGCCTTGGGAGGGATTCGATGACAACTGAGAACTTAGACGATTTGCTTTCCAAACTCGTTCAAATCAAAGACAAGATCGATACTCGTCTCGATAGAGATATTCGTGCGGTCAAAAAGAAGCGCGCGGAATTTGAAGACCTTGAGATGTTCTCTCAGTTCGAACCCGAAGAATGGGAGAAATATTGTAATCATCCTTATGATATCAGAGAAACAAGAAAAGGAGAATTTGAGCTTACAATAGCCCGTATATGGAATTACAACATCGGGCACATGATACGATCCACACCAACTCATAACACGTTCGTAGTCAACAAATTCTCAAAGTACCTTGGAACAATACCTGCAGAGTTTGATAAAATATTCAAGTTCAAAGACGCTTTACCCCTCCGAGTCTTCGATGGTGTGCTACTCACTGGTGAAGAGCATCAAGCGGAAGCATGGGAACGCTACCGCGATTACTTGCAGAGTCGCCAGGGGAAAGACAAAATCAAAATCAAGGCGGGTTCTCACTTCCAACTACTAGCCAGCCTTATCGATGATGGTGTCATGCCATTCATGCCCAGACCGGTTGAAGCTGAACACTTGATACCTGCAAAATGGCACCTGGATATTATTGAGAAACCCGAAGACCGTGATAACGTACTGAGGCGATTGAAGATGAAATTCTTCAAAGACGCTGTCAAGACTTTCAAGCGTACTGGCGCGGTTGGTCTGTTCTGGAGTATGGGAGTAGGTAAGACCCTATTTGGACTTGAACTATTGAGCAGGGTTCGAGTGGGAGATCTCCCGAACCTCGTTGTTGCTGGAAAGACCACTACTCTGAGAGAACAATGGAAAAAGAGTTTGGAACTTATCACCCCAGCAGCTGAAACCGAAGTAGTAATCTTTCAAGGACTCAAGAATGTTGAAGGAAAACAATATGGCTTGAAGATAATAGATGAGGGGCAGAATATGCCAGCTGACACCTTTGCATCTGCAGGGTTTGATAATTCACATTATAGGGCGGTCATGTCCGCAACTCCGATCAGAGAAGATGGGCGCACAGAATATATTTTCGCCTTGTCTGGAGAACCCATAGGTCTTGATTGGAGGGTTTTGATTGAACTGGGACTGGTCAAAGTTCCAGATATCGTTCTATTTCTATGCGATAATTACGGACAGAAGAAGAGGAAACTCGCGGAATTACTAAAGTACCCAATGAAGACTTTGATCTACAGCTTTGGAGTTGCGATTGGAAAAGACCTCAGCAAGACCTTCGATATTCCCTTTGTTTACTCGAAGACTCCTACGAAGGACCGCTTATCCATCATCAAGAGCAGCTTTGTAACTGTTGTTAGTTCTGTTGGAAAAGAGGGTATCAGTGATAGAAAGCTCGAAAGGACAATCAGCTACAATTTCTTGTTTGGAAGTGCTCAAGAAGAAACTCAATTCTTCGGGCGCCTTCAACATGGCGAGTCAGAAGGACAACACATCCTGATGATGACCTATGAGGAACAAGAAAAGTATGAGAAAAGACTGTTCTTAATCAGATCGAAAGGCTTCAAGATTCGAGAGGAGCACTTTGGCGGAGCTTCTTACAAGACACCTACAACAAGAAAGAGGAGATTACCTGCACCAAGGGGAACAGCTCCACAAAAGGCGCCAAATCCAAGACCACAAGTTCCTCATGTGGATACAAGCCGCTTTCCGTTCCTTGACGAGCGCGACCCCTTTGAAGGGAAGAAAGCCAAGGAAATGGTCTTTACTATTTTGCAGTCGGAGTATGCAAAGTCCCGCAGTGGACTGACCTTGGGGGAAATCCGTCAAGTCCTCGATTTTCGACATATCAAATACAGATCAAGTCGATATGTGCGGGCCGTGGTCGAGAACCTGTATGATAAGCGGGACCTAGCAGCTTCTCGGGAAGGAAAGAAACGACGTTATTTTGCAAAGGAGGAATAAGAAATGGAAGATACTGTCTGTCAAAAAACGCACAAATGTGAAGATTGTGGAATGTATAGTCGTCACCATGAAGATGAGGAATGGCCTTGTATTTGGAGTCATTGTCAGCATCATCCCGAAGTAACATGCCAATTCGAGGAGAAATGACAAATGAACCGATCAGCTATCGAGTGGTGTGATTACAGTTGGAATCCGATAACGGGATGCACCCGTAATTGTCCCTACTGCTACGCTCGAAGAATGGCCTATCGCCTCAAGGGCAGATATGGCTATCCCAAAGACAAGCCCTTTACTCCAATCTTTCGCCTCGACCGACTCCTTGAACCCTACCAGATGAAGAAAGGACAGAAGATTTTCACGGTCTCAATGGGCGACCTCTTCGACAGTAGCATACACCCGATACACCGCGACCTTGTTCTTGCAGTCATGGACAACTGCCCACAGCACGACTTCATTGTTCTGACAAAACAGATCGACAACGCCATAGCATACTTCAACGAGAATGTGCTCTATCCTCCTAACCTGTGGCTCGGGGTCTCTCAAGACGGGCTAACTACCAATCCAAGGGATATCTCGAAGTTATCTGAGAACTTTCCGCACAAGAACACCTTTGTGAGTTTTGAACCACTTCTCGGGCCAATTACCGTAGAGAACTTTCCGCACAAGAACACCTTTGTGAGTTTTGAACCACTTCTCGGGCCAATTACCGTAAAGCCACGCCTTACGATCAAGTGGGTGATTATCGGAGCACAGACAGGACGACGACCAAAGCAACCTCGAAAAGAATGGGTGCAAGCCATAGGTGAGGAGTGCTTTGATTTTGATATCCCTCTCTTTGTCAAGAATAACATCGACATGAGCGAAGACGAACGGCTGCAGGAGTGGCCTAAGTCAATGGTAACAGAACAGAAACAGTGTAAGCGATGTAAGACTCGTTTCCATATCAAAGAGATTTGGAGCCACTGTACCGAATGTGGGTATCCCTACGACCTTGATGAGAGTGAGCAACCAGATTGTTGGACTGAACCAATAACCGCGGAGGGGGTCAAGTGAGCGACGATTCGGTTAGACAGATAATCCGAGGACTCGTTAAGACCTTTGGAGATGAGCCCAAATATACGACTGTAATCATTGGGGTTCTAGTTGGTGACAAAGACGAGGTCAAGAAGACAGAGAAGGAGTTCAACGAGAAGGTCGACGACTTACTTAGTGCAAACGGGTTTGTCATGCTCAGTGGATACAAGGAGAAGGAGGAACCTACTTGAAGATCATTCCCATATCCCTCAAGCGTGCCAACGAGTTCGTGACCGAGCACCATCGCCATAACAAGAAGGTCCCTGGTCACAAGTGGAGCCTTGGTCTTGAACATGAGGGGAAATTAGTAGGGGTCGCAATCATCGGGAGACCTGTTGCGAGAAAGGCCGATGATGGATTGACCTTAGAAGTCACCCGCTTGGCCACTGATGGCACTAAGAACGCCTGCAGTAAACTCTATGCAAGGGCCAAGCGGATAGTGCAACTCTTCGGGTATGAGCGTCTCATAACCTATACCTTGACCGAAGAATCAGGAGCCTCTCTTCGGGCTATCGGAGCTCGAGCAGAGCATATAGTACCTGCAAGTCAGGGGTGGCACAGTAGACCAAATCGAGCGCATCAGGAAGTCGAGCACAAGGAAAAGATTCGCTGGTCACTCATTGAGGAGGGCAAACCATGACATACTTAGTCCTCTCTCTCTTTCCAGGTATCGACCTCTTCGGACTTGCGTTCGAAGAGGAAGGCTTCTGCGTTGTGAGAGGTCCCGATATCATCTATGGTCAAGATGTGCGCACCTGGTCGACAATCAAGGGAAAGTTTGACGTGGTGATCGGCGGCCCTCCCTGTAAGTCCTTTTCAAATGCCCTCCGTGGTAATACCGCGGAACAGGGCAATCTAATTCCAGAATTCGCTCGTTGTGTTGTTGAAGCACAACCTAAAGTCTTTGTAATGGAGAATATCAGGGAAGCGCCAAAAATCCACGTGGAGAATTACGCAACCCAGAACTTCATTGTAAATTCGCACCACTACGGGGCAAATCAAAACCGAGTACGACGCTTCTCTATTGGATATCAAGATAATGGAACCTTGGCCCCGTTTCCTTTCGAACTGGAAGACCCATTACCAGTACACAAGCGCACTCCTGATCCTTTCCCTACTGTCATGGCTTGCGAACACAAGTATCCAGCGGGAAGAATGGCTGGTCGAAAACTAGGACGCCGTCTCACCCTTGCCGAGGTCTGCGAACTTCAAGGTTTCCCCGAGCTTGCTGAGGCGTGGTGTTTTCTGCCTCGAGGTAAATCAAAACGCAAGGTCTACCGAAAAGAGTTCGAGTATGAACTCATCGGCAACGGGGTCGAGAAGCAAGCAGGTCTAGTTGTCGCCCGAGCTGTCAAAGCAGGACTCGAATACTTAGAACACTAGGGCTTCGGCCCGCTCTCTTGACTGGCCTTTCATTTCGAAAGGCTGCAGGAGTAGAGGTGATCCCCAGAACACACCCTGAACCCCTCCCCTAGATAGGTTGTACCTGTGCCTTGCGTTCTCAGGAACCACTACAACCTCGCGCGGTTACTACGCCGTTGCGATCATTAGAGGCTTCGCCTACGTCGACCGCTATCGACAACGGCGATAGCAAACAGGTCGAAATTTGATTTGGGGGTTCATCTCGAAAATGGAGGAAATGAAGAAATGAATGATGACGACAAGAACCTGTTCTTACTGATCCTAGTATTGATACTATGGACGATACTTTCTGCATTATCTAGTCCCATTGTGGGATTGATCGGGCTAGCAATAGCTTACCGCAGATTAGCCAAGCGATTCGACAACAAGGAAAAGGAGGACTGAGGAACAGTGAAAATAATAAAGAGTTTGGAATTAAGTGATTATTCAAAACTGATGGAAATGTATTTGGATAGAGGACATGAACGTTCTAAACGTCATGTGATACTACATGCAAATGGATTGTTAAAAAGAATGGAGGTGAGGAACAGTGAATTGGAAATGTAAATTAGGATTTCATCAATGGAAGAATGGAATACTTCCAGTAAAAGGTTATTATTATCGTGAGTGTGTTAGGTGTCCCAGAGTAGAAAGGAGACGTTCGACATATTTAGAATCCAGTTGGAAAAATTGGACCGAAGAAGGAGTGAAGAACAGTGAGCGTTGAGAAGCGGCGTATAATACGGGCAATCCAGAAATTCCTCACTCCCAAAACTCGCTATGTTCGGAAATTAATCAATGGGCATAGTGTGATTCTAGATACTCAAGATATTTGGATGCGAGATAATTTTCTATGGTATGATGTTTACGAACCTGAAACTTCAAGATATATTTCTGGAAATGTAAGATTGAATGATATCATTCTTGATGTTGGTGCTCATATTGGATACCATTCTCTTAATTTTGCATCTAAAAGAAAAAGAAGCAAATATACTAGAACCGATGATAGAATGTTTTTTAGTGGTAAAATGTATTCTTTTGAGCCTGACCCACTTAATTATAGATTATTATGTAAAAATACAGAAGATTATTTTATTGCTCCTCTTCAAGTAGCTGTTTCAGACAAAGAAGAAGAAACTATACTATACCGTTCAAAAAATAGGACTGCATGGAGTTCATTACTGCCTAAACAAAATACTATTCCGTATCCAGTAAAGACAATAACAATTGATAGTCTAAATTTGTCTTATGTTAACTTTTTGAAAATAGATGTTGAAGGAGCAGAAATCAAAGTCCTAAATGGTGCAAAAGAAACCGTAGAAAGATCTCCTAGAATTCGGATTATAGTTGAGTGGTTGCCTAAGAATGATGGTGATTTTGAAGGTATAATGAATTTCTTTGAAGGGTGGAAATGTAGACCACTCGATCATAATATGCTATTCTGGAAGGAGGAATGAATAATTTCAGAATTGATATCTAAACCCAATGAACAAAATCACATCCTTAATATAATGATGATTTGGATTGCTACAGCACTCGGTTATCAAAGATTAAGTGATATGGATATTGTAGTCAATTTTGAGTACTGGAATTATGCACCGAACAGATATCGTCTATTTCATCAGTTTTTGATGATATTGCATGATAATCCATTGTCTATCGCTACATTGATATCTCTAAGTTTCGGAATTTGTGTAACTGCAGCCTATTTCATCATCAGACCACAACATCGGGATTTACAACTATTCTTGCTCGGCGTCCTATTAGTCGGTATTTTTGGCTATGGTTACAATGCTATAATCTACCCTTTACTCGCACTTGTAGGTAAGTACAAACACCATTCACTAACGCCTCTATTACTGATACCTCTAGTGTTGTGTAAAGAGTTCGCTTTCTTTGTAGCTGTCGTATTTCTCCTGCTCTACTCCAGGAATAAACTTTCGGCATTGATTTATGGTGGCCTAGGAACGGTTTCTTATCTTGTCGTTAGATTTCTGATTCTGGGAAATGTAACAAATAGTCCTAGCAGTGCTCCGCTATTCACACCACTTCATATGCTTTCAAAATTCAATCTCTGGTTTTTAGGACTCAATCTCTGGTTCTTAGGAATAGGATGCTGTGTTGTTATACTCATGGTTATTGCAACTAATAAAACCAAGGAAAAATATTTGGTGATAGTGACGGCAATAATCGCGAGTTTGCTCGCATTATGGTGGGAGCCTCAATTATGGATACCAACATTGGTTTTGATTCTCGCAGAAAGAAGAAGGAGTGAGGAACAGTGACAATCACCCATATCTCAACCATGTGTACTTCTTGTGATTGGATGCCAAATTATGAATGTGAGAAATTTAAAGATGGTACTTTTCCATTATGTTGTCCTAATCTTGAACAAGAAGTAAAAGATGCAATCAAGGAGAGGAGGAATGAGGAACAGTGAAACATGAGTTTACAACAAGCAGACAGGACACAATCAAAATATATTCCTCATCGAATATTCATCTCAGAGTGTGGCTTAAGATTGAAGAAAGTTTTGCAGAAAACAAGGCGGCTACAGAATTAAGTATCTGGGATATTGATATTCTTATTGCATCTTTGAAGAAAGCACGAAAATCATTAGAAGAGAAGGAGTGAGGAACAGTGAGCGAAAAGATACAATTTGACGAAGAACCTATGAAATGGACTTCCTTGCACTCAGCCGCGGAGGGCAATATCATTACAGCAATCAAGCAACTGAAACGATTGGAGGGGTTTGATTTTGAACAGATTCTAGGAGTGTTTTCACTTCATCTGTATAAGGAGTTTAAAAAACATGGAACCAAGGAGGACTGAGGAATTAACAAGTTAAAGGTGTGCCAAAAATGAGCGAAACAAAAATCAATTGGGATTATGTAGCAGGTTGGTTTGATGCGGACGGATATGTTGGGAAACCTCCAAGCCACCCTTGTTATCGGGTTCAATTTGGAAATACAGATTTAGAAGTATTGAAAACGATTAAGGATTTCATTGGGGTCCCACAGAAGATATCAATTAAGAAAACTCATTATAATAGAGGAGTAGGTAAAATCTACTATCAACTTGTGATTGCGGACCACGCGAATGTAAAGAGGATAGTTTCAAGGCTTGTTTCCAGATGTATTACTAAGAAACTTGCTCTTGATGAAACTCTTGCTTGGCTGAAATCTCGTGAACAAAATCCAAATTTCAATCCAACAGGACCAAAAAGAAACGATGGATTGGAAACTAAAAGACAGATCCGAGAAGCCAGCAAACTGAGAAAACAAGGATTGTCCTACAGGGGAATTGGAAAAAAGATGAATCTGAGTCATGTTAGAATTTGGAGAATTCTAAATGAATCTTCAACTAACATGTTAACTAACTAACTAACAATGCGGAGAATGTTCAACCATGAGCGAAAACAACAAGTTCCACACGAAACCAACGGGGGTCAAAAATCCAACGGTCCAGATCGGCCCTCGCATATCGATTACAGTAAAACAGGACATTGAGCGCTACTGTATTAACACAGGCCAACACTTTCAGGACGTGGTCGAGCTGGCCCTGATGCAATTCCTAGCAGACAAGGACCTTACGCCAGTGGTACAATTGCGGCTCGCGGAGGCTTTGGAAGTGAGCTACGAAGACCCTCGATTCCAAGCCCTGAAAGGATTGATTGAGCGGGCGCGGGTAACGAGTGCAAACAGGCTTGGGCGGGAGAAACTGATAAGACATATAACTACTGAATATCGCAGGCTGGTAAAAGAGGTCGGGATGTGTGTCGAAATGAAGATGGAATACGAAGAGGCATTGGGAATACTGGTGCCACAGGAGGCGGAAACGTGAGCAAAATAAAGAAGGACGGAATGAGTGACTGGTATCTCCGCGGTCAAATGTGGACCTATGAGCATATCTTAGAATCTAAATACTGGCAAGATTTACCGGATAAGATCGACAAGGGCGCTCTCGAAAAAGTATTACTGGACGCGTGGGGGGCAGAAAAAGCATTCGCGAAAAAATGCGGCCTACTGTTTGCTCAGTTCTATGATGTTGAAGACCCCGCACCTAAAGACGTATTGTGTGATAGGGCAACCGAAGAGGAGGCGGAATGAATGACACAACGTTGTTACAAATGCGGAAAAAGAATAGAACACGTAACCAAGGATAACGATATTGAAGGGACTTCGGGTATGTTGTCAATAGTAATGGAGTGGGATGATTAATGAGTAAGGTTGTTGAAGGCAACTGCCACCTCTGTGGCAAACCCGTTAAAGTAACAAAATATGACCCACCACTTGAAGGTGAAGATGAGGAAGGTCCCTTCTGGTTACTTGACAAATATGACTGTGATACTTGTAACGTAGAACAGGAACACAAGTTGAGGAGTGTTAAAAAATGAGCATTGCCGCACAGAATGTGATCATTGAGTTTCCATTTGAGAAGTTAATCAAGACAATACTGGAAAATTGGGAGGGGTCTTGAATGAGCGAATACGTGAAATATCCAACAAAGAAGTCTTGTGATAAGTGCGCAAAACTCTATGATGAGGAATTAGAAGAGTGCCCCAAGTGCGGGTGTAAGATGTTTTGGTGTGTGTATATATTGCAATCGGATCTCTGGGAAGATTCTCTTGCGGAAGACCACAATTTCACATTCAACCTCAAATTTCCCTAACCCTTCTCTTGCTCCTTGAACTCTTCTAACAACGCCCGTAATTCTTTATGTTCCTCTGCAATCAGGTCCATGCGTTCTTTCAACGAACCTTTCTCTTTTTCCATCTTCTCGATTTGTATTTTCAATGAAACATCGGTTACTAGCGTCTCCAATTCAGGAAGCATCTTGATGTAATCCTTCTTCAAACGATCAACAGCAATCGGGTCGAGGTCCATCAATCCCCCATAGGTCGCAGGCATCCCTTGTAATCCTTCTTTGTGCCCCATGAGATACTCTGATACCGAATCTCCCAGAGAGTTCATCGCACGACGAAAGTACTTCCGCAAGCTGTACGGACGGAAGCGCCGAAAATTCTCACCGGTCGGATATCGCCCCACCGTACGCAAGATTATCCGGTAGATTGCTGACCCGATGGCATCCGCTGACATTGCCTGCCCTTCGTTCCCGATCAGAATCGGGGTCTCATCCGTTATCTTTTCGCCATTCATTCTTCTGATCTTGAGAAAACTCTTCATGTATCGAGTACCCTGTGGTCCCAGAAATGTAACATACCACTGTCGGGTCTTGCGGTGTTGCTTGGTGATAGTCAATACATCGTCGCCAGCTTCAAGACTCGCCTTCACATGCTTATACCTCAACTCTGAGATATCGATAGGTCGATATCCCGCGAAAGCAAAGATGGCGATTGCCACTCTATGAGAGAGTTTCGCACTATCAAGTAATTCTTGAATGTCCGTCCTTGTGGGGATATAGTCTAGCAGCTTCCGCGTTGCTGAGATGTTCTTACACTCGACGGCTATCCGTTTTCGATTGAAGATGAACCACCGTTTTACCGCTGCAAACTCAACTATGATAGTGGCCCCTGCGTAACCCGCATCTCGCTGGAATACCTTCCAGTCGATCATGTAGTCTTCTATTCTCTCAAGTTCCCAATCCAAGGTCTCTTCCGGTGAAACTTCGTAATAGGCACAAAACTTAGATAGGGCCCGCCCATACCTCTCCCTGGTGCCTACAGCTTCATATGATCCTAACCAGCGTTCCACTTGACTCATGCTTATCCTCTCCTTGTCCTTTTCCTAGTACAAAAGGACCGCGGAAAGCTTTATCCAGACTGGTTTTGTACGAAGAAAACCCCTTTTTTAATGAATCTTGTATTTTCGATTTTTCGACAGGTAAACTTAACATTTGGTCAAGACTTATTAGGAAGTTGTCCGTTTGTAAAGGTAATTATGGCCATTTGTTAAGCTGGTCATAACTGGAGAAACAGGTGAATTAGAAATGAGATTAGCAGGTTACATAGTAATCTTTATTCTTCTAGTCGCTGGTGTAGCTGGTGGTTTGTATGTGCTCAGTGTTTCACGAGAGATTGTGGATCCTGGAACAGAAGAGACCCTTGTCATTGATTTTACCCCTATGGATGAGCTAGCAGGTAGTCAAGACGCGGCAACTTCGGCGGTCAAGATTTATAATGAGGACTTGGTTCTTTTAGAGACCGTAACGATGGACGCAGCTTCAAAAGCGAGCGTTCTAACATACACAACTGGGGATAGGATCGGATTGTTTATTTATGATGCAACCGATGTTTCCATTTGTGAACAATATGTCTGGGTAACAGTTCCTCGCGCTTCGGCAGCTGAGGTTTATGGCCAGGCATTTCAATACACGATCTGGAATGTTGACCGAGAGGTTACTATTCCAATGAATGTTGAAGAAGACGGCGTTGATGTAGCTGATGATGCTATTAAAGACGCCTCAACTGATGGCTGGACAACTGCATTTGCCTACATTGACTTTGAATTGAGACCCGAATCTGACGATATGGGCTATGTCAATACTGAGAACTTTTTGAGAGGATATGGAAACAACCATTACTTTGTTTTGGATGTTTATGACGTTTCAGGAAGTACACTTGGAGGTTGGTTTACATTTAATATTCTTGGCGGCGGATATACAACTTTGGATCGAAACGACCATAGATATTTCTGCTGGGAGTTAAGTGATACCGATATCCAAAGAGACCTACAATCAACTGGGGTCTATAATCCAACTGGATTATGGCAGCTGCCTTTAGCCATTGATCTGACTTCAATTGCCGCAGGTAACAACATTACTATCGACTATGACTACATTATGTATGCCGATTGGGACAAGTTTGTATCAAGTGGTAGTTGGGGTGCTGATGTAGAGCTCACCGGAGCGGAAACATTCTTCATCCAGTATTAGTTTGTGAAATCAGGGGAGCAGGTAAAAAGCCTGCGACTCTTAATTTTCAAGAATATTTGAGGTGGATAAAATGGCAAGAAAAGGAGTAGTAATTGGAATTATTGTTATATTGCTTGTTGTAGGTGGATTGCTTCTTACTGGTATTATACCAACA
>Ga0209976_10000405_pt1 | contig 29653 bp, 31 predicted proteins | sample SumtaG_FD_182806 | JGI IMG/M metagenome (GOLD analysis project Ga0209976, IMG submission 182806) | Deep subsurface microbial communities from Indian Ocean to uncover new lineages of life (NeLLi) - Sumatra_00157 metaG (SPAdes) (version 2) | ecosystem: Environmental > Aquatic > Marine > Oceanic >...
ATGCTAGTTGGCAGTTTGGCTGCCGCAAACTTCTTTTCAGCTTCAATAGCAATTTGCTTAAAATGTTCATCTGTTTCAAGGGGTTTTTGGGTGCCCCAAATCCATTCACCTTTAAGCCATTGCCAGCTATCTTTAGTATTTTCAACAAAATTATTCCAATGATCTGAAATACCAATTGCAGGTACACTTTTTTCAGCATTTAATAAACCAATTATTTGAATAGCATTATCAAGTACTTCTTTATCAATAGTTGATTTAAAAGAAATATTACGCTTTGTTGGGTCCGGTTCAATACGGTTCACAATTGCATTAATAGCTTCTTTAGCAGATACACCAGACTCAATTTGATCTTGTAAAAATTTATTATCAGATTTATTGGATAATTTTAGTTCTGCAATTAAAAAGTCTGGATCTTTAATACGACGTAACAAGCTTTTAGTAGCAGCTAATCTATTACTAATTTTTTCTTCTGTAGTTTGTATAACTGCAGGTTTTGTTTCTTTAATGGTAGTATCAGCAATTTCAACTACATCAGCAGTCTCAGACGCCGCTATAGGCTCCGCCACAGCGTCGTCTTTAACTTCGGCAGCATCTTCTCTACTGTCTAATGATTTAGCTTCTGCAGTAACGACTGATTGCAAGAGTTCTGTGCGTCTAAGTGCAGAATAACCCGTTAATCCCAATTCTTTTGCACGAGATCGTAATTCATCAACAGTACGTGTATCTTTTTGCTTCTCAGATGGCTCAGGAGCCCTTACAGGTTCCTTTACTGCAATCTTAGGTATCTTTTCAGACTTAATAGAACTGGAGGCAACTGGGGGCTTCTCAGCAGCTTTAACAGGTGTTTTACTGGGAATTGATACAGTACTGGGTGTAACATCAGTAGGAATAGGTATATCTGATACATCTATAGGTACAAAATCATCTTTTTTAGCAGATTCTACAATCTCAGAAGTTGCGTTGGGATTCCAAACCAAAAACTGTTTTTTCAATGCTTTATGAGTATCACTCATAATTTGAAGTTCTTTCTGCAATTGTTCTATAAAAACAGGAGAACTTTTCTTATTTATATTAGATTGTAATTTTTTAACTTGTGTATCAATAAAATTGGTTAAATCTTTAGATAAAGCAAGGAATTTACCATCGCGACTATCTATATCAGGGTCTGTCATTGTATTTACCATCTCACGTCTGTACCACGCAAGACCAGGGCCCTTACTACCTATTGCATCAGAAAACTTTTCATTATGTACATCAATAGCACGCTGTCGTACAGTATCTGTATTAGCATTCGTTACTTGTTCAGCCAATTGTTGTTCGGATTCTTTTTCAAGTGCATTAATTTCAGCAGAAATCTCGAGGGCTTCAACACCAGATTCAGGTAACTCTTCAATATCTGCTTTCTTTTTTATACCTAATACACCAGCTGCATTAATTACTGCACGATCTAAGTCTGTCCATTTTGATTCAGGTGTTTTACGAATGTCATTCATTCGATTGGCAAGTTCTTCTTTATAAATACCTAGTAATTTTTTGTGTAATTGTTCTTCTTCAGGAGTAAATGTATTACCCTGTGCAATATGTAAATCATGGAATAAAACTAATCTATTAATGGCTTCCAAAGGTTGAATAGTTTCTTCCTGTATACCTACAATTATATCGTTATAAGATTTCTTAAAATCTGTATCAGGTGCAGGTTGTGTATTATTAATATCAGAAATGGATCCACCAGGAACAATAGTGCCAGCTTCAGCGATTGATTGAGCAACTTTATTACGTTCTTTCAAACCGGAAGAATTACTACGAGGTTTTGTAGCTGCATTTGCAATTGCTTTCAAAGAATCTGTAACTGCACTGGCACCAGCACCTGATGCAAAACCTACAACAGCACCTTCAGCTGTAGCAGCACCAACACCAGGCCCAATAGGTTCGCCAGTAGCATCAAATGATGCTAACTGTGATAAAAACTCTCCACCGCCAGATTGAATAGTTTCTTCTACAGCTTCTCTAGCACCGGGCCCTGAAATATGTTTAACACCTCTTACCAGTGGGGTGGCAACAGCTTTAGCCGCAGTACGTAAAACTTTTGTTTTTTGAGGAACTGCAGTAGCAGCAGTAGCTTTGACAGCTGTAGCAGCTGCCCCTACATCGTCAACTTGTTGTACAATCGTTTTAGCTCCTTTACGGGCACTGGCCAATCCAGTAAACAACTTGCTTTCAAACGCGGCAGCACCTGTAAGGCGGCCGGCAGCGCCAGCCATTAATGTAACTGTAGCCAAGGTATCCATAAATGCCGTTTCTGCAAGTTGGCGAGTGGCTTCCTTATGATCTAAACCCAGTTTACGGAGTGCTTGATATTCTTCTGATTGAGAAGCTTCTTCCTCAGTCATATTAGCAATAGAGTCGTAAACATCAGCAGAGCTAGATAAACCCTCTGTTAAACCAACAGTTGTTGTACCTGTATTGGTTGCAATTCTGTTTAATGTTTGTTGACCAGTTTTACTGCCTAGAAAGCGGTTAGTAATATTAGCAGCTTGTGCAGCAAGTATTTCAGGTGCTTCTGCAACACCTGTTGCAACAGATTTAGCTGTTGTACGCTTTAATATATTTTCGCCTATACGTTTGACTGCTGCATTTATTGCAACACGACCAACTGCACCTACACCTATCATATAAGGCAGTGATTCGATCGTCGCGTCTAAAATTCGACCAGGGTTATCAATAAGGAACCCTATTCGATCTGTAAATTCATCAATACCAGCAGATATAGCAGCTTGTTTTTCAGATTTACCAGCATCAATAGCTTTCTGTTTACGTAATTCAAATAGTTCTGGATTCAAAGACGATCGTCTAGCATCCATTCGTTCGCGGAATAGTTGATCTTCACTAGATAACGCTTCTTTGAAACCTTGAATACGTTCTTTATTTGCATTAAAGAAATTGGTTACAGCTTCTGTATTGGTACCTGTAAGTACGGATCCAGCTTGTAGCAAACTATTAGCCATACGACTAGCGCCAGCTATTAAATTAACAGCTTGATCACCCAACAAAGCACGTTTAAGGGAACGTTCTTGAGGAGCAATTGTTTCACCAAATTCACCAGAAGCAATGGATCTTAATTGTCCAGCAAAATTACTTGGTGCAAAAAAGCTAGCATTACCACCCAAACGTTTAGCATCTTCAAGTGGTCCAAAATCATCCAATGTGGCAAGAGTACGTCCGAATTGATCTTGACCTGTTCGATTTAGGCCTACACCGCGTAAAGTCTCTAGGCTATTATTCAAACGTTCTTTTTGTATTTCACCCAATTCAGTGAGATCTTTTATTGTTACATCTTCGCGTTTTACACCAAAGGCTTGGGCATAAGCACGCTTGTGAAATTCCGCTCGTCGTGGGTTATTTAAGTATGTGCTTTCTTGTGTCTCAAAAGAATCAAGTGATTCACCTTTTGGACCTTGAATACGAATTTCTTCGCCCGTACGACGATGTCTCAATGTATCCGCATCTGTAACATCATACAGATCTGGATCAAATGATTCAAAGTTAGGATCAATAGTAGTACGTTTACGTTCAGCACTGTCTTCTACACGGCGCTGCCTGGCTTCACCAAAACTCTGCTGTGTTTGCTGCAGAGAGCGCATTAAAGCATCAAATGATGTGCTCATTTTTTATCCTTATAATTATCTTTCTTGTTCAAGTCTTTTTCTAAGATCAGCAATCTCAGCTTGTTCTTCTCTTGATTTTTGAACAGCGCTTCTAAATCCCGCTGCTATAGCTGCTGCATTCCTATCCTGTAAAGATCTTGAACTTTCAGCTTGTTCTAATGCCTTAAGGAATCTATTTAAAGCTGTTTCTTGACTAGCTAATGTACCCGTACCAGATGTTGCTTTATTACGTAAATTACGTAATTTACTACTACCAGTAAAAGATTTATCATTTATTAAATTATCAAACCTACTTTGGGCGCCTTGTAATGTGTTAACAAATTGATCCACACGACTTACAGGTGGAGTAGGTGATACATCATCAGTAGGTGTAGTTATTGGTGTTACTGCAGCTTCCGAACTAAGAAAATCTACATCAGCAGTTCCTTCTCGTAATCCAGCTGCTACATCAGCAGTACTAAAACCACGCAATGGTTCTTGATCATTGAATGTATTGGCAAATTGTGTAAGAGCAGTTTTTTGTATATTAGCTTGCAATTGAGCTGCTTTCCAATCAATTGTAGTTTTACCGCCACCAAAGCCGAGTAAAGGTTCTGATACATCTTTAGAGTTATTAACTGCTTGTATAAATGCAGATCGATTACCATCAACGGTTTTTAGTACTCTTTGTGCAGCTACCAGATCATCATCTAATTCAACGTTAAATTGTTGTGCAATAACCGCGGATAAATCACCTTTTGTATCGCTTAATTTGTTACCAGCTTTTTCTTCTTTATTTTGAGCAGGACGTGCATTACCGTTACTATCCAATATTATTCCAGAGATATCTTGATTTCTAGCAGATCGTATAACACCACTAACAAACTTATCAGTAGCTCTTTGATCTACCTGACGAGAAGCCGCTTCTGTAGCGCTTGCTTGCAATGCAACATCACTAATTTGCTTGGCCGTGGTACCTTGTAAATCCGCATCAGTGAGACCATATTTAGTTTTAGTACGTTGTAAGAATTCGGGTATAAGATCACCAACTCTTGCAAAACCTTCTGCACGAGCATTAGCTGCAATATCCCTAACACGAGTACGTATTTCTTCGGGACTGAATCCTTGTCTTTTTAAATCCTCAACTATACCCGGTACTTGATCTAATTCAAATTTAACTTGTCCAGCAAAAAGTGCATCAAAATCACGTTCTGCACCAAGTCTACCTTCACGCAACTTTGTTGCACGTAAATCCGCAGCTTCAGCAGATTGTAGTTGGAAAGATGCAAAGTCTCCGCGTAATCTAGAAGCCTCAGCAGAAGCCAATTTTTGTTTCAAATCAGCATCAAGTTTTGCAGGCGCACTATCAAGGTTAAATTGTGCTTGCTCAGTTTCTATACCAGTAAGAGCTCTACTCAATTTTGCACTAGAGAGGTCACTTTTAGTAATATCTCTAGCTGCCACAGAAGAGCGTAAAGCTTCAGCATCTACTCTACGATCAGTTGATATACTAGGTCCACCACTCAGTGCGGCTGAAATGGCCTCATTAGTACGTAATTCATCTTCACGTTCAGTATCACGACGTAATTGATCTGTAAGTTCTGCAAATCCTTGACCAGCAGATGCAAAGGCAGAGGAAGCAGCATTCAACCCAGATGTGTTAAACGCTGGTAGGTTTATACTACGGAAAGTAAGAGGTGTTGGCATATCAAAACTCCGTATTAAGTACCAGGAATAGCACGTTGATCAAGAAAAGTACTTAAGCTTTGGAAATCTCTGTTATTTACCTGTGCAGAAGCACTTCGTGCGGCAAAGCGATCTCTAAGTTCATTTTCAAAACTTTTTGCTTGAGCTGCAAAATTCTTATTGAATGCTTCCTTTTGAAATTTAAACTGATCTTTTTGTAATTTTATGGCCTTAAAGCCAGCATAAATATTTGCCAAAGATGAAAAGGCTTGAAATCCAGTGCCAATAGCACCAATCTTTCCCCTAAAGTCCAAATCCCCAAAAGTACCACCCCCCGTTTGGTTACTTGGGTTTAATACATCAAGTTCTGGAAAAATACCAGCGGTATTACCCGCATTAATTGCAGAAGATTGTGCAATATGACTTTGATCTTGATTCGAAAAATCAATAGGACCAAAACCACTACTAGATTGATTTGCATTATTGTGAGCCATTATGCCGCACCTCTTTGTCGTTCAAAATCATTAAACACACCTTGTATTATACTCATATCTCCCTGATCCTCGGGAAGTATTAATGCCATTTCTATAAAGTTACTTATCAAATCATACCCTAATAAGCCTGGATTAGCATTTAAAGTTCGTTCTATAAAGTTATCCGCTGATTCAATGTATGTAGTAGATTGTATCCTAATAAGATCCATTGGGTCCAGCCAAGTTGGTAATGGACCAAGCGCATCCCACGCATCTTGTAGTGCATCTTGCTTCTCACGCGCGGTTTTTAGAAACTCTCGCATATCAGATTCTAGTTTCTGTAAACTTATATCCTGGGCTACAGTCATAGAAAAATTTGTAAATGGAGCAGTTGCTTTTATAAACTCAAATGCGGATCCCCAACTTACTTTTGTAGTCAATGATCCCCATTTTGCACTGAGATTAGAAAATGGATTAGCTCGTGCTGCCACCAATGAACCAACAAGAACAAATAGTATACCTAGTCTACCACCAATAAGAGATCCAGCAAAAGATATAAGAAAACCTAGTGCAAATGTTAGAGTTACATATATAAGCCATAAACCTGCGGCCGTAGTTCCTACTGCTGCAGATGCTAAAGCAGCTAATTTAGGTAAAAATTCAAAACGAAATGAAAGCACTATGATGATTACAACAATTAAAATGATTAACCATTTAAAGAAACCTGTTTGATACCATTTAACTTTCCTACTTTCAACTAGAAATACAGTAGCACATAGCGCATCTGATAACATTTCTTCTCTATGCATACGAGAAACATTGTTCATAGCTCCAATATGTACTGGTAGTCTAAATTCGTCTTCTTCCTCTTCTAAACCAAATAATAGTGGTAACGCTTTTCTGAATCTAAAATCTCCACTATCTTCAGATGTGTTAATAACATATGCCATACTGGGGCCCATGACAATAACACGTGTATATGATTTCACACCCGCTGAATCTTGATGTTGCTGTGTAACAACGATGTAATCGTGATACCCAGTGGAATTATCTTCGCTCCATGTGCCAATATTGATACCAGTACCGTGTATTTCTTCTAACACTACCCTATATGCCGCATCATTAGATGCAGTACGCTCTACCAGTACAGAATGCATGCGACGTGGTAATAGTGGAACACCATTAACTAAAAACTCACCAGGGAATGTTTCTGAGTGTATATAGTGCCATCTGAGTTCAACATTAAAACCATTTACATCACCCTCTGTAATTAATAATTCTGTAAATAGAGGAGTATTGCCGCCTGCTATACCTGCCTGATAGAAATCGAAACTATTTGAAGCAGGTCTCATTAACCTAAAGAAATGATACAAATACTCTAATGAACCGCGTATTTTGCTATGAATAGGTACAGCAAAATGAATGAAGAAATCCCATTCTTCAGCATTACTTTTGTCCTGATCTTGTGATGCGTCATCTTCAGCTTTTTGTATAAGATAATCTTCTTTAATTTCTGTACCATCAAGTGCAAGTTTTTTTAATAACCTATTTGTTGTAATCTCTAAATCTGTACCAATAGGATCATCAAACCAAACTTTATCATGCATAAGTATAGCAACGGGTAAGTACTCACCTTCAATGGTTCTTGATTCTATATCTGCATCTAAATCCGGATGCCCGCCTGATCCAATTTCATATACCCAATAAAATGTTTCCTGTCCAGGAACAATTGGTAATATCCAGTATCTTGCTTGCACCCAATCGCCTGCATCAAAAACTGTGAAATCAGCAGTTCCAGGCATAGCCCAAACTGCAGGTTGCCCTAAATTATCTGTATATGGAAATGATATTGAGTATATAGGAGAGGAAGGAGAAACCCTACTATACGTTGGGTTATTGTCTGTAGTGTAGTAGATACCGGTATCAGGATTAATAACAGGTATTTCAATTATATCCCTATTCTCATCCCATGTAGGATCCACAGGATCCCCTTCAGGCCAGGGAAAGAATACTGGATTTAAATAATTTTCTTTTAGATGTCGATCAATATGGAAATCTTCATTTAAAGGTCCAGAAACTTGCCAACGCACTGAAACAGGTACTCCAAGTTCTGATTCAATTGCGGCGTCAATTGCCTCAATAGTAACTATTACTCGAGTTGCGTTTGTTTCTGGTAGTCCACGAACAAATGAACGTAAAGCGTAGCGAATCATACTACGCGCACGTGCATACATATCTGTTTGTAATGCTAACTTGATGGATTCACTGATTGTTACTTCATTGCCAATAGTAGCTTGAAGCATTAATGCCTTTACAGTATCAGGTCTTTCATCTTCTTCAAATAAGTCACTCGAACCTGCATATGCAAAATATTCAGTGGAACTACTAAAAAGGCCCATACCATATCAAGCCGACTTTATTGTAGTAGCTGTGGCTAATGCAAGCGTAATAGCAGTTTGTGCATCCACATTGAGAAGGACATCTTCTGGTACTTCTTGTACTGATTGGAATACAGCTGCATAATCTGCATGCAATTTGGCAGTCTTAGTTTCAATGTCTCCAGCAAAACCGAGTTTTTGGGCAAGCAATAAGGCTACTTGCCGGCCAATAATACTATCAGAAGTTACACCTGTACCATCAACATTTGCTAGTTCAGTAACAATTTTCTGAGTTAGGAATTCTACTTCTTTATCAACCTTAAGTTTTTGAGCATCAGTTAGTATTTTCTGAGCATCAAGTAAATTAATTTCAGATTGAAGTTTAGTAGCCTGTAATGGGAATAGTGTATTGAGTTCAAACTCAGCTTTATCTGTTTCTATATTTACAAGATTCGTATCTGCAATTAATTTATCTCTACGTTCATCAATCAGAAGAATACCCAGTAAATACTGGGTAGTATTCGCCATGACGGCCTCCATCGATCCCAAGTACACTTTAGAGTAATTATCTCCACGTAAACGGTGTGCATCATATTCTAATTCCAAGTGATGCTTAACAGTAGCCATCAATTGGTCAAACAAACCTTCCTTTAAGGCAAGGTTAGTGTACTGAGGGAAAGTTGGAGTAATTGTAGTCATTTTTACGCGCCTTGTCCCGCTGCTAATGCTTGTGTGCGACCAAGATCTGACAATTCTTCTGGAGTCAATGATGGTAATATTTCGAGTACATATTCATTGATTAAACGACTTCGCCTTGTTTGATGCCCGTATGAATTTTTTTCATTATAAAAGACACTACATTTCTTTTCACTCATTACATCAAATATAATTTGAGGAATATGGTACGGTTCTCCAGAATTAAAAGGTACATACTTTTTGAATGTTCCAAGTTTTGCTGAACCAGTAGATATAATCTCACCAGGCCAGTCCTTCTTGTTTGGATTCATGTTCTGGATCCTGCAACGAACAAGCCTACCTACATATCTACGCGCTTCTGATAAACGTTGTTGTTTAAACTTCTCGGGAGCCATCGGTATTACGGGTTTTGCAAGAAGTCTATCTTTTTTACTGAGTGTAGATTCTACAGTTGGTGTAGGTTTTTCTTCATCTGTCACATTTAAATTATTTTGTGCTACAAGATAATGATCGATAAGACTTTGAATCTTGTCGACACCTGCGCGGTGGTGGTATGAAACGCCTAAACTATCAGCTTGTTCACGAATTATTTGTAATTTTGTTTGTGTATTTGTCATATCGATATCCTATGGTTAGTAAAGTATTAATTGCATCCTTGCGTGAAAGGTTAGCCCCCACATGGGGGCTAACCGGGTTGTTGTTACTCTTAAAGAGTAGCAACCGTCTTCAGTACTGCCAAGCGTTCAGGACGCAGTAGCATGAAGCCATAGTACCACTTGATTGAGTAGAACCCAACCTCGCCATACGGGTCATTGCGATCAGCAACATCTCTGCCGGGCCGTTTGTGAGTGATCTTGAACTTCACAGTTTTACCATCAGTCTGGAAACCAATAGTCGTAAAGGAACCATCACCAACAACCAGGATTGGATACACGTTGACCTTAGCAGCCGCAGTAGCCTGATCAACAGACCAGTTAACAACCTCATCAGCGGTTGCACCAACAGCTGCACCAGCAGCACGCCAATGCATCATTTCAGGAACAACGATGAACCTGAAGTCACCAACTGCGCCAAACTCACCACGAGCAATCGTGGTAGCTGCACCATACTGTGCCACAGGCAAGAAGGCTCTCTCACTGTGGTAATCAGTCATACGCATTAGAGCAGGTTGCAGTTCAGAACCGATATAGGCATAACGAGCCGCATTGACCACCTTGGTATCAATCATCCGGGAACCGGTGATTACCTTAGTGTTCTTGGGAGTGCGGTTATTATCCAACTCGATACCGAGCTTGATGAGATCATCGTATACAACTACATCTTCTGCATTAGCAGCAGCGGTAGAACCGCCAAGCGTAGCAGTTGAAGTTGCATCGCCAGCAAAACGAACAACGCCGGCACCATTCAGCAAATCGATTTGCAACTGGTCTTCCGTGATTTCGTTTGCAGCCTTGACAGATTCGGTAGTAAGATGCTGAAGCAAATCTGCATCCGTATCGAAGTCAAGAGATTCCTGTGTATATTCATCGAAGAAGCCGAACTTCTCCAGTGAACCACTCAGCTCAATACGCTTCATGCCAACACGATTAACGCGGCCACCAGTCTCGGACAGAGCCGGAATCTTGGAAGCAATAACGCCAACGTCTTTGCTTGAACCATACAGGTTACCGTAGTTCTCGTATTCGTCACCGCTATTTTGGGCCGTTACAGTCCAACCAGCGGCTTCGAGAGCGGTCTTCGTAGCTGCATAATCAAGCGTAGAAGATGCAACGTAACCTTGCTGGATTGCCCATGCCCATACCTTACCTTCGGAGATATCATCAGCCAAGGCAATGGCAGTTGCGTGGTCAGCCGCAGTAACTACACTTTCAAAATAGAAAGACCCACCGCCATCAGCAGCCGGAGCTACAAGTATAATGACTTGTTTGGTGAGAGTTACATTAGCAACAAAAGCAGCAGCTGTGCTAACACCACTAGCATCAATACCCTGGTCATTCTGATTTCGATCATCCAGAATAGGCATGTAGTGATAAAGCTTAATGGTCTTACCGAAATTTTTCGGCATAGCGGTTACATCAGCCAACTGACCGAAGTACATTTCCTTGGACGCTTCGACCAATGCTTTGCGTTTATAATAATCAGTGCGAATCTGTGGACCAGCACTGGACGGAGTACCCGGTGGGGCACCATAAGTTTGTGGACTTTCAAAAGGCATATATTTCTCCTAGTAAACGTTTAAGTGATTACAAGGAATTAATGTCGAAGTTCTCAATTTCTTCATCCGTCATAGCTAAGAAATTCGGCGCTTTCTTCCCTGTAGTTGCATTTCCTTTAGTGGAACTTGCAGCTTTTCTTCGATTCTTCCGATCTTTTTCGGTTGAATCATCTGATCCGTTAAGATCCTGCGAGTCCTGGCTGTCATCGCCATTAAGTGATGTTCCATTTGGAGCTGGCTTTTCAAACTTGCCTTCCTTATGCATTGCATCACCTACCGCTTTATACGCTTCCAGGTCAGACAGGCCCTTATGTTGTCCGAATATACGCTCATTTGCTAAGCGATCAGCAATCATGTCATAAATTCCTGCATCAACATGATCATTGATAAACCGAATAACATCCGGGTTGTCCAGCAATATACGCCTACTTGCCGTGTCCCACTGATTTGTGATTACGTCAACTGTACGGTCAAATGCATCCGTGCCTCGAATGTCATCAATGACAGAGTCGAGAGCCAGTTCGTTATCACCAACCATGTGATCATTGGGCCGGTAATCGATATCGTCCTTAAGGTCTAGATCCATAGGATCAATTTCACTGTCCTTAAGGAATTTTCTGATTGCATCCGGGTTTTTCTTATCCAAATCAATCAGGAAATTAACCTTTTCAATATCGAGAAGGTTATTTCGTTCCAATGTTTTTAACACCCTTTGATATGGTTTCATCGCTTCCATCTTGCGAGAATAGTCCACACCCATCTGCATTAATCTGCGAGCATCTGCGATCGTATTGACCGTGATATTTCGCTTTGCAGCCTTAAAAGGCGCCAAAACCTTGGCTAACTCTGCTTTGTAGTCCGTTTTATCGGTTGTTGGATCCTTCTCTTCTTTACCGGGTTCGTCGTCTGAAGATTGGTCGTCTTCAGATCCCTTACCAGACTCATCAGAGCCATCTCCATCATTGCCGTCTCCACCGGACTCATCTCCAGAGGTATCACCCGCACCATCGTCGTCGCCTGCTGGGGGATCGTCTTCTGAGTCGGCACCATCCGTATCATCAGAATCGTCGTCACCACTGTCGTCGTCGTCTGCGGACTGGTCTCCATCCGGGTCATCACCCGGCTTTGGAGATTCATCTTTATCGTCTTTATTATCCTTGTTCTTATTGTCGCCGTCAATATGTTCTTCTTTTTCTTCTTCTTCTTCTGGCAACTCAGAAGGATCAAGGTTCATAATTTCGTCATCTGACAGTTCTGCCAGGTTTATTTTTTTATTATCGGTACTCATTGTATTGTATCCTCACCAAGTTGTTCTTGGAGAATTTCACTGCGAGTTTGCTCATTATCCTCAAGACTTCTTTGGGCCATATTACCCATTTGGTATGTCTTGTTAAAATATGCGTATAACCCGCCAACACTAAGTATAATATTATCTACTTGTTTTTGGTGTTCGTTACTTTGCATTTCTGGATCAGACTTGAGTAATACTGCTCGTCTAGCCTCTTCTACAAAATAACCATTTGTTATTACTATCTTAAAGTCCTTATTATTATGCAGGCGTTGTAACGAATCTGCAAGTTCTATCATTTCTTCTGCTTCTTTTATACCAAGTTCGACTTGTTCCAATTGATTTTCGTGGTTCATTTTATTCTACCTCATAGATTAGGGGGTTGTGGCATTATTGCCGTCATTGCCGCCTTTCAGAGTTTCCTTAACGATATCTCTAGTAAGATTCGCTTCTGCTTGGGCACCGTCTTGCTGGAGATTACGTGCATGTGTCACACCACTCTCTTGCTCAACAAAATCCAAATCCTTTTGATCCGCTGAAGCTCCTGTGTCTCGTGCTTTCGCACGATCCAAATTAGCTTCAGCTTCATTCTCTAACGCTTCGGAATTTAACTTCCGAATCTCTGCTTCCAACTTATCTACTTCCAGTTCCTGTAAACGTACTGCTAATGGATCAGGTTCTGGAGTAAATTCTTTAATTCTTTTAGCTAACTCTGGCATTTTACGCAATCTGGCGATATCTTCAAGTACTATTTGCGACATTTCAAACGGCATACTGTTACCCATCGTTTGTAACATGAATGCCAATTCTTGCGCTTTAGCATCATCAGTTTCAGCTGTGCTGATATGAAGTTTGATATCTACACGTCCAGCTAAATCATCACGCTTAATCGTAATAAACTCTTCATTTGTAATACGAACTATTTCCTCATCGGAAAGTAGATCACCATTCATGGACATAACTTTACGTCCGATTTCAGTTACACCCTTAGCCAATCTACGAAGAATACCTAATTCACGTTTACTAGCTGCATCTAAGGCACTTCTTGCCGCGGTAGCCGATCTACCAAGACCTTCACCTGAAATACCTGTAGCCGCAAAGGCTTTAACACCTGTCATACTTTCAGCTTCAAGATTCTGTAAATTTAACATATATTGAGCTGATTGTGGGATTTCTGGGTATACATGAGTATGGAAGGCTGTTTTTGGGTCAGTAACTTGTGCATTAAAAGAGTAATCCATGCCAGAATCATATTTACGTTGATTAGTGACATCAAGTGCATCCTTCCGAATTCCTGTCTGACCTGCAGCCGATCTACCGAGAATATCCATCATTCCACGTGTTACTGCGCCAGAGATCCTTTGATTATCTTCTAGTAATTCACCATCAGGTTCTCCGTATACATTTTTTCGTTTAGGTAAGTATTGAACCGAAACAAAAGGGATACCTTCATCCTGGAATGGAGAATCCTCCATACGAATGAGAGTATCCCCCACCCAAGTACCCACTATAGGCTTGGTTTCACCGCTATTATCTTTATCCCAGAAACCCCAATATTCATACGCAATGAATTTCTTCCTGGGTTTATCTGTAAAATTAAACGAAGAAGTATCTTCTGTATGATGATTAGGTTCATTTTGTATTGCATTACTTTCGATTTTTATATCATCAAGGTTAGAGTAAATATCTTCTTTACGTAAATCGCTCAAACTTGTTTCAAACTTGAAAATAACGAAATTAGCTTTCTTGATATCACCTTTACATGTTGGATCCAATATAACTGAACTAAAATCACATACTTCAACGGTAGGTTGATTGCGAACAGTTCTTAATACTGTTTTAGTACCTTTTGTAATAGGTTGTACTGGTATACCCATCTTGCTGGATAATTCAACCATTTCTAACAGATCTTTAGGAACTTGTTCGGCACCTTCTGGTGTTTCAATAAGCATTTCCATGGTTTTCTGGATAATGGCTATTAATTCTGGGTCAGTAACACGTTTAGCTTTGACATTAGGAACAGTTACTTCTTGTTCTTTAAAATCCCAACCTGTACGTACAATAACAGTACCTTCATCTACTGCAGTACGTACATACTCATCTATAAAAGCTACTTTGTCTAATTTTGTATTAAATTGGTTATTAAGTACGAGTCCGTTTTGGATAGCCGCATCTTTATCTTCCCATGATACAGGATCCGTTTTAAATATATTTTCATCGCTAAGAAATGCTTCAGAAAGAGCAGAATAACGCCATTCAGCTTGTTTACGTATGAGTTTGGGAACAATAGTAGAACGGCCTTTAACTTTAACAATCTTAGCCGATCCTGTGACATTTAAATTATCCAACCATTTATTAACGTTAGATACGTGTGTCTCATGATGTGGTGTAGCCTCTTCAAGATCCTTCTTTAACTGCATAACTGTGGGTTCATTATCCCAATCAGTTAATTTTGGAAGTTCTTGTGAGTCTCTTTCTATTTCAAACTCATTAAATTCATTATTGTCATTTTCTGGCATCATATTACCTATATATTCATTGGACTGCTAATTGGCCTGTCCATTGAAGCCGGCTGATCTTATTCATACCCACTTTCTTAAGGAATGCTGCCTGTAATGTTACAGGATGTATGAATGGATCAACAACAGTATACTCGATTGTGTACCTCTCGCGTTGTATTCTTTTCTTTAGGGCGCCATTATGTATATAGCAAAGAATAATATCAGATGTTCCATCTCTATGTAATCGTTTATCGTCTAAACAACATCTTGGTGTTAAAGAGCCTGCAGGTAAAGTAGAGATTGTAGTATTTTCTATATCTGTATCGTACCACCAAAATTTGGCAATATTAGATTCAACAAAAGCAATAAAAGGTTTCATATTCTGATCAAATGCTAAAGAAAGCTCTGTCAGATTGGGTTGATTAAATAACGTACTAATAGGTGAATTAGGTGCCTCAATCTCTACATTGCTTGTAGCGCCATTATATGTTGCTACCCAGTTTTGGTACCACAATCCTGCAGAAGGGTCACTGAGGCCTATACCGCCCTTCTCTCTTGATTCTGTGAGCCCACCTTCCTGATTATCAGGAATATAATATTCTGCTTCCATCAAAGCAGAAGACATATAACTACCGCCCTGGTTAATTGGTACACTCATATCCAAGTATTCTTTCTATTCCAACTAAAGTTATGGTAAAACGTAAAGACTTCACCAAATACTTTTGGTATAACAATATCAAATGTCATTTGATATGCACCCATACTTGTTTTTAAAAATAGCCCTTTTATGCCACCCACATCATTAGCATTATTAATTCCCCATTGATACCATACTTCTCTATTAAATGTACCAGCAGAATAAGAACCTACACCACTATCTGAATTATGATTTGGTGAAGCTTGGAATGCGCTTAAAGTAGAAGTTACAGCACCGAGTACCGCTGCACTTGTTCCCGCAAGAGCCTGTCTACTTGTATTATTACCAAAACCAAATGTTGGTACTAATGGAAAACGTGGACCTGTGCCCCAACCATGTGTACTGGGAGAAGCGTGACTACCACCCTGTGTAACCATTGCTGGTCGAATTGTATAGGTATACGGTATGCCCTGGACAGTTACAATATCTGTATCATCTGTTGGTGCACCCGTCGCTTCAACAAGATGTCCTGGATAATTCCTACGTCTATAAAAAGCTTGTAAATATTCATCAGCAAGGACTGAAATAGTAGTAGGTGCTCCCACACCATCAACAGTTAAAGATCTTGCTGTAATACTTGTTACAGTATCTGTTTCAGCTGCAGCAATTTCATTAATATTTACAGGTCCACCACCGAAACCGGGGTTAAAAGTATATGTGTTTTCTTCTACGCCATAGTAAGGTGCACTACCCTGTGCCGTAGAATTGGAATCACCAAATCCTGCTGAGGCAATAAAGGTCTGTAATTGCGTATCACCATCAACAGGTGCGGTATTACCAGAACCGACATGGCATTTGGCCATTGCATTAGGATTCGTATCTAGTCCATAAAAATTTAATCCTTGATTTACTATTAAATTATCTGTCCAATCCATAAGTAATCGTCTTGAACCCGGATATTCATATATAATTCCGCTACCCTTTGGGAATTCAAAACCCTTGAAAGCTTCTAATTTAAATTCACCGCACATACCACCGTGTCTCAAAGGTGGTAAAGCAATTTCAGTGTCTTTAATTTGATTAAAATAAGTCATACTATTGTTCCCGGTAATCCAGCAGATGTTGTAGTAATTATTGCATCTTCATGATTATTGTAAGTAATAAGTTTATTCAGTATTGTACCTGAGCCTACTGCAGTATCACTTATAATAGCATCTTCTGCATTATCATAAGTTACGATTGATGGGTTTATACTACCCCAACCAGCAAATGTATCATTGAGTATAGCATCCTCAATTGGTTCTGCTGATATTAGTAATTGATCTATTAACCCATATCCAGCTATAGTGTCATTTATAAGCGCATCTTCAGCCCATGCACCAAGTAATCTACCATGACCTACAGATGTACTATTTATAAGGGCATCTTCAGCTTCAATAATATAAGGAGGGCTTGTAATTACAAACTGGCCTTGGTTATACCACTGATAAATGGCTGCCATTTTATTCTACTTTAATACCAGTTACCGCAACCTTAAGACCTGTGCCAGCAGTAGTTGAACCCACTTGTGTTACAAATACAAGAAATTCAGCATCATCCGGTATTGCTGTAAATGCATACACCTCTGGTGTAGCTGAACCTACAGATGTTTTTTGTCCTGCGTCAATTCTTATTTGTGTAGTAAATAGACTGGCACCATTTACAGTAATATCTACAATAAAATCAGAACCTATAGGTGCATTAGTTAAACTTATACGAACATAACCTGTAGCGAGTTCTAATGCATACGGTGCTCGAAAAGTAGTTTTAGGGCCACCAGTGCTGATAGGTGTAAATTCATCTGAAGCTGAAGCAATAATTGTATCAAATAAAGAATTCGCATTATCACCAGGCGGGCCTTGTGGGCCCACATTAGGTATAGCTCTGGATGTGTACATAGCAATAGCATGTTTTGCATCCAGCATTATTCCAGATTCTTCTATGCCCTCAATATATCGAACAGGTCGTGACTTAGGAGACGGTCGAAGATAAATTGTATCTTTTCTTTCTGGTTGTTGGACGTGAGCCATTATATATCCCTATGTAGTGTGACCGGTCCTCTAAATACTCGAGTAATTATACCCCCAGAAGTTAGATCTACATCAAATACGCCACCAACAAATCCAAATGCAGCTGTATCTAATGATGTTATTTGTAAACGAATACTACCATCTACCGCACCAAGAGTCATTGTTCCAAGTGCTGTTGACATTGTGTGTAATACTGTACTTGAAAACCAATTCTTTCTAATTTTACATATACCAGTAAAACCAGTTAAATCAGTAGGACGGAAGTATGTTAATTCACCTGTACCTATAACCCATGTATCAGCTACAGTACTAACAGGTAAAGAAAATTTATTAGCATCAATTCTAGTAGCCGGCTCAATACCGGTTTCAACGCTATTAAGATCTGGTGCTCCATCTACACCAGAAATTATTACAGGTGTGGGAGACACTGTATTAAGTAAATGATCTGTAACAGTAACAATAGTTGGATAACCAATTTCTATGAATTCAATTGGTGCAATGAATTTGCCACCACCGAACCACTGAAATGTATGATCAAAATCGGCACCTTGTTCAATATGCATAGGAAATTCTGGTGTCATATTACTCATACATACCTCTTAATATTGTACGTCTGTATCAGATATTTTAGCTATTTCTGATAATTTTCCATTACAAAATCTAGCTTCTTGTTGCTGCAATTGTAAAGCAATAATTATGTCAATAGTATTAGTATCGGGTTGCGCTGGTTTAACAATTTTTATGGGTTCTGTTAATACAGAATCAATTTTTACATATCGATCGCGTACAATTTCACTCAATTCATATTCAGTTACCGGAATAACTACTCTAGTTGTCCCACAGGCTACTAGGAAGAAGCCAATCAGGCAAAGGCTCATCAGCCGTCCTACAATTTTCGTCCTTATTACGTAATTCATCTGTTTCACGGATTATATCCTCTGTATCACGATCATTTATAGCCCTAAGCAGTATAACATTAGCGAGAGCTTCATTAGCTTGTTTTTCATGTAACAATGATTGATTAGCATTCCATTCATTAGTCTTTAGACATTCTTCAACTACAATTTTATTTTGACCAAGTGTATGTTGTAATTGTGCGTTACTTTGCTCTACTTTAGCTAAATCAGATCTTATTGTAATTAAATCCTTAGCACGAGTTCTATCATTCCATAGATGTGTACCTACTACACCTACTAAAACGCTGATCATACCTATTTTAATATACATACCAAAAGGTGATATAAGTGAAGCAGCCGGAGCCGCCTTTGTTACAGCCCATTTTAATACTGTTCCCCACATTATCTATTACCTCGTCTTGAAAAAGCTACACCAACATTGCCGCCCATATAACCAATAAGAGCGGCGCCATTAAAATATACCCACTGATCGCCTGTTAATAAATTCGCTATAAGTAAACCTGTTGCCGTTACAAATGTTCCCCAGAATACCTTATATTTACGATCACGTGTTACCTTGTTATTTTTATCTTTATCGGGAGTCTCATTATTCACACATAATTACCTCTTACAATTTCTTCAAATATCTCAGTAGATTCCGCTATATTTGTAGCGCCAGCTACAGTATTATAATATTTTTTATGATATTTGGCCATTCCTTCAAAATCATTGAATGCTGGCAATGCTTCTGCAAATCTGTAATATTGTACACGACACATTGCAGTTGCATAAAACATATTACCCGTCATTTCTAAAGCAGTAGTACTAACCGTTAATGCGGTTATCCTCTCTTCTAACGATTTATTATATGCCAAGACATTTTGATAAATATCATCATGGGTAAACGGTTCCATTTGATATATACCCAGGGCTGGACCATTACCTAACTGGCGTAAATACTTGGCCCTAGATTCAACCATGGCTGTACCCAATATTAATTGAGTAGCAATGGGGGAGGACAAACCTATTCTATAAAGAGTTGGTCGAATAACGTTATCAGTAAGTTGTCTTAAATCAAGTCCCATATTAACCTCAAAATTTAACTAAACATACGAGTAATTCAACTAAAAACACTGTTCCCCAAACCAATTGCTGTGTAATAATACAACAGCACTTACGTAATGTAAAATTATTAGCGAACATCGTGAGCATCCTTGATCACTTGTTTCAATTCAGTTATATCACGCTGAATATATCCTAAATCTCTTTCAGCATCTTTATTTGTATATTGATCAATACTATTATTTTTTATTTCACTTCTTAGTAATTTAACCTCTTCCCGTATTAATAGTATAGACTCTCCGTGCTGCTCTGCCAACTTAAGTCCCACAGCAGCTTCATTTGATACGGAAAGTATAAGCGCACCAAGTAAAGTTAAGGCTCCTACGGGCAACACAAGAGTCCAGGTTTGAACCTGGTTATTGTTATTGCCGTTCTTATTTTCACTTTCATTTTTATTGCCCATTATATGCCCTTAAAGTTATCCTACTTTTATTGATCCAATCAGTATTTGTATATGATAGCCAAATTTGTCTATTAATTGTAAATTATTTTTTATTTAACCTGGATATGTAATACCTGAACCGGAATTATATAATGCAGTAATTTCAGTTGCATCTATAATCTTATTCCAAAAGGCAACTTCATCCACACGTCCATTAACATATCTCCCACCACTATGTGCCCAGCGTCCAATATAAAAGTCATTGCCTGTATTGTTTATAGTAGTAATTCCTGTAGTTTGATCTACAGTACCATCGTTAATACTTATGCTGCCTATATTTGCTGCTTCATCATAAGTGCCAATAACAAAATACCATGTGTTAATAGATAATGTACCAAATGTGGTAGCTTTAATTGCCTTAAATGTTCCGCCCTGACCAATGTAGAAGTACATAAAACTATCAGTTTGAATTTGGAATATATAATCCAAAGTGCTTGCTGTACCACTTGATCCACCTACAGCAATTGGTATTTGGTGAGACGTGCCAATTGAATCTAAATATATCCAAAAAGCTACGGATATATCTCTGTTATTACCTTCTAATCCATGGGGGGCAGTTTTACTTAACCATTCTGAATTAGTTCGTGTAAATTGTCCAGCATCCCCGACTTTACCTGTTGCTTGTGTAACTGTATTATTATCCGTTAAATCATTACTACCATGTGCATCAATACGTGTACCACTAACTTCATCTAATGACCACCAGGATACAAGATTAGTTAAAAGCGAAGAACTAACATGATGTGCTTGTTGTGCAAGTATACCAAGTGGAATCATATAACCCACCTTACAATAACAATACCTTTGCCGCCTATTCCGCCAGGACCGCCACCAGTATCACCGCCACCTGCACCACCACCTAAGAAGTCGACACCATTCATTCCTTGTCCATCTGCACCACCACCTAGACCACCTGTTCCACCAGTAGTTTGTGCTCCACCACCACCCCCACCTGCATAATAGAGATTTGTACCAGTTATATCATTTTGTAGGCCATCACCACCAGAACCACCAGTTGTTGTTACATTATCACCACCAGCCACACCCGCACCACCACCGCCCCCACCACCTGTTGATCCGGACGAACCATCACCACCAGCTAGCCCTTGTCCACCTGTACCAGCAGCACCAATTGTATTAGTTATACCCCAACCACCGCCGCCGCCAGAACCACCTACTTTGGCATTATGTGTTGGTGTATCATCAGCACCGCCACCGCCCCCACCACCTATAGCAGTTAAACCAAAAAATGTACTATCTTCTCCTGAATCACCTGCATGATAATTAGTAGGATTATTGATACCACCATCACCAACTACAATATTATAAGTAGTATCTTTAACAATGGTAATTTTACTGCCGCCAACATTTTCTAGAAGGCCACCAGCTCCACCGCCACCTCCATTATCGCCTCCACCACCTCCACCAGCAACAATAAGATACTCAAGATCTAAATCGATACTTGGTTTGATACTTCCATCACCAAGAAATTTTACTATTCTATAGTCTGTACCACCAATATTTTGTTCGCTAATTTCAACAGAACCAATGATACTTGCGAAAGGACCAGCACTTGATTCAAACAAATCGGATAAATTAGTCATACTACTCCTCCAATTATGACCCACTCTGTTGTAGCAATTTTAACTAGGGAAATACATTCATACTGAGCATTAATTTTTGTATTGCCGCGAAGTGTATCAGTAGTTAATGCAATAGTAACCTGTCCTGCACCAAGTTGTAATACATCAATCCTAGTACCTATTTCGTAGGGTACAGCACTATTAGCAGGTATGGTAGCAGTAATGGCGCCAGCATTATTACAGGTAACTAATTTACCTTCATCATTTCGTACAAATCCATAGGTTGTACCAACTTGATTATTTACACCGCGATATCTATATACAAAGTCATTGGCATTAACTAAATCTGTTGTGCCATCAGCAGATACTTTCCAATCAGTACCAGTACTGTTATAACCAATATCAATATCACCTTCATTTTGGTCGATTATAAAAGTGGTATCTCCATTAATAGTTTCAGTACCATCAGGATTAACTGTAATATTAAATGTAGCAGCTGAATGTCCTGAATCTGCAATTATGATGTTATCTAAATCTATACCAGCTGGAAGTGTGACAACAACAGCTCCACCAGAACTGTCAACAAAATATTTTTTACCAGCTACTGCTGTGAAACTAGCAGATTTATGTTCAACGGTAAGTCCACCACCCCCACCTCCACCATGAGTGCCGGCCATATCAGCCACATCTTTAGGTGCAAACCTTCTTACAGCTACTTCTGTACCTGCAGTCTTTTCACCTGCTGATACCTGATTAACTTGTGCATTATAACCAGATTCAATTTCAGAATTAGTTTGATCGGCTGTGGCAGCTGTTTCAATACCAGTAAGTTTTGTTTGTTCTGCATCTGTAAACGCGTTAGTATTAGCTTCCAGTTCATACGCAGTTTTAATTTCAGCACCAGTTTGATCAGCAGTAGCATTTGCTTCTATGGCTGCAAGTTTACTGCGTTCTGTAACAGTCATCAATAACTGTACAACACCTTGTATCAAGTCATCAGAATCACCACTAATAGCTACTGTTGCTAATTCGTCTGCAGTAAGTGTGGTCTTTATCCAAACTGCAGCGGCCGTCGTACTATCTACACATCTATATGATTCATTCGGAGAGGCAACAATGTCAATCCAAAAGGATCCAACAGAATAACCCACAGTATTATCATCATTAGCGCCTGGAGGAACAGTACCATCCAACTTGTTTTGTAAACCTGCTGCTAATACAGCAATAGCTTGAGCTACTCTAAGAGCAGTCATGGCTTTTGTATTCTCTACACCACCTTCGGCTTCACCTTGACTAGCTAATGGGCCCTGTATTGCACTATCAGCAAGTGCACCTTGTGCAGCTGTAGCAAAGTCACTGGCGGTACCTAAAGTTGCATCAAGTACTATAGCATTCAGTTTGGCCAGTGAGTTAATATCAGTATCTGCCAAAAAGTCGTCAAGTGTACCAGCAAGAATTGCATCGCTTACACGTTGTATATTAGGCAAATCATCATATACTGCCTTGACAATATCCCAAGATGATTGCAAATAGACCTGTACTAAATCAGCATTAGGTGGTTGATTCCTGTTACGAAGGTTTTTCATGGTATCTCCTTATACCCAACCGTGATTATCAAAACGCCAATCTCCAGGTTCTGCTTGTACTTCCAAACCAAGATTATCTACATTATTTACAGAGTTTTCAAATCGCGTAAAATACTGATTACCTAATATACCGCCATCGCCGTCCAAAGATGAAAAAGCACGTGATGCAACATAGTAAAGTAGTGCTTCATGTAAACTATTAGGTAAAGCTATATCAACAGTGGATGGATCTATATCAAGTGTATAAATTAGCTTTGGATGTGTAGCGCGATATTGTACAGAATATGTAATATTATCATTTGGAAACGGTACTTGTATCGTACGATAACTAGGTGTATAAACAGACAGTGGTTCAGTAACATCATTCATAGGCAATTTATTGCCTGCTTCATCATATACTTCTTCAATTTTAAGTACATCATCAACAAATGGTGCAGCAACTGTGTCAATAATATATTTAGGATCTTCAATTGAAGCCGTATTGGTTACAGCAAATCTGCTGTCCAACATATATATAGCAATTTCTTCATGTAATTCAATATAAATTTCACGCGATAAAAGGAAAAATCTTTTATATATTTCCTTCAAACCCAAGTTTACATGAGATATGAGTTGTTCATACCTAGTTGGGTCAGGTTCCGATTGGTGTTCACCAGGTATCAACTCACCTATTTTTAATTGAGCAAGTTCGCCGTAGGTTAGGTCTTTTAAAAGGTCAATAAGTGTCATACTAAGTATTGCTCCAATGTGTTATCTTCTGTTTCAGTTTCCCATGCAGCCCAATATTTATCATCAACACTAGGTTTTGGCGTAACCTGGCTTGGTTTCCAGGGAGTCAATAATCCTAACATACTTATTGTATCAATAAAGTCATCATGCTTGCTCTTAAATCCATTTATTGCAGCTAATGTTAACTCGTCTAACATTTCTGCCATTTCTTTGCTCTCTTTCAATTCCATTGGGAACCATATCTTATGTAGTTTAAACTGTGGGACGACAACATTAAAGCGTTGAAGTTTATTTGTTGCCGGCCGAAGTCCCAATTCTGTAGAATTTTTATCCTGTGCTAATGTAAAAAATATGTTACGTGTCAGCATCTCCGTTTGAATCCACGTCACGAATCCTTTTTGTTGGCCAGATATTTCTACCCCAACACTTTGTGGGTTATATTTTTGCACAAGACGAAAAAGATCATCAATATTCTTATCCATCAATTGCTTTTTACATATTCCATCCACCCAAAGCCAATCACCATTATTATTATAAGCCCAAACAGATATAACAGAGTAGTCCCCAGCTGTTTTTTCTGTAGTTGCAAAGTCTGTAGTGATATAAAAGTTATAACCACCTTTATTAGTAAGTACACGATCACGATGATACCAGATAATTTCACTATCTTGAATCAATCTTTCTTCATCAGACATAATACGAAGCATAAGTTCTTGATTAAATGTATCGATCTTACCCGCTTTTAAAGCTTTTATGTACTTATCAAGTACGTAACCGTACGTAAAGCGGTCTTCCCAACACCCACGAAACTCTTCAGGATCTACAGGGAACTCTTCACAAATTGGATATACATTTGTGGCCCAAGCACCTGATTCTACTGCTTTATAAAGCGGATCACGTGCATTAAAGGGTGTTCCAGACCATATTGTCTTATGATATGTAGGGTGTAGTGCATAATCGATCGCTTTATAAACAGTATCCTCAATACTGGCTATTACTGTGGCTGATCGTGCATCTTCATCAGATACAAGGTCGTCTAATACAGCTAACTGCGGTCTTACTCCCTGCTCTTTTGCACCACGGACACCAGTTTTTGCGCCATACCCCTTAACAATGAAAATACTTTTTTCAATATTATGAAATTCCCAGCGAATATCTGTGAATTTCGTATATGGTATATATTTTTGTAGGAAATCTGAATTCTGCCAACGATATTCAAGATTTTTACGCATATTCTTTACGCCATTCTCAATTGAGTCCGAAACGTAAAGGGCGAGATTGATTTTACCGAAATTGGGTAACCTACCATATACACCAAGGTATAAAAATAGGTATTCTCCTAGTAAAGTTGTTTTGGCTGTACCGCGGGCACACATATTACAGACATTGGCGCCACCATTTACAACTTGGTCGAGCATTCTATAGTGAATAACCGGACTCGAATTCTCCTCTCCATCTTCTCCATTTACTAATTTAATGAAATTTATGAATTCCAACGCAAATTCAGAAGGAACATATGCAGTATCGGTCACATAAGAAATCTCATTTAAGTATTCTTCGACCTTTTTTGCTATCTCCGCGTCGGCTGGAACAATTGGTTCCGCTTCGATATTATTCAACACGTTCACATTCGCCATTAATCAGTTTTCCTTTAGCAACTTCAGCAGCAGTCATAGCTCCAGATTCAATATTCAACTTCTGGGCACGTGCAAGTTCCATTGTCGCATCTCTAAGCTGCCGAATACTATCATCCTGCGTTACTTCTACCTCAAGCTTCAGTTTAGTAGTCTCAGGCTGCTTCAGATGCACTAGGAGACTGTTTGCTGCGTCAGTCCTAACCTTCTCGCTACTAGCATGTACCATGAGCTCTAGTTGCGTATTAAGGGCCTTCTGGTACAAATCCTGATTTAACACATAACTAGGTACCATTGTCTGTTCTAGAATAAGATTAACTACCTTATTCCGATTATAACAAGCAACTGTAGATCGTATGAAACCGGCACTTTTACCTATAGTGATTAATCTTTGATATCGGACTGGAAATGTCTTCATCCAACTTTCTTGGTTAGTGTATCCTAACAATTTATAACTTACATACTTTACAGCCTGTACATATGTACTGAGTTTAATGTTGGGATCTTGTAGCACACTTGTATAACCTACTAGATTTTCACGAAAGCCCTCGCGGGCTTCCGGATCCACCACCAACTTATTTAGTTCGTCTACCAAATGCTGATTAATATTATGCTTTTGCCTTTTAGGCATAACAGCTCTAAGCGCATCTACTGTTAATACAACATTATCGGTATCAGTTAATTTGGCTGGTATATTCTGTGTCATATTAAATCCTTACTATTGACTAAATACACTTCGGTTTCGCCACATTTACGACAAGAAAAAAGCGCTGTAGTAAATCCTGGTTTACGCCACACATTAACTGTAGCCCACGAATGTATACAAAGTTTTCTTTTAATGAAATTAAAAATCACTACAAAGTGTTATGTAACCCTGTGGGTATTTGCCTGTTTCTGATATGACACACATGCGTTAATGCTTTATCTAAGGAGAATACATCATCTGATAACTCTTTACGTTCTTGTGCATCAGGGAGCATACCTAAGGAGGTTAAAAGGTTCGACCTTACACAACACAATTGAATTATTACATTATTCAAAGCTGTTATATCTTTAGGACACATTAGTATTACCCGGAACAATGACATTTCGTTCGATTACACGACGTACTAAAATCACCGCGGCAGTAAGATTTACCACATTAGCGCGAAAACAGTCACTTACTGGTGCATTTTCAATAGGATCTGGTTGATCTTTAAGATCCTGATCCTCATCTCGCATAATCTGCTCAATAACATCTGCAGCGCCGGCTAAGATTGCTCTTTTAGACTTGTTCATTTATCAATATCTCCAAATTTCATAGGTGATTCCAATTTAGTATCATCAGTAAAAGCGATTATTCTATCGATTAATTCTGTTTGTACAGTATCATCTGGTAGAGATCCATGATTAAATTCTTCGTTCTCCTCTCCCGCCTGCGGCTCCGAGGATTCCTCAGAATTTAACTCAGCATCTCTACCAGCAACTACCTCAGGCTGTAGTGTAGATACAGGAGTGGGTTGATTACGCACATCATAATCCAAACCATCATCAGCATTTTCTAATTCTGTTTCCGTAGCATCTTCTGAAAAACCTTCTGGTCCTACTTCTATTCCATTTTCTTGGTGTATAAAACCAAGTTCATCTGCTACACCACCTTTTACACCTGGTTCTGATGGTGTAAACACAACAGCATCCGTATCTGGCATATCTATTTGCTGAAACTTAGGTCTTTGCCTTGGGCCTGGAATATGAGCTGTCTTAAGAACCTTTGCAGGTCTATCCAATTGTACTTCTTGTTCTGTACGTTCATCTAAAGTATTCATTAATGGTTCCTTTTGGTTAACTTACAATCTTTAATGGTGATGTTTTATGTGATCCTGCATCACCAAAATTAGGTATAAAACGGGGTTTTGCATACTCAATCCATGTATGTGTATGGTTACACTCTGGACAAGTAATAATCCACTTACGATCTTTTAATTCATAGTGGGACTGCATTCTTTGCATTATACTGTGTCGTCTATCGGCATATTCTTTCATACCAACACAATCTGCAGGCGGATAAATTTCCTTTACAGTACAACCTACATATTCACATTTATCACAAACAATATCTACATCACCAAACATTATAGACTCCTTTCATTTAATTTGTGGTCCCCACACCAGTCGGTAATAAACACAACCGGGTAACCATTCATAGTAGGAGCATGTCGTCTACAACGACCTACACTAGTATCATCTTTCGGACAATGCCACATACAAGACTGACACTTCATGTTTACACTACGATGCATCCAAGGATCCAACATTTCTTCTGGTAATTCTTTTGCATCCAAACTTGTATCCCAACTTTCTTTCTCATTAGGTATTTTGTGTTGACTAGCAAAATCCACATAAACTTTTGGATGATCAGAATTTAAACTGGATATACACTCATTTATGCAATTAGAACCATGTATGCAACAATCGTCTCTCTTGAAGTTTTCTTTACACATTGCATTTGCCTTTTATTATTGATGATTTCCATTGACATATTACACCTATCTAACTACAAGTCAAATATTATTTTCAGTATTTAATATGTCACGATAACTAATCAAGCCAAATAAATACTTTTAAGCGCCATATACTATATAATTATTGGAGCAGCGTACTATCAATGGCCGATGACAAGCTTCATAAGCTTGTGGATGCAGGTTCGAGTCCTGTCGCTGCTACCACTTCTTTATATATAATATTTCCTTCTTTACCCGACACAAACACTCTTGTGTATAATCCATCGTACACAATTCAAACCTGTCCATTAATCTTGGACACCACAAAATAATGAATACAAAGGGTCTCACAATATTTATAATTGACATACGAGTGTAGTACTTACTGTAACAAACTCTATACATACAACATACCCCCCCTACACTTGACACTGGGCCCTCACGCTGTCTCCTGTCTGTCCCTCTGCCTTGGTCGGCCATCGCTTCGGCTCCCTTGGGTATGGAAGGTCTGGTCACTCCTACTCCTTCCACCTTGGTGAGTGAGTGCCACATGCCTATGATGTAGGGCAGAGTCAGTTAACTGAGCTAAGTAAAAGCTTTGTGGTGCTCACTCACGTACCTCACAAGGTATAAGATATCAATATACCCTGTAGGTACAGCTACCGTTTAAGATACGAGAAGCAAAAGCTTCTACCATGTATGTGACTACTGAGCACTGTTTAATTACAGAGAAGGCTGCAAAGCTGAGGACTTGTAGGGGCACACTATGGGGACTATAGCTTAACAGTTGTAGTCTCCATTTAATTCTATACATGATAGAGAGTAAGACATTTAAGGATGAGTACACTGCTTTTCTTTATATCTATACTAATGTTAGTGTTAAGTACTATGTTAGTTAGATGTAGTATCTTACGAGTAATATGTATTACGTAGTACGTAGTACGTAGTAATACATATTACGAGTATGTATATTAATAAGCTTATAGGGTTTATCCTTGCGGTGCAGAATCAGTTTATCATACTCATATTCCATGTCAATACTGTCATTGCATACAGTACTGTCTATTTATACATTCAAGGAGACAATTATGACTTCATCAAAGAAGTTTCGTTTAGCTGTTGTTGGATCACGAACATGTGAATCACCACATCTTATACCCATTTGGCTTAACAAGTTTCTCGCTAGTCATCATAACAATCTCATCATAGTAAGTGGTGGTGCCAAAGGCGTCGACACATTAGCAACTGATTGGGCTAAAGCTCATAACGTACCAACTGATATATATTTACCAGACTGGAGTGGTCAAGGTCCTAGTGCTGGATTCATTAGAAACCATGCAATATGGGGAAATGCTGATATGGGTATTGCTTTCTGGGATGGTTTTTCACGCGGTACAGCTCATTCATTCACATTAGCCAACAAACATGCCAAACCATTAATAATTGTATTAACACATAAACAATCTATTGGTGGTATGTCATCGTAACAATTCATTCAATTGGACATTTCTTTTAAGCGTCCTTGGGTCGGGTAGTTCTAAATGCCTATCATGTCAATCGTTAACTAAAACTTTACAGAGGTAACAATTATGTC
>Ga0209976_10000406_pt1 | contig 29595 bp, 53 predicted proteins | sample SumtaG_FD_182806 | JGI IMG/M metagenome (GOLD analysis project Ga0209976, IMG submission 182806) | Deep subsurface microbial communities from Indian Ocean to uncover new lineages of life (NeLLi) - Sumatra_00157 metaG (SPAdes) (version 2) | ecosystem: Environmental > Aquatic > Marine > Oceanic >...
ATTCAATAATTGATCCAATAATTTAAAACTTACATTGTAAAATATACTATTTAATGTTATTTCTTTATTATTTAAATCCATATTAAAATTATATTCATATTCAGAACCATCTTCTGTATTCAACCACGTAGCATTATACAAACCATATTCCAATATAAATTCTTTTGATGTATTTGGTTGCATATCAAAATATATAGGAGTTTGAGCATCGGATAATTTGTCTAATGTAAAATGCCCAATTTCATGAGCATTTAAATTAATTGTAAGCTTTCCAACTTCACAAGTAATATTATATTCAGTTAATCCAGACAAATATACATTATCTTCATAATAAATATATGTCCAAAGAATCATATCAAAAATCCAAAGTTCATCATCGGATATATCAACATATACTAATTCTCCAAATTTAAGCCCATTTCCTATCGATCCCCAACATAACCGAAGATCAGACGTATCAAATGAAACTCCATTCTCAGCAAATAAATTAAACGTAATAGATTGTAAATCAGAACTTTTTAAATTTAAATTATCTTCTTCCTTCATTAAGTCACAATTTATAGAATTACTATTAAATAAAACAAAACTGGTACCAAATACTAAAAAAATTAATAGTAAACCTGATAATAATGTTGTTTTTTTCAATTTTTTAATGATTTATCACATCTTTATTTTTAATTTAATATATATTACTAACTTCTTTTTTTAATTCTTACAAGATAATAATTACGAACTTTTGATATCTTTAATCCTTGATCCTTAAATTTTTTTACTATATTAGATGAAATTGGATGTTTTACTCCTCTATGAAAATCAAACTCAAATATTGACTCAAAAAGTTGCATAGGAAGTTTTACTTCATCACACTTAGTTAAACCTTCTTTAACTATATCAAAAAATTTCTTTTCTTTTTCCTTTTTATTATAAACTGATACTGCTAAATCAAAAAATGATTCTCTTACTGTTTGCATTAAATTTTAAACCCTTTAATCCTTTTAATTAAATTTTTTTTGGTATTTTGCATTTTAATATCATAATATGATAAAATACAATTAAACACATTAATTTCACCAAATTCATTAAAGATTTTTTTCATTTGTTTCATATTCTTTTCTGAAAAATTATGGGTATAAATGTATTTCTTTAATTCTATTGCATTATCAATCTTATGATATCTTATTATACCTAAAAGTTTATCAATAACTTCTATAATTTCTTTTTCATCAACCATTATTTTCACGATATATTTAATAAAATACTTTTCCTTAATTATTTAATAACTACTTTTAAATATAAGTATTTTTATTATAATCGAATTGTATAAACAAGGTTTATATAAACCACGTTTATAGTTTATGCTTTTTTATTAGAAACTATTTTCCATGTTAGATTCTTATTTTTACCACGTGGTCTTGTTCTTTTCCAAGTAAGCTTTCTTTTCTTTCCATTTATTGTTATTGTTCTTGAAACCTTAGTTCCAACCTTAGCTTTTTTTGGTAAACTTGTTTTCTTTCCCATTTTATTTTATCATCTCTTTTATATTTTTTATTTTAAACTTATTTTAATTAATACTTATTTTCTAAACTTTTAAATCAATAATACTTAAAAAATAAAAATAAAAATAAAATTAGATTTTAGGTTTTAGTTTTCTTCTCTTATTTATTACTTGAATTATTATTACACCAGAAACTGCAAGTGAAAGTATAACCACTAAAATAACTATTTGTTCAGTTGTTAATAATGGTTCTGTTGTTGTCTCTTCTTCTTCCTCTTCTTCCTCTTCCAACTCAACATATGTAATTCCATCTACAGCATCAGTTTCACCTGTTTCACCATCAGCATTCTGAAATTGAACAGCAACATTAAAATTTGGATTATCAAGTGATACTTCAGGTAATGTAAATGATCTTGATGTACCATATCTTTCCCAAGAAGTCCAACTTGTATCCGATGATAACTTAAATCTCATCGTTGTTGCATCGGTACAACTGATTTTAACTGTAATATCCAAAGAATTAGTTGTTGACTCACCATTATTTATTAGTATTGAAGGATTTGTTGGAGGAACCAATACTGGAAATGTTATTACAACAGATTTAACATTTGAAAACCCAGAATCACCATCAAGTCCTATACACTTCACCTTATAATAATAAGTTAAACCATCAGATAATCCATAATCAGTAAATACTGTTGAAGTAATGGTTGTTAGTATTGTATATCTAACACTGTCTATACTCCTATGTAATTCATATTCATCAGCATCTGAAATAGTATCCCAACTTATTTGTACTTCACCATCATCATCAGGATCTGGACTTATTGTATGAACTATTGTCGCAACTGGAATTATTGGTACATATATATCTTGTTGTACTCTAACTGATTCTACATTAGAAAAACCTGAATCATAATCTACTCCTATGCATTTTACCTTGTAATAATAAGTTCCATCAGATAATCCAGAATCAGTAAACGATGTTGAACTAACAGTTGTCAATTTTGTAAATACAACATTATCAATGCTTTTATGTAATTCATAATTAGGTACATTTGGAACACTTGCCCATGATATTATCACAGAACCATCAGTATCAGGATTTGGAGTTATTGTACTAACTGTTGTTGCATCTGGTACTATTCCAGCAAATAAAACCCACACTTCTTTTGAATAGTAAGTATCCCATCGAATAACCATATTATACATAGACTTTATTCTATATCCATATGAGCCATAATTAATTAATGTATCAGTCCATGTTCCTCCGCCACTTGTTGTTAGCATACCAACTTCTGACCATGTACCACCATCAATCTTTCTTTCAATTTTATCAGTATGACTCGTTGTAGATTCTATTGTCCATCTTAATACAGTACTTCCATCAGCAGCCACAACAACCGAATATAAATCTGCTTCTCGTGAAGTTGTTGGAAGTGCAGCAATTTCAATTCTTACTGATTGTGAACTTGAATAAATATCTCCAATATTATTCACTGCTTCAATTCTATAATAATAAAGCCCATTTGTTTTTGCAGCTGCATCAATAAATGAAGTACTGGTTGTAGCATATTTTATTTTTTCTTCAGTATAACCTGATTTTTTTCTATAGACATTATAAAACCAAATGCGTTCAGAAGCACTCCATACTAAACTAATTGAACCATCGATATTTGGATCAGGTTGGATATCATTTAATACTGGTCTGGATGGAAGAGATTCATAAGATACATAACCATCACCACTACCACCATCATCATACAAATTTATCATAAATGGAATAAACTGTACTGCAACAACTACTCCTAATGTTATAATAAATAAGATTATAGCAACTATTATAATTCTCCTTCTCACATATGTTTTTCCTGCTTCTGTGCCTCTTTTTGCTATTATTTTAGCATTTTTTTTCAATTTTCTTTTGTCCATCTTAATAACCATTTCTTTTTGGATTGTTTCTTAATTTTCTTTTCTGTATTGTTGGAATTACTTTAATAAATATATATATTCCTACACCAACTACTATAATAACTATTAAAATACTGAAAATATCCCCAAATAAAAAATCAAAAATATCCCCAAATATATCTTCAAAAATATCTAAAGGATCTCGTTTCTGTAATGCTATATCAACCTCATAATCACCAGTAAACCCTACATCCCATATCATATCTCCTGCTCTAAGAAAAGGATCATCTAAAATAGCTTGTGTTAATTCAGCTGTTGATTCTACTGTTGCAACAAATTCTACATCTATTTCAAAATTCCAATGAATAAACTGATTTTCTGTATGAATTGCTACTATTCTTTCAGGTGCTGTATAGGTATGTGGTGATACTAATATATCCATATCTCCTGCCCATAATCCCCAAGTCCAATATTTTACTTCAGCAGCACGAATATCATTATATTGGGAATATTTAGATACTTCTGGTTGGATTCGAGCACTCAAATCAAACCTATAAGAATCAGAAATAGTAGGATTATGAAACTCCACTCCTTTTTGAGAACCACCAACCATTGATTGTTGTAATGTTTGACCTTCTTCAATACTTCCACCAGACCAACCAAGATTTGATGAATCAACATAAGCAATTATTCTTGATTGTGAAGCACTAAAATCATCTTCAAGTTCCTGAAAACTAACACTTCCTGAATCTACATCATCAATATTAGTAAATATATCATCATATGCACCTACTACACCATCATTAACATCAGTAATTCTTGTTCTAACCACATCAGCAACATATGTTGGTGTATCAAATGTTTGACCATTTATAGTTATAGTTCCACTATTTCCTAATATATCCCTAATTCCTACTGTTATAGGTATAGTTCCGTCATAATTATGTTGTCTCATAGTACCAAGCTCCATTGAATTCCATGTTACATAATAATATACAGATTCAGCACCATCAATATTCATATATTGTATCCTGAAAAATTGTTCACTATGTTGGTTATCAAGATTTATATTAGGATAAACAGCTCTAAAATCTACATCAGTATGCATCGTGATTTCAAATCCAAATGTAGTTTTTGATTTAAAGATTACTTCATCATTAGTATAAGAAAGAATTCCAAGATTTTCAAAATCCCATAAATCAATCCCACCACTTGCTATATTAATATCAGTTTCCCAAGAATTAGGAGAAGTATCAACAAAATTTCCTGTTTCAACATATAACCAATCTGCTTCAATAGTCGGTGTATAATTTACACTTGCTTTAACAGGATTAGTTAAACCAACTAAAATAAAATAAGAAAAAAAAATTAGAAAAAAAAAATTTTAGACTTTCTTTTGTTTGTTTTCATTAGTTTTCACCTTTAAACTATGCAGCAACTAAACCAATTTCATTATATGCTATAAAACCAGTTATGGATGATGCTCCAGCAGGAACATCTATTCTTCCTGAGTATGCTGTTGCGACAGTAAGATTATCTCCGAATGACATTTCAAAATCCCATGACATTACACCATCAAGAAAATTGAATCCCTCATACCACAAGAAATATAAATTAGCTCCAGCAATAACAGTTTCAATAGGTTGACCTCTTCCAAGTGTAACATTTAGTTGTGTAACAGCACCATCAACTACACTAATTGTATCATTCATCTGTATATACACACAGAAAACATTGGTCAACACTTCAAACTCTCGTTCAAATTCATTATTAGTATCTACAGTTGGATCATAAGTAGGAAATTGATCTGCCCAATTTCTTTGATTCCAATAGAACTCTTGCTGGGTAGCAGTTAACTCACCAAATTCAGTTGCATCAATATTCCAATTATCACCATAATGACATTTGGCTGCAGCTAAATAACTTAAAGGAACATCCACAACACCAGTATAATTTGAATCAATTCCTCCACCATTAGTTTCAGTCCAAGTTGTCAGGTTTGCTCCAGTATTTCTTACTAAGATATTAAAAGGAGCAGCTTCACTTGCATCATGAACATTGTATCTATGTACCCTATTTACTCCACCAGTAATGATTAACTCAAAATGATTTTGCCAAGGTGCATTTCCGACAATTTCAGCCCACACATAAGGATAAATGCTTAAATCTAAAGAAATATCATCAGCATCTTTCCCTGTTTCCTCTCTTTCAAAGTTTTGAGTTAAAGCTGTAATGTCTTCATAACCTTCATCAAAATCAGCATCAGATTTTGGAACCCAAATATCCATTGTTGCCCAACTTGATACATCTTCACCGTCAACAGCTGAAGTCAATACAAAAGTAGAATAAGCTAAAGGAGTTGGTGCGACATCATCATCATCCCACCACATATACCAAGGTGACATTGTAGAAAAAGCAACTACAAGACCGATAACTAAACAAAGAGCTAAGATTCCACCTGCTACATAGTATTTAGCACGTTTTTTTTGTTTAAAATCCATATTTATTATCTCTTTTTTTAATTTTATTGATTTTATTTATATTTAAATTTATATAAGTTAAATATATTTATCTATTATTTAAATCATTTGTTTATAAATATAATCAATAAAATCAACCTTTTACTATTAAAGTTTAAAATAATAAAGAAATTTATAAGGTAAAATAGTTAAAATTAATAAAAAATTAGAAAAAATAAAATAAAAAAATTAAAGTGTTATATCAATTATAAGTTGAGATTTAGGTATCCAAACTTCATTAAGAATCGTTTCTGAATCATCTTCAACTAATACATTACATAGTATTGCCATATTAGTTTCTTTCTTAACAACCTTTACAATTCCTGTTGTATAAATTCCTGATAAATCACTAATTAACCAAGATTGAACTCTCTTTCCGATATAATCACTAAAATCTTCAGTTTCTTTACCATTTGTAAATTTCTCATCAATTTTATCTAAAACTTCTATTTGTTTTTGAGATAAAACACTTCCTGCATCAACCTGTTGACCTATGGATTCCATAAATTCTTTTTCCCAATCATTTAGCTCAGAATAATCAACCTTTTTTGAGACTTCATTAACTATTGCAACAGAACCAAGATTTTGATTGTTCTCAACAACCTGCTGAATATTTTTCTCATCTTTAATTCTATTAAATATGCTTTTTTGCTTATCAGATAATACCCAATCCTTGATCTCAGCTTTATACATTGTTTCCAAGAAATTTTTTTCCCAGTCATTACAATTATTTATGTTAATTTCTTGAGATATGATCCAACCTTGAAAATATACTTCTTGTACTTTCTTTTGTTCTTCTAATATTTTTTGTTTTAGTTCATATTCTTTTCTTCTTTTTTTTTCTTCCATTTCTTTCTTGATATTAATTCTGATCTTCAATACAAGAACCTTCAAATCATCAGCTAATTTCTTGAAATCACCATCATAATCTTTAGGTTGTGGAAGCATCTCATCCATCTTATTTAAATAACCATCTCTATGAATTATCCAGAGCCACTTACCAGCTCTTTGAAGATCTTTATTCTCTAAATCTTTTTCTTTAATTTGAGTCCTCCAATGACTTAAGATATAAATTTTAAACATACAATCTGATCCTATTGTATATTCATCCTTAGTTTGAACATCTATAAAATTTTGTTCATACCTAATAAGATGTCCGCACTCCTGACAAAAACCAGACACCTCACCAAGATCCCATGTTCCTAAAAACTTAAAACCATGTTTTGCTAATGTTAGACATAGTTTTATATGGATTTCATGTTTAGTATTGAATTTTTTTAATTCTGCCATTCTTTAAACCAACTCCTTAGTTTTTTTATTTTTAATAAACTTCTGCTTTAATTTTTTTTATACCTAAATATTTATAGATTGAAACACGATGATAACCATTAGAAAGTGAATATTCATTGCCTAAATCAATCACTTCTATTGGAGGAAGATTTTCTACATTTTCTTTCATTTTTATTAAATAAGAATCATTTTCAATTTCTTCCTTATTATAAATATGTTCTGGAACTCCTATATACAAATCATCAATATTAATTGTTTCAATCATTTTTATTCTTAATTTTATAAAGACTATTTATACATATAAATTTTTGTAAAATGGATTTTTAACTAAAATTAATCCTCTTTTTCTAATATTTTTATAAATTGTTCAATAGTATTTACTTCATTTGACATTATATTTATTGCCCATTTTGGAGTCCTAATTTTTATTATTATATATAATAACAAAAAATAAATAAGCACACCTAATATTGCTCCTACAATATTACATAATATATCTAAAACATCAAAAAATCTTGTAGGAACAAAATATTGATGTATCTCATCCAATATCCCATATAATATACAACCCATCACTAAATAATATGATTTAAATTGTGGATAAAACCCTAACATTAAAAGCATACTAAATAATCCAAATTCACCTATATGAAGAACTATAAAAAGATAATCAATTTTATATGCTCCAATAGGTGGAATTTTTTGTTTTAATGAAGATAAAACAAATATAACAATGGTAAGTATAATCACAGGAATCCTTTTTAAGTTTTTAATTTTCATAATATCCACTCCAATCCAAAATATTAAACATAAGAAATCTTCTGAACTCTTCAAGTTTTCGAAGTATATGATATTTACATTTTTTGGATTTAATCCATATTTCTGTAGAACCATTGAAATTACATATATGCTTTATACTCCCAACTATACTTATTTCTCCTTCAAAATCAATTTCATCTGAATATTGACTTTTACCAAAATCTATATAACCAAAATTATAATAGATTCTATAATAATAACAATTTTTACAAGCACTCTGAAAATCTGGATTTAATGATGGATATTCATGATTATACTCAGAACTTTTTTTTCTTAAGAATTCTAATTTTGCTTTTTTAGTTTTAGGTATTTTGTCTCTTATTTGTTCACATCTTAATTTATAAATTTCAATTCTTTGTTGTCTTTCACCTTCTTCTGTTCTTCTCTCTTCTAATTCTGTCGATGTTAATGGTCTACAACATAATCGAGAATGTAATATACTTCCATCTTCAAATTCTTCTAAATCTTCAGCAATTAATTTATATTTTTTATCCATTTTATTTCACCTGTTCTATAAATTCTTTTATTTTATCTTTATGTATAATAAATTTAAATATTCTATGTGTTTCACCATCAATATTTTTTTCTTTTAGGTTATTTAGTAAAAAGTTTCTTGAAAATAATTCAGACAGTTTATGTTTTTTACTCATTTTTTATCACTTCCTTTATATTTTACTAATATCCAATCTGGATATAATCCTTTTACACTAATTTTATGTTCAGCATTTAATTTTAATACCCAATTCTCAAGTAGATCTATTCTATAATGCATTATTTTACTTAGAAGTTGTAGAGAAACTGATCCACCTCGATCTTCAATTACATCTAAAATGTATTGTTTCTTGGAAGGTAATTTACCGTATTTTTCTATTAATTTATCGTATAACTTACTTCTTATTTGAAAAACTTCTTCCCAGCTTAATTTTGTTTCTGACATTTCTTATCACTCTTTTTTCTTATTTAATTTCAAACATTTTATGATTTGAAAAATATTTTTTAATTATTTTATTAGCTATTTTTATAAAAATTTCACGTTTTAAACGAACGTCTTTATTTATATTAATAGTATTAATATAATCGTCTATAATAGAATTTGATTTAATATTTTCACTTATATAATAAACGTTATCTATTCCTTTTATACCCATTAATATATTGCAACAAAAATAAAGTCTTATAATAGTATTATCTTTAAAAATCAATTCTACTGTATGAGAATCATTATTTAGATTCTTTAATAATATTTTTATTAATTTCATTTCCATTTTTTATTTCATCTCTTTTTATTTTTTAAGTATAATAACCTTTTATTATAGCTTGTTTTGCACTACTTGATCCATACTTGGTTCTCATAGTAATTTTTAACATTCTATTAACATTGGTATGGATATTACTTTTTAAATTACCCATTATTTCATCAAGTTGTTGATCGTTAAATTGTATTAGTTTATCCATATTCTTTTCTATTGAACTTATTAATAGACTGTAAAATAATTGTGTTGTTATCTTTTTTTGTTTTATTTCATACAAATATTTTTCTACTTCTTTTTTTGACATCTTATACAAACCTCCAAACTTCAATATTTTCTAAACTTCTTACACTTTCGTTATATTTATCAACATCCAAACATTTTAACTCTTCTTCATTAAGATAATTAAGATATCCCTCAATATGAAGAAACTCTCTTACATTATCATTCCCAGCATTAAACCTCTTTACAATTTCTTCTCTAAACCTAAGAAAAGCAGGTTCATATTTTACTTCTGAAAGCTTTTTTAATAATGGAAATGCAATATTTGAATGTAAAATATTAGTATCTAATCCATTTTCAAAAAAGACCTGTAAATTAGAACAATGTCCAATAAATTCAGTTTCTGGATCAATTATTCTACTATTAATATTAAGTTCAATATTAAGTTCAATACCTCTAAATTCAACTCCATTAAGATTAGAAACATCATCTCTAATAACAATATCACCTCTATTACCTTCTAAAGAATGATCCAATCTTTCAGCAATATCATCAATACTTTCATATTCATCATAATCTTCAATCTCTTCAACAGGAATGTTTAATAAAAGATACATACATTGTATAAACTCCTTACCTTTAATATAAATATGTGTTTTACCTTGTATTAATTTCAACTCAACAATATCATTTATTTTAAATATTTTTTCAGGTTTTCTTTTTTTTAGAATATCTTGTGAAAGACATTTTATTAAACGTCTTATATTAAAACCACGTATATAATCCTTTATTTTTGCATAATTTATTATTACAAATAAGATAAAAAATAAGATAAAACATATTATAATACAACCAGCTATAATATAAGTAAAAATAAGGTTTGATATAAATAATAACATAACAACACAAACATATAAAACAACAAATAAAACACGTGTTAATATTTCAGTTATATTTCTATTCATTTTTATTTCCTCTTATATTGGCATTGTATAATTACAATTTTCTTTTTCACAGGCTAAAAAGAACCCTGTTTGACCTTGTTTAACATAAGAAATGAGTTTCATCCTTCCTTCACATCTTTGACATTTACCAAAAAAAGCAATATTATTCCCAATTGTTTCCATAATACCAATTTTGGCATTTACAATGTTAATTATTTCAATTCTTAAATCTTTTTTAATATCATTAACTTCATGTGATCCATCTTTAACCTTTTTCATATTCACTTCAAATTCTCTTGTTAATTGAGTTTTAGTTAATTTAATATTTATTAATTTAATTGCTTCAATTATTCTTTTACCAAGTACAGTAGGAAAAGGTGGATTCCCTTTTAATAAATTTCCATTCCACAATTTCTGTAATATAATTGAACGTGTTGCATCAGTTCCTAAATGATTATCTTTTAAAAAAGCATATAATTCTTCTTTAGAAAATCGTTCAGGAGGAACAACAACTGCAACCCTTTCTTCTATTTTTGTTAAACATGGTACATTATCTCCAACTTCAATCATAGGTATCTCATCTTCTTCTAAGCTCTCATAATTAAGCTTAGAAGGATTATCTACACATTTATAACCAAAATCATCTATTTCTTGCCAAAAAATAGATTTCATAGTTTTTGATAATATAATATTTTCATTTTCAAATTGTGCCTCACACACATAGTTAGTCCACATTTTTGGAAAACCAAAACCTTTAATAAATTTCCTCATAATAAACTCATAAATAAATTTATGGATATGAGGAAGTTCAGTTTCTAATTTTATATTAGTTGGATGTATTGCATAATGAGCACCATCGGATTCAGTTCCCATTCTTGGCACATAGGTCTCTATAAGATCATTTTTATAATCAAATAATCCTAATTGTTCCAAACAATTATCAATTATTTCTCTGTAATATTGTGTTCCTATATCTTTATCATCAGGATTAGGTAAAATAGTAGATTCACTCCTTGGATAAGTAATTAACTTGTTATTATAAAGCATTTGCAGTACTTGGTCTGTCTCATGATAATCTATTCCTTTTTTGTAACACCACTCTCTTATATCATCTATTGTTAAACCAGACTCTTTTGGTTCTTTTTCTTGTTCTTCTTTATATACCTTAATAATTTTTCCTTCTATTACACCATAGAATTCTTTTAGTTTTAATGCATCTTCCATTGAAATATCATATTGATCCTCATCTAAATCAAATTTCTCATCAAACATAGAAATAGAAGGCATTTTTGGAATGATATCAAAATCAATCTTAATCACTGGTTTCTTATCTTTAAGTTCACTTTTTATTTTTTCTATTGAGTTAATTCTGTCAACAACTAAACTTAAAATAGGAGTCATTACTCTTCCAACAGGAAGTTTAATATAACCTGAATTAACAACAACACTCATATATGATTTTGTCAAAAACTTACTAAAAATATATCCAAAAACCTTATCTGCCCATGATCTTAATTCTGCAGCTAAAGCAATATTAATCCTTAATCCAGCTCTATTATTAAAAGATCTTATAACTTCTCGTTCTGTTAAAGACATAAATAACATTCTTGTAGTAATACCTAACTTACCAAAATATTTCACCAAATTATATCCAATCAATTCTCCTTCATCATCTGCATCAGTTGCAATTATAATTTCATCAGCTATTTTTATATATTTCTTTAATAACAAAAATCTGGCACGTTTGTCCTTATCTCTTATTGTTGGTTCTTTCCATTCAAAACCAAAATATATAATATTAGGACTTCGACCTCGTAATTCCATTATATGTCCTTTTGCTGAAATTAAAATTAAATTATCATTTTGAAATTCACCACAATGAATCTTTACATTAAATATTTCATCCTTAATCTTTGCTCCATCTATTACTTCAGTAAGATTAAATGCTTCAGCTATATTGATTCCTTGACTTGGTTTTTCTGCAATTATTACAATATTTTTCATTTTTTTATCTCTTTTAATTTTATTTTTCAATTTACTTAAATTATCCCTCTGTAGAAATAAAGTATATAAATGTTTCGCATAGTACAGGCTTTTTTCTCATGTTTTATAATTTCGTCTCTATTCATAGGTTATTTATATAAACTCAAAATTTTTTTACTACTGACGTTCTCTCTATAATCTGTAAAGACTATTTATACATTTAAATTTTTGTGAATTTTTTTATTTTTTCTGCAATTTTCAATATGTTCCTTAAATTTTGATGCTCTAAGACATGGAAAATATCCATTACAATATGGACACCTTGCTTTTTCGTTCAAATGTTCTTCACATTCATAACAAATATGAAATATATTCCAAATGTTCCATTGGGTTAATTCAATATCCTTTCCACATTCCATACATTCTGGCATTTTTTATTCTCTTTTAAATGTTTTTTAATAATAATAAATTAAATATTTCTATTTTATGTTCTTTAATGAAATCAAATACCATAACTTCATTATCATAATATGATATGTGTTTTTCTACTAACTTTTTTAATCCATCATCAAAATCTATTTCTATTTGATGTTTTTTAGCATTTTTTTCATTTTCAAATATAACGTTATCTGTTGTTTTATAAGCTTTAACTTCTTCAACCATAATTTACACCTCTTTTGAGTTTTTTATTTTTATTGGTGCTCAGGAAACCTAAACACACTTACAATAAAAAATTTATTTTTATATTTATGATTTAACATTCTGTTCCTTCATTCTTTCTACTACTTGTCCACGATCAATATCAGGATGAAATACATCAGTATGTCCATCTTGTTTAAAAAGACGAATCTTACTAACTACTCTATTTCTTAAATTTTCTGCATCCCAAGATTCAATAACAATTCCATTTAACCAATTTTCAAGATGTAATGCTAAATCAAAAAGTTCTTTTTTATAATTTTCCATAGTCTCTTTTTTAACCATTTTTAATCAACTCTTTTCTTTATTTTTATTGGTGCTCAGGAAATCTGGCACACTAACAATAAAAAAAATTAAATATTTATTTCTTTAAGTACAATTCCATTTAAATCAGTAATTTTTATGAAATGGTTTGCATAGGAAGTTATTGCACCATCATTAAGTTTATCTATAACATCATCCACAGTTTCTCCTTCTTCCATTGTCCACTTAAATCCTTCCCATATAATTACTTCACTTTTTTTAGACATTTCTAACCACTTCTTTTCTTTTATTATTAATTCTTTCTTTTCTTTTTCATCATCCCATAGATGCATCTTAAGATCAAATATCGCTTCTTCGTTTCCACAATCAGAACATATCTTACTTTTGTTATCACGACGACTTAAAGCAGGGTATCCACTATATGATCCTCCACACCGTGGACATAAAGCTCTTATTTCATTTCTTGGTCTAATATTTTCCATTCTCTTTTAACCTCTTATTTTTTATTTACCCATCTCATAAAACTCTGTTTCATATATTTTATATCAAGAATTAGGATAATATCCTTTTCTTCAAAATTAAGAAAAGCTTTCATAAATTCGGTTCTAATATCAGCTAACATTTTCGAGATTAATTTTGTTTGTTCTTTTCCTTTTTCTGTTAAATTCATTTTTATTTACCTTCTTTTTGTAATTTTATTTTTATTGGTGTTAAGGAAACCTAAACACACTTACAAAAAAATAAATCAATTAGTTTTTATAAATTTCTTTTAGTATTGCTTTTAAATCCTCTCTGAAAGAATTTATGTCTTCCTTATATACTCTTTTCTCAGATTTATTTAATCGATTAACCCAAGTATTAAAACAAGATTCAATAGCTCTAATCTTTATTTTAATATTCTCTTGAACACTTCGAGTTAAATAAGCATGAGAAATAGCATTTCTCATATCATCAATAAATAATTTGTATAACATTTTTTAACCACTTCTTTTTTTTCTATTAGTTTTTAATAATTTTGCACTAAAGATATCATCTTCAATATCTTGTTTATAATTTCTCTCAATTTCTCTAAGACCAACAAAAACAACAAAATCACCAATTCTTCTCTTCTTTTGTTCAACCAATTCATAGTATCGTTTGTAAAAGTTTCCATCATGACTTGTTTCATTTGTATCATCATTCTCGTGAGCATACTCATGACAAAGAACATGAAAAACATTCATAACAACCACTCCTCGTTTGTCTCTTTTCTTAAACATACTTGCATTTAGTGTTATATTATAATGTCCATCAGTCCAAGCTTCTGCAATATCAGAAGAACCAATTGAAAGTTCTCTTTCATCTCCAAATATTCTTTTGTTCATTTCTTTTGCTAAATACCAATGTAATAAAGCTTTTTTACCGTGAGTTTTAAAAAGTCTTGCTTCTTCTATTTGTTTACGATAACCTTTTGGAACTACTTCAGCAGGACTTCTATAATCTCTTGTATATCCAACTTTTTTCTGTTTACTTAATTCAGTTAGAACCCATTTAAAATTGTTATTAACTACTATATATCCTGCTTGAATTGCTCGATCAGAAGTATCATTCTTTTCACCAAACATCACTTTTTTACCATTAATATCTTTTATCGAAACCAATTCTCCATCAGCTAATTCAATTATTTTTTTATCCATAAAATCAATTATGTTTAGCTTTCCATTCCTTATGTATTTAAGAATTTGTTTTCCTGTTGTTGCATCAAATCGTTTAGCTTTCAAAAGTTCTTCTCTTTCAATTCTTGCAATTAAATCATAAAGTTCTTTAGTTGATTTCCTGTCTTCGTGTAAATCATTTCTTGCGGTATTTAACTTCATTTTTCCTTTACAATTAATATTGTATTTAGTTGTAGTATTAAACTTCTTTACAAATAATGCTTGGGCAAAAATTCGTCTTTCATACAAACAACTTTCAAATACTTCAAAAGACTCATTACTATAATCATCAATTCTTGTTATTCCAGCATCTTCCTCAGTGAATTTTGATCCATTTATAGTTATTTCAATTCTTTTAGGAATAACATATTCCTTAATTAATGAAACAGTTCTGTCATATGTCCAATTATCCATTTTTTCATAGAACATGACATAAACACTCATTCCATTTAAATGTATTAATCTTTCTTTTAGTCTGTATGATAAACTCTGTTTACAATTTGTTCTCATCATAAAAGTTTGAGTTCTCCACCTATTCCATCCTTGAGCAAATACTTGACCTCTTCCAATTCCATATTTACCTATTTTGGTTGAGTCTCCTGCTTTTGCTGAATTTCCAAATTGTCTAAAATAAGTATTAATTTCTTTTTTGTTCATTCCTTTTCCATTATCTGAAAATATCATTCCTTCCTTATTTATTATAATTTCTATTTTAGTAGCACCAGCATCAATACTATTTTGGAATAGTTCTTCAATAGCTTTAATAACACTGCCTGCTTGATCAAAAATAACACTCTTTAAAAGTTCCTGTGCCATTACAAAATCTGTTCTTTCTCCCATTTAAACCAACTCCTTAGTTTTTTAGGTTATTTTTTAAATTTTTTTTCCTTAATTCTATAAAGACTATTTATACATATATACTTTTGTGAAATGCATTTCTTTAAAAATATAAATATTCTAAAAAAAATAAAAAATCGTTTAAAATGTCGTTTTTCTTAATTTTTTACATACATTTTTTTTTACAAGCTTTACACCAACTTTTGAAAAATTATTGTGTCTGCAATGTTTATATGTTCTATTATGTACTTAAATCTTCTACTATGGTTTTCTATCAAAAAATAATCATAAAAAATAATTATTTTTTTTAAAAAAATTAAACCTTGTTTAGTTTTGTTTACACAATTAGAACACTTAAATTATGAAACAAGATACCAGAACAATATAAATAAAATACTAAATGTACACCAGATAATGGAAAAAATAATTTTTTTGATTTTTTGGGTATCACTTGATATGAATAGAAGTTTCTAAAACCCAGTTTTAAAAGAAGTTGTTCTCTCTACAAAATAGTAAAGAGAAAAGAATATAATAATTTTATAGAGAGGAGAAAAAATTTAAAACTGGGTTTTAGAGGTTGGAAGTATTAAAATATAATTTAATTTTTTCTAAAATGTGAAAACAAACCTTCCTCTCTCAATTTTCTTGGATTTAAGTTTTCCTTGCTTTTCAAAATTTTTAAGGATTATACTTGCTTTATAGTTTGATATCTTAAACAGTTCTTCACATTTTTTTATTGTGATATATTTGTGTTTTTTTATATAGGTTGATATTATATTATATCTAAAGATCTCAATTTTTTTTATTTTAATAGCTTTAATCTCAGCCAAAAGACTATTTCTCAAATCTGTATGACTTTTATAGCTTTTTACTGGTCTATTCAACTTCAAATCAAACCCAGTAAGAATATAAACATATTTTAGTTCATTTCCACGCATAATACGTCCTATTGCTTGAACCATATTAGTCTTAGAGTACATTTCTCTATATTCATTATGTTCCATACCTATTAAAGTGGATTGTCTTTTAATTACTGCTGTTGGCAATTCTGGTTTACCTAATAATACCACTACATTAATATCAGAATATTCATTAGTTGCTTTGAGTGGATAATCCTCAAAAATAACATTATTATATCCTAAAGTTTGAATATAATCAGAAAGTTTTATTCCACCATTGAATTTGAGATCTTTTCCTTCTATTTCTCTTGCCACAACAAGCACAGGTTCATCCTTGTGTCGCTCTAAGATTACTTTTAGATCTCCAATCAAATAAAAAAAAGTCTTTTCAAACATAAATGATGTTTTAGGGTAATGAGCAAATTTCTTATATTCTCTATTATTTTTGGCATTAATTTTTTGTACATTAACTCTTTTATTAAGTTGATGAAACTCACAATTCTCATACATCCAATTTTCATTGTGTTCAATTACTGGTTCTTTATCACCAATTAAATAGCTTAATTCAATCTTATTAGCAGTGGCATCATTAATTATCAATTTGGTTAAATTATCTCTGTTAAACAAAGCATCCAGTTTATATTTATCATAGTACAAAAATGTTATCTCATACTTATCTTGTTTTTTATAGAAACTCGCTCTCATCCAGTTATTAATATCATCATAATTAGAGTTTAATAATTCCTCATAGTTATCTATGAAATTACAGATTTCTCCAAAAATGAATTTAAATGGTTTAATTTTACCATTTTTTACATAATCAAATGCTTGTTCATTTAGTTTATCAGTATAAAGATTATCTATTCCTTTAGAATCGTCTATATTGTCTAAAATATCTCCAATTAATTCATAATCAAGTTCTGTTAAGTGTTTAAATAAATATTGTTTAAAATTAGTTAAAAGCTTTTTAAATTCATTCACAAAATACCAATAATTCTCTTCAACTATTGGATTTATATTTTTTAATATCATATTTAAAAACTTAATATTTTCTTTTAGTATTGGTACTCCATATTTGTGGTGTTCCTTAATTGCGTCTGAAAAATTCTCGTCTATAAGAAGGAAAATATTTCCAACATGATACATAAAAATTGGTAAGAAATGACCAATTTGGTGTTGGACTCCAATCCAATTCTTAATACCACCTTTTTCTATTGGTGCTATAACTTGAGCACAATTACATTTATATATACAGGTTTTTAATTCTGGACAATCATTTTCACAATATCTCTTGATTGAGATTCCATTTTTCATTAAAGTCTCAATTGTTGTTCCTTTTTTGTTTATTTTGATATGTCGTTGAGTACATAACCTATTTTTTCCTTCAAACCTAATATAATCAACCTGATTTCCGTGTTTTATTATAATTTTTTCTATCTCAGTAGTGCCATGATCATATTCAGCAGAAAGCACCACAAATCCTTCAATTTTGGAACTTAATTGTGTCAAAAATTTAACCCACATCACACTTGTGACAGTTTTCCCTGAACCTGTATGGGTTCGGAATAAATGGATTCTTGTAGAACTAAAAAAAGCTTTTTTATATTTATCGTTAAGTATCAACCATCTTAATTTTAAATGGGAATCAACATGGATGTTTTTAATGAGTTTTTTGACATAATAATGAGTTAAATTAATTCCTTCTTCATAACTCAACAACCAAGAGTCTTCTAAATATTCATCCAATTTAAGTGGATTAATTTTTTTAAGTTGACTAAAAATAGACATAGATAAATATATATTATCTTATGGGTTTAAAAGGATAATTATAAACAGAGTTTATATAAACAAGGTTTATATAGGTAAGATTTTCTTAATATTATTTATTGTTTTTTTTTCAAGAACATCAATCTTTTTTGTTAGTGTTCCTAATTCTTTTGTATAATTTTTCTTTTTAGTTTTTATTTTTTCAAGGTTGGTTGTTATTTCATACTGTCTTGAAATAATAGAAATTATTTTCATTAATATTTTTTCCCCATATTTTTTCTTATGATTTCTCCAAATTTTATGTATTTCAATCATTCTTTTAAATAAATCTAAAGGATTTCTGTAATCCTTATAAATACTTTTATGATGAGATATATCTAATGCTATTAAATTATATGGTTCTAAAGCTATTTCAGGAAAAAACTTTATAGGAAATATATGGTGAATAGGTTCACTTTTTGTTATAATACCATCATCAAATAACCTTAATAAGTCTATTTGTGAATCTCTTTTTCTAATTTCTTCTGATCTTATTTTCCAGTTATCAGATTTATAGATTTTTTCTTTAGGATAACTTTTAGAATAACCTAATTTTTTTATTTTACTTATTTGTAATATTTCTTCATTTTCTTCAATTTTATATTCTTCTTTTTTTCTTAATTGTAGATATTCTTGATATATCTCTTTAAATTCAGGATCATAATAAAAATAATTTAATGATTCATTTTTTATGATATTTATTTCTTCTGAAGTATAGTGTTCATTATGCCAATTCATAAAATCAATAAATCTTTTTCCTTCTATTGTTAAATGAAAATAATACATATGTTTGCATCCATGTGTATAGTGTTTATTTCCTAAATTACAATCATAATCAAGACTTGGTTTAATTACACCAATTGATGTTAATTCTTGTAATTCATTACCTTCTTGACCAACATGAGAATAAGAATAACCACCTGTATGAAATTCATCGTCAAGAAATCCATCCGATGCATCAATTTCATCTTTTAAGAATAATAATACATCTTTCCATAATATAATTCCATTAAATGTTAAAAAACTAATCTCAATTTTAGTTAATTGTTGTAAAGAAATCCCATTATATCTTTCTAAATCATATACATCTAATTTCCAATAATTTTTTTCTTTTAAAACTTGTTCTTTTGATTTATTGTCATTTTTTAATTCATTTTCTTTGATTATGTTAAATATTTCCTGTATTTCTTTATTGGTTTTTTTTCTATAAACTTCTTCATTTAGTCTTAAATAATTAGAAGGATGTAATCTTTTTTTTATTTTGTTCCACAATTCAAAGTCTTTTTTATCAAACTTACTAAAATCAATTTCTGATTCTTTTAGTATTTTTTCTTCATGTTTTCTTTGTTCTTCTTTTCTTTCATCATAGTTCTTTTTATCTATTTTATATTGTTTTCTTTTTGTTTTACCAATTTCTTCTAAACATTCATTAATATCAATATTATGAACTTCTATAGAATACTTGTTTATTTTTTTTATTATTTCATCAAATTTTTTTGTTTCTTTAGTCCATCCACAAATTATACCAACTGAAAGATCTTCAAGGATATAAAGAAAATCTTCTATTAAATCAGATTTTAAATAACTATCAACTAATAATTTCCAAGAATTCAAGAATAATCCTTCTGTTTCACCATAATAATTATATCCTTTACAATGATACCATTCATCATCAACATCAAAATAAGCTAAAATATCATCTTCTATTTCGTTTAAATCTTCATTTTCTTTTTGTTGTGAATAATAATCAATTATTTTTTCTTCTCTTTTTTTCAGTGCCCTTTTTATTAATTTTTCTTCTTCTTTAGATGTTATTATATATTTTCTTAATCTTTTACTCATTTTTATACCTTTTATTTAATTATTTTTAAATATTTTTTATTAAATATATCTCCTGTTTGGTTGAAATCATTTAATTCTTCTTGGTATTTATTTAATCTTTCTAATAATTTTTTATTTTTTATATTAATTTTAAACCATTTTGTAAAATTTTTAAAATCTAAAAGTTTATATATTTCTATTCTATTTGGAGTTAATTGGATTGGATCTAATATAATAATATCAAAAAAATAATCTAAAAATATATGTCCAACTAAGTCTATTTGTACTATCTTTAATTTTTCTTGTGTAAAAGAAGGAAAGGAATGTATTAATTCATTATCTGAAAACTCAAAATGGGTTATATCTATATTTTCAATATTTATAGAATTTTGGTGTGCAATTTCTGATTGAATTGATTTGCATCTACTTAAGTCGCCACCACCCATAGTAAACGTAAAATTACCTGAATAAAAAAGAGGATGTAGTCTGCATGAAAAAGGTCGAAAATTGTAGATATTACATTTTTTTGTCCTGAAATCAAAAAAACTACAATGACCATATTTGTTGTATTCTATTTGATATGTAGCAACAAACCCAACAGGATAATCTTTCAAAAAAATAGTAGTTCCATAATTAATTTTTGATAATTGTTCTTGAGTAAGATTTCGTTTTATTTTATCAATCTCAAACTGAAATATAATAACTCCATTTTTTGGTTTTTTTACAAAAATTCCTTTATGATTGAAAGATGGAATAGGACTAATCATTGCATTATCTAAAAGTGTACTACAACAATTTCCACATTGTAAACACTTGAATTTATATTTTTTAGGATTAAAAACTAATTTCTTAGGTTTTCTTTTATTTTGTTGAAGATTTCTTATCTTTTTCCTATTTTTAAATGTGTTTTTAAATGTGTTTTTTGACATTTTATCATTTTTTTAGTTATTCTTTTTTTCATATACTTCAAATAATATTATATTATCGTGTGGAACAAAATGGATACCATATATTCCTTCATCTTCTTTTCTGAAGAACTTAATATATATTCCATTCTTTGTGATTCTATAATATGTTTTATCAATAGTATCACCACCATAATGAAGTGTTTTTTCTGCGATCCATTTAAAATCTTCATTATGATTACCAAGAAATGTTTCTTCTTCTTTTAAACTTATAGAAATACATTCTCCTTCTATCCAATCTGTTTCATGTTCTATTGCAAACATTTTTTCAACTCTATTTATATTTTAATTTAACTATTTTTCCTTAATTATTTAATAACTACTTTTAAATATAAATATTTTTATTATAATAGGATTGTATAAACAAGGTTTATATAAACAAGGTTTATATATTATTTTTTGGTATTTTAAACGAAATATAATCATAATTAGCACAAGCATTTATACCACTTGGAATTACACTTAAACTATTAATTGTTCCTTCTTTATTAAGTTTATTAAGTGTTATCATTACATCCCTTAATTTATTATTTATTCTTGGTTTTCTTATGCCTTCCATTATTTTTCACATTTTTTCATTCTTCAGGTAAGTTTTTTGATTTAATTTCAATCTCCAGCTGATTTTAGTTTTCTGTAATACAAAAGTGTCTTATCATCTGGATAAGTCATATTAAAAATTATTCTCATAGGACAGATTTGACAACTACTATGTATTGGAACTACATTTTTACTCATTAAATATTTATAAAAATGATATCCACTATAAATATCTCTAAATGGATATGCATGCCATACATTTCCGTGTTTTTTGTGTAGTCTAAGATAAGTCCTTTTTCTTCTTAATTCAGTAAGATGTCTCTTTCTATTCTTACTTTCATATGGTGTTATTGCCATAATAACAACACTGGTCTCTTTATTAATGTTTTTAGTGTACCATATTCTACTTGAAGTCTTTTTAAGGAATTTACAACAAGTTATATGGTCTCGGACGTTTCCTGATTTAATTGTTCCATCTTTTAGTCCTTTTTTTATTTTTGGTATTGCTAAAAATGATTCTTTCATAATTTCAGACATTCTCTTTCCTTTAAGATTAGGATATATCAAATTATAAGAATAATCTGTATCATAAATAATTCTTTGAATTAGATTCAAACATTCTGGATATTCTAAATATGTTAAGTTATGAATGAGTGAAACATTTTTAAAACCATAATCTTTTAATAAATATGCAATAGCAGAAGAATGAATTCCACCTGATTGTTGACAATAAATTGTTTCAAATGGAGTAATTTCCTCAATAAACTGTTTTGACAATTTAAGAATCAATTTTTTCCTCTTTTTCATCTATTTTTATATCATTTTTAATCATTAGGTCAATTAAAACCCTTTTATCATTTTTTTCAGTTGAATTTTCAATTGTTTCACTATTTTGCCTTCTCATTATTTTTTTAATAACCTTTAGGCATAACTTAGAAAATTCCATTGGTGAAAGCTTGTCAATTTGATTTGATAAATTTTGTATTTCTTTTTTAGACATTATCTAAATCCTCTTTAATTAGTTTTCTTATTTTTTTATATTTTTCTCTTTTTAAGTATCTTTTCAAATACCATATAGCTTTCTTTATATCTTCTTCTTCATTATCTTTATGTTTAGCTCTGGCAATGTATTTACAGCATTTCCAAGGTGGAATCCAAGATCCCAGTCTTCAATAATATCTATAACTTCAAATATTCCTATGTTATAATGTTTTGGATGGTTAATTGTTTCTTTTTTACTCATTTTCAACAATTTCCTTATTTGATTTTTTTATTTGGTATTCAAGGATTATAACACTAATCAAAAAATATATAGTAATAATTAGAAATATTCCAAATACAATATATGCAAAAACAAGATTTGCTAATATTATAGTAATTAATAGTATAACACTATTAATTATCAAACATATTAAGGATTTGTAGTGTTTCTTCAACCAATTTTTTAGGTTCATATTTTTTAACCTCTTTTTTTATTTTTATTTTTATAAAGTATTAATGTGGAACCATCTTCATCAAATATTACACCTATAATTTGGTGTCCTTCTAATTCAACATCTTTTAGAAAGGTGGTTTCTTTATTTAATGGATGTATAACCATATCAATATCATCTTCAACTGTTTTACAGGTATAATTAATTTTATCTATAATTTCAATCATATTTTCAACCTTTTATCATTTTAACTTTTTTGAATTTCCTTCGGTTTTTCATATATGAATATACATTATATGGTTTCCAATTAGGACAGTCTTCAGCTTTTAGCCAATTTTCTGCACATCGTTTAATCATTTCAGTTGAAAATTCTTGATCAAATGGAAAGAAATAACAATAATAACATTTCTTTTCAGGTTCTTGTATTGTTTTTAGTTTTCTCATTTTTATACCATTTCTTTTATATCTTTTTTAAATAATTCTATGACTTGTTCTATTAAATTTCTTATTTTTGGTATGAATTCTTTAGCTCTAAATATTAACATTTCTCTATTTCTGTCCATTCCCCAATCATCTTTACCAATTTTTAATGTTTTAATATATAATAGAGTTAGAACATTCCAAGCTTCATATAATTTAGCCATGACTTCTATTCTTCCTAATATTTCTTTGATTGATTGTGGTTTATGAATCATTTTTAATCATCTTTTTTAGTTTCAAAACTTCTTATTGTTTCTACATCATATTGTCTAATCTTGTATTGTTTGCCACATTTACCACATTCAGCTTCATACCAATTATATTGTTGGTCATCCCAATCTGAGTCTCCCATAATATCTATTGGATCTATTGGTTCATTACAATATGGACATTCTTCTCCATCTATTATATTTTCTTCATTTTTTTCAGAATCAATACGAGATTGATGATACTTCTTGTAGAATTCTATATCTTCTTCAGTAATTCCTATATGTTGTTCTTTTTTACTCATTTTTATTTTTTTCTTTTTCTTTAAATATTTTTATACATATATTAATACATTTAACTAAATCTTCTGCTTCTCCTAAAGTTAGTTCTACATTAATTTGTTCTTCAATATCATCCCATTCTTTATTATGACCACAAGCATAAATAAAAATTGGATTAACTTCTTTAGTTTTATGATCTGCAGGAATTTTAAAAATACCTGCTGCAACAAAACCATTATATTCTCTTATAAGATAATTGTCATAAGTTTTAGAATAAAAATAACTTGCATATCTTTCAATTTTTTCAATTTCTTCTATTGTTATTCCATTTTTAAGTGCTTTTTTATTCAAACTATATAGATCTTTTTTACAACTGAGCAGAAATTTTTTGGTTGGTTCATCATAATTTGGATTATTTATTACTTCATTTTTCCATTTATCAAAATATTTTTTTAGTTCTTTCTTTTTATTTTCTTTTTTACTCATTTTAACATTCTCTCAATAATCTAAGACGATTTATATCAATTTCTCTTGGTATATTATAATAAATAAACATAAATAATTTGTATTTTTTATAATGTTCATAGAATACTTTCAATAATCTTGAATTCTTACCACAACGTGAACAATTTGTGTCCTTTAATAATCTATATTTTTCTCTTAATTCTGCTCTTTGTTCATCGTTCGAATATTCATATCTTTTTAAGTCAACATCTAAAAATAACTCAGTACGTAATTTATTTATACGTTTAAGCAATTCTTCCAACATTTTAAACCTCTATTATTTTTCCACATTTTAAGCATTTCCACACTGAAGTTATGTCATCTAAAACTAACATTTCTCTCAATAATTTAAAATCTATTCCACCACAACAACATGTTAAATAACTTTTTTTATTTTCTTTATTTAGAATACGTGATAATCTACTAATCAAATTAACTATTTTTAATAAATCTGTTTCTTTTTCTAATTTATCTTGTAGTTTTGGTTGAATATTATATGCTGTATCTTTTAGCATTTGAATCAGATCATAATAAGAACCAAATCCTATTTTGTTCAGTAGTTTATCCAATGTGTTAAAATCTGTTTTGTTTAATTTCATTATTATCCTCTTAAAATTCTAAAATTATAATTATTATATAAAGTCCTATAACCATTGAGATTAAAATGACTTCCAAGTATCCTTCATGATATTTATTATAATCAACCCAAATAAACCATTTTATCTTGCTAAACATAGCTGTCATAATAAATATAAAATGTAATAACCAACCAACAAGACCAAATACTAATCCAACAAAAATCAAATCATTCATTTTTAATTTCCATCCATTTTTATAATCATTCACCATAATATCATTAATTTTATTTTTTCTATTAATTCATCTATTGTAAAATTTATAAGTTCAATTTCCCTATATGTTTTATCATATCCCCAAACAATCATTAATCCATTTACTTTCTTGTCAAAATAACCTTCTAACACTCTAATAATCACAGATATATATTTGTCTTTTATTTTTATACAACCATTCTCAACCCATTCAGGTTTAAGATTCTCGATTTTTAATTTCTCAAATAATATATCATTAAATTCCTGCCAACTCATTTCAACCACTCATTTTTATTATATTTTTTTTGAATATAAATACTTATTAAATTTAACGATACTATAACAACCAGAAAAATATTAAGACCAAAAACAATCCAAGCTATTATTATAAAATTAAGTGATAAAACCCAAATAAGTAAAATACTCATACTTAATTGTAATATTATTATCATCCCAAGTGGAACTTTTGTTTTATATATTTTTCTCATAAGTGGATTTCTTTCTCTACATCCATTTTTTAGTCCTATATTTGTTGTAATAATATCCAAAATTTGAAGTATCATTAAAATAAACCCTAAAAATATCATTTTTTATAAACCTTGTTTATATTTATTTTTCCTTTTTATTATTTGAATTTGTTAAATTTTTCCATAAAAAATCATCAATAAAATCATCCTTAATTTTATCGAATTCAGTAAAATGTGGTTCTAAATTTTCTTCTGGAATAGGAATAGAAATTCTTCCAACTTTAAGTGGTTCCATTGATATATTATCTCCTATTTCTAAATTTTCTAAATTAAAAAAAAATCTTTCTTTTTTTTCTTTTTTATTTTCTTTTTTACTCATTTTTATAAATCTATTTTCTTTTTTACTCATTTTTATAAACCTTGTTTATATTTTTTGTATTCAGGATATAATTTTTTTACAATAAACTTTTTTCTACTATTCTTTCTTTATTTTCGTCTTCTAATTTATCACTAAGAACTTTTTTCCACTCATTTAGTTTATCAATTTCTGCCAGTAAGTGGTTTTTCAGACTGTTTAAGTAAAATAATTGTCGTTCAGTTGATTTTATTTCTTTATTTGTGTATTCTATATTTAATTCATTCCTTTCTATATTTTTAGAGGATTGTCTAATACCGTCTTTAATTGGTGTATAATGAAAGAAATCAATAAATCTTTCCAGTAATTTTCCCATATTTTATTATCAACTCTTTTCTTTATTTTTATTGGTGCTCAGGAAACCTAAACACACTTACAAAAAAAATATATTATTTTTCAATTTCTTTTATTTTCTTTTTCATTTCTGTATATTTGCTTTTTTTAACAGGAATATACATTTTGGAATATACATTTACATACCAAATCACCCAACATATGGTTGGAATCATTGTATAAATAACACATGTAATAACTATCATAATCATTATATCTGTTATAGCATCACTTGGAATATAGTAATACCATTGTATGATAAATAATATAGTTCCTGTTAGAAGGAAAGCACTACAAACAAGTAATATAATATAAGTAAAACATTTTTTCACGATTTCAAGTCTTTTTTCACATTCAGTCATTTTAAACCTCTTTTAATTTAATTTTTTTGGTGCTTGGGAAATCCAGCACACTTACAAAAAAAAATATTTATTATTTTTTTTTTTTTTCTGCTAATAATTTAAGACTATGTGAATGTCTTTCAAATACCAACATAAAAATTATAATTGTAAGAATCATAATTATTGTTGAATCTAAGAAATTTGAAACATAGAAATCAGCTGTTGTTATGAGTCCACCTATATATAGTCCGATTATAATAATACATCCAAACATTATAAGATATTCACAGATTATTTCTCTTTTTAAGTTCATCTTTTTAACCTCTTTTAGTTTTATTTTTTTGGTGCTCAGGAAGTCTGGCACACTTACAAAAAAATTTAATTTTCTTTAATGAATTGTATATCTCTTATGTTTTCATGAACAGAAATACCACTGCCTGTCCATTTATATCCAAGAGATCTTAATAAAATTTCTATTTTTTTATCTAATACAGAATCTATACTCTGTTCTACTTTATATTGTATCTTCAAATCTCCATTCTCCATTTTTTCACCTCTTTAATTTTAATTTTTATAAACTTTGTTTATATTTTTTCTTCTTTTAGGGTATTTCCTTCCAAATCAGTAATTTTTGTGTAATCAAGTTCTAAATCAAAAACTTCTTCATTGTAATCCTTCATAACACTGTCAATAGTTTCTCCTTCTTTTAAGGTATATTCACCACCACACCAGATAATTACTTTTTTATTTTTGGTCATAATTTTAACCTTTTTTAATTTTTATTGGACAATTTTTCTCTTCACATAAACGATGACGTTTTTGTTTTTCTAAATGTGTACATACAAATAAATCATCTGGATAACATCTAAGATATGGGCATTCATCCCAATCTATTTTTATTTCCCAACTCATTTTTTTATCTCCTTTAATAATGTTTTTAACGATCTATTTACGATTAAATAATTTCCTTCATTATCTTTTATCCATTTACATAAATGTTTATCACAGTAAATTGCATTACCATTTTGAATGTTCCACCAACCTCTATTTTTACATTTTGGATAATCGCAAAAAGTTTTAGCTTCTTTAGGAATTGGTTTTATAATATAACTTAAAAAACTTGTCATTTATTTATTTATCATCTTTTTCACTTTTTCTTTTTCTATTATATTTGCGGTTCAAACGAGTATATCTTATGAGATTTTCCTTTCTTTCTAATATACCATACTCTAATCCGTATTTTTATACGTTGTTTAAGGTTATAACGTTTTGATGGAATCTGCTCAGAAATAAGGATATATTTCTTAATTTCCATAGTAATAATAGATTGATTACAACCAACCCTAATACATTTCCATTTATTATATAAATTAAAATCATCATACTCAATATACTCATATTTACTCCACGTAAATAAATTACTTCCACAGTTATAACACTTCTTTCTGCGTTTAATTATATACATTATTATATAAGGACTTATTACTGCTAATAAAGTAAGAATAACATCAATTATCTCAATTATTAATCCCATTTTTAATCTCTATTTTTTATTTTTTATTTTTTAAATAAAATATTACGATTTATAATTTTTAAAACAACTCCAATCCTTATTCTAATATATTTTACCTCTTTTTAATTTTAAATAATATTACCTTTCATGAATAAAGGTAATATTTTTTAATTCTTCATTTTTATCTAATATATTTTTTAATTCAAGTAATTTTATATCATTTATTTTGTATTTTCCGTGTTTACAATCAAAATAAAGTATATTATTATCAAATAATACTTTAAATATTTTATTTAGAAACAATCTCCTTAAGCTGGTGTGTATTTTTGAGTGTTTTGTTCGAGTATCACATAAAAATAAATTATCTAAATTATTGTTTTTGGTATTACGATCAATATGATGAACAACTTCTGTTTGTTTTAGTTCTCTACCAATTTTTTTCTGTATTATATAATCATGTAGAGGAATATGATATCCTTCACTAATTTTTATATAATCATATCCATTACCTGCGTTTTTATATACAGTCAATCCATCTAATTGTTCTTTCATTTTATAAACCTTGTTTATATAATTTTTTTACTTATTTTTTTAATTATTTTGTATTTTAATTTCTTACGTTTCTTTCTGCATTTATTAATTAGTTTTTCTAAATATTCTGTGTTTTCTTCTAATCTGCAAATTCCTCTAACATAAGTATCTAATTCTAATAAATATTCACTATATTTATCTTCCATATTTTGTTTATGTATCATTCTTTCTAATGATTCCAATTATTATCACCTCTTTAATTTTTTTAAATTTTTAATTTTTTTAAATAATAACCTAATTGTTTT
>Ga0209976_10000407_pt1 | contig 29532 bp, 43 predicted proteins | sample SumtaG_FD_182806 | JGI IMG/M metagenome (GOLD analysis project Ga0209976, IMG submission 182806) | Deep subsurface microbial communities from Indian Ocean to uncover new lineages of life (NeLLi) - Sumatra_00157 metaG (SPAdes) (version 2) | ecosystem: Environmental > Aquatic > Marine > Oceanic >...
CCTATGTTGAAAAGACATTATAACATGTCTGGAAAAATTTCTCAGTTTTATTTTCAAAGGTGCGCAGCCGGAAGCGGGGGAGTCGGCGACCAAACCGTAGAATGCCCGCCACCGGCTGCGACTTATTTATTGCATCAAACCTGCGCGCCGCATGGCGTCAAGCAAGTCGCTTCTGTTGACACACTGGTAATCGCGTAAGCGTTCACGCTTTGGAATTATGCACTCGCCATAGCGGTCTAGGCGTGCGCCCTTCCCGTGCCCAACGCGCCGTGTAGTGTACATTACGTGCTCGTTACTTGCATTGCAGCTTTGCATCACTGCGCACAGTTTGTCCCGTTCGATGTCGCGCTTTTCTTGTCGGTCATACTCGATCTGAAAAAGTAAATTTTCCATCGCTTTGTCGGTCGCTTCGATGATGCACACTGCGTCATCGTTACACTCGACATTGATCTGTGTGACTTGTTCAGGTGTCAGCGCGGGAGCTGCGACACAGCCGGCCATAAGGCCAAGCAGTACCGCTATTATATAGAGTAGCTTTCTGCCGTTCTTCGGTCGCTCTTGTTTCATCGTGTGACCCTCACTCTGTTTTCAGTTCGCTTCGTGTATCTTACGCCCATGCAGCGCGCCCACATCCTGTGATTTTTCTGCGAGCTGCAATCCGGTGCCGGTGGCAGTCCTAGAAACCTGGGAGCTGTTGTTTCCACGGGCGCCGCTCTGTCATTCAAGATAACACGAATTGTCGTGAGTGCAAAGGCGCTCCCGATAATGGCGACCGCAGCCGCCACTATCAGGGGCTTACGGTCGCTCATGTGATCCAAAGGCCGAAGGCTTGCATGAACAGCGCGCCCACGAGCCCACAGATTGCCATGCCTGACACAAAGCGCACGACACTGCGCAGACGCAGCGCGCCCCGGCACTCAGGCCAATAACTAAGGAATGCTAGCGCCGCGCTCACGAGCACCAGCATAAGAAAGCCGCCTAGCACTACAGCGGTCAGCATGTTGCCAAGCAGACTCACAAGTCCACCACTTCAATCGGTGGCGTAGCTGCGCGCACAAGTTTGACTGCCTTATAAATGATGATGCCCTTGTGTGACTTGCGCCACGTTTCTGCGCACGTTTTCGCACGCGATACCGCACCGATCAGTGTCTCCGCACCGTCGATGATTTCGCCCGCGCGGTTGCCTGATGCTGTGCCCTTGCTAACGAGCACGTACCGATACTTTGGCTGTGCCGCTTTTAACGTGCGATTATTCACGCACGCGTTACACTTACAAATTGGAAAATTACTCATTAGTCTTTACTCCATAGTTGTGTGACAGACTCCCAGACTCGCGCCCAGAAGCTCGGCTCAAAATTGAGCCAGTACCAATACAGGCTGCTGCACTTTGGGCAAACTCTAATCTCGGCGTTCACGCCAGACCAGTCCTGCCATTTGTGCCCGCAGTCGCGGCACTTATTCTTAGCGCGCGTCATGGTGACTTTTTCCTGCACGCATCGCACTTGCCGCTATCGTTGCGCGGCACTTCGCCACGTCGCATGTGTGGGCACAGGCTTGGCTGTCGCGTGTTACCGGGCCCCCACGGGGGTTTGCCGGTACTCATGGCAACCATATCTTGATGTCATCGGCGCCGCCGCTCTGCATGGCGTCAATGAGCGGAACAACCCACGTCTCTACATATATGCGGGTAGCTTCGCGTATCAGCGCTGTGTCATCAGCGCGCAGTGTTTCACGTCCGGGCAGCCGTAAATTACATGGCGGCTCGAATCTCACACGCGCGCGCAATACATCGCACGCGCGCTGAAAAGTTGGCAGCTTGGTTTGCATATCAGTCACTCCCTAATGTCATGTCGCAGAGTACTTCCATCTGCTCGAAAATTGCGCTTGAGTCCATGTCGCGCACAGCTAAGTAACACTGCTCGCGCTGTTCTGGCGTGATGTCTTTACCCTCTAGCACAGAGTCAACATCGCCCTTAGTCATGATGTACAAGTAATCGGGCAGCACGTGCAATTCGGGCGGCTGTTGAATTGGCTCCGGTGCCTGCGGATCGCGCGGCCAGAGTCCCATTTTCTCATTCATCAATTGTCTAATTGTTTTGCTCATGGTCTGTTACTCCTATCAGTTAGTAAGTCAGATCAGCGGCGTGCAGTTTGTTTTGATAACGTGACAACACGTTGCCGAATTGTAAAATCGTTTCATCGCTGTACGCTTGCAAGCACTCTGCTACGTAACAGTCCGGCTCATGATGTGAGCCCATTGCGCCCGCGCGGTATTGCCATTCAGCCGGCACCGCAGTAGATTCGCGCAAGTCTAATTCAATCGCAATCGGGAACAGCCAAGCCATGCAATTGCCGAAGCCATCGCCGTCATTTGAAAGTCTGAAGTCTGATCGAATGTCATCGCGTTCGGACAAGCTGCGCTGCTGCGCAGGGTCATCGGATTCGCAGACATATAGCGAACGTGGGTCATCGTTTTGATTTTCTGTCATGGTCTTAACTCCTATAATCTAGTCGCAATGGTAACAATGGCATCATGCCAAAGTCGAGAAAAATTTGTCCTATATCGTGCCCGGTGAGCGCTAGCATAGCGCACAGCACAATCGTAAGCACGATACAGAAGCCCAAGTCTGTCATTCTGCGCTACCTTTGAACGTGGGATCATATTCGGTATCTGAAAACAAGTCGGTTATGGTGCCGTCTTCCATGCCTGTTATTACATCGACGTGGAACTGTGAGACGTGCGCGCCATTATCCCAGTTATACGGGCGCAGCTTCGCAACGTAATCACACCAGCGCGACCATAGCGCGTGTGCGCCGCCTAGTCCGCGACACAGTTCAACATACCGAAAAACTTTGGCGTGATTACACTTCGCGCTATTCTCGTATCGGTAGCGCAATGCGTTCACAGGTATGCCGTACAATTTGATATTGTGAGTATCAATGCAGCCCACGAGCCCGGCGAAAATTTGACACAGAAAGCCGGCTTTCACTAATGCCAAGCCGGGAATTTGTAAAAAGACTTCCATAAGCTCTACCGGCTTTTTCCAATTTCTGCACGCGTCGATATACAAGCGATTATAATTGGCTTCGATGTATTCCACGCCTTTCGCTTTATTGCCCCAAGCGAACCGCGATGCGCTGCCAATTTCGGTTATGTCTGTGAGCGCGACCGGCACAGTCTCAAGCTGCTGCTGTACAGTAGCGAGCACGAATAACGCCGCGCGCTTGAAATTTTCCGGTGACGCCTGCGAATAAACGTTGCAAGCTGTGATGTCATTTGTATATATCATTTTGATGCCTCTCGAATAAAGTCGCGCGCGGCTTTGCTGCTGCCGTGCGCCTTTGCATGTTTACGATACACTTTCAGAGCGCGCGCCATAGGGTATGGTTTACCCTTGTGCAATAGCTCGCGCATATGCTCGCGTTCACTAGCTGGTACTTTTTCAATGCCAAGCGCTCTGTCACGCATCACTAATACCTTGAGCCATTTTGTTTTACGGTCTGGCGTGCAGAGTAGCGCGGTATGATCCGCACCAGATACAAGCCGGTATGTGTGCAGCGAATAGCTCATGAGATTAGCGAGCGACACACAAGCCGCTCTGTCTCATAGCCATGCTGCGAACGTAACGCCGCAATGATGCTAGCGCTGTGAATTGAATCAGCCGCGACTGTCAAGGTTAGCCGGCTAAACTTGCCAATGGCGCCCTCTTTTCTGCCGCTAAATAATACGCTGTATTTTCTCATGGTCTTAACTCCAAAGGCGGGAAAATGCCCGCGTGCAGCGCTCGCGATATGCAAGCGCTGCCCGCGTCACTCTATACTATGGCGTGCGGCTGCGGCACACCTGCGATTTTAATGCGATGGGCGCAGCATACCTTGCCGTCACCATACATCTGTTTACCGGCTTTCACTTTCAGAGCGTACCGGCTTGTACCGCGCTTTTTTGTCTCTAGCGTGGTGCGATGGCGCATGGCGCGCGTGCTTGTCTTGTTACGTTTCATAGTCTGTTACCTCACAGTGAATCAGTAGTGTAAAATTGAGCACCCACGCGCGACCATGAGTCACAAGCGCGGGCAATGTTTTCTGGTACGTTGCGCAGTATGCCAAGTGATTCGATCAGAGCACCGTAGCAAGTCTCAAGCTGCGCATGTCGGTTCGCGTCAACTGCTAGTATGCTTTCCTGCTTTAGCAGTCTGCACAAGCGCTGCACGGTACGCCGCGCGCTTGCGGTATCGTGAACTACTAACGATGGCTCAAGCTCACCATGATAGCTACCTTGTGCGATAACGTATGGCACGCCATTTTGCTTTAGCTGCCGCTTTAGCCATGACACGTTTTTACGGTTCACTTGCGTATCAATGCCGGCTTGCCAAGCGCTAAATATCAATGTCGGTTCGCTTATATTCATAGTCTTAACTCCAATGCGGGAAAATGCCCGCGTGCAGCACACTGCTAGTCGCAATGCGCTGCCCGCGTCACTCTATATTTTGACGTGCTCAATCAATGCAATGTCGTGGCGCACACTGTTACCGGATAGCGTAACGTGCAGCCCTTCAGTCACATTCGTAGTGTTGAGCTTGCGCAGCTCATCAAATAGCGGCGCCATGCGCTGCACGCGCGCGGCTTGTGACTTCTTTATTTGTGCGCGGCTGCGGCTATCGTGCAGAGCCCATAACTTGCCGTGAACGTAATCGGGATAGCGCGCGGTACGCTCATCATAAGACATACAGCCCTGCACAAAATTAGCAGGGTAAAAGCGCTTGATGTTACCGTGTAGCGCACGCCTATCGGCGATAATAAACGCGCCATCGCTCGCGAGCGATACAGTGTAGCGCGGATTCTTGGGTGCATAGTTCATTAGTCTTAACTCCAAAGGCGGGAAAATGCCCGCGTGCAGCACACTAATATATAGTGTGCTGCCCGCGTCACTCTAGCGCGTGCTAAACGGATACGTGCGCCCAGTATGCTTTTCCCAATGTCGCGCGAATGATAGAACGTTCGCGGCGCCCGCGTATGGCGTGACGCGTGACGGATAGCCCGGCTTGCTGTGCGCTTGTATGCCGACACTAGCGGCAAGCACGCGAGCGCTCACCATTGGCATTAGTTTACCGATCACTGCGCCATATTCATTAGTGATAAGCTGCGGCGTGCTCGCGTTGTAATTGATTTTTCTGGTCTGTGTCATGGTCTTAACTCCAAAGGCGGGAAAATGCCCGCGTGCAGCGCTCGCGATATGCAAGCGCTGCCCGCGTCACTCTACTTGTTAAGCTCGCGCGCAAGGTGTGCGGCTTGCGCGGCTGTGCTGCATACGTACTGATAGTCTGTGTCGCCATCATACACGGTAACGCCGCTTACAGCGTAGCGCGGCGTAGCGCGTTGCTGCACGGGCTCGCTCATATTTTCGATGTGTGTCGCGCAGTCTGAAAAATCATCGGCTGTCGCATCACTGCCACTGTCGCGCAAGTCTGGAATAAGCGTAGCGCGTAAATAGCTGGTGAGCTGTGCAGGATTCTCAAAGTTATAAAATGGTCGCATAGTCGTGACTCCAATGGTGCGGGAAAATGCCCGCGTGCAGCGCTCGCGATATGCAAGCGCTGCCCGCGTCACTCTATCGCGGCAAGCACGCGTAACGATGGCGAGCGCCATCTAATGAGCGCTCACATCTAATACACGCGCCCAGTTCAGTCATGCGTGCGCGCTGTGCCGCTAGCTCGCGCGCCTTGCGCCTTGTTATCAGCGCATCAATGGTGCCGAGCGTAATCAAAAGCACAGGCAGAAAAAGCAGCGCGGCAATCACGCGGACTGCTCGCGCAGGTGACGGGCTTGCCGATACTTCAGCGTAGTGTGCAGCTTGCGCGCGCGGCGCAGCTTCTTTACTTGCACCATTGATAGCACAGTGTATGGGAGCCCGGTCGCGGGCGATATAAATGTGATGTCGCTAGCTGGTTCTATCCATCGGTTCAACATGGTCTTAACTCCAATGGGCACAATGCCCAAGCACCATATTACGCTCATGGTTGGCAGTGTCAATAGCACAGCGCACACAAGCCGCATTTCGCGCGTGTTGGCAGTAATTTGACCCTTGATGCTAGTATCAAATCGCAATTTTAACGCGTTACACGGGCTCTGAGACGCCCGCTAAATGCGATTTAGACTCATTCCTGCCACAAGTTGTCATTTGACTTGTGGCAACTTGTGGCAAGGGCCCTTAGATAAGAGTGATTCGCATTTGTGCCACAGCTTGCCACAAGTTGCAATATGCCCATTGTCATACATATCAGTGACTTCGAGTCGCAATAAATGCAACTTGTGGCAACTGCCACAACTTCCAATATGCCACATCAACTACAGGGGTTTACCCCTGAGTTGTGGCATGGTGCGGCAGCGAGCAGACAAGCTCATGGCGAGTAACACGCAAGCATTGCGACTTGCATTGGAACACGCAAGCATTGCGACTTGCCACATGCTTGCCACAAGCACAGCCCAATGATTGCGATTCGCAGGTTGTCAACTGACAACCCAGACATATGCCAATTGCAATTAGTGTAATGCTACGTACACATTGCAAGTCGCAATGCGTACGCTTCAGTACGTTCAGGCATTTCAGTACGTACAGAACGTTCAGAAGGTACGGCACCCCCCGAATCTGGGGCCCCGTACCCACTCCCCAAAATCCGTCCCTTATGCCTCAAGCGCTCAGAAATTTTTTTGAAAATTTTGTGAAAATTGCGACTTGACGGTTGGCTTAACGATTGCCTTGACGATAGGGGGTAACGCATCTGGCAAGGGGGTAATCTGGGCCCGGCTTTACCCTCATTAGGTTATTGTGCTCTACGCTCGTTAGGTTATCGTGCGAAATTAAGACTAAAAATAGGTCGATGGCATCGACACGTATAGGTATAGGTGTACAGATTGCGGCTTGTTGTCAACATATAGCTATGCGGTTATAATCGGAGCCTTCGATCATCACCTAAGAGTTATAATGAGTAGATTCCTAAAATACAAATACGCGTGGATCGCTTGGGCACTCCTGTTCGCCGTCATCGAAATCAGTGCCATACTCGACGACGACAAAGACGAAGGCGACTACACGTTGTCACATTATCTGCGTCGCGCTGTCGGTACGTTTAAGACGAGCGGCAAGATGACGAAAGCAAACTGGGCTGCGCGAGCTGCAATTATCGCGCTTCTAAGTTGGCTCGTGCCGCACCTGCGACTTCTGATTGAGTTATTCTGATGGGACGTACTGCGCACGAGAAAATGATCGACGACGAATTCATGACCGACGATGAAAAGTCGGTACGTCGCATCGAGGAAGCCGGCATCATTCGTTCACCATTGCAGAGTCGCAAGCTCGCGAATGAAAGACTGCGAGTGGCGATCTGCGAGTTAACGGATGCAAACATCGACAGCGTGCAAATCTGGCTCGACAAGATCGCCACGGAAGACCCGGCGAAAGCCATCGACTTCATACTGCGCATGTTGGAATTCAGCGTGCCGAAACTGTCGCGTGTCGAGTCAACGATTACGACGAATCCGGGCGCAAGCAATCTTGGTGATCTGACAGTGCGTGACCTACAGGAAATGGTAACTGCGCGCCGGGACGCGGATCGCACTATAGAAGGTGAAGCTGAAGACGCTGACTTCGAGGATTTGCTGTGATGTCCGTTGGGCCCTATGTGGTGCTTGGTGTGTACTTCGGCATGATCGTGATATTCCTATTTATGCTGTGGTTAGAAAAGCGGCGTAGTTGACATTTGTGGCCGCTAAAGCGTATTATCGCCGGGCGATACGGGAATTCAATCATCCGAGGATCATACAATGTTAGATAAGGCAATTGCAGAAGGCGAATACGTCTTCACCAGACGGTCAGCTCTCCAAGTCAAAACAGGCTCCAACCGCATCGGCGACGATGTTGACGGCACGACTGACCGGGTAGCACTCCCCACGGGCTCCAAGCTCATCGAACTTTCATCGACCGCAGACTGTTACATCATGTTTGGCACGGTCGCTGTTGAAGCGTCAGCAGTCATCGGTAACGACGGCACGAACAGCAAACTGTTTATGGCCGGCGTGCAGATCGTTGAAGTGCCGACGATAGCCGGCGTGCTCGCGACTCACATCGCGTACATCCAAGTTGCAGCGGCAGGCTTCATCCAAGCCGAACAACTGGTTTAATCATGGCACGGCGAATGTTATCGCTGCGCGGCGCTGTACGCGGGCGCGACTTACGCGCAGGTGCAGGTGGCGCAGGTGGCGGCGGCGGCGGCTTCGACAAAGACACAATTGCAGGTTTGGAATTGTGGCTCGACGCTGAAGACGCGGACACCATTACCGGCACAACTGATCTTGTTTCCCAGTGGGATGACAAGTCCGATTCGGGCAACCACGTATTAGCCGCAGGCGCGCAGCGACCATCACAGGTCACAGTCAACTCACTCAATGCGATTCGCTTTAACGCAGCCGAGCAGTTGCAAAAGGCTTCCCCTGTGGCATGTGACGGCCCAGACATCACGATATTCGCCGTCATCAATAAGCAGTATGACGAAGCCGACAGTTGGCCCGGCGTCATCAACCGAAGTAACACAGGCTGGTCAACTGGTTGGCGTCTATCTTCCGGCGCCGCAGACGGTAGCGAAATGTCGTTCTCTGCTGCGGGATACATCACGGACGTTGTGCAGATTACGAGCACGCCGACAGGCGCCGACGCTTTTCACTTACTCTCAGCAGATCATGAAGACGCTGGCGGCGTAAAGAACGGCTACTTGAATAACGTGTTTGTCGGGTCTGACACTTCGGGTCTGATTGCCGGCGCGAGCGCGAATGCTATGAGTGTTGGTACAGCCGACACGGCAACAGCGTACGTGCTGATGGGCTCAGTCGGCGAGATACTTATATACAACAGCGTGCTCTCAGCCGAAGACAGGTTGACCGTCGCGACATACCTTGCTGCCAAGTGGGGCATTACATTACCGTAACGGAGATTTCAGATGGCGCGAGTACAAGCGTTCACTGAAGAAGAAGCTGCCATTGAATTGCTGAAGCGTAAACGCTCTCAGCAATCTCTCCATTCATTCGCGCTTAACATCGACATCCCCGGTGCGCCGATGGACGCGCTGTGCCCGGACGAAGATTTACTCGGGCCGGCGCGTAGCTTAATGACAAAGCATCACGCCCTGATCCTCGACGCCGCGCAGACTACGATGAACACGCCATTCGGACGTGCGATGTTTTTTCTCCCGCCCGGCAGCGCGAAGTCATCACTACTGACCGTCGTGGCGTCCGCGTGGGAAATGGGACGCAAGAAAAAGTCAAGGTTGATTACTGCGAGCTATGCCGATAAGATTGCAAAGAAGCAGTCGCGTCGTTGTATCCAGCTTTGCAAGTCCGACAAATACAGTCAAATTTGGGACGATCCTGTTAGCATGGTGCGCGACGCGACTGACGATTGGTCGCTCACTAACGAAAGCGAATACATGGCTGCTGGTATCATGGCCGGCATCACAGGTAACAGAGCGTCAGGCGTAACGATTGATGACCCGGTCGCCGGGCGCGAGGAAGCCGACTCGCCGACGACACGACAGAAAACTCTCGACGGCTACCAAGACGACATACTCACTCGGCTGCTTCCGGGCGCGTGGGTCATGCTCATCATGACACGATGGAATCAACAAGATTTAGCCGGCTGCATTCTCCCAGAAGATTACAATGGTGAGTCAGGCTTTATTAAATGTCGCGACGGCATGATGTGGTTTGTCCTGAACATCCCGGCGAAAGCCGAGCGCTCGGACGATCCGCTTGGCCGTGAAATCGGCGAATACTTGTGGCCTGAGTTTTTCCCCGAACAGCATTGGCGAATTTTTGAAAACGCAGCAGGCCGAGAAGGTCGCCGCGTATGGGCGTCTCTGTATCAGCAACGCCCGGCACCAGAAGAAGGCGGCGACATCGACCGCTCGAAAATTAACTGGTACAAGCGCGGCGAAGAACCACCGATGGAAAATGTGGCACTGTACGGCGCGTCAGATTACGCAGTCACAGACAAGGGCGGCGACTTCTCGGAGCACATGATCTGGGGTCAGGACGGTGGCGGCGATCTGTGGGGTTTGCGTTCGTGGACTGGACAGAAGACACCAGACGTTTCAGTTGACGCAATGCTCGACATGGTCGTCGGTGCTAAACCTAATTTGATTCGCATGTGGTTCAACGAAGGCGGCAACATTGACAAAGCTGTGCGCCCGCTGATTAACAAGATGATGAAAGAGCGTCGCGTGTACGTTGACATACGCGCGCTGCCAAGCATGAAAGACAAGCGCGCAAAAGTTGCAGCGTTCGTCTCGCGACTGAACGCCGGACATGTGTGGTTGCCTGACGAGCCGTGGGCGCACGATCTGGTTGACCAACTTGCGACTATGAATTCAGGTGGCAGATACGACGACAAGGCTGACGTAGCCGGGCTGATTGGTCGTGCGATAGATCAGTTCCGCGACGTGAGAGTTGAAACAGTTGTGAGGAAAAAAGGCATCAAACCTTTCACAGCAGAATGGTTGGAGTACACCGATGAGAAGGAAACGAAAACTGTACGCTATCGGTAACTGGTGGTGCCTGCACAGGCGCCGGGTTGCCGTATGCGTGCCAGCGAAATGCGCAGGCACATCGTTCTATCGTGGGGCGTACGATGTCCCCAAGTGCGTGAAGGATAAGACCGTGCTGGCGTGGACGAGAAAGCATAATGTGACGCGTGGCTCGTTCTCATATTTGCGCGCAAAAGAGGAAGCCGACGAGTTTTATCTGGCCGTCCGTGACCCAGTGTCGCGATTCCGGTCTTTGTGGCGCGATAAGTGTCGCGATGCTACACACGCGACTGCCGGCGACCCGGAGCGGCGCCTATACTCGCTTGTTGGGCTGTCACCGACAGGGCTGATGTCAGTCATCAGGAACAACCCGCTGCTTGACGCGCACTGGCGGCATCAGGGCTTAGACATGCACGATGGCGTCCAACTGGTAAGGTATGATAGACTCCTGCACGTACTGGGGTTGCCCCCAGTTTTATGCAATGAGACTAAGGCCCGCGACGACGATATACTCATGCCCGAACAGGAAATTCTCGAACATTACAGCGCTGACATGGCGCTCTGGAATCAGGTAAAAAACGATGGCTGATGACCGAACCCCCGAACAGAAAAAAGCTGACAGGCTAGAAGCCAAGGCAGTTAAAGCAATCCTGAAATCATACAACGCTGCGCGAACGTTCGACAAAGACGCGCGCAAGGCGTACGCGCAAGACCGGCTGTACGCTTCCGGTAAGGCCAATCCAAATTGGGCTGTCGATGCAAATATGATTGGCACGTTCATCGACATTCTTGTCAGCTTCCTGTTCGCTAAGAACCCAGACATCAGCGCAGCGCCCGGCGAGCAAGTCGGAAAAACCCCAGACGAAAACGCAGAGCTTTTTGCAGACACGATGAGAATTGTTATTCGTCGTTTGTGGAAAGACGCAAAGCTGAAAAAAGCTGTGCGAAAATCATTACGTTCGAGCCTGTCAATCGGACCCGGTTGGCTCAAAGGCATCATGGTAACGCAGTCGAAGAACGATCCGATTGTCGAGAAAGACCTGAATGATGCACAAGATAACATGGCACGTCTCATGGCAACCCGAAAAGAAATCAAGGAAGACGAAGGGAAGACGAAAGACGAAATGGACGTGCTACAGCAGAACGCAGAGTTGCTTGTTGAAAGTCTGACAACCAAACTCGAAGTAGTTATTCGACGAGGGTTGGCACTTGATTTTGTCCGGGGCGAAGACGTGCAAGTCAGTCTCGACGTTTCTGAAATAACCGATTACCTTGATGCAAATTGGGTAGCTAATCAGATGTTCGTCGAGCAGGGCGATCTGCGCGGGATGTTCGAGCGCCTCACAGCGGACGACGTGAAAGATGCGAAGATATTCTACCAGCGCAAAGTCGCCGACGTTGGCGAACCCACGGGCGACATCACGGACAGAGACGCCGAGAAATTTACGCAGTCAACGCAGACAGACGGTGATGAAGTTCCGTTCGTTCGCATAGTTGAATTCTGGGATAAGCGCGACAACCACATCAAGACAGTGGTGGATGGCGTTAACCGATGGGCACGCGAACCGTACCAGCCGCCACACGCGACCTCACGCTTTTATCCGTACTTCCTGATCGCGCTGTTCGAGGTTGACGGCGACCGTCACCCGCAGTCATTGTCTGGCAGGCTGATGAAGTTGCAGGACGAGTACGCAAGTGCGCGCTCTGCCGGGCGCCTCGCGCGCAGTCGGTCGATACCGGGCACCATATTCGACTCTGGTACAATTGCACCGAACGACATCACAAAGATCGAAGGTGCGGTCGAGCAAGAGTACGTCGGCGTGCAGCCGATAGCCGGGGGCAAACTTGCAGACTCGTTCGCGCCGAAACCAGTTGGCCGATACGATCCCAGGATTTATGACACCGGGCCGTCAATTCGCGACATGGAACGCGTTAGCGGCGTGCAGGAAGCGCTCTCACAAGCTGGTGGTCAGAAGACTGCCACCGAAGCGAACATCGAACAAGCAGGTTTTGCTTCACGCACGGGCGCAGATCGCGACACGCAAGAAGATATGCTCACCGATTTGGCACAGTACACAGCCGAGCTAGCTATCCAAGCACTACCTCATGAGTACGTCGTGAAGATTGCCGGCGAAATGGCTTTTTGGCCTGAAGGCTTAGAGGTTGAAGATGTCGTCACGCAGATCAATCTCGACATCGAAGCTGGCTCCACGGGCGCCCCGAATAAGGAACAGGAACGGCAGTCATGGTCAGTCATCATGCCGCTGCTCCGTGAAACTATGGTCATCATTCAACAGGCGCAAGCGACTGGTAACATACCGCTCGCCGAAGCCCTCACTGAGCTGCTTGAGGAAACGATGCAGCGCATGGGCGACCGAACAAACTTGGATCGCTTCTTGCCGAAGCTCGCGGCCACACCGACCGGCGCTGTGCCGATGGGTGACGGCGGCGCGCAGGCCACACCACAAGCAAAGGGACAGCAAGCACCAACCGGAACACCTACAGCTTAATAATAAAATAATAGGAGAAAACAAATGGTTGACGAAGCCAACAAAGACGACGTAGTTGACGGCGACGATAACGATGAAGAAACGCCACCGGAGCCGGATATATTCGACGCGGTAAGCGAAGCTATTGACGAGCAAACTGTCGGCCTCGACACAAGCGCAGACGACGACGCACCTACGGGAGACGATGACGATGAACCGGCACCTAAAGCAGACGATGACAACGAAGAAACACCCCCGGACGATGGCAGCGACGACGAGCCCACGGGCGACGAGCCGGCTGGCGGCGAGGGTGATGATGCGACGCCTGATGGCGACAAGGCGCCCGTTTCAGGGGACGATGTATCACCAGATACAGGGAAGCCTGAAGCCAAAAAGCCTGATGGAGCGGTTGCGGACCATGTCAATGATCCCATTCCTGAAGAACTCGCAGAGAAAACTCAAGACCGCATTCGGTCGCTAGCCGAGCGCGTCAAGGTTGCTGAAGCCGGCGTCACCAAGCACACCGGAGAACTCGACGAAATGATTACGATGGTGCAGGATACCGGCACCACGGGTGAGCAGTACGGTCAAGTGCTTGGCTTCATGAAGTTGTTCAACAGCACCGACGAAGCAGATCAGCGCGCGGCGTTCGCAGTCATGCAAACTGAGCTGGCTACGATGGCAGCGAAACTAGGCGAGACTGTCCCCGGCATTGACCCGTTAGCAGCACACGCAGACTTGCAAGCAGAGATAGAGGCGGGCACCCTTACCGGCGACCGTGCTGTCGAAATCGCAAACGTACGCACGCGTGAAGCGGCTAGTGCAGCACGCGCAACGACAAACAACGCAAATGCGGCGGCTGACAACGACATCAATCAAGCTGTGACTGACGCCAAAACTGAGCTAGCTGTGTACGAGCAAGCGCACTTAGCTGACCCGCAGTGGAAAGCAAAGAAAGCTATTTTGGTTCCTGCTTTGCGCTCGGTGATGCGGACAATCCACCCGTCATTGTGGAAGTCCACGTTTGAAGAATCCTATAACAAGTTAGTGCTTCCTGAAGTGGTGGCGCCGACACCGAAACCAAAAGTGCCGACACCGTTACGACCGAAGGCACCAGCAGGTGAGGGCACAAAGCAGCCGAGCAGCATGGCAGAAGCCATTGAGTTATCGCTTGGCGGCAGCATCGACGACTGAGCCGTCGTCGTGTCTGTGATAAGGAAGCTCAGACGGTTTAAGACGGACCCACAACGCGAGGCACTTTACCAAGCCGAGCGCAGCTTGTCGTCCAAGCCGTTCTTTCGTGCGCAAATGACGCACGCGCAAGCGCTACGTCTCATCAAGAGAGTGCGCAAGCAGTACGCGCTTATACCGATAACGCTGCGCACCATGTCAGCGGAATTGCCGACCGTAGATCACGGACGTATGGACGTGCTCTACGACGGCGAGACTCACGAGTTGGAAAAGGTCACAATCAGCGTCAACCCGGAAAGGTTCGCGCGGAACCCGTACCTGATTCTGCACGAGCTGGCACACGTCGCTTGCGACCAGCACTTCGGTATGGACTTACCAGATCACAGCCGCGAAATGATTGGCATTTTGATCTGGCTTTTCGATCACTACAAACTGATACCAGAGGATGCCTTTCGTCTGATACTGCGACGTTACAAAGTGCGACACAAAGCGTTCTCTGAATCATCGCCGGGAGCGATAAAATGCTTACCATAGTTTGCTTCAAGTGGCGCCCAGAAGATTACTGGTCTGGCCCAAGTCGCTGCGAGTTTACAGCGGAACACGTTAACGTTCTAAGAAGTATGGTCGCGCGGAACTACACAGACCCGCATCGTTTTGTTTGCATCACCGACGATCCTGAAGGTATCGAAGGCGAGACGTACCCGCTGTGGGAAGACTTCAGGTTCATCGAAAATCCGCTGCACAAGTGGGTGTCGTGCTACAGGCGGCTGAAGATATTCAGCAAAGAAATGAAAGAGATTTTCGGTCCCCGGATTTTAGTGCTCGACCTTGATTGCGTCATAGTCGATGACATGCGCCCAGTCTGGAATCGTCCCGAACCTTTCGTCGGCATACGTCTGCACCCAGTTGGTAACTCCCACCTGCGCACGCGCGGGCAACGTCTCGACGACTCGTACGGCGGCGCGATGTATCTCATGGACACAGGCGCGTTTGATTACGTGTACGAAGACTTCCGCAGAGACACTATTAACGCACCACTTGAAGCGATACATCACGGCTATCTGGGGAGCGATCAGGCATGGATTTCCTACAAGCTAGGCCCCGGACATCCCGTCTGGACTGTTGAAGACGATGGTGTCAGGTCAGCAAGATTTGACGCGTTACTGTACAGAACACGAGCCCGGCCCGGCTGCCGCATTGTACACTTTCATGGCAAGCCGCGACCGTGGGATGAAAAAGCGCAGCGGTTAAGATGGGTGCGGGAGAACTGGCGATGAAAAATTTCTACGTGTACGACGAGAAGCAGTACCCCAAGTATGCACCGACTACATGGCACTTAGCGCTGTTGCGCGAGGCGCAGAGTCGCGGCTATAACGCACGACGAGTTAGCAGTGTGCGACACGTAACCGAGCCCGGCTACCTCTTTGCACGTCTGCCCATGCGTCAGCCGGAACTGAACGCACAGCGCGCACGCGTGCGAGAGTTAGCAGCGCTGCCGCAAGTACGCATGATTCAGGACGCGCAGCAGATTGACCTATACGAAAGTAAGCTCGCACAGACGGCTGCATTTTCGCAGTGGATGCCGACAACCCGCGTTCTGGTCACGCAGGACAGCGCGCGAGAAGCACTTGAGTTTCTGACGTTCCCGTTTATCTCGAAGGCGTCTGTTGGGGCATCGTCCATACATGTTCGCTTGATTGAGACGCACGAGCAGGCACACGAAGAAATCAGGCTAGCATTTACAACTCGTGGCATTCCAACATCGCGCGGGTTCAAAGACCAGCGCGGCTACCTGATTTGGCAGCAGTACATCCCGCATAACGTGACGTACCGTGTCAACATCATCGGGCGTCAGTTCGCCATCTTCAAGCGCTACTGCTACGGCGACCGTCCGATGGCACAGACCGGGAACGTCGAGCCAGTCATGGAACTGAACCCGCATTACGTGTCGCTGCTACAGTTCGCAGAGCACATCGCTAAAGTCATCGGTACAAAGTGGTGCGCGTTCGACATACTCGAATCACCGGACGGCTGGAAACTTTTGGAAACAAGTATCGGTTGGCCTTGGCCGTCACCGGGCGACTGTAATAAGGGTGCGTTCTTTTTCAGCACGCACAAATGGATCGACATGTTCAAAGTTCTCTTTGATGAAGTTGAGGAAGGGGTATGGGGATAACAAGAATAATTTTGCAGCGTATGCGTAACGTGATTTACGTCATCTACCTGCCAATCAACATGTTGTTTTGCGCGCTCGTATTCGCACCGTGGGTGCAGCCACGCGAGACTGTGTCAGGGCTGACAGGCCGCTGGCTTGTGGACGGGAGCAGGTGGCAGATTAGAACATCAAGATTCTTCGCAGCTATCATCGACCGAGCGCACGAGCCGGGACACTGCGTCGAAACATTCAAGTTAGAAAAAGCTATGCGGGTGGGACTCTATGGCAAACCTTATTACAAAGTTGACTAACCGCTACAGCGGCCCGATTCTTGTCATCGGTGGTGGGCCTTCCGTACTCGAAGACTTCAAACGTCTGCCAAAAGATTTTAAGCCTGACTGTGTTATCAGCGCGAACGGTCACGGCTTCAAACAAGACCGCTTCAAAGTGGACTACATCGCGTGCATGGATCACCAGCACAGTGAGACAAAAGAATTCATGCAGGACTTGATGGGCGTGCATGGTGTACCAATTATTACGCGGCACTGGTGGGGCGACTATCGAATTCCTACGCGCCCGGTTAACTTCAGATTGAACAGTGGGTTTACTGCGGTTGCATTGGCCGCGATGTTTGGCGGCAACCCGGTGATTGCGACGGGCTTGGACTGCTACACTGGTGACACTTATTTTCACAATAAGAGTGTATTAACGTGCCAGTCGAGTGTCGCTTGGCCCAGATTCACAAGGCAGATGATCCGGCTGGAAAGGATGCTAGAGGGCGCAAATATCCGGCCAATGAGCGGCCCGCTGCTAGAGCAATATCCTATCTATGAGCACGACGAGATTTTCTTCAAGCCTGAACGCATCAACATCGTCGAGCAGTTCAAGAACGTTAGAGAGTACCAAGCCCGCACGGTTACTGCGTTCCACTGGACTTTCGCAGATTTACCCGCAGGCGCGAGGTTCCCAGTCTCCGAAAAAGAAGGGCGCCACATGCTACACAACGCCGGGCGCTATCCTATTCAGGTGGCCGGACTTGACACATAGAGTAGAAGTTTCGTAAAATCCGTTCGTGGTCAGCCTAAGATCACGTTCGACGTAGCCGGACATCGTCACCGGCAACTGCGTAATTTGGCATCGCAGGGCTTAGGGCAAACGACATTGTTTCTAACCCAAGAGGATAACGACATGCCATTTAACGCCGAGCAATTGGCCTATGCAGGTAAGGCCGCAATCGACTTTTACCTGAAGAACGATCCTATTGACCAAATCAATACGGCTCGTCCGCTGTTCGAGAAACTTGTTGGCTCCCGCAAAGAATACGCTGGTGGCCTTCAGTACGTGACCGAGCAGATTCGTGAATCAAACGATTCCAACTTCGGAAGTTTCTTTGGTGATAGCCAAGTCTCTTACAACCGTAAGAGAACGCTTAACCAAGCGAAGTACGCTTATGGTGCATTCCATGACGGCTTCGGTCTGAACGAAGATGAGTTGGTTCAAAACGGCATCACTATGACTGATGACCGCAGCGCGAAACCTTCCGGTTCCGAGAAAGTTCAGCTTACCAATCTCCTGTCGGAGAATATGGAAACGCTGAAACTCGGTTTCCAAGAGGGCTTCGATCTTCAGCTTCACCGAGACGGCACAGCCGCGACGACTGACATCGCCGGCCTTGACGCGCTTATCGCCATTGATCCCACTTCGGGAACAGTCGGCGGCATCGACGCTTCTGCCAAGTCTTACTGGCGCAATCAAGTCAACTTGAATCTGTCCATCGCGAACCTTATCGCGGGCATGGAATCAACGTGGCGAGAGTGCGTGCGGTACGGTGGACAAGCTCCTAACTTCCTGCTTGCTGGCGACGTGTTTGTCGCAGCGTATCGGAAAGCCATGTTAACTGCCGGTGTCACTGGTGGTGTTGTGCGTCAAGTGCAGCAGTCTGGTCCCGGTGCGGTAGAGCTGGACGGTGGTATCGGTAGCGGTACAAAGACCGGACTGTTCTTCAAGGGAGTTGAGATTATCTGGGACCCAGTTTTTGACGTTCTGGAAGCCGCTGACTCGCCGACGCAGCAATGGGATAGCAGGTGCTATTTCATCAATACTCGCCACCTTCAGTTGCGCCCGATTAAGGGACATTGGATGGTTTCGAGACGCCCGCCCCGTGTGTACGACAGGTACGTCAACTACTGGGCAACCACGGCACGCGCCGCATTGACGACTGGTAAGCGCAGAGCGCACGCAGTCATCACTGTGACTGGTTCGTAAGCCACCAACCCCAACAGAGGAAATTGCCATGAAAATTAAAGTCATCGCAGAAAATCTTGACCTTGATTGGGTCAGTGCCGATGCTGCCGAAGCTACCGCTATTGATTTGGCCGCAGCAGGCATACCAGCCCCGTTCCAACCGGGATACACGGTAGTTGCGTGCATCCAAGTCGGTATCTTGGCTGCAAGCTCCGCAGTCCCGCCTGAAGTTGCTCTCGAAGGTCGAGAGACAACGTCAGACTCGTGGACTGAGCTGGCTGAGTCAACGCAGTTAGGTTTCGTCCTGAAAGAAGTCACCTTGCCACGGTACGTTCGTGTGCGGACTGACGAAGTGACGGCATCTGACGGCTTCGCAAACGTTTACCTGATCGGTAATTAAGATCAGTTCCAAATGCAGCGGGTCATTGTGGCCCGCTGCACTTTTCACAATTCGAGGTATAAATATAATGGGAATCTTATTCCAAAAACTCGACGTTCGCACATCTGAACTTTGCCAAGTCCGCGTAGAAGTCGCCGCTTGGGAGTCGCCTATTTTACAGGCAGTTCATGGAGAGAATGTTACGTTCGTCAGCGAAGAAGTCTTGGACCGGGAAGCCCCCGGCGCCGAAGACGAATTTGTTCGTCTGGCAGAAAGATACAAAGGTGAGACTGAAGAAAGCCCCCCGTTCATAACGATGGTGTACGGTCAATTCGGACCGGGGATCGCTTCGCTTCAGAAAGCTATTGAAGCAGCCACTCAACAGAAGGGCGCTAAGGGTATTACCAGTGAAGCTGCCGCAGAGAACAACGCTGCTGCCGGCGACGGGATCGCCCTTGAGCAAGAGAGTGATGTTGCTGCACTGATTTAACGGTTCTCCGCAAGTGCGATAGTGTAGGTGATGCTTGGGCCGGCTAATCCCGGCCCTTTTTTAAGAGAGGGAAGACATGCCAGATTTCAACCACGTTTGCGCAGACGGTTTGCCAACAGCGACGCTCACGAGCTTACGTGATCGCATGATGATCCGGCTCGGGTACGCTGCGCAAGTTTCTAACTACCCACCGGGCATGGCGTCCCTGCTTGATGATTTCTTGCAGAGCGCACAGGTCATTCTGTACGCACAAAATCCCGCCTTACATACTGAGCGCTTCTTCACTTGGACGCTGACAGCCGGCACGCGATACTACGACATCACGGATAACGACGAGCAGGATTCCGGTGCCAACCAGTGTACGAAAGTGCTGAGTGACTACAAGCCGCCGTCATGGGTTGGCTTCCAAGACGACAACGACGCTTGGATTCCGATGACCGAGGGAATAGCCCCGGAGCGCTACACGATCACGACTCAGGGACGCCCGGACTCGTACGAGATTCGACAGGGTATTGAGATATTCCCGGCGCCCGATTCATCCACGTACAAGCTGCGCATCAAAGGTCACTTTGGCCTGCTCACGTTTACTGACGACGCGCACACAACGACGCTCGACTCTGAACTGGTCTTCACGCTGGCACTGGGGAACGCCAAGGCTCACTACGGGCAGCGTGACGCGCAGTCTGTTTTGCAGCAGGTTACTTCCTACCTGAAGGCAGTCAACGCGGGCGCACACGGTACGCGTCGGTACATCCCCAGGTTTTCACCAGAACGTGTGCCGCAGCGACCGCAAATGGACACGTTCATCTAATGAGACGTGAAGTCCTCACAACGGTTAAGGGCGGCATCACGCGGCTGCGTACGAAAGGTGCGGCGCTAAAGGATACGCTCTACGACTTGCTCAACGGCTACATCACGGCGGCTCGAACCGTCAAGGTGCGGCCCGGTACGTTTTTGACTGAGACAATGCCAGCCGGCACAATCGGTCTGGTAGCGTTCGAGGGCAACTTGCACGTATTTTCTCATAACCTCGTGTCGAGCATCCCGTCAGGCTACGTGCTTGACGTTCTGAAGTCCCCTGACGGCGACCTCGCGATAACAACTATCCACTTTGCCGAGCCATTCATGGGCGCGCTGTACGTAGCCGCCGAATTTTCTGACGGCAACATTTACCACTACTGGGTTCGCACTGCCCCTGACTGGGTAGCGACCAACGAGTACGATCTTAACGAGCTATGTTCGCCGGCAACAGCAGACGGCTTTGCGTACAAGGCGACACGTCTTGGCAGCCCGTACCCGTCGTGGACGCCGGCTGCACCGCGCGCGGTTGACGACCTCATTGAGCCAACTACCTATAATGGCTACTACTTCAAATGTGTATCAGTTGTCGGTGTCGCACCGCGTTCTGGTGACATCGAACCATCTTGGCCGACCACCGCAGGTGGGTTAATCTTTGAAGACACGGACGGCACAACCAACGTGCCAGACGCGTCACCACCAACTCCTGTAGTCCCGTCCATACCTGAAAATACAGAGGATGGACGGTATGCGTGGCAATAAGTTATGACTGACCAATGGCAACCCGGTAAACTCTACGCGCCCGGCGACATAGTTCAGCCGAGGATCACTGACGCTGTATCACAGAGCGCCATGAATAACGCTGACTTCGAGGGTGGCGACTCTGGTTGGGCCACAGGCGGCAACTGGTCAATCGTACAAGAGAATCCGTACGCCGGGACGTGGGCTGCCAAGTTTGCAGCTAGCAAGCTGGTAGCGATAGGTAACTTCGATGACGAAGACAGCCTATGTATAAGTACGGACGGCAATACTTGGGTGTCAAGCATACTCGAAGCCGGCGTATTTTTTCCGGGCTCACAGCAGCAGATAGTTATAGCACCGGCTCTCGGTAAGTGGTTCACTTTCAGACGCTCGGGCGGCGGCGAGTTTGCGATGTCTTCAGCTACAGGCGAGCCGGGAAGCTGGACAGAAGTTATACCAACAGGTGATGACCCCGGACTAACATGTACCGGAGTCGAGTGGTTTGCTGAATTAGGACTATTCTTCTACGGCGCCGCTGACGGTTTCGTTTACACTTCTCCTGACGGTACTGCGTGGACGCAGCAACAAGATGTCGGCGGCACTAACTGGGGCTTCGCTTATTCACCAACGTTGAACATAGCAGTTACCATGCCCGGTGGGGAAATGATGTGGTCAGACGATAACGGTGTGACGTGGACGGCAGCGACCGGCGACACAGCACCGTGTATTGTCGTCAAGTGGTGTTCAGGATTTGGAGCGACAGGGCTTTTCGTTGGCATACCGAACGGAACAAACGACGTATATACTTCGCCTGACGGCAAAGTTTGGACTGAGCAAACTAACGCGCTGCCGACAAATTTGTTAGGTGGTCACAATGGTCTGGCTTACTCGCCCACGCTGAACCGTCTTGTACACAAGAACACTGCGCTTCCTACTGATCCGGGCTTTACTGATGACGGCATCAACTGGACGTTATCTACGACCAAAGTAAATCAAGACTACGCATCTATAGTGTGGGATGCACGTAACGCACAGTTTATCATGTGCGAAAACGACGGCACGGATAGTGGCTTTGCAACGTCACCCAACGGTGTGACGTGGACAGAGCGCACCGTGACGTACAATGACGGCGGCAGGGGTGGTTGGGGCGACATAGCTTCGGGCTCGCCTGCGCTTGCAACTAAGCAATCAATGGCAAATACCGCGCGACTCGCTGTCACTTCGGGTCAGCTAGTGCATGGACAAGCCTTTGCGAAAACTGACGGCGCCTATGAGGCATACGTCGGTATCGCGTGGTATAACACTGGCGGCTCACTGATAAGTGTAAGCTGGACTGCTAACCCAGTAACCCTCTCGGGCGCATACAGGCGCGCGGAAGTGTCAGGTTTCGCCCCAGACCTCGCAGTGACATGCACAGTTGCTCTCGGGGTAGAAGGTTCTGGTTCGACAGTATTCTTTGACAACGCCACGATCAGCCACACTAACCCGATCAGCCTCTCTCAATTACTGTTCAAAGCGACACAGGCAGACCCCGGATATTCCGACAGCTTTGAACCGACTTGGCCGACTGTCGTTGGCAACACGGTTATTGATAACGAAGTGACGTGGGAAGGCGTACCAGCCAACCGCGTTCAATGGCAAGCATTCCCGATCTTAATTAGTGGCGTGTCTGAGCCGACGTTCCCGGCAGCGGTTGGGGCGTCAGTTGCGGATAACACAATCTCGTGGGTGGCAGATACGCGACGTGTGGAAGACGAAAGATGTCCGAATACGAAAACTGTCGCGATCACTGCGAGCAAGATATTCTCAGGTGACGCCGACATAGTTGCGTACTCCGCAACTATCAACCCGCTAGACTGGACAACTCCGAATGACGCCGGCTACATCCCGTTTGGTTTGAATACTTACGGCTCGCAGGACGTGTCCGCACTGGGCTTGTACCGCAGCAACTTGGTCGCCTTCAACTCGAAGGGCTTCCAGATGTGGCAGGTTGATGAAGACCCGGCAAACTTCGCCATCTTGGACGCTGTTCCAATTGGCATCCCAACGTCTGCCGATAAGTCGATACAGCCCGTCAGTAACGATCTGGTATTCCTGACCGAAGTTGGCATACGCAGCATGGGTATTGCCGGCGCGTCAACCAACTTGCAGGCCGGCTCGTTCGGCAAACAGATTGACCCCTTGGTGAAGGCCAAGCTGGTCGCGGGCGAGACTCCAATTTCTCTTTACTATCCGGGCGCCGGGCAATACTGGCTCATCTTCGGCGACGAGGCATTCGTCCTGACGATGAACGGCGGCAAGAGCGACATGTCGTGGAGCCGGTATGTATTCCCCAGTGACATCACCGACTGGACAATTCTGGACGAAGATTTAATGCTGCGTTCGGGCGATAAGATTTGGCGTGTCAGTGAGCTTGCAGAGCGCGACGATCAAGTCGGTGATCCTGCATCTTCCGGCACAGCTTTTGTCGGTCGTATCTGGTGGCCTTACCTTGACATGGGCAGGTTCGGCGGCGAAAAACAGATGGTTGGTTTCGACCTCGTTGCGACTGGCGCCGTCACTGTACAATTTGGTTACGATCAGTCTGACTTATCGAAAGTCACTGATGCTTACGTGCTGGCTGCCGGCGACACACTGCCGGGCACAATCGTACCCATGCCGATAACAGCTCCAAGTTTCCAACTGCGTCTCGAATTCACTGCGGACCAAAGTGTCGCATGGGAATGGCAGGGCGCTATCATTTATATCGAAGACATAGGAACATAAAAATGAAAAAGACAAAACAGAACAGCATCACTATGGCACAACCGAGCTTAACGGATTTCATGTATATCTGTGACAACTTGCCTGAAGATGAAATGCGACAGTTTGAAGCAATGTCCGGTCAACCGTTTGACGCGGACGAAGCTGCAATCAGTTGTCACTGCGCGCCCGGCCCGAAGTGGGTTGGCGTTGACGAAGAAGGCAAGCCACTCGCAGTCGGCGGCTGCACGCAGCTCCGTAAGGGTGTCTGGCAGACGTGGATGCTCGTACCTGACAGTACGTGGGAAACACACGCGCGAGACGTTACGAAGCGCTGCGCAGAGATTCAAAAAAGCGTGATGGAAGAAGGGCATAGGCTACAGACGCTTGTGCTTTCAGACCGGGAGCGTGCAAAGGCTTGGTATGGTACACTTGGCCTCGAATGTGAAGGCACCCTACGCGGGTACGGAGCAAGCGGCGAAGATTTTGACGTGTACTCAGTTGTGAGTGCAGCAACCGACGAGAAGGTAATCCAGAGGGTTTAATATGTGTGGTGGTGGTAATACTGACGCGTCAGACGCGGCGCAAGCACGCGAAGACGAGCGACAAGCGGAGATTGAGCGATCAACGTCTGCAATTGACCAAGCGTTCGGTAATCGCGGTGCGCAGCAACAGGAATTCGTAAACTCGTTACGAGAATTCCTGACGGGCGATGTGCGCCGGCAGCAGAAGGTGGCAGGGCGAAGAAGTAAGTTTGGCCTTGCACGTTCAGGTCTGACTGGCGGCAGTCAAGCAGTCGATCAAGGGCGTACGCTTGCCGAGGAATTCACCGAAGGCTTGATGAAAGCTGAACGTGGCGCACAGTCCGGTCTTGCTAACCTGAAGGGTCAGGACGAGCAGGCGCGTTTGCAACTTCTCAGCTTGGCGCAGACTGGTTTGAAAAGCGGTACAGCCGCAGCGCGTGCTTCTGAAGCCATACGTTCAAACTTAGCCGGCGCAACAGCGACCGGACTTCAGAGCGACATCGGGGATGTCTTCGGTAAGACAGCCAATTTATTTAGAGCGCAGGAAGAAGCGGCAGAAAGGCGCCGTGGCGTAAAAGAAGCGGAAGTTTTCGCTGACCCATTTAGCAGGTAGAGGTAATCATGTGCAACCAAGATAATTTAAGAAACCGTGGCGCCTTTGGTGAAGCCCTTGCCAACTCGCGACGTGCCCCGGCAGAACCCGTGGCGCCAGCGCCGACAAGTTTTGCTGAACTGTTTCGGCCCTCGCCTCGTGGTCCGGCAGCATCAGCACAGCCGACTGGTTTTGCTAGTTTGTTTCAACCTTCAGCTCGCGGCCCAGTAGAGCCTACTGGTCTTGCAAGCGTCACACCGGCAGCGCGCGGCCCTCGTAACCGTCGTGCCGGCATGGAGCGATAGACATGTGCGATCCAGTAAGCATAGGTATGATGATAACAGCGATGACTGCGAAAGCAGTTAACACGCGTCAGACTATGAAGCGCAAAGATCGCGAGCTTGCCATTGGTATCGGGAAGCAGGGCGAGCTTGACAAAGAAGCAGCAGAGCGCGTGAATGAAGAAATCACAGCGCTTGGCGCGTCTAACCCTGAAGTTGAGAAAGCGGCAGCGGTAGCTGGTTTCAAGGATACGCTTAGAGCGAGTCAGGATTTGACAGCAGAAGCTCAACCGGATGTCTTTGGCGCAAGCGAGAGATTCGCCGAAGACCTCGGACAATCAAAGCAGGGAGTTGACGCGCGTGCTGCGGGCCGAGCTGAGTTGCTGTCGAAGATCGACGCGCCGGGCCGGCAGCGACAGACTGAAGCAGTAGGGCGCGGACAGTTGAGTTCCGACATAGGACAGTTCGCAGACCGCTCACAGATGGAACACTTCCTCTCGACGCTGAAAGCGTCTGAGCATCGGAACAATCCGTTTGTGGACATCATTGCTGATGTTGTCAGTGGCGTTGCTTCTGGTGGTGTGACGAGTGGTGCCGCAGGTGTCGCTAAAGCCGGTGCAGGCAAAGGCGTAGCAGATTTTTTCCAAGACAGGATAGCCAATTTAGGCTTTCTTGGTGATCCGAACAGTTAGGAGTAGGACGTGGCAGAAGGTTTTGAAGCATTCGGTGAGCTGCTTGGTGGCGGCATCGACCGTGAAGGTTCTCGTGCAGAGGGACGCTTGGCAGGCGCTAAGTCAATTGACGCGCTTCACAAGGCGCGTATTCGCGTGGACGAAGCACAGCAGCGTCTTGAGCTTGAAGCGGCTGGCGTTGCCGCAGGTATGGAGCCCGCACAAGCGAAATTCATGTCAACATCGTTTCGCGCAGGCGCCGGCAACGTAAAGCAATCATCGGAAGCGCTCAGTGAGCAGTTCGAGCTAGGCGTGCGTAAAAGTATTCTCGACGACGAAGATATTGGCATCGGCGAAATTAACCGGCGACGCGCATCAATTGCGCCCGGTGGCCTGCTTGACCCAATTCAATTCGGTCCGGGTGGCGAGCTTGCTGTCGAACTTCTGGGCCCCGAAGCTGGCGGCATAGAAACTACTGCAACCGGCGACGCTCAGATAGGTGCCGACGTAGCGTTAACCAACTTACGCAAAGAAAAAACTTTGCACCCAGAGCGCTTCAGGTCGCCCGGCACAACTGTTAACGTCGGCGACGGCACTCTGTCTGAACAGCTTCTCGCTGAAGACGGCACAGATCGCATATCAGTGATACCCGAAGGGTTCGACGCCGAGGAAGCGTTCGGTCTTGAGAACGTTGTGGCGACCGGCATAAATAAATTTACTGACATGATTGGCCTTGGCAACATGTTCGAGGCTTCAGCAGTCGCGCGCGAAGTGGTAGGCAACTTGGAAGTCCGCACGAAGTCAACTATGTTGATGCTTCAGAACAGCGGGCGCTCATCGAAGCACTTGCTGGACATGTTCGGCACTTACGCGACGAAACCGACTGAACTTTTCAACGGTGACGCCGCCGCGATGATCCGACTTGAAAATACTATCGCGACAGCGAGACGGTTTGCTAAACGTACAGCGACGTTGCTGAACAGGGCAGAACTCAAGTCAACGCGGGATAAACTCTCAGGCGAATTGTTCGCGATCAGCGACTTGGTAACTGACTACGAAGACGTTTTGGAATCTATGATAAATGGCCCCGGTGTGAAGATAAAGGATGTTGTAGATGTTCCGAATCTTGAAGACTGGTCAGTCAGTTCCACCGATCCAGAATCAGCTACGGATGACTTAGAGTAATGAGTGAATTCAGATTCAAAGACCCACAGACAGGCCAGATGCACACCGTCACAGGCCCCGAAGGCGGCACTGAAGCACAAGCATTTGCTGTTCTACAGCAGAAACTTGGCAACGTTCCCGCTGTTGCTGATCCCAACGATCAGCCCCTTGCTGATGAGCTTACGCTCACAGATGACATACTGCGTGCTAACAGAGCTGCCGGCCAAGCTACGTATTCAGGACTGGCAAACTTGCCGCTGACTGTCGTTGACCTTGCAGCGAAACCTTTCACGGACATACCCGGTCGCATCACTGACCCCATACGCAAAACGCTTGGTGTACAAGACCCTGACGATTTGACGTTAGCCGAATCTTTTGCGTTTGGTGGTGGTGAGGCTCTACTTCCCGGCGCGGCTATGGGCAAATTCTTAATGGTTAAGAATCCTGCACTGCGAAAGATCGCAGAGGAAGCCCCCGGAAAAATCAAGCGCTTTTTCGCAAGACAGGGCGCGAAAATCGGTGAGTCGTACGCCAAGAGTCCGCTTACGTTCACAGCCGCCGAATTTCTCCCCGGTGGCGGTGGTCGCGTAGGCTCACAATTTGCCAAGGAAAAGGGCGCGGGCCCCGGTGGGCAACTTGCTGTTGGTCTGGGGACCGCTGTTAGCGTCGGCGCGCTCCCGTCGCTGACCATAAACATCGCACGAAGAACCGGGAACGCCATTTTCAATACGCTGCGGGAAGTGCTGACTGACACAGGCGGGATGACACGAGCCGCGCGACAGACTCAGAGTCGCGTAGCCGGCTCCGTGGATGACGTGCTGCAACGGATAGATGACGCCCCAGAGGGTGTCACAGCCGCGCAGGCGTCCGAGGAACCCGCATTACTGGCTCAACAGGCGAAAGCCCTCGAAAGTGACCCAGTAGAGGCGAAACGTATCGCGGACGAGCTTCTGGCTGCCCGTATCAAGGTACAGGACGATTTGAAGGCCACCTTTGGCGAAGGCACCACTCCGGGCGATTTCCAGCACAGCGTCGTACAGAGCGTCGCGCCGGCTGGTACAGTCGTCCCGCAGGGGCAGACTGATGAAATGCTGAGAGCGGTAGCCAAGGGCTTCGACGAGGCATACGAGACTGCCAAGGGCATACCGATCCGTATGGGCACCGAGACGACGCCGGGCGCACGTCTCACTGACGCCATAGTGCCGTCAGCATTCGGCCCGCTTGGAGTGACCGCATCGAATACCGAACGCATGGCGATGGCTGAACTGCTTGAAGAATTAGCGAAAGAAGTGGAAATGCAAGTCACCAAGCGTGCCGGTCGTAACATGCCAAAATTCTCGGTTGCCAGTGACGAAGTGCTCGAACTGCGCAAACGAATCAGGAAGATGCACAGGCGCAAAGTACGCGCTGGTGCAACAGGCGAACGTGCAGAAGCCGAAGCAGCTATATTGCAGGCCGCTGAACGTCGCTTGACAGCTATACTCGACAAACAGTTACCAGAAAAAGCTCGCGTAGCGCTACGTGCAACTGATGCACAGTACGCACAGTACGTCACCGTGCTTAACGCAGCCGGTCGTGGTAACGGTGAATTCACCGTCTCCCAGTTGCAGACAGCAATTCGCATGACACAAAGTTCTGCTAGAGTTGCGCGAGGGGAAGCCGGACAACTGGCAATTGCCGCACAGCAGGGCAGCGACCTTACGAGAGTCATGGGTAAGCCGCGTGACGCCGCACGAATTGTGCGCGACATGACGCCGGCACAGGTTCACTCTACCAAAGGTGACTTTGCCAAGGTGGTATTTGATGACCCCAAGGTTAAGATGCAAGTGGGTGAGCAAGCCGGCATATCTGGTAAGGGGCTACTGGAAGTCTTAGCGCGCGAGAAGGAAACGATGATCGCGCTTGGGTTCTCTCCTGAAGACCTCGCGCGCGTGGACTTGATAGCGCGGCGTATCAAAATGATGGAGACTACCGCTCCGGGCGCCGTCAAAGATTTACTCGAAGATAAGCCGGGCCGACTCGTTGACCTTGCAGCTCGCATAGTAGGCTCGATTGGTCTGACAAAAACTGTCAGGCGTGTCACAGGTCAGTCTTCAGGCGGCGCCGGCATCATCATAGCGAAAGCTGGTTCCGACAACATGCGCAGGATCATCACGAGCATGACAGTCGATAAGGCGTCCATGCTGCTACGTGAAGCTGTCTCTGATAAGGAACTGTTCAAAGCGATGCTAGTTTCATCGACTGACCCACTCGCTAAACAGATTCAAGCCGGGCGCCGAATTAACGCGTTCTTCTTGAGCGTGGGTCTTGGAGCAGCCGACGAGGAAGTCTTCCCGCACGAGCGCGGCGACGACATACTCAACGTTAAGGTACAGTAATGGGTAGGGTTCGCGTACCAGTCGCGAATACCGCAGGCAAGTCAGTACGAATCAATTCTGACGCGACTGCCGGCGCGACTATCGGCACAGATTTACGACTCCCTGACGGTTCAGTCCCAACG
>Ga0209976_10000408_pt1 | contig 29528 bp, 63 predicted proteins | sample SumtaG_FD_182806 | JGI IMG/M metagenome (GOLD analysis project Ga0209976, IMG submission 182806) | Deep subsurface microbial communities from Indian Ocean to uncover new lineages of life (NeLLi) - Sumatra_00157 metaG (SPAdes) (version 2) | ecosystem: Environmental > Aquatic > Marine > Oceanic >...
AACGAGTTTGCGCTTAACTTTGTCATAGTGTGTTCACCTCCCTTCATTTGTGGAATAGTCAGTCAAGCCAAGGCTAACTGGGTTCAAGCTACCCAGGACCGACAAAAATGAGTTAAACTGAGTTGAATTGAGTTCCACTGCGTTAGCCTCCTTACTCTGTGATCCCAATAATTTCAGTGTCAATTTCCTTGCACTTAGGGCAGACAACCTCAAAAGTTTTAGGTGAGATCATCCTTTTCCAAATGTGTTGACAGAAATTGCACTGAAAAACTACCCTCTGTTTTGGTGTTCCTATTTTTCGACTTGCTTTTTTCATTTGGTTCCTCCCTTTTTACTACTTTTAAGGTGCAACTTTTGTGCCAAAAAGGGGCGAGGAACTGAACTATTTTTATGAGTGATATCAGCAAGTTAGCCCCCAGAAAAATGGCAACGAGAAAATTGCACTGGAAATTTGTGGTAAAAAGACCACGATTCTGGCAATAAAGCCACAGTAAAATATGCTGTAAAATCAGCAACTTATAGCGAACTGTGGCTTTATTTCACAGTGCCAATATTTTGACGATCTGGCAAGCGAGCGTCAATTTTTTGACACATCTAACTAGGACAAAAAAGGTCTTAAATACCTGATGTGTCCTGGTTCCGTCAATATTTTGACATACCACAAAGTAGGATATCACAATGTGGCTGTCAATATTTTGACACAATGTGAATCCTTTCACAAGGATCAAGTGAAAAGATTCACAAGCGATCGTGAAAATTTTCACATGCCTTTGTGAAGGTTTTCACAAGATGCCTGCAGCCGGCATAAGTGTCGGGAGTATTGTCGGATCATCCATTGTCGGTGATAGGTGAGATCATCCATTGTCGTGATCGAGCCGAATCCTCCCTTGCAAGAACTGTGCCAAACTAATCCGTGAGATTTATTCATTCGCTTTCGAGGTCTTTTAATAAAACACCCACAACCAAATCTATTCAAATCTATTCAAATTCATGACTTTCAACCCATCTTCATAACTTTAACGCGGTAAAAATACGGAACTCAATTTCTCCAAGAAAATCGGAGGGTTACGGGTAGAGCTAAAAACCTAGTTATTTCAGTCGGTTACACTAATTTGATCCATCTAATTAGATAGAGTTATCCCAGAGTAAAGGTCTGGCCCCTCCTAAGTCGTTGAAATAACTAGGTTATCCCCCAGTTATCCCTCACTATATTTAACTCAATTAAACAACACGTTTTCTCCAACAATTTCAAACACTTACAAGTTTCCCTAATTTCCCAGTTATCTGTCCGGAGGTCGTTTTACACAAATTGGAAAGGGTCAACATGTCTATATCTCATCTCCGTATTTTTAACGGGGTGAAATTACGGAGGAGGTGGTAAGGAAAGAGAAGTAAAGGTAGCTTGTATATTTTTTTATTTATTTTTCCATAAGTCAATGCACCCAACCCGAATCGGAGGGAGGAGCAAGTGAGAGATGGGTCATGTTCGTATTTTTACCGCTTTTGAAAGTGACTACCAGAGGGATAACTGGGAAATTGGGATAACTGGTAAGAGACCGGAATTGTTGGGTTTTTTGTGTTGTTAAATTGGGTTAAACTAGGTGAGGGATAACTCAAGGTAAACCGAGAAAAATCAAGGGGTTACGGGGAGTCGCCGGGATAACTCAGAGCAGCGGAGTAGGAACGATGGATCAAGATACGATACACGATACCTCCAGCGTTAAGCTAGAGGATAATTCAGAGTTCCTGCACTCACTGGAAGGCTTCCTAGCCTATCCCTTTGCTTGAATGTATCACTCAGCCCATCCCTTTGACCAATCAAGTGACTAGCATCAGCCGTTGAACAGGATAAGGCATGGGATCGCATGTTTTAGGGCGCGTAAGTGTCTGAAATTACTAAGTTTCTCGGTTTACAGTGAAACTTACAGGTATATGACTTTCTTGAGTTATTTCAGGCACTTACGGCCCAAAAAAAGACTTGACAACCTGGCTTTTTTGTAGTAGAATGGAGGTTGAAAATGAAGATAGGTTGAGGTTGGGATGATGAAATTTGGTTGCCCAAAATGTAAAGCAGGTAGAAAACATTGGAGACGGTCTCTGCAGGCGGGCTTTAGAACTTGTAAAAAGTGCCGCCTATTTTTCAACCTAAAAGACGCCATACGCATCAAGTAAAGATCATGAAACAAAAATATACTTTAGAGTTACTTCAAAAAGAGCGGAGTTCCGGGCGAGACGTGACTGGATCATCTGCTCTTCTTGATCTAACTCTGAGGACTGCAAAGCCTGTATACACGGCACCGCATAGCCTTAGAGGTCTTTTGATCGTAAGTGACATGTACCTTGACAATCGAGCAGAGAAAGACCTGAGAGGGGATCTTCTGGGCTGTGAATGCGACCCAAAGATCAAAGCGTCAACATGTGTGAGGGAACATGTGTGAGGGAACATTGCCAACGTAAGGCTGGGTGTGGAGATACTCAGTCCCCTGCTAGTAGCGAGAATGCCTTCCCTCCGACCATCCTACGCACCAGGACGTGTGAGCAGAGCCTCCTTGAGACCGATGCACTTGGTATCGCCGATCAAACGGCAGAGGACTGCCACGACCGAGCAGGACTACAAAGTGGATGACGCTTTGATTCTAAGCTAAGTATGCCAGCAAACGGATGACACCCCGCTAGCCAATCTCTTTCAACGGATAACAATTACACTTCCTGATATTTACGGGTGATGGAGAAATTTGATCTGAAGTGATAGATCATCTATTTCCATCATCTTACTAATATCATGAAAAAAAAAGAGGTGATGAAAATGATAACCGATGAAAGGATAGAACAACATAAAAAGAATATTGACAAACTATCTCAGGAAGAGATGGCAAGCCTATGGAGGTTTGCTCCTAGTGGACACATCTACTTCAGATCTGATCTCCCTCTTTCTGATTACTTCAAGGAGAGATTTAACAAACTCGGTGGATTCAATCCAGAGATATCAAAGAAAATAGGATGGGAGGGATGAGAAAATGGGAGGGATGAGAAAATGCTTAGATATGTAAAAGACAAAGATCTAACCGTGCCATGCAAATGGTGCAACGAGCCGACTCTCATGATTGGTACAAGAATGTGCGACCGATGCTGGGAGCTGGATAAACGCATCAGCGCGGACATGGAACTGACTCGAAAGATCATAAAATTCTATGATAACGAAGGAAGGGGTAAAATGGAACAAGATAAGTTGATCAACAGAAAGTTAACCGAACTCATCATCAAAACTGACATAATTATGAATTTTGAAAAGAAGGAGTATATTGGTATTGCTGATGACAACACGGAAGTTACTCTCGGGATCTTTGGAGAAGAAGATCAAATTGAAAAATACCTCATAGATCATCCAACACCGGAGACATGGTAAAGATTCACAATGTCTCTCTTACTCACCTTTAATGAAAGAAGGTGATAATATGAATACCTAGATACCAAAGCCTGCCGATTAAAATGGTTCCAAAAGGCAGGTTCCTTAATCGGCAGGATTGGGTAACTAGCCAGAGAAGGAGGTGATGAATTGGTGTGTAAGAATAAACTGGAACCAACATTTAAGGAGCTAATAAAAGAAATGAAGTTTCCATCATGTGTAGGATGTGGCTATTGCTGCATGGCAGGACCATGTGAGGTGGCTAGAAGAAGGTACGGCATCAAGATTTTGGATGACTTGTATAACGATGATAAAAGCTGTCCATCTCTATTCTGGAACGGAGAGATGTATCGATGTCAAGAACATGCTGACTATGGAGTCCGACTAGCTCATGATATGGGATGCATTACAAATCTTAACTCCTGGAGACAGGATGTCAAAAAGAGAGGGGGTGACAAGGATGAAGATGACATCGACGATCGTATTAATCCGGAGATAACATGAAAAACAGAATGTGGGATCTTGCAATTCTTTGTTTGATTATTATTGCAATGGCTTTTTGGATGAGCACTCAAGGATAAAGGAGATGAAAAATATGCTAAGATTTAAAGTTCCGGCTAAGGTGATAATCACATTACCGAACATTAAACTAGATGTGACGTCTAAAGAGATCGAAGAAAAGAAACATAAAGCGATCCTTGCTATAGAGCAACACATAAATAATCTCGGTCTCTTCATGAAAGATAACGAAACGATCTCTGTAAGAATTCACATGGGACGTCATGGTTTCAAAGGAAAACTACCATAAGGAGGTGTTTAAAAGTGGAAACATTAGGACTTCCAATGCCGATGCTAACAGATAAAGCTAAAGGTTTGTCTGCATTAGCGAAAGCGATGATTTCAGAAATCACAGATAGACATGGACGGCTTCACAAGAGGCGACCTAGAGGAACAGGCATTATCGATTACGTCTGGAGAATGGTAGCCTTCCAGATCAGTACGATGGATATTCATCACTGCATGCCAATAATGGCTCCTTTCTATCTCCCTAGCGGGATGAGTTATGAAAAGTGGAACGAGCTTCAGGATGAACTAAATGGCATAGCAAACGAAATTTGTGATACCATACCAGTTGATCAGTGGCATGGCATAGCAAAGTGGAGCAACTTAATCTAATCAGACCAGGAGGTTGAGAGGAAATCTCAACCTCCGAGCCTGTTTAGATGAAAGGAGGAAACAAATGGAGAATCAAGTAAGCATCGCGATGGATAAAAGATTCGTGAAAGGAGGTGATAAATAATGCTCAAAGTTACTCATCTTTCCGTCTCAGAAAAAGAGAAGATGCCGGCACTTTTTATTTAGAAGAAAATGCCATCAGAAAGCGGGATAGTATGATCTCAAGCATGTACTCAATGGTCGAGATCGAGGGATCTTATGAAGGTAAAGCTATTAGAGAGCATGATGATATTCGAAGGCCAGGATCGATTCCTATAACATCCAGTTAAGGAGCATAAATTATGAACAAACAATTAGAGGATTTTGCAAGACAAACATTAAAAGATGGCCTTGCTCAGTTGCCAGATAGAAACCAGCTAATCTTTAAGTGCATGTATTCTCACAAGAACCTTGAGCTACCTATAGATGAGGTAGTTGACAAGATGAAAGTCGAGAATCTTGATTGGGCAATGCAACAAGTGGAAAGATCAATAAAAGAACTTTCATAAATCGTGCTACAAGCAGAAATCTTATGACTCAAGCATGTAGGAAGAGATCCGAGGGCTGGTTGAGACGGGTCGGACTATGTTGCCGTAGATTATACCGTATCTCAGCTATCATAAGTTACAAGGCCGTGCTTGTGGCATATCCAGCTGAGGAGAAGGACAGACAGAGATACCGAGATGTGTCCTGTCATCCTCTCCTCGGCTCATAAGGAGGTAATCCAAATGTCAGAGGAAACTTTAGAAGAGTATCGAGAACATAAATCTATTATGGAAGAAGCTGCAAAGAGATTTGGATTAACAATTCCTCGTAAAGCAAAATTCTATCGTGGAAAAGATCCTCAGCAAGATCTCAAAGATATAACACATCGAATACGGCAGATCGCTGCCAGGAAGAAAAAGCTGCTCATCGAAGCAGAAGAACATACGTTAGATCTCAAGGAACTCATAAAGACTAAAAATGAGATCGAAATCGAACTTACTCCGGTGACGCGTATCAAATTTCCTAAGAAGAAAGATAAGATTGATCAACTCTCAGATGCAGACTATCTTGAGATGGCTAAGGATGGAAGGCTTGAAAAGATGATTAAAGAAATGGCCGAAAAAGGAACATTAAGCTCCTTGAAGGAGGATTAAAATGTGGAACTTTATCATAGGCACGGCTTTTCTCATCGTTGCAATATCTATCATGATAAAACTCAGAATCTGGGTAGACAATGAAACAAAAGAAGATTAAACACAAAGGAATCGAGTACCTGTTCGAGCTTTTCGAGATGGCTGGTGTCTGTATCATAGACAAAGGCCATCTCAAAGAGGAGTACACGATCCGAAAAACTAAATCAGGATGGAAATGTAACTGTTGGGGAGATCAACGTTGGGGCCATTGTTGGCACAGGATTGAAGGACTTCCAGCAGTAAAAAAGACATCGTCCCTAACTGAGCCTTGGGCTGAGTGGGCTGAGGATGGAATGGTTATGAGAGAGAAACAAAGAAATGAGCCAACATAGAGGAGGTTATTATGAAAAGATACAATCTTAGAGCAAAAAGAAGCGATGGGGCTTTTATCGTTAGCATCATTCTTGCTGTTGTTTTCACGCTTGCCATATGGCTTGTCATCATATGGCAAGCATCAAAAATGTTTCCTCAATGACTCGCATAAGTTTTGATGAAGATGGAAATACAATAATCCCTGTCCACTTTGATGGAGCCATCAAACGAACTCTTCCTACTAAAAAACATTCAGGTGCAGCATTATGCCTATTTGGCAGTAGGAAAGTCTGGCTACCTTTAAGTCAGATTGAACTTATTGATATCTACGAGCTTGATATGCCTCGATGGTTGTTTGATGCTAAAAACATCGACGAATCGTATCTCGGAGAGGCTGTAGCTAAAGAACATAAAACATATTATAATCTTAAAAAAGGAGGTGATACAGATGGTGGATAAGAGAAACTTAGTAAGTCCGAAGATGCTTCTTCAAGAAGCAAAGAAGCAAATGCTTAACAACTGCGAGCCTAACACAAAAGATGACTGGATGACTGTTCTCAATTTCATGGCCGCAAACATTGCACCAGAAGTTCAACCTAGTGCGCTCAAAGTAATTGCCATGATTTATCAAATGCCAGTGAGTCCGGAAGAGGTTGAAACGATCTCAATGTTTCAAATGAACTTATCCAAAGAACCAGCAACCGCAGCAAAATCCACTTAGGAGGTGCATCGTGCCAGTCGAACGAGTGAGTGTCAATGGAAAAGAACTGGATTTAACCAAACAAATCGAACCGGAACATGATACAATGAAGGCACATCGATACCTTTATCGTAGAGGTCCAGGATGGTACACCCCAAGGCAGCTTTGTACGACCCGAAGGTGTAAGATATACACTCCTGAGGAAGTCGCTAAGTATGCCGAAGAAAACAATCTTAACGTCAAGGAGGACAAAGGTGGAAAAGATAACTCGTGAGTTCATCTTATTAAAAGAGGCACAAGGCGGAGGAGGCGATAAGTATCAAGAACAACATGCGCCTACCGAAATAGCAGTCTTGGGAAAGATCTATGTGCAGCAAGCATATTCCCGAGCTGGTGGCAAATTTGCCAAGAAATTTAAGGTCACAATAGAAGTAATCGAATAACAGAAACGGAGGAGGTGATATAGATGTCAGACGCAGAAATTATTAAATTCATACTTCCTTATCTCCTGAAAATTGTTATTGGATTGATAGTCTTTCAGATAATAGTAGTAGTTCTGCATCTTTATTACTTAAATCGATGTAGGATTTATCTTTATGATCTTACATCTGCGCTAGTATCAATAGCACAGAGATACAAAAACAATGAAGCCCTTAAGAATTCAAACGAATGTGTCCTTTAGTCAAAACATCTAATCAATCAGGAGGGAAGTATGAAACATGTGGGAAAAGAACATAAAGATAGAGGCGAGTTCATTGCTGCCGAGACTCTCAAAGAAAAGTTCAGAGAAGTTGAGGGAATCACAGAAGGTGATATAACACTTACAGCCAAGCAAGTCCGTGGGATATGGAACGATGTGATCTGTCCATGTGGCCAATGTCAATTCTACTCAGTCGAGCTCTTCCAAGATGGCAACTACGTCGTTCATCACCACACAAAAGGCGTCATGTCAAAAGGCAACTTCTTAAACTAACATGACTCTTGACGCAAAGATCGACTCCCCAATCTATGAATTACTGAAGTTCAAGATTGGGGAGTACCCGAATAAAAGAGTTGCCATCCAGCTTTTCATAGATAGTGATGACTCGCCTTTTGCTACTCTAACAACTAACCTGCCGGATAAACATCTTGAAGAAGGAGAGTTTTTTATAAAAGATTGGAGCGAGAATGAGGAAGTCGCCATACTTTGTATGGCATCAGGTTTGTTTAAGAATACAGGTAAAGGTGTTCATTCTGGATTCGTTTCAGTTCCAATCTGGAGATTTTCAGAGGAATAAATCATTCGGAGGTGATATAAATGTCAAAAGATAGAGAGGAATTTTTTAAATCAATTGAAGATTTCATCAATAAATCAGATGCTCCTGAACTATCGGAGGATGAACAAGAGAGTCTTTTATTGATAAATACGGCTTATAAACATGTAAAATTCATAAGAGCCGTTTTTCCAGCAGTCGAGTTTTTAGCGTCTAGCGCAGCAGGGCTCAATATGGGATCGATATTTGTTAAGCATCTAGGTCTTGCTGCTAAGGAGATCAGTGAGAAGGCTTCTCTTAAAGGCCTTGGTATAGACATCATATTTTTTGATGCTCTCGCAAAGGGAGCTGTATCGGCGGGTTTTCATGCCCACACTGCAAATCCTGAAGCTTGTGAAGGATGCTCAAACAAAGATAGTTGTGAACTTTTGAAAGATGAGGAGAGAAAAAAATGAGCACAACTATAGAGCTTGTGTTAAATTTGGACACAGTCCCATATCATATTCGTGAAGGAATTGAGCAGTACATCCGTGTAGGACGTCCAGTCGGATCATTCCTCACCGCTGTAATTTGCAATGATCTAAAAATAGCTGTGATGAAGGCAGATGACTTTAACCTGCCTCGACTGGACGATATCGTTAGATTCTTCTATAATCAAGCTCCCCACGCTTGTTGGGGATCAAAGACGATAATGGATGAATGGATAAAAATCAGGGGCTGGGAGGGATATTCAAAAACGATCAAAGTTCATAGGATTTCCGAAACACCGATAAGAGTTGAATCTCCGTAATTTTAACGGTGTAAAAATTCAAAGATAAGTGAGGTGATTTGATGGTAGAAAAAGAAAATAAAAGACCCACGACATATTTAGGAGATGGCGTCTATGCCATATTCGATGGTTTTGGAATATGGCTTCATGCTAATGATCATAGAGAAACACATGCAACTGACAGGTTTATCTTGAGCCTGAAGTATTAAAGTCTTTGAACGATTTTGCTAAGAGACATTTAATCCCGTAACCCATCGGAGATAGGCAAATGAATTCTGACTCAACCATTCACGATCCTACCGTATCTGATAAATACTTAAACGAGTGCATCAAACACCGAGCCACTTTTGGCGTAACCAGACATCCCTTAAGCGAACCTAAAGATTGTCCAGACCTGTTCTGCCAAAAAGGATGTCCTTTCAACCTACATGAGGAGGTGCAAAATGAAGGAAGAACAAAGGATCAAGAAAGAGATCAAGGATCTTGAAGAAATGTTCGATAAAAAAAGATCAAAACCTATTGCATTATTTCGAATCACACGAAAAGCGAAGCGATTGACAACCCGATTAGACCACCTCAAAAAAGCGAAATATGCTGATACAGACCCACGTCCTCAACGCCTCAAACGGGTGGGATCTAAGTGGTCAACATATCATCCGTCCATGGGACGCGCAAAGGAGAAGATAGTTGCACGCCGGAGGCGAAATAACAAGATCGCGGCAAAGAGCAGGAAAGTAAATCAACGCAGGGCGGCATAAGTGGCTTCATCAGAAGAGGAGAGCATAAATCGTTCTCCTCTTCGAATGAATTCATTTGAAAGGAGGTGATATAATGCCAAACGATTTTAAAATTGGAGATCAAATCGTCTACGTTCCCGATCACGCAAAAGGTGATGTTAATCACAAAGATGCAGAACGAGGATTTGTTACAGGCGATTCTGTAAAAGGAGATAGTTATTTCTGTAGATATTGGGTTAAGGGCAATCCAGGAATATTAAGAACAGTAGCAAATAGTGAAGCAACTCCAAAGATGAATCTCGTAAAACAGGATTCAGTTCTTAAGGAGATTGTAGATATAATGCTAAAAGGACTTGGATATTTTGATACCTAACCGAGATTTTAAACATCATAAAGGAGAAAATATGGAAGTCGAAATCAGAGGACTAGAAGACAGTATTGAAAAGATTGTAAAGAGATGTATAGTCAACCAATCACGTGAAATGGAAGTATCTCTGAGAAGAGAGATCAGAAAAGAGGCTGATGACCAGGCATTCAACAGAGGAGCCTCTTGGTCGACTGGTGAAAATGAAGCATTCAAACGAGAGTGGATTGAATTAATCGGAATCATTGCCAAACGTCATGGTCGTAGCGTTAATGGTATAACCTCTCGATACACTCAACTCCGCAAGGCGGGTTGGAATCCATACTATTCATAGGAGGAACAACATGTCGGCTACATTAGATGACCTTAGAAGGGTTGCACGTGAGTACAATGCGGCAAAGGATAAGCTTACAGCTGCTCGTGATAGACACACTGATGCAGTTAATGCTTGGGATAAAGTCGTTGGTGACGCAAATCCTCAAGTAGTGGATTTATACTACTCTTCATTAAAAAAGATGTCCCTCAAAAGTGAGATTGAAGTCGAAGAGGATGAAGAAGCTTAAATCTATTGAAGATCCACCAAACAAGGAGAAGCAAAATGGCAAAACGTAAAGATGTCATGTTGGCATTACCACTTGATGTTCGACGTCTCGAGCATTGGCCAAAACCATTCATTGCTCAACCAAAAGTGGAAGGATTAAGAAATCGAGCGATCCTTAAACGATGGCCTGGAGGAATTCAATGTGAGTTGTTATCGTCTTCTGCAGCTGAAGTTATCTCAGTTCCCCATATCAACAAGCAACTTGCAGATCATATGAGACGAGATATCTTTACAGGAGACACTGTCGAGCTTGATGGTGAACTCTACATCCATGGAGTTCCATTCAGTGGGCCAAGCAATTCAATCTCAAGCATCGGCAGGCGCACGGTGAATCGACATCCGGAATATGAGAAAATGGAGTATCATATTTTCGACATCATAAATGAAAATGTTCAAATTGATAGGACGTTTCATTTAAAGATCTTATCACAAGCATTTAAAGATTCGATTAAACATGTCGATCATGTCTTACTCAAAGATTCGAATGATGTTGCTCGATATCTTGCAGATTGCATGGCCGAAGGTTACGAAGGAATTATTCTTCGTCATCCTCAAGCATCTTATCAACGTAAAAGAGTTTCATCTCTCATGAAGTTTAAACCGAGAAATCAAGACGCTTATCGCATCGTCGGAGTCAATGAGGAAATTTCAAAAGATGGTCATCCTAAAGGAACATTAGGGGCATTTATTTGTGAGAAGAATGGTCAGCGTTTCCAGGTGGGATCAGGTCCAGTTCTTACAAAGCTAGGCCGTCAAGAGATGTGGAACTATAGAAACGTTATCACGAATGGAGAACATGTAGCAGTTGTTAAGTATCAATATTTAACCATCGGGAGAGACGTTCCATATTCTCCCGTAGTCATTGAAGTAATTCATAAAGATGATTATCTAGAAAAAGAGGAGGTGGATAATGAGAATTAAGTTGCTCGTAACGAGTCAATGTAATGGTGCATGCGCCCATTGCAGCGTTAGACCGTGGATGAAATATCATGAAAAAGATCCATATCATCTTTCGATGGAAGACCTTGATCTCTTTTGTGATACTACCACATATTCTAAATACAAACCCGAAAGGATCGCTCTTATTGGAGGCGAACCTTTGATGTGGAAAAACATCGTTGAAGGTACTTTCCTTCTTGTGAGTACATTTCCAAAGAGCGAGATCATAATGACCACGAACGCCTTGTTGATGAAAGAAGAGAATCTAAACTTCATCGAGATGGTAGCAGATCACATCGACTTCTTCCGTATCTCACGTTATTTTGGAAATGAAGAAAACATTGAGTTTGCATTGAAACATTTTCCATCACAGGTTAAGGTCGTAGATCACAGAAACCGAAGATTTCTTCCAGCGAGCCAAATTGTACCATGGGATTTCCATGTCGATTGCGATTGTCCTGGATTTACTATCTGCGGTGATCAAATCAGTTACTGCTCTCCTATGAGAACAATGGGACATCTTCATCCAATAGCCAAAGAAGATACAGTTTTTAGCTGGATAACCAAAAAGGTGGAGATGTATTACATGAATTTCTTTCCAGATGTTTATCCTTATCAGTTAAGATCTTGTCGTTCTTGTATAGGAAATAAAAACCTTCGAAAATATTGTATACAGGTTCCAAACATCGTAAAATGAAACGTCTGCATATAAGTGGAATGCATGCTGAGAAATACGTATGTCCCTTCTGTGATTGGAACACATTTGTATATCGTCCAGCATCTAGGCTACGAGAAATCGGTCATAAGAAATGGATGTATTGTTTCAAATGCAAACGTAAGAGAAACCTTATTCATGAGTTTGAAGTTTAGGAGGTGACAAATGGAAGATCTGTCTATTTTATCTCAATTTATTATCATTATACCATATCTGATTTTTGTTACCACAGTCATTATAGAGGAGATCACAATCATTACAGAGGAGATCAAAACCTATGAAAGATTCAACAATTAAAAAATGGAAGCGAGATGCCCTCGAAGTCAAATTCGATTGGACCGCAGATGCTGGTCCTGAAGGCAAACTCATCCGAAAAATGGCAGATCGGGTTGCCGAACTTGCATACGAACTTGAAAGCCGAAAAATAACCTTCCCGAGAACTACAGATGATATGAAGTAAGCCTCTATGCAGGCCCATCTGGGATAACTGCCAATATCCGAAAAAATAACTTGACAAACATTTTTAAGTGTGTTACCATGCAGTAGAAAATGTTTCAGTATCTCCGTATTTTTAACACTCTGAAATTACAAAGATGGAAGGAGGGGGAGCATTATGTGAATGATATAACAAAGTTCGAGTTTTTGATTTGGATAACCATCGCTATTATTTTTTTGACTAGCATCATATCAGTCGTTGGTAAGCATAAACCCTTAGAGCGTAGAATTGAGTATCTCGAACAAACGATTGAAAAAATGAAGGGAGGTGAACATCCTGGCTAGAGTAGATTTTATTAACCCTATTACCCCTTAAGGAGGATCAAGTTTTATGAAAACGATCAAAAAAAGCGTTAAAACGGATGGAAAAATTATTGGTGAAATTGAAGTTCCGCAGTATGACAACGTCGCCGAAGCAGTAAAAGGCCTCACCGAGGCAACTGCTCTCAGCAAACTTAATCGACAAGTGGCCTCCGATTTTATGAACGAATTCCGGGCATCTCAAACACGGGATATTTCGCCTATCAACAAGCTCCAAAAGATGGCGAAAACCAACCCAGAATTGCAGACTAAAATTGATGCCCTGGTCGCAAAATACGGCGTCGTCGATACAGCCGCTGGCGGCACATCAAAACCTACTGGCGGAGATAGAAAGTAGGCCGGTTTATCATGAACGTGTAGTTCGATTTTGCAACAAAAGGCACGCTGATAAAGAAAACGCAGCGTGCCTTTTTAAGGAGTTTATTTATGAGCGATTACACACTTCGCAATATACCAGGAGACCTACACAGGGCATGGAAAGCAGCATCGGCAATGAAGGATATCACAATGCTAGATTACTGTTTTATCGCACTAAGGGCTATGATTAAACAAGATCTCCAAAAGCAAGCCGGAAGCCAAAAGAAGGAGCAAGAAAGTTAATGGATATAAAAAATCTATCTGAAAAGGAGCTGCTTGATCAACTGACTGAGATTAGATCTCGTCGAAAGACTGGATTTACGTCCCGCAAAAAATCAAAGCCGAAGAAGGATGAGGTCATTATGGATTCTCTTAAAGGCTTAGATGACGACATTGCGACAAAAATCCTTGATGAATTGCTGAAAGATGAATGAATTTAAAAAGCCATAAAGGAGAAAACATGGATAGATTTTCACATACTAAGATTGATACATACATAAATTGTCCCATGAAGTTCTACCGCCGGTATATCCAAAGAATCGTCCCGATTAAGAAAGCAAAGCCATTGGCTTTAGGATCATGTATGGCTGCAGGTCTTGCAGCATTTAGAAACCCCGAGACTGCATTAGCGGGATTAATCAAAGAAGCCTCAGCTATGAAAAATTCGCCAGAGGGTATCCAAGAAACTCTTGGTGCATTGTCGCCTGCCGAACTCGCTGAAGATGCTTTTATGAAAACATGGGCAGAAGAGGAACGAGTACTTGAGCTCGTGCGAGAAAACGATCCTCTGAGATCAATTCCAAGAGCATTAGAAATTTTATCTGAATATTGTAAAACGTATGTCGACGATGCTGAGATATTTATCCAACCAGAAATTGTCTTCAAAGAAGAGATTGCTCCTGGAATCTTTTTTGAAGGTCGTATTGATGGTGTCGTGAAGCTTGCCGATAATCAGGGCATTGCTATTGATGAAGATAAAACGGCATCGCGTCTTGGAGATTTTTACTTCAAGCAGCTGAGATCGTCATATCAGGTTTTATGGTATCTCTGGATTGCAAAACATCTCAAACTTTTCGAAATTTACGGATCTCAAAAGCCGATGCTTTTAATGAACGTGGTTTATATTCATGCAAAAAATTTCCGATTTGAACAACAACTTGCGATTAAAACGAATCGAGAAGTTGATGCATCCTACCAAGACTTGCTCATGTGGATCAAACAAATTCAATGGGCTATCGAAACTAATCACTTTCCCCAAGCTAACTCAGAGATATGTCTCAAATATGGCGGATGTGAGTATCTCCCGCTACGTAATGCAAGTGAATCAATCCGGGAGACATTGATAAAAACGAACTATAGGCCGTATCTTTCAAGAGAAGAGGAAGAGAAAAAACGTGCTGAGAAGCGACAAAAAGCTTTGGAGGAGACGCAATGATCACACTACTAATAGGCGTACCAGGATCAGGAAAAACAACCGCTGCATGCACAGCACCTCCACCAGTTGGATTAATTGATGTTGATGGAAAAGCAGATCAAATGCATAATATCCAACACCTTATCAAAAAAGGTGATGTCGTAATCGTTCCCGTTAAATCCAAAATGGTGGAAGATACTTTTGAATATCGTGCCCTTAATCCGGATAAAGGACCTAAAGAGCAGCCGAAGGGTTACATTGAAATCGTTAATATGCTTAACTCAGCCATTGATAATGATGGAATCTTTAAAGATTTTAAAACGACATGTTTAGATTCCCTCAGCAGGACTGTCGAACACATGAAACGCCTTTTAATCTACCACCGAGCCAAGGGAAAGTTTGGTAAGATTAAGGATGACAAAAAGATGGAAGATATGAACTGGCCCTCATGGGGATCATACCTTTCAAATCTTGAGGAGATTTTTGGAGCTGCCGCTGGATACTGGCCAAAAGGAAAGCATTTTGTATGCTGTGTCCATGAAAAAGAGTATACTGAGAAAGATCCCATTACAGAAGTCGAGATCACCAAGGGATACTGGCCAATGATCGATGGCCAAATGCGAGAAAAGCTTGCTGGATATTTTAATGAGGTTTATTTTATGCAAAAACAAAACAGGATTAAAAAGGGAGTTATTCCAGCGGGTATTGATTATCACTTCCGCACAATGGGAAAGAAGTATTGTGCAAGGACATCTTACAAACTCGATGAATTAGTTGAGCCGAATCTTTCAAAGATCTTAAACGAGGAGTAGCTTTAATGGAAGAGATTATTTTAGAAAATGGCAAATATAGATTTTATGTAAAAGATGACATTCTTTGTTGCGATAGATATGGAGAACCCTGGAGAGATTTTATTGGTGATAAAGCAGTTCATGCTCTTTTTCAGGAATGTCTTGAAAGAGAGGAAAAATGAGCCAAACTAAGGTTGTATGTACAGGAGATGGAGCATACGACATTTACATCGGTCGTATAAGAGGAAGTAACACACATTACGGTAATCCATTTATTATTGGTCGTGACGGATCAAGAGAAACAGTCATAACCAAATGTCGTAACTGGCTTGCAGGAGTTGCTTATGCTCATATCCAACCCAAGAGACGAAAATGGATTCTAGAAAACCTTTATGCACTCAAAGGAAAGAGATTGGGATGCCCTGGAAATTGCAAACCGGGAGATTGTCATGGGGATATATACGTTGAGCTTCTCAAAAAGGAGGAAGACAATGAAAAAGATCTTCGAGAAAGTGAAGCTGGAGGGAGGTCCAAAGAAACTTGATGGTAACATAATAGAAGTTGAAAAGGGCGCACCCTACTGTGAGGTTGATTTAGGAGATGTTACAAACATTTATATAAAAGTTCGTGGCCCTTGGGATATACCTCTTTATCGTTATATGGGGTATCGAAAATGTGACATTACTGAAGAGACTCTCATGGAGCCTAATTATTTGGAGGATATCAAATAATGCCAAATGTTGAGTTTAATAAAGAGTTAACTGGATTCTGTCCAGATTGTGGAAGCGCAGTTTATTGGGATGAGGATAATCTTGAGTTTGTACATACTTGCGACTGCCTTATAGGAGTAGATAACAAATGCCAAAAGGAATCCCATTAACAGACTATCAGAAAAGTCGTATCATTTATCTTCTTGAGGTTGAGCATTTAAATATAGATGTTGTTATTGAACGCCTTGGGATAAAAAAGTTAACGATTATAAGTTTTATGAAACAGTTGAGAGGTAATTCATGGAGAGATACGTAGTAGGATTTGCTTTTAACAAAGATGCAGGAGAGATTTTACTCGTAAAAAAGTTACGCCCAAGATGGATGAGAGGGCTTCTCAATGGTATCGGTGGTCATATAGAAAAAGGAGAACCTCCTTTAGATGCCATGAAACGAGAATGCAAAGAAGAAACAGGGATTACTCAGATAACATGGATCTATAAGGGTATCATGAATGGCACCAATAATGATATGAAGTCTTTTGAATGCCATATTTTTTATGCTCACAGTCAGAACATCTATCGATATAGGCAAATAGAAGATGAGCAGTTAGGAATTTATCAAGTTTCAAACCTTCAGCGAGAACAGATGATATCAAATACTCGCTTTTTGATTCCACTTGGAGCTTATCCTCAAAACGGATTAACTTTTATACATCTAGTTTATTAAGGAGGTATAAGAAAGGAGGTGAAATTAGATCTTATTAACCCTTAATCCATAACGCAGGAGGAAAATGTTATGCCAAGAATCAATGTAAAGTTGGATGAAGTAGAATCAGGATTTGAGATATATCCTGATGACAAGTACATCGTAGAAATCCAGGAGTCCAGCAAGACCAAGAAATCTGAGAACGGGCCATATATTCTATGGATCGGTAAAATTCTGGAAGGAGAATTTGAGGACAAGATGGTCTCTTGGAACACATCCTTACAAGAGCAGGCCCTCTGGAACCTCAAGGATATGCTGGAAAAGATTGGCGTCGATTGGGATGAGGATGGATTCGAAATGGAAGATGTCTTCGGTCTTCAGATCATTGTCGAGAATGAGGTCCGAAAATATGATGGTCGGGATCGAAATAACATCATCAATTATTTTTCGGTGAATGAGTCTGAAGAAGGCGAGGGAAGCGAAGATTAATCGAGTGGTAAGATTAGCGAGCAGGCAACGCTATCCCTGGATACAAGCGCGGGCAATTTGGCTCGGTAGGAGAGTATCCCTTGGCTCGCTTTTCTGCCACTTATTTGTGAGGAGCTCATCACTTGAGAAGGATCAGAAATGTCCAAAGATCTTTCAACATGAGCGGTGGAAGTCCGTGTTAAGATAGAGCTTCTCACATTAAGGAGATTTAATGGCTAGAATGAGGATAAATCCAAGGTGGGCAGAAAGGATGAGAGAGCAGCTTGGAAGAGCTACAAATCTAATTGATCCCATCTCCTTTCCACCCGAAGTTGTTAGTTTTAATCCTGGAGCCCAATGGTTAATCGCAAGCATGGCAGACGCCGGATTGATTCCCAAAGTGGAAAATCTTGGTGCAGGAGTTAAAAGAATCGGAGTTAAAGAATCTTGTTGTAAAACCTGTGGCAAGCCTTTTTGATGGAGATGTCGAATGAATAGAATAGATAAAATAGTTATACTAATCGCCGAAGAAGCTGCTGAGCGTGGTGATAGTGGTAATGATGTCCGAGATGTTTATTCTGTTTGTATGGAGATTGACAAAAGAATAATTTCAATAATGATTGAGCTTAATAAACAAATAGGAAAGCTATGAAGGTGATTAATCTTTATAATTTTAGCGGGGTAAAAATATGAACAATAGTTTTATTTATCCAAAAACGGAAGAAGAGATGGACAAAGTTTTCAGAATCTTACGAGAAGAGGTTATCATTGGTAAAGATCTTTTTCGGGAGATTTATACAATGGGCTATACACAAGGAGCAAAAGATAAGGAAGAAACTATTTTTGAGATGTGAGGAGATAGACATGACAATAGATAGAAAAGCACATTTATACAAAGATTATAAAAAAGTCGGTGCACCTATTGAAACCGTAACAGTTTTGCACATCGGTACAGTCGCCGATGAAGGCGGATCAATGATAGCTGCATCTGTAGAAAAGGAAGACGGAGAAGTCATCGAAGTGGGTCATGACAGCCTGAAATTCATAGAAGATTGAAACAATGGCTCATCGAAATTTGTTACATAAATCTAAACTTAATGACTTCAAGGAGTATCTCGATTCAAAAGACATCGCTTATCGTCCAGGCAAAGGTCCCTGGCAAGCGCTGCAAGTTCAAGTACCTATACATGGATGGCAATGCATTTTTATACGTGCTAACATGCTTGAGCATTACACTGTACAAGATAAACTATATTTCACTGTAAAAAGATATCTAAGAAGCAGAAAATAAATATTTATGCTGCGAGTGGTGGAAATGGCAAACGACGGATACACTGGAGTGCAGGGAAGACGTTGCGGCCAGATTGCCATTGGAGACACCTTGGGAGAAAATCCCGAGCCACAGTGATGTGGTGCAGGTTTAAATCCTGCCTCGCAGCACACTTATGAAAGGAACATAGATGATTACTCAAATCGCAATAGTTCTTTTTTCATGTATATCCATCTGGTCTCTAGCCACTAAAAGATACCGTTTTGGGTTCCTTATAGGCATCTGTGGTCAACCTTTTTGGATTTATGCAACATATACATCAAGTCAATGGGGAATGTTTTTAGTGAGTTTATGGTTTACAGGTAATCATGCTTATGGTTTATGGAAACATTGGAGGACAACATGAAAGGCAAAATTTTTTGGTTCGATGTTGAAACATCAGGAATTGACCCGAAAGAACATGCACTACTAACCCTTGGAGGGGTTGTCGAAATGAATGATCAAATTGTAGATCAGATCGATCTAAAATTTCGACCATATGAAAATGCTAAAGTCGCAGGAGATGCCCTTGAGAAAAATAACCTCACAATAGAAGAGATTATGAAGTTTCCTCCACCTAGGGAATCCTTAAACAGATTAAGATGGTTTCTCAAAAGATTTGTTAATAAATATGATCGAGATGACAAACTAGTTCTGGCTGGTTATAATACCCCTTTTGATATCAATTTTCTTCGAGCAGCCTTCCTCAAGGAAAATGATAACTATTTCGGAAGCTGGTTTTTCTGGCCATCGATTGATGCCCAAAATCTTGTTGCAGAGATGGTAGCCAAAGGTCTTCGACTTCCGAATTATCAGTTAGAGACTGTATGTAAACATTACGAGATTGAAATAGAGGCTCATAAAGCGATCTCAGATATTATCGCAACAAGGGATTTGTATCTTCTTTTAAAGGCGGAGCTAAAATAATGTTTTATGAATGGTTTTTATGGCAACTTGAGTATCTAGATACAAGCTCTCCGATGCATAAATGGCCTATCAATAATTGGACAAAAGAAATATTTGTTGAGGTTTATGCAAGAATAATAAGGGATTAAAATGACCGATTGGAAAGAGCAAGAAAGTGATCCTATAGTAAACATCAAGACAGCAATGAAGATAATAGGAAAGAAAGATAAGTTAATACCAGATACATACATCACAACTCTAAAAGGATATAAAAAACTAAAAAAGGGATTTAAAGAAATACCTCACAAGGATCTAAAATGATAATCTTAAGCGATGGCAATCGAGTTCGTCTTGCACGAATCGGTCAAGGATGGACCCTCCAAAACGTTGCAGATCGTATTGGATGTTCTATATCCTATCTCTCAAAAGTCGAACATAACACTCGACCGATTCCTAAAGATTTAGTTATCTTAATGGATTCAGTTAGAGGAACAGATTGGTATGACGCTATTGAAATGGTTTTTCATATGGATGAATATGTTTTAAATGCTGTTCGAAACGCATTAAAAATTAAGGAGGATTAGATGCCAAAAATCAAGGTTGAAGAAGTCATAATTACTTCTCGAGCTCGGATGGAATTAGGAGATGACTACGAACAACTCAAGGAGAGCATTGATAAACGAGGATTAATTCATCCTATTCTCGTAAATAAGAAAGATATGACTCTTGTCGCAGGATTTCGTAGGCTATCATGTCATATAGATCTCAACCTTGGTATTATTGAATGCAAATTCAAGGAAGATCTTACCGGAATGGAGAAAAAACTTTATGAGCTTGAGGAAAACATCCACAAAGAACTCACATGGGATGAAAAAGCAAAGCTTCGTACCGAAATCCATAACTTATATCAGAAAATTCATGGTGAGGCCGTAAAGGGTCATAAATCTGAGGGATGGGGTGTTGAGAAATCTGCAGAGCTTTTGAATGTATCTGCAGCTACAATTTCTCAAGATACGGCTCTTGTACATGCTATGGAAATTCTGCCAGGATTGAAAGATATGGCATCACGTCGCCAAGCATTAAAAGTTTTAGATAAAGTAAACGAGACTGCTATTTTAACTGAGCTTGCTAGGCGAGAAGCAGAGAAAGATCAAATGGTCTCGATTCCTTATCTTTTATATCATGGAGATGCTATAGACATCGTCTCAAAGAGAATCGACAATGACACAATTGATCTTGTTATATTTGATCCTCCTTGGGGAATAGATGTTCATCGTATTGCATCCTCTCGCGGTCCTCGTGGAGAGAAAACATCCTATAAAGACGATACTGAAGAGTCTGCAATCAAACTCACCATGAACCTTCTCCCAGAACTTCATCGAGTTATGAAAGAGGATGCTCATTTATATATGTTTATTGGGATGCAGTATAAAGATTTTTATATCGATCTTCTTTCAGGGTTCCAAAAATCTATCGAAATGTGTGAGATCATGGCTGTTAATTTTCCTAATCTCAGTCTCCACTATGATAATCTTCTAGCCAAAATTCAAGCGCATGTTGAGACTCTTACGTGGAAGTTTCATGTCGAAGAGATTCCCTTAATCTGGGTCAAGGAAGGTGGAGGATTCACAGATTTCGAGAATAAGTTTATGCCACGATATGAAACAATTCTTTTCTGCTCCAGAGAACGAGTTCGTCCGCTTAATGAACCCACGTCAAATGTATTCAACATCAACCGCCCACTTACTACTGAGAGATATCACACCCAAGAAAAGCCGATTGAGTTGATCGAGCGCTTGATCAAAGTATCCACTCAACCTAATCAAATTGTACTTGATCCCTGTGCCGGCTCATTCGTTACCACAGTTGCTGCAACATTGTCGGGCAGGAGATCAATTGCTATTGATAACAATAAAGAGGCGTATGAAAAAGGGCTTGCAAGGATTTCGGGATTAATGGCAGAGGATGGTGAAGAAGGAGAGGAGAGCGAAGAGTGAAAAACGTAATGCTTGATCTGGAAACAATGAGCACATCAAATAACGCAGCTGTCATTCAAATCGGAGCAGTCTACTTCGATTTTACGGGAAGGACGAGCAAAGATCTTTCAATTAATATCGATCTATCAACTGAAATGACAAGTGGATTTGGAGTTGATGCATCAACCATTCAATGGTGGATGAATCAATCAGAGGAAGCAAGAAAATTCATTTTTGGAGATCCTTTAGTTAAGTCTGCTGAGGCATGGATGAATCTTGATCAATTTCTAATGTCAGCGGAAAGCATTTGGTCTCATGCAATGTTCGATGGAGTTATTATAATGAATCATTTTAAAAAACTTTTTTCAAGATTTAATACATCTTATCGAATCATGAGAGATATTAGAACACTTATCAGTCTTTCAAGAATGGATCTCGATAAATGGAAAGAAGAAAATCCACGAAGTCCAGATAATATTGCTCATACCGCTCTCGATGACTGTTATTATCAAATTCGATATTGTTGTTATGCGATGAGCCTTTTATGAAAATTCTTGAAGAATGGAGGAAAAACAATGCCAGAAATAATGACGACAAAGGAACTAGCAGCATATCTAAGACTTCATGAGGTCACCATTCAGCGATATGCCGCTGATGGAGTAATTCCGTCTATTCGTATTGGACGATCTTGGAGATTCAGCAAAGAGGAAATCGATAAATGGCTTGCTGGAAACCTTAAAAATGAGATTGGTTCTATTGATAAGAAAGTCTGGGAGGGACTTAAAACAGATGGAGCCGAATAAACTATCAAAAATTTTCAGACTTGCATCACTTAAAACGAAAGTATCTGATATAAGAGGAATATTAGATACATATACTCCTGATAATCTAGAAGATACTACGCATCTAAACATAATTCTTGGTAATCTCAATAAATGGAAATCTAGTTTAATCAACCGATTAGAAAAGGAAATTAAGGAATGAACCAATTCTTAGAAGGTAAAGTAAAAGTTCCTGCTGCAGGACCTGCAGATGCAGAACTCGTCTTTATTGGCGAAGCTCCTGCAAAAAATGAGCTTTTTGAAATGAAGCCCTTTGTCGGATCAGCAGGTCAATATTTAGATAAATTATTCAATCTTGCAGCCATTATCCGAGAAGAGGTTCGTCTTGAAAATCTCTCAGAGGTCCGTGCTCCTGGAGATAAGATTGAAAGGATGTCATATGAAGAAATTAAGTATTGGGAGAGTGATCTCATCGCAAGAATCAATGCACTTCCAGATCCCAAAATTCTTGTTCCTATGGGGGCTTATGCACTTCGTGCACTTACGGATAAGAAGTCCATCACGCATTTTAGAGGATCGCCTCTACAGCCTAAAAACGCTATCAAACATGACTGCATTGTCATTCCAACACTACACCCGTCAAATCTTCATTATAACTACAAAGTATGGATTCTCATTGTCGCTGATCTTATTAAGATCAAAACTATTGCAGACAAAAATTTTGAGTTTGAGTTTCCAACATGGGATTTTATCATTAAACCTGATTTCGACAAGGTGATGGAGATTCTAGACTTTTTAGAGACCAATCCATCAGAATACTACACTATTGATGTCGAAACCCCTCAGAATGTGTTATCAGCTATTGGAATCGCATGGAATCGTCGCGAGGCTATCTCTATCCCACTCTATAATGGAGATAGATCAAACTACTGGAGCCTTGAGCAAGAAGCATTTATATGGCGCAGAATGTCTCAAGTTCTTCCTGAGTTGGACATGGCAAATCAGAATGTATTATTTGACTGGAGGATTCTAGCTGAACATGGCCTCCATCTCAAAATGCCTACATGGGACCCAATGCTTATGCATCACTGCCTCTACAGTGAAATGCCTCACAAACTCGATGATATCACAAGCATCTACACAAACCTTGAATTCTATAAAAAGGATGAAAAGGAAGAAAAAGGATCTTCCTTAAGGCCAGGAGGTGAAAAGAATCATTGGACATATAACTGTTTTGATTGTATCGCACCTCACTGGGCGATAGACGAACTTCGTAAAGAGCTCATTGAAGAAAAGATGATGGATGTCTATATTGATCTTTATGCAGAGATTATTCCAGTCATCTTTAAAATGAATATGCGTGGAGTTCCGGTTGATGTTCCACTTCTAGCCGATGTCCGCAAAGAACGTCAACAGCTTCTCAGAGACTATTCCCAAAACATCACAGACGAAACTGGATATGAGATAGATGTCGACCATCTTCTTGCTCCAGGTGGATCAAAACGACTGAAGGAGAATATGGATAAAATAAACATCAATTCTCCTAAACAAGTAAGCTTTCTTCTTTATGATCGTATGAGCATGGATAGATACAAAGGAGAAGCTACTGCAAAGAAAACTTTAGAGAAGTTGGCATATAAATATCAAACAGATGTACCTAAATGGATCATTGATATTCGATCAGCTAGAAAAGAGCTTGGGTTGTTTAGTGATGAAAATGTTGTCGATGGTCGTATTCTAACAGAATATTCCCCCAGAGCAGAAACTGGACGATTTAAGTCTCGAAAAGCATTTGGTAAAGGTGGGATGAATCTTCAAAATGTAAAAACTGGCCTCCAAAGAAGATTCTTCATCGCTGAACCTAACATGAGCCCAAAACAAGTTCTCCTTGGAGCAGATCAATCCCAAGCCGAAGCTCGTCTTTGTGGATGGTGGTCACAAGATAACGCTATGATAGCTCTTTTTGATTCTGGTGTTTCGATTCATATCCAAAATGGACTCAATGTATTTGGTATCGAATTGACAAAAGATGATCCTCTTTACACCATTGCTAAGTCGCTCATCTTTGGCGGAAATTATGGAATTGGCCCATGGAAATTTGCTCGTATGGCAAACATCCCTTTCTCAGATGCAAAATCACATATCGCAACATATCATGCAACCTATCCAGGCGTACATGCTATCTTTCATACTTATGTTCAACGAGAGATCAATAAAAGTCGGATGTTATATAATCCCTTTGGTCGTCGAGAAGTTTTTATTGGAAGAAAAGATGATGATACCTATAGAAAAGGATACGCCTTTCTTCCACAGAGTACGTCATCTGATATCAACAAAAAGGCGATGAAAGAGATTGATAAACATTACACAGTATTCTTGGAGTTACATGATGGTCTAGTTTTATCTGTTCCAGAACCTGAAGTGATGAATGCTGCTCACGCATTAAAAGAGGCCTATGATATACCTTTTAAAATCTGGGACGAGACTCATACACTTCCAGTTGAGATATCAGTAGGGCCGAATTGGGATGAAATGGAGGTAATTGATATATGATCGGAGTTATAGCAGAAACACAAAAACATTATCGAGACTATCTTAGAAGTAAAAAACTTGACTCAAGAAATCATAGGCATATTCAAGAAATAAGACATCTCCGTGGGCAAAGGTTTGAGGATATCGTAACTGTAGGATCTTATTGGAGAATGAAAATATTTAAAGAAATAAATTTATCGGAAATAAAAAAGATATTTATAAAAAGGGAGGGTTGAATGGACATAGAATACCTAGGAACGCCTTTCACTCACATCAATAGAGAGGTTGTTGAGTTGCGTTATAATCTCATTACAAGAGCCGCAGGCGCATTAATACTACAACAAAGAATAATCCTCTCGCCAATTACTCACTGTCATCCTATAGCAAAACTATTAACGTTTCCGATAGATTACAAATACTGGAGGCATATAAATAGAGCTTATATTCGAGCATCAAAAAAGTTTCTAATCTTGACTCTTCCGGGATGGTTAGAATCCAAAGGCCTTACAGCTGAACGAGAATATGCCTCTTCCCTCGGCATTCCTCTTGAAAAGATCAATCCAACCGATGTCGGTATCAGTGAGGAGATGATATGCAACCTAATCAGCCTCCAAAGCGAAAGCGAAAATTAGGTGGGGGCTGGCTGGCAGCATACCGAGATTACATTGTAAAGCAGGAATCACCCGACATATTCCATTTTTGGGTAGGATGTCAAATGATATCAACCGCCCTAAAGCGAAACGTGTGGATAGATCGGGGAGCTTACAAAATATATCCCAACCAATACATTATTTTAGTTGCCAAGTCAGGAGCCTCTAAGAAAAGTGCAGCTATGGATATTGGTCTTGATCTCATCCGAAACGTCAAAGAGCTGCGAGTTTTGTATGGACGGATGACAGTAGAAGGATTAATCGATTATATGGATCATGCTTCTATTCGCCCTGATGGCAAGATCTCGCCAGATGGAAGTGTTTTAATTCAAGCGGATGAACTAGCGTATCTCTTTGGAAAGCAATCGTATATTTCAGATCTTCTTGACTTTCTCACAGCTGCATATACTTCTCGAGCACGACTCGACTTTCTTACAAGGAATAAAGGATTCCGTACAGTCCGTAATCCATGTCCTTCGCTTATGGCTGCATGCACCCTAGCTCAGTTAGGAGATATCTTCCCTTCCATAACTCTTGTATCAGGATTCATGGCTCGAACGTTATTGATATACGGAGTAAGAACAAAGAGAGTAGCAAAACCTCTTCTAGATAGGAGTTTAGAGGAATTTTTGATTCATGATCTTGGTTGTATAGCTCAACTATGGGGAGAGTTTAAGATGACACAAGAAGCTGAGGATGCATTTGATGCATGGTATACTCAAATGGGAGATCCACCAACTGGAGACATGGAGTCTTTCTATGAAAGAAGGCATGACCATGTACTTAAAGCAGCTCTTGTATTGTCGGTATCTGAGTCGAATGAAAAAATTATTCGTCTTGATCACTTCGATTCTGCATTAAAGTCTATAGAATTTATTGAGTCGCATTATCCTGTCGCTGTTGCAGCTATAGGAGCAACTCAACAAAGCCTGGTAGCGGATCAGATAGTTGCAATTGTCTCAACAGTATATCCAGAATCCATGTCGCATTCTGTATTACTCCGAAGGATATATAAAAGATTAACTTATGGCGCGGCTGAGTTTCAGCAGTATATCGATGACTTAAAAGAGACGAAGAGGATTAAAGAAAATGTTGGTACAAAGGGGACCTTTTATAAGATAGCAAATAAAAAGACTGACAAAAAATGATGTGCAATTTTACAGTGTTAAAAATACGGAGATAAAGGAGGAAAAATAAATGGCACAAATGGAACCATTTCAACTCAAGCCAGACGAGATACATCTTTTCATCATAGAGAAAGTATCTGCTCTCGAAAGTCTTGATGAAGGAAAAATACGCAGCTTTTGTGAAAAATGGGGAATGGAAATGCCCTTGGAAGCAGACACCTTTTGGGTAGGCGTCCATGTCGCAAGGGCATTAGATTTTAATGTATCACGTGACAAACGTGGAGATAGCGCTCTATGGCTATCGAAGAAAAAGATCGATCTAAAAGATTATATCGATTAGAACATCTCACAAAAGCCCTTAGCAACTAAAAGTGTTTTACGAAACATATCCTCGGTAAAATCCTTCGTTTTAGTTGCTCCATCGATTCTTTGCATAACAAGAGCCTCTGCTTGATCGTAACCAATGATCTTTAAAAGATTTATTACAGCTATAGATAGTTTAGGAGTATCTGTATACTTATCAGCTAAATACGTAAGTCCAGTCTCCAGGAGAATCTGGGCTTCAAGCATATCTTCAACTGTAGCAAATCTTTCACAGTAAACTTTTGCAGCAGGTGCAATCTCTGGTTTTGCTATGATTAAAATGGTAGCAAGGCCGTTACCTGCAGTTCGAATAATGGCATCTTCTTGATTTGGATCAAGCTGTGCTCCTGAGCACCCAACAAACAACAGTGATACTAACATCGATAAAACAAACAACTTTTTCATAATTTATCCTCCTAGATAAATAGTTCGATTATGTACTTGAAGATGAATATGCCATCCTCGCCCCGTGTTATGATATTTTGCACATTTAAATCGTGGTCTTTTAGGATCATAAATCCAATGTTTATTAATATCATCACATACTGATTGTGGATCTTCGAGATTAAGGCTTCGAATATCATTAGCTCGACATGGAATAGTACAGTGAATCCCAGAATCTTTAGAATGAATTTTTTCTCTTCTATATCCACTAGTGAACATCCAACTAGAATATCTAACACAACACCATTGATTTAGGTCAATTAACTTAGGATGATAAGGCACACTCATAAGAGCATTCAAAACTTTATAATTTTTAATCTTGATTGAGTCGCTCATCTTGTCACCCTCGCACCATTTTCATCTAATCCTTTATGACCATGAGAATTGATAACACTCCATTGATCAGCATCTACAGCTTCAATAGTTACAAGACGTTTATCACAACTTTTAACTTGAGCTGTAAGTATGTTCTTAATATCATCTTTAACGCTGGTAACATGAACTCTAATAATCCATATAGCGACACCTAACAACACAATGTTACCCGCCCACGCCATCCAAGGTATCCCTTCCATCAGTTACCTCCTCATTCTTTACTTCAAGAAGTTCTACATATTCTTGAGAGTCGAGATGTTCGATTAGCTTTACAAATCCATTTTTAACCTCTTCTGATCTATTTCTTGCGCTTGCTGAGTCAATTTGACATCCGCGGATCGCACCTTCTACATATGGAAAATATTTCACAAGTTCATCTAAGACATTGATTTCCATCTTCTCGGTATGTTTAGGTGGATCACCAGGCTTGCGAGGAGAAATCTCCATCAACATCATCCGCTTGAAGGTGAGATCTAATTCTTCACGAAAAATGGATCGAATCTCTTCTTTATCTTTTTTAGACAACATATTAAGGTTGATTCGCCTTCAAAGAAACATCTGTTTTACCTATAAAAAATGCGCCACAGTTTTGGCAATCATAAGAAAGTACAGCCTTCCCATCTTTATCTGCTCCTACAGAAAGATGAGGCTCTGTAACAACATTACATTCGGGACATTCTACATCAGGATCTTCACCACTGACATATTGATTACCATGTCTAATTACTTCTAATTGCATTACCATTATTTATCCTCCTTTTATACATCTGGACCTTGCAATGTACCAACAGCTGCTGAAGGACGAAATGTAGTACCTCCATGACTATGAGCACCATCGCCTCCAGTAGGTTCAGTATCTACTCGTGACCCTTCCCCCACATCTACTCGATTATTATCCATTATAAAGCCTACTTGTGCCTCAGTTGTGATAGATGCAATTAATTCATGATCATGTGAAGGCATATCATCAACTTGAAGGGTATAGCTAGGCCAAGTCCATGTTTCAACACTATCTGGATTTCCTCCATCAACATTGTATGCATTTGACCCTCCCTTGAGAGATAAAACTTTATCAGTAAGTCCTGCAATTAGCGTCATCCCTGGCGCAGCATCATTTCGATACATCCAGACTTTGCCTTCTGCATCCCACGCTAATACCGCAAGTGCATTTATTGCATCAACAAGACCTTTACTTGTTACTGCACGTGTGGTATCCGCTCCAACTAAGGCTTCTGCCTCTGTTGCAAGTTCTACAACACCCTGCTCTGTTGTTGATGCCGAATGATAATTACGAAAGACTTCATACCAATCAGTACCGATACGAAGAAAGATTATAAACTTTTCGACATCATCAAGAGAATAATCAATATCATCGATTAAATGCAACTGTCCTGCACCACCGGATTCATGCTTCAAAACAACTGTACGAGCATCATCTTCTGCATAAATTATAAGAGGACTACCTTCATCAAGATTTGTTGTTAGGATATTATCAAGTTCATCAGAAGCTGCATCGGTTTGTGTATCAACTGAATGAAATCCCGTAGTTGGTGTTATTGAACCAGCCGCAATCGTTAGTTCGCTTGATGCTGATCCTCCCATGCGTTCAAAAAT
>Ga0209976_10000409_pt1 | contig 29404 bp, 28 predicted proteins | sample SumtaG_FD_182806 | JGI IMG/M metagenome (GOLD analysis project Ga0209976, IMG submission 182806) | Deep subsurface microbial communities from Indian Ocean to uncover new lineages of life (NeLLi) - Sumatra_00157 metaG (SPAdes) (version 2) | ecosystem: Environmental > Aquatic > Marine > Oceanic >...
AGAGTTGTTGGAGACAGCCAGAGAACTATTGCATTGGTATTTTGCGGGGTTTTGTTGCACCCCACGGGGACGGAGTCTGGGATAATAACGGTCAGAGCAAGCATATTAAGCGCAATTTATTCATGGGCCAAATAGACCAAGAAGCTGAGAAGTGGGATCTGATTATCCAGCCGAGAAGGAGATGGTTTGATCTGCATCTGCGAGACCTCTGGCGTTACAAGGACCTAATATCGCTTTTTGTTAGGCGAGACTTCGTCGCCTTTTACAAACAGACCGTGCTCGGTCCGCTGTGGTATCTTCTTCAGCCACTCCTTATTACCATAGTGTTCACGGTGATTTTCGGAAAGGTTGCACGGCTTCCCACAGATGGAGTTCCCCGTTTTCTTTTTTATCTTGCAGGAAATGTCGCCTGGAATTATTTTGCAAACTGTCTAAATCAGACATCGAATACATTCGTCAAAAATGTGGGTATTTTCGGGAAGGTGTATTTCCCTCGACTCACGGTTCCGCTTTCTGTAGTCATCATCAATCTCGTAAAATTTGCAATACAACTTCTTCTCTTTCTTGGTTTTTATATTTATTTTGTTATGATAAAAGAGCCGGTGCATCCTACCTTGTTTATTCTGTTACTTCCTATTCTGGTTTTGCAGATGGCATTGTTAGGCTTAGGGGCGGGGATTCTTGTGTCCTCTCTTACTACCAAATACCGTGATCTTACATATGTGATGGGGTTCGCCGTACAACTCTGGATGTATGCCTCATCGGTGGTCATCCCGGCCTCTTCCGTGCCTGAAAAGTACCAATATCTTTATATGATGAATCCGATGGCATCGATTGTTGAGATGTTTCGCTATGCGTTTTTTGGGGTCGGCGTGGTAAACCCCATTTGTATAACTATTAGCTGGGGAGTCACCCTCTTTGTTCTTTTCGCAGGGATTACCCTATTCAGTCGAATCGAGAAGAGCTTCATGGATACTATTTAATCATGGCAGAGACAGTAATAAAAGTTGAAAACCTCTCGAAACAATACCGGCTCGGTGTAATCGGCCATGGCACATTATATAAGGATTTACAAAGCTGGTGGGCCCGCGTTCGTGGTAGGGAGGACCCGAATGTAAGAATTACCGAGCAAACCGGGCCTGGCTTGGATGGTGAGCGGTTTTGGGCTTTGCAGGATATCTCTTTTGAAGTCAAACAGGGGGAGGTGCTCGGCATCATTGGGCGCAACGGTGCGGGGAAAACAACTCTTCTTAAAATCCTGTCCCGTGTCACAACGCCTACAAAAGGAGTGGCAAAGATTAAAGGCCGAGTTGTATCCCTGCTTGAAATAGGCACAGGCTTTCATCCGGAGCTAACCGGGCGTGAAAATGTCTACCTAAACGGCGCGATCCTGGGGATGACCAAGGCTGAAATCGAGCGCAAGTTTGATGAAATTGTAGATTTTTCGGGCTTGGAAAAGTTCATAGATACTCCCGTAAAGCGTTATTCATCCGGTATGTATGTCCGTCTGGCCTTCGCTGTGGCGGCGCATTTGGAGCCTGAAATCCTCCTTGTCGATGAGGTGCTGGCAGTGGGAGATGTGCAGTTCCAGAAAAAATGTCTTGGCAAGATGGGGGAAGTAGCGAGGGGAGGACGGACGATATTGTTTGTCAGTCATAACATGGGAGCAATTCGGAATCTTTGCGGCAGAGCATTGCTGATTGATAAGGGTGGGCTTGTTTCAGATGCGGTCGCAGAGCACACTATTGCAAAATATTTAGACCAGAATCTGATTGAAGGCGCAGTTGCTTCGGAAGCCGAGATAGAGGAAAGGATGGAAGGGGTAGTCCGACGGAGTAACCCTTTCGTACGTTTTCAAGAAATTGCTCTTCTTGACAGAGCCGGACAGACTCGCCGGTTGTTTAATTCCGACGAGGATATTATTATTTCAATCACTTTTGAATGCCTGCAGGCGGTTCAGGATCTGCATGTAATGGTGGAGGTGGTTGATGAAAACGCTGTTCCTATCTTGATGACCCGCAATGTTGATGATCCAAATGTAACGGTGGGCTTCCAGCAGCTTGAGCCTGGTGTGTATAAGGCATCGTGTGTTTTAACCAGGAATACCTTTGGTGGAAGGCATTTTTTCCTGACAGTTCACCTTGTATACCCGAAGACAGAACATATTTATGTCAACAAGATCCTTGAATTCGAAGTGAAATTCCAGGGATATAACAATTCGTACGGTGGGTCTGAAGATATTTTTATCAGACCTCAGCTCAACTGGACCATACAGGCTGGAAGCAGACGGGAATTGGGCAGCTGCGTCGAATAGGCTGATAGATATTGCCAGTGGTGTAGGTTTTTTAGTGAGATGTTTGCAGGAATTTTGATTGCGTACTTTAAGCCAGAGGAAATTGCATTTCTAAATGTGATGGATATAAGCAAAGTGGGATGGCAAATGTATTGGTTGGAATGTGATACTGGCTTGAAGGATACGAGTCTCGAATGGAGAATAGCATATGTTAAACGGTAAGACGATTTTGGTTACAGGTGGTACGGGTTCATTTGGTAATAGATTTACAGAGAGGGTGCTTGCCGAATACAAACCGCGAAAAGTTATTATATATTCCAGAGATGAATACAAGCAATATATTATGGCAGAGAGATTTGTGGCGCATGGAAAAGAACTACGTTTTTTTCTTGGTGATATAAGAGATAAGGCCAGACTTTATAGGGCATTTGAGGGGGTTGATTATGTTGTTCATGCAGCGGCTTTAAAGCAGGTGCCGGCTTTGGAATACAATCCTACGGAGGCGGTCAATACCAATGTTATGGGTGCGGATAATATAGTTGATGCTGCTATGGATATAGGGGTAAAGAAAGTTGTAGCCCTTTCGACAGATAAAGCGGTGAATCCGATAAATCTGTATGGTGCGACGAAATTAGTTGCTGAAAAGATATTTGTTGCTGCAAATTCTTATGGCGGCGGGAAAGTCAAATTTCTGGCTGTCAGGTATGGCAACGTTATGGGCTCGCGTGGCAGCGTGATTCCGTTGTTTATGAAGTTGAAAAGAGATGGTATTAAGGAATTTCCTATTACCGACGAGCGGATGACTCGTTTCTGGATTAGTCTCGAACAAAGTGTGGATTTAGTTGTTAAAGCACTGGAAGAAGGGGAAGGTGGAGAGATATTTATTCCAAAGATTCCTTCTATGAAGATTACCGATTTGGCAAAAGCGATTGAGCCGGACTGTACGTTCAAATATACAGGAATCAGGCCTGGTGAAAAACTTCATGAAAGTTTGGTTTCGTATGATGAGGCACGGAATGTGAAGGTGTTTGACGGTATATATGTGATTATGCCTCAGTTTTTTGAGAGTCGTAAAGTCTGCAGGAAGTACGACAAGTATCCTTCGGTTCCGGAGGGATTTGTGTTTCAGAGCAATGTGAACGATATGTGGCTAAGTCAGGGTGAACTTAGACAAAAGATCAGAAAATTAGAACTTGAATAAATTCATTCCTTATAGCCGTCAGTGTGTAGATGAAGATGACATAAAAGCCGTTGTAGAAGTGTTGCGGTCCGATTTTCTGACTCAAGGGCCCAAGGTACGAGAATTCGAGGATTCGCTCGCAGCGTATTGCGGGGCAAAATTCGCGGTGGTATTTTCCTCAGGAACTGCAGCATTGCATGGGGCCTATTTTGCTGCGGAAATTGGCGGCGAAGATGAAATAGTAACGTCACCGATGACATTTGTGGCAACTGCCAATGCAAGCCTTTTTCTTGGGGCACAGCCTGTGTTTGTTGATATTGAAGCAGACACCGGTAACATCGACCCTGACTTAATCGAACAAGCAATTACAGAGAAGACGAAAGCAATTGTGCCCGTACACTTCAGTGGGCACCCGGTAGAGTTAAAGAAAATAGCAGAAACTGCTAAAGAATACAACTTAATATTGATTGAAGATGCGTGTCACGCTTTGGGGGCGAAATACTTAGATACAAGTATTGGTGATTGCACATACTCAGACATGACAGTGTTTAGTTTCCATCCGTTAAAATCAATTACGACAGGAGAGGGTGGAGCTATTTTAACAAATAACAAAGCTTTTTATAAGAGGCTCGTTATCTTCAGACATCATGGGATAACGAAGGAGAGTGACACTTTTCAGAATAAAGGGGACTGTCATAGCCAATGGTACTATGAAATGCAACACCTAGGCTGCAACTATAGATTAACCGACATTCACTCTGCCTTAGGTATTTCTCAACTGAGGAAACTCGATAAATTTATACAAAGGCGAAGGGAAATTGCTGAAACATATGCCCAAACGTTCAAGGATAATACATTCTTCGACATACCTAGCGAAAAAAGCTATGCAAGGTCCTCATGGCACTTATATCCAATCAGATTGAAAGACAAATATAAAGCCAAGAAAACTGAGATTTTCGCAGAACTGCGAAAGCGAGGGTTAGGAGTTCAGGTGCACTATATTCCGGTGCATCTTCAGCTGTACTATCAACAACTCGGCTGCAAAAAAGGTTTATGTCCGAATGCGGAGGATTTCTACGACAGGGAAATCAGCATACCAATATATCCGACAATGAGCGATGAGGATGTGCAATATGTCAGGGATAGTCTTTTGGGGGTGCTTGAGCAGTTATGTTGAAGATTTATTTAGCTGATTTGATATACGATACTATAAGGACAAACTATGTTGTCCCTTTGAACGTTGCATATATTGCAGCCTGTGTTAAAGAAAAATATCAGGGACAAGTTGACATTACTATTTTCAAATACCCCAGGAATCTTGAACAGGCTTTGCGTAAAGCCCCTCCTGACATCTTAGGTTTAAGTCATTACAGTTGGAATTCAAGACTTGATGCCCTTTTCATCAAAATGGCTAAACGACTAAATCCAAGTGTAATAACTGTTATGGGTGGTCCACATATCAGAACGAATCCGCATGATATTCAAGCTTACCTCTTAACTCACACAGCTCTCGATTATTATATTTTGTATGAAGGTGAAGAACCGTTTTCTGCTCTTGTGGGTGCAGTTATTGGTGGTGATACCCAACCGCAATTACCAGCTGGTTGTGCTACAATCGTTGAAGGTGAGCTTGTTTACAAGCCAGTGTTTTTCAATGAGAAATCAAAGCAGATTGACCTGCCAAGTCCCTATCTATCCGGATTTTTAGATTCTTTTCTTATGGATCCAAATACGATTCCCCTTCTTGAGACAAATCGAGGTTGTCCATTTGGTTGTGTGTACTGTACATGGGGGATTTCCGCCCTTTCTAAAGTTCGCCAACGGCCTCTTGAAGTGGTTTATGAGGAGATCGATTATGTTGCCGAAAAATCTGCCGGTCAGGTCAACTGGATATTTTGTGATGCCAACTTCGGATTATTGCCGAGAGATGTGGACATAGCAAGAAAGATTCAAAAGGTCATTGATAAAAATGGTTATCCCATAAATGTTACACTATGGTATTCTAAAAATACCAGCCGCCGAAATATTGAGATTTCGAAGATTATTGGCAATAAAGCGGGAAATGTTGCTATTCAATCGGCAGACCCAGTAGTACTTAAAAGTTGCGGCCGAGGAAATATTATTATAAAAGATTTAAAAAAACACGTTGACTACTACAAAAACAATAAGTTAGAAGTTGCAACCGACATTTTAATAGGCTTACCAGACGAAACTGCTCAAAGTCACCTTAAAACACTTGAGACTGCATTTGACATAGGTTTTGACAAGATCTATCCCTATAATATCAGGTTGTTGCCTGGTTCGAAATATGAAAGCGATGAATATCGTCGGACCTACGGAGTAAAAACAAAATACAGGCCGATTTTTGGAGCCTACGGCTCTTATGATGAAAAGATAGTGTTGGAATTAGAGGAATCAGTCCGATCCACGAAGGACATGTCGGAGGAGGAATTAGATAATTTCAAAGTTCTTCATTGGTTAATTTATTTTGGATGGAACTCCGGGTTATTCAAGCCCATTTTGCGTCTTGGTCAGCAACATAGAATTAATCCTTGTTCTGTTTTGTACAAACTTTCTTTGTCTGCACATCCATTATTAAAAGAAACATTTCAAACTATGAGGCAAAGGTCTATGGATGAGTGGTTTGATAGCCAGGAGGACACAATTTCATTCTATGCACAAGAAGATAATTTTGCTAAGTTGGTAAATCATTTTACGAAATTAAACTTTTTTTACATTTCAATGGTTTATCAAAATATTGAGGTTTATTCTGCTTTAGAAAACGAATTGATAACAATATTTACGGATGAACTTACAAACTTAAACAGATTGCGCCCAATGATAATGGATAGCCTTATTGATTTTACAAGTCAGTTTGCGTGTAAAGATCTTCTGCAGGAAGAGTTTTGTATTAGAAGAAAATATCCCAGTGAAGCTATATCGGTAGCCCTTGATCGCTCGGATCTATCATGGCAAAAGGATACTGAAGTAGAATTTTATCGTGATGCTCCAGCGGTAGCCTTTTGCAATCATCATTTAAAGCGTGGGGATGTGAGAGATTATTCGTTAAAAAATTTGGCTCGTTTTTTTGAAATCGGCGGAACGGATATGCTTGTAAACAAGGTAAGAGTTATCCCGTAAGTATAGGCTCTCGAAAATTACCGTATCTTTAAATGATAATATGAGAAGTTCCAAACGAGGACGTAATGCCACAACGCAATTACCATCTGCTTGACCTAATGCTTGATGATATGAATTCGGCCCCTGCGCTTTATCGCCCCACTAATTTTTGGGAGCATGGAGTGGCTTCGATCTTAAAAGATATTCGTGAATTTGGGGTGGAGCGGTTCAGATCGTTACCAAGTTGTCTAGACTTTTTTGTACCTACCTATGCTTACCCAAGGTATAACCAAGATCCAGAATCTTACTCTGGCCTCAATGAGGCACTGGAAAATCTTCAATTAGGACATGACAAATACAAGCTCCTGCTAAATCATTTTCTTTCAGGAGAGATGCAAGCCTTGGATGATTATCGCGTCTTTTTAGCTGGTGATATTGATAAACATCCCTATATCTGCAAGGTGTCAGAGAGTGAAATCGGCAATCCTCAGGAACAATTCGTTTTTGATGGCCGGCGGTTTAGTCGCTCATTTCTAAATTATTTACTGGGCTTAAGCTTATTAAAGAATATATGCGATACTTCAGATGTGCATACCGTCCTTGAGATTGGAGGAGGTTATGGTACTCTTGGAGAAATTTTACTTGGCGACAATCGCAACGATTGTTTTTATATAGATGTCGATATAGCACCGACCGCATTTGTTTCTACTTACTATCTGCAGCAGTTGTTTGGAAAGAACAACATTGGGGATTATGGTACTTTGAGGAAAGAGAAGACCCTGGAGATAGAGGAACTACGTGGAAGATACAAGGCTGTTGTTCTAAATTCCTGGCAACTACCTAAACTCAAGGGAAATGTCGATCTGTTTGTCAACTATATCTCATTTCAGGAGATGGAGCCAGAAGTTGTAAAGAATTATCTTGAAAATATTGAGCGGCTGGGGGCAAGATTTATACTCCTAAGAAATATACGCGAGGGTAAGAAGAAGGCTAAAGATAGCGGCAACATAGGAGTAATAACCCCGATAAAGGGCAACTGTTATGATAAATTTCTCCCAAGCTATCGCGCTTTATATATCAATACACTTCCATTCGGCTACCAAACTATAGATAATTTTAATTCGGAACTGCGAATATACAGCAGAATATATAAGTGAGTTTTGAGCATTCTTCTGTTTGGTGTATTATGCCGTATCAAAGAAATGATTGCTAAGGTTTTATTTAACAAATAATGATAAACATGAATAAGTGTTCTATAGCAATCATTCCTGCTCGCGGAGGAAGTAAACGAATTCCGAAGAAAAATATCAAGCTTTTCAATGGCAAACCTATTATAGCCTATTCCATAGAGGCAGCTCGCAAGGCGAAATTGTTTCATCGCATAATTGTTTCGACGGATTCTGAGGAGATAGCTGAAGTGGCAGAAAAATATGGTGCAGAAGTTCCTTTTATGCGTCCACCTGAGCTTGCCGATGATCATACTGGAACAGAGGCTGTTATCTTACATGCTTTAAACTGGCTAATAGATCGTCGTCAAGCCATTGATTATTTCTGTTGTATTTATGCGACAGCGCCATTCATTCTTCCTGAGTACATCGGTAAGGGATTTGAGTTACTTCAAGAAACAAAGGCAGTATCGGCTTTTTGCGTATGTAGATATCCTGCGCCAATATTCAGAGCGTTAAAAATCAACGAGGCGCACAGACTAGAAATGATTTGGCCAAAGTACCTGGAAGTTCGCTCCCAGGATTTGCCTGAATCCTATCAAGATGCAGGGCAGTTTTACTGGGCGGAGACCAGGAGATATCTTGAAGAAGAGAAATTATATTCCAGCGATGCCGTGCCTATTATTTTGCCTTGGTATCAGGTTGTTGATATAGATACCATTGAAGACTGGAAAATGGCAGAGTTGATGTTTCGTGTCCTATCGATGAGTAAGGGACGAGAAGGATAAGGAAGTGGTGTGCAAAATGAGCTCCATCATATTGCGAGTTGACGGTTCCGGACGCATAGGGATGGGGCATATTATGCGGTGTATAGGTCTGGCTCAAGGATTTAAGGAAATCGGGAAAAGAAGTGTGTTTGTGACCAAGGATTACGAGCCACAGATGCTCGAAATGCTCCGGGATACGAGCTATGATGTAGAGACAATACCGAAAGGCAGTAATTTTACAGAAGATGCTTCTCTAACTTTAAACTTTGCCTGTCGGCATGGTGCGAAGGTAGTCATAACGGATATGAGCAATCAGGACGCGATGGCGAATATTAGTGGGTACAGTGAATATCTGAGTGCATTGAAACACGCCGGGATGTATTCAGTGACGATAGACGGTTTTAATAGAGATTGCATCAGCGATAAATTGGCTATCGCAGCCGATATAGTTATTATACCGTACTATGGTGCAGAAAAGAAAAGATATAAAACGAACGGCACTACAAATTTTCTTTTAGGGGCTTCGTTTTTTATATTCAGACAAGAGTTTATGGCGGTATCTGGTGTTAAAAGACAGCTGAGAAATAGGATTAGCAATATCCTTGTTTCGATGGGCGGCAGTGACCCGTTTAATTATACTGTTAAGGTTGTCGATGCCTTGGCTGATCTGGACAGGCCTCGCCTATGTCTTAAAGTTGTTGCAGGAACCGGGTTTGCTTCTGCCGTAAAGGGGGAAATAGCCAACATTTTGGAAAACTCTAAATGCAATTACGAAATTATTAGTAGAACCAACAACATGGCAAGATTATTGCTCTGGTCTGATTTGGTAATTACAAGCAGTGGCCTCACCGTGTATGAAGCCGCTGTGACTGGAACTCCAGGTATTGTATTTTCACAATATGATTATCATGAAAAGATGATGGATAGTTTTTCCAAAGCAGGGACTTTTTTGCATTTAGGGTATGGGGCCAAGATTGATAAGAAGGCTATAGTAGATACTATTGAAAGACTATCGGATGATTCTGTTCTTAGAAGTAAGATGTCAGAAAACGGTAAGAAATTAGTTGATGGTAAAGGTGTCAATAGAGTAATTTCAAGTATCCCAAAAGAGTTGATGATATGAGAAGTACCGTAAAAATCGGAGACAGTTTGGTAGGAGAGGACCAGCCATGCTTTGTTATAGCTGAGGTGGGGTCAAATCATGATAAGAATCTAAGTCGTGCAAGAGAGTTGATAGATATTGCTGCTGCGAGTAAGGTTAGTGCTGTAAAATTCCAGCTTTTTAAGGCCGAGTCTTTTTACAGGCCAGACGACCCGATGTTTTCAGTGATGAAGGAAAATGAATTACCCCGAGAGTGGTTGAAAGAACTTTATGACTATGCAAAAAGCAGGGGGATTATTTTTTTAGCAAGTCCTTTTGATGAGGATGCCGTGGAATTATTACAAGAGTTAGGCAGCCCGGCATTCAAGATAGCTTCTTCCGAAACAGTTAATTTATCTCTTTTAAGATATACCGCAGCAAAGAAAAAACCCTTAATTATTTCTACGGGCATGTGTAATTTGGCAGATATTTATGAAGCAGTTGAGATAGTTTATTCCGCGGGGAATAAGGATGTTATCCTGCTGCACAGTTCTTCCTTGTATCCTACGAAACCTCAAAATGCAAATTTACGGGTGATGGATACTCTAAGTGAAGCTTTTCACTTACCGGTAGGATATTCGGATCATACCCTTGGTTTTCTTATGCCGGCGGTAGCGGTAGCAATGGGTGCCTGTGTTATAGAGAAACATCTGACATTGAGCAGAACTTTGAAAGGGCCTGACCATTCTTATGCGCTTGAACCAAGTGAGTTTGAACAAATGGTCAAGGGCATCAGAGAGGTTGAACGAGGTCTCGGTTCTCCAGAGGTGAAGATGCTTCCCGAAGAAAAAGAAATGGCAAGGCGGAATAGTATAATTGCGAAAACCGATATTCCGAAAGGCGCCGTGATTACCAAAAATATGATTTTGGTTAGGCGGCCCGCCTCAGGTATTGAACCAAGGTTCATGGATGCTGTTATTGGACAAAAGACTAAGGGAAGTATCAAAAAAGACCAAGCCATTTCATGGGATATGATAGAATAACGTCACGGTACAATGATGGCCAGCAAGAATAAAAAGCTTGTTATTTTCGGCACGGGTGAGATAGGGATGCTTGCAAGGTTCTATTTTGATCACGATAGCGACTACGAAGTAGTTGGTTTCACTGCCGATGATGAATTTGTATCGGTCGATAGTATTGAAGATATCCCCCTGGTGCCATTTAGCAAAGTAAGAGAACAGTTTCCACCATCAAAGTTCGCAATGCATGTTGCACTTTCTTATAAGAAACTCAATCAAGTGCGTGCTGAAAAATATTTTGCAGTAAAATCCCTTGGCTATGAGCTGCCTTCCTATGTTTGCTCAAAATCAGTTTATTGGGATGATTTATCTATCGGGGACAACTGCTTTATATTGGAGAATCAGACTATCCAGCCGACGGTGAAGATTGGCAACAACGTTATGATTTGGAGCGGCAATCATATAGGACATGGTGCAATTATAGGTGATCATTGTTATATCAGTTCTCATGTTGTTATTGCAGGGCATGCGGTTATTGGAGAACGTTCATTTTTGGGCGTAAACTCAGCAATTAAAGACTTTGTCAGCATTGGGCCGGATACATTTGTTACGATGAACGTTGCCGTTACGAAAAATACAGAGGCCGGCTCTGTTGTTTTAGCTAAATCAGGCAGGGTGTACAAGGCTGAAAGCGAGGAAGCCAAGTTCCTTAAAGAAAGATATTTTTTCACTTAGAGGATAATCAGTTCGAGGTTATCACTGTTATGAGTGCAGTGGAATGGGAAAAATGTGGTTTAATCGTCAAGCCGCAGAAACGGCTTTGGTGGATGCAGACGCATGCTATGCTTCCTACAATTGATAAGCTTGATGGTTCTTTGCATCGAATTTATTTTTCCGGGAGGGACGAAGAAAATCGGTCGTACGTTGGTTATGTTATAATAGATGTAGACAGGCCGGATAAAGTTATCGAGTATGGTGCTGATCCGGTTTTGGCACCTGGTGAGTTAGGCTGTTTTGATGACTGCGGCGTGACTCCCTCAAGTATTGTTAATCACGGCGGCAAAAAATATATGTATTACATCGGCTGGAAGAAAAGGTCGAGCGTGAGAATGGGTCTTGTTGGTGGTCTGGCCGTGAGTCACGACGGTGGAAAATCGTTTGAAAGGCTTTCGAGGGCTCCTCTTCTAAAAACGACAGACGCTGAACCATATTCTATACTTACTGCTCCGTACGTTTTGGTGGAAAATGGTTTATGGAGGATGTGGTACGTTTCCGGCGTTGTATGGGTAAACCCAGATTTGCCTCGGTATAACATAAAATATGCCGAATCAAGAGACGGGATTCACTGGGACAGGAATGGTACCGTGTGTATCGATTTGAAATCGGAGACTGAAAATGCGCTTGCAAGGCCATGTGTCATAAGGGATGGGAACTTATATAAAATGTGGTTTGCTTATAAAGGTGAAGACTATCGCATAGGATATGCAGAATCCCTGGACGGTGTCAAGTGGCACAGAAAAGACGAACAGGTTGGGATAGACGTTTCGGAATTCGGCTGGGATTCTGAAATGATAGAATATGCCTTTATTTTTACGTATAACAACAAGAAACATATGCTTTACAACGGGAATAATTACGGCTTTGATGGAATCGGGCTTGCTATCGAAAAGTGATGAGGCAGTTTTCTTCAAAGTTCTCAAAAATTTAACAGGGCCTTTAGATAAGTGTCGATCGTAGCGATAATGCAACCTACCTACCTGCCCTGGCTCGGCTACTTTGACCTGATCGACCGGTCAGACTGTTTTGTGTTTCTGGATTCAGTGCAGTTCAACAAGCGGTCATGGCAGCAGCGCAACAGAATTAAGGGGCCCCAGGGCGAAATAATGCTCACAGTACCTGTAATATCCAAAGGAAAAAGGGAGCAAAAACTTTGTGAAGTGGAAATTGATAAATCGAGGAATGTTCTGGAGAAGCATTTAAAAACAATTTTCCATTATTACAAAAAGGCAACTTGTTTTTCAAAATACTATGATGGCCTGTCAGAGATATTATCTAAATCTCACACGTTATTGTGTGATTTAAACATCGAAATCATTCAGTGGTTTATGGCACAGCTTGGCACACAAAGCATAATCGTAAAAAGTTCATCCCTCAACCTATCCGGCAAGAAAGCGGAACTTCTGTGCCAAATATGTCAAGCTGTTGGTGGCCGTACTTACCTGGCAGCCAAAGGTTCTCAAGAATATATTGAGCGAAACAATCCATTTGGGGAAAATGGAATTAAATTAATATATCATGATTTTCAACATCCTGAGTACAACCAGTTGTTTGATTTGTTTATGCCGTACCTATCGGTTCTGGACTTATTATTTAACGAGGGGCCGTCAAGCTTGGATATCATCAGGTCGGGTCGGAGAAATGAATTGACATAAGAAAGGGTTTTTTATGGCACGAGTGATCGCCAGCATAGAAGCTCGTATGGGGTCCTCGCGATTTCCAGGTAAAGTACTTTCGGATATTTGCGGAGAACCTGCGTTGACTCGACTCTTACGCAGGTTACGACTTTGTAAAACATTAGATGGAATAATATTGGCCACCACGGTTGAATCGGCAGACGATGCGCTCGAAAAATGGGCTGAGTCTGAAGGTGTGGTGATTTATCGGGGTAGCGAAGAAGATGTGCTTTTGCGCGTTGTGGAAGCTCAACAAAAGATGCAGTCTGAAGTTGTAGTTGAAATTACGGGTGACTGTGTTCTTCTTGACCCGGAAATAATTGATATGGGAGTTACAACTTTTCTGGAAAATGATTGCGATTTGTTACTAACCGGAAAGAAACGAACGTTTCCGATTGGTATGGATGTACTAGTCTATCGTCTTTGTGATTTGATTAAGGTTGAACAAACAATATCTGATTCTGCAGTGCGGGAGCATGTAGCGTTGTACTTCGTCGAACATCCCGAAATATATCGCACCATTAACCTGTTTGCCCCTGCGCGATGGAACGCTCCAAATTATCGTTTTGTACTTGATTATCCGCAAGACCGGCTTTTCATTAATGAAGTATATAAGAGACTGGAGCCCGGGTATGGTGATGAGTTTGGTATAGAAGAAATCATGTCTTTGATTAAATCTGAGCCGGCTCTGATTGAAATCAACAAGAATTGTGTTCTTAGCAAGCCGCGATGAATAGGGATAAATTACGCACCGTGTTAGTTGGATTTGGCAAAATTAGCCAGAAGTATGCCCAAGATTCTGTAATGTCTGCACGTGTTTGCTATGCTACTCATGCTCAGGTACTCAGAGACCACCCTGATTTTATGTGGGAAGCGGTGGCTGATTCTTCCAGAGAAGCCCTTGAAGCTGCTCGCAGCCAGTGGGACATTCGCATCGTTGCTCGAAGTTCCGAGGAAATGGCTAAACAATATGAACCAGAGGTAGCGGTAATTGCCACACCTCCAGACTCCAGACTGGCAATCGTTAAACAGTTTTCCAAACTACGTGCGGTTTTAGTTGAAAAGCCGCTTGGACGTAATTTATCTGAGGCTCGCCGGTTGTTAGATTACTGTGATGCCCACGGCATTAAGGTTCAGGTAAATTTACTTCGGCGAGCAAATGAAATGTTTCGTAAACTATCCGATGGGCAATTGGCAGAGATGATTGGTCAACCCCAGGCTGTTTTTGGAGTTTACGGCAATGGTTTACGGAACAATGGCACACACATGATTGATCTTATCAGAATGTTATTTGGAGAAATTAATCACGTTCGGGCAATTTGTGGAAGGCAGTCATATCCGGCGGGGCCGATACCCGATGATATTAATGTGCCCTATAGTTTGTATCTGAACAGCGGTTTGGTTGTTATGATGCAGCCTGTCCGATTTGAATATTATCGTGAGAACAGTCTCGATATTTGGGGGCAAAAGGCAAGGTTGTGTGTGATGCAGGGCGGTCTGGAAGTTTATTTGTATCCAAAACATCCGCACCGTGCTATGCAGAGCGAAACCGAAATTAACATGGACAAGCCACAGAAACTTGACTGGAGTGTGAAGTCCCCTTTTTATCTTATGTATAGTAATTTGGCTGACGCATTGAGTGGAAAAGCCGAATTGCTGAGCCCCGGTAAATCTGCATATCTGACAGAATGTGTGGTCGAAGCGGTCATACACTCAGCACGAAGCAACGATACCTTGGTCAAACTTGATTTACCACCGGCTTGTAAAAAGTCATCGATTTCAGATAGCTGATTTGTCGGGTCAACTGAAGAGGGAAATGTTCAATGCCTAATACCGTTTATTTCTATTCTGTTGATCCTGGTTCATTAGCCATTATGCTTCCTGTTGTAAAATCTGCTCCGGAGAATAGTAACTGCTTGTGGGTAGCTGAAGGAAAATCCAAATTTGTTTTGATATCCAAAGAAGTTGAGTGCTTAAGCATCGATGATGTATTTAAAGATAATAAAATCGGTTGTTCGGGGCGTAATGAAATACTTATTCTTGGATGCCAAATGAACACTAGCAGGACAGTTGAAATTCTTGAGAAGTGTAAAAAGACAGGGTTGAAAACAATTTTTATTTTTGACCATTGGAGTAAGTATAAAGACCATTTTGCCGGGGCTGATGGACGGTTAGTGTTACCCGATAAGATTCTTGTTATGGATAAGCTTGTGAGACAGGAGTTAATAGATATAGGGGTTTCGGAATCAAATATCGTCGTTGTTGGGCATCCTTCGGTCGAAGAAACCATGAAGCTTTTTAGCCAATTAGATGAAAAAGACCTTGATCAGATTTGGGCAAAAATGGGCGTAAGTCCAGGGCAGAAAACTGTTCTATTGGCGTTAGAACCGCTGGCAGATTTTGAACAGTTAGCATTTCTAGGATATGATGACCGAACCACTACTCTTTCCGTTGTTGAGGTTACTTCGCAAATTACCGGTCATGAGATATGTCTTGTTGTGAGGCTACACCCGAATCAGAACAGAGATAAATACATTAGTTTTCTCAAAGAACATAATTTGCAGGACAAGGTTATTTTATGTCCGGAGGATATTACACAGGCCGAATCGATTTTTGCTTCCAATGTAGTGCTTGGGATGACTTCAGTGTTTCTTATCCATGCAAGGGTTGTTGGAAAACCTGCTATAAGCCTGCAGGTAAACAGAACATCCTTTGCGGCCTCGGCCTCTTTTAAGCACCTGGATGATGTCGTTGTGACTAATCTAAAGGATTTCAAAGTTGCCCTTTTGAAAAAGTTAGATATGAAAACAGAACCTGCACTTAAGCTGCCCCGAAACGGAATTGAAAGAACCTGGGAACAGATAGGTCTTCTCATTGCAGCTAAAATGTTTGAAGTCAAGAGTCAGGAAACATGGCAAAATTAGCTATCAATGGAGGCCAGCCAGTCAGAAAGGGTCCTTTCCCGAAGTATGTAACAATTGGGGAAGAAGAAAAACAGGCCGTAGCTAAAGTATTGGATAGTACCGTTTTATCCAAATACTTAGCGGCCTGGTCGCCAGACTTTTTTGGTGGGGACGAGGTGCAATCGCTTGAGCGGGAATGGGCAGGCTACTTCGGCAGCAAATTTGCCGTGAGCGTAAACTCAGCTACTTCAGGACTTTATGCGGCGGTTGGCGCAACCGGTGTCGGTCCTGGAGATGAGGTCATAGTCTCCCCATATACGATGAGCGCCTCAGCCACGTGTGTTTTAGTCTATAATGCTATTCCTGTGTTCGCCGACATTGACCCCGAAATATTCTGCATTAGTGCCGAGTCTATCAGCAAGGTATTAACCGAGCGCAGCAAAGCCATTATTGTAGTGGACCTCGAGGGACATCCTGCAGACATGGACGAAATCATGGCACTTGCGCGCGAACGAGAGCTTATTGTTATTGAAGATGCTGCCCAGGCCTGTGGTGCACGTTATCATGACCGCTATGCCGGCACACTGGCTGATATTGGGGTTTACAGCCTTAATTACCACAAGATTATTCATAGCGGTGAAGGGGGGATAATCACAACCGACAACGACGACTTTGCCCAGAGACTACAACTAATTCGAAATCACGCTGAGGTTGTAGTAAAAAATAAAGGAGTTACGAACCTTATTAACTTGATTGGCTTTAATTATCGGATGACAGAGATCGAAGCGGCGATAGCACGCCAGCAGCTTAAGAAACTCGAACGTTTGGTGTTGCGTCGGGTTGAAATTGCGGACTATCTTACTTGTCATCTAAAAGATTTGCCTGGGATCACACCTCCGGTCGTTCGTCCCGGCGTCAGACACTCTTATTATGCGTATGCAATACGTTATGACGAAGCAAAAACAGGAATTTCTCGCGAAAGATTCGCTGAAGCTATACGGGCAGAGGGTGTTCCTGTAGGTTGTGGATACGTGAAGCCAATTTATCTTGAGCCATTATATCAGCAGCGGATTGCCTATGGCTCGAAGGGCTGTCCGTTCAGTTGTCCTTATTATAAAGGGGCCGTCAGCTACAGTGATGGTCTTTGTCCTGTTGTTGAACGGATGCATTACAAGGAGTTTATGTCTTTTGATATTTGTCATGCTGATATCAGCGATGATGATTGTGCAAGTGCTGTAGAAGCGATTCGTAAAGTGTCAGATAATATTACTGAGCTGAAATAAAGGATGATCAGCGAGAAAAGCAATAGTCGAAAGAGTATCCGGAATAATTTGAAGTATGATTTTAGTTATAAGTATTAACTCGTACAGGCGGTTTGATGTTAGGAATAAGACGCATAATCCATAAAGCCCGCAATATTTTTGGGAGCCTGAGATACAGGATGCGGGAGGCTGCTTTTATCAGACACAATAGAAAACTGTGGCGTGACTTTCAGTGCAACGGAACAGAAGCTGAAATACTGCTGGAAGCAACAGGCATCGCAAGCAGTATTGTTTCCTGCAGCTATTTGGCAAACTTGCTGGCAAAAAAACATAATGCAATAATAAAGGCTTACATAGTAGTAGAGAGCAAAAAAAAAAGGGAAGAGATTTATGAATCCTTCAATGCAAAGGTATTTCATTTTTCCGTATCTGAAGCACAACGGTTTGACATCGAGAAGTTGTTTGATGAAGTTTATCCGAGGTTGAAAACAAAGCAGGATGTCGAAGCCCTCAAGATAGATGGCGTTTGGATCGGGGATCTGGTTTATGACTCCCACTTGAGAAAACATTTGGTTCCCACACTGCATATAAACAACCCGCAATTTAGGGAGTCCCTTAAAGATGCTCTCGGCCACTATTTATACTGGCGTAACTACCTTGACGGGCATAACGTAAAGTCAGTTATTGTAAGCCACTGCGTATACTACTGGTATGCGATAATCCTGCGACTTGCTGTCGAGAGGGATATTCCTGTTTATCAGGTAAATGCACAAACACTGTATTATGTAACCAAGAGCCATTGCTACCGTGCGTACAACGATTTTTTCGATTACCCACAGATGTTCAAGGAGTTGAGCAAGGAGAAAAGGACAGCTGGCTTGAAGATGGCCAAAGAACGCCTGAGCCAGAGATTTGCTGGCGAGGCAGGAGTTGATATGGTCTATTCGACCAAGTCGGCATACAGCAAAAAACAGGACAAACAAGTTTTAGCCGAAAGCCCGAGAATAAAGATTTTCATTGCCCCACACTGCTTTTTTGACAGTCCACATCCTTACGGGATAAACCTCTTTCCGGATTACTATGAATGGCTTACCTTTCTCGGTAAAATCTCAGAACGAACCGACTATGACTGGTACATAAAAACCCATCCAGATTTTCTGCCCGACAATAAGGGAATTATCGAGGGATTTATCAAAAGATTCCCAAAGTTTACATTTTTGCCTGCTGACACTTCTCATCACCAGATAATTGAGGACGGGATCAATTTCGCCCTGACAGTTCATGGGACTATAGGATTTGAATATGCCGCCCTGGGAGTACCGGTTATTAATGCGTCCAGATGTAATCCGCATATTGCCTATAACTTTAACATACACCCTCAGTCAGTTGCCGAATATGAGAAAATCCTGTTGGATTTACCCAACCAAAACATTGAGATAGATATCAATGAAGTGTATGAATATTATTACTGCAGCTTTATAAACAACGTAGACAACTGGCTGTATGAGGATTATCATAAGTTCCTTGAGGAAATTGGCGGCTACTATAAACAGGTTGGACCAATAAGTTATAAAAAATTTCTTGAACAGTTTTCTCAGCGAAAGCACAAGCACATATTACGCAGTTTGGATAATTTTGTCGAATCGAGAGAATATTGCTTTCGAAAAAAGTTTTTGGCTTTCACATAATAACCAAGTGGTAGATTGTGCGAAGATGCCGTAAGACGCATCGCAAAGGAGCAAAGATGGCTAACAAACCGTTTCTACTCGGAAAAAACATTTATCTTCGGGCCCTGACCGAGGAGGATTGTGACGGTCCATATCCAGGCTGGTTTAACGACGCTGATGTTTGCAAAGGGAATTCGCACCATGTATTTCCCTATTCAACACCGGCAGCTCGCACCTACGTGCGACAGGTAAATAACAGAAAAGATAAATTAGTGCTTGCAATTGTTCGGTCTAAAGACAACGCACACATTGGCAATATAGCTTTGGACAGCATTAACTTTGTAAACAGAACTGCTGAGCTGACAATTATCATAGGTGATAAGTCTTGCTGGAAGAAAGGGTACGGGAAAGAAGCTACAAGGCTGATCTGCGACCACGGCTTTCTGTCTTTGAATCTCAATCGCATTGTCTGTGGAACTTTTGAGAATAATATTGGTATGCAGAAACTCGCTGAGTATCTTGGCATGGCCAAAGAAGGTGTAAGGCGCAAAGCTGTCTACAAATCAGGACACTACCTGGACGTTGTAGAATATGGCGTATTAAGGAGTGAGTATTGGGAATGCTTTAACAAAAGGGAGGAGAAAGAAGATTAAGCAGGAAGGGTTGTATGATTTGCTGCGTGGGTGTTGATGCTTTTATTTCTTTTGGACAGATGCTTATAGCTAATGGTTTTTTGATTCCGGAAGGATTTTCTGAGCAGAGATATTAATAAACACGAGCTTCTTTGGAGAATTTCACCGAGTCAAGAGGATGCCGTTTCCACAGAATACATATTGTTATCTGAAGTTTTGGGGTTCAGGCAATAAATTGAAGCTTAGGTGTGTTTTCTTTTAATGCCCCATTGGCAGGTTCGGGTACAAGCGATTTTTAAACTATTGTAAGGACAGAATGAAATGTGTCACCATTCAAATAAAGATGAAAAATGGAATGAGAAGACCGCAATGGAAAGCAATAGGGAGGATGACACGCCGCCATCATATCCAAATGAAATGATGGCGAAGATATTCTCTTCCGGTTATTATTCCAGCAATTTCTCGGCCATTAAGAAAGGGCAAAAAGTCCTGGACGTAGGATGCGGATTTGGAAACAATCTCACTTTTTTTATCGACAGAGGTTGTGATGCGTACGGAGTGGACATAAACGATGAGATGGTCAGGCTCGCAAAGACTAATCTCAACAGATTGGGACGTAATGCTCACATTGCTGTGGGTAGAAATGACCAGATTCCCTTTGGCAATGGGGAATTTGATCTTCTCATATCCGTGAATACACTGCATTATCAATATGGAGAAGAGGGTATTGATAATGCCTTGAATGAGTTCAGAAGGGTTACCAAGGAAGGCGGCAGGATTTTTATTATGACGGCGGGGCCCGCTCATGAGATTCGTTCGAAATCCAAACAGCTTGGACCTTTCATGTGGGAGGTTCTGGATTATGGCTTTAGAACTGGCAGTGTCCTGGCATTTTTCGAGGACAGAGAGCATTTGCAAGCAGTGTTGTCTAAAAAGTTTTCATCCGTTGAAACCGGTATGCTGACCGAAAAATACAGCGTGCGGACCCTGGAATTTTTGTATGCCATTTGTTTGAATGCATGACCCAATTATCGCTAACGAGAAGTATAAACCTTCAAAGGGAGGCTGCTGTGGGAGCAAAGACAGGAGGCGATATCAAAATGGCATTGAATATACTGTTGGAAACCAGACATGAATGAGACACAACCAATTTACTTGTCACCGGCGTTCAGTAATCGCACCGATGAAGAGCTTAGATTCCTGAGTACAATAAACGGGGCAACCGGATTTAGCCTGTTTTGGATTGATATAGTTAAGCCCTTATTGTGTGAGCTAAATGCTAAGCACTTGTTGGAGATAGGTGCGGAAACAGGTGAGCACACATGGCTGCTTTTGCAATACTGCGATAGCTACGATGCAAATCTAACAATTATTGAACCCGTCGTGACGCCATCCCTACAGGAAGTTGTGAATAACTCTGCCAGGACTTTCCTTTATGCAGAGAAGAGCCTCGAAGCTCTGCCCCGTGTCAATGTGCCGATCGATGTAGTTATGCTGGAGGGTGACTTGAATTACTATTCTGTACGGGGAGACCTTCTTGGGATAGATGAATTATCACACCGTCAGAATATACCGTTTCCGCTGGTGCTTGTAAGGTCTATGTCATGGCCCTATGCAAGAAGAGATATGTACTACGACCCAGGAAATCTCCCCAAAGACACCATGCACGACCACGAAAAAAGCGGCATGACTCCCTGGACCTCACAACTAAAAGAAATGATGATCAATTATCCCTTCGAAAATGCCAAGCATGAAGGTGAACCTAAAAATGGCGTCTGGACCGCTGTTGAAGATTTCATTGCTGGCTCTAACTTGCCCCTAAAGTTTTTTTTGCTGCCTTCAAACAACGGACTCGGAGTAATATATCTCGAAAACTCAAAAGCTGAACAGTTCATAAACCAGAATCTCGTCATTCCGGAGAAAATAAGGCTCTTTCTCGAAACCTACGAAATCGTTCGAAGACAGCAGGGCAAATTGCAAAAAAGACAGACCCAGGAGTAGAAAAAAACCGGTATCCGAAATCTCGCCGCGGGCACTCTCCGCAAATTCGGACAAAAAGCTTTGAAAAGGATTGAGAAATGAAGGATTGTTTGATATGTGGTTCGAGTGTCGAAGCTTTTATCTCTTTTGGGCAGATGCCTATAGCTAATGGTTTTTTGACACCGGAGGAATTTGAATCCGAGTACTTTTTTGAGCTTAGGGCGGGGTTCTGTCCCAAATGCAAGATGGTCCAGCTTTTAAAGCAACCTGAACGTGAGAAGATGTTTCACGAGAACTATGCATTCTTTTCATCTACTTCCAAACGGCAGGTGCAGCATTTCAGGGAGTGTGCCGAACTTGTCATTAAAGACCACCTTGATTGTAATGACCCATTTGTTGTTGAAATTGGGAGTAATGACGGCATAATGCTGCAGAATTTTGCTGAAAAGGGGATCCGGCATCTCGGGGTTGAGCCGTCGGCAAACGTTGCGCAGGCGGCTATTGAGAAAGGCATATCAACGATTTCGGAGTTCTTCGATGAAAAAGCTGCCAAAGAAATTGCCGGAGAGCATGGGCAGGCGGATGCGATATTGGCAGCTAACGTAATGTGTCATATTCCATACCTTCATTCAGTGGCTGCCGGTATAAAGATTTTGCTAAAAGACGATGGTGTTTTGATGTTCGAGGACCCTTATCTGGGCGACATCGTGGAAAAGACCTCTTATGACCAGATTTACGATGAGCATGCCTTTTATTTTTCTGTTGCCTCGATAAATTATCTGTTTGAGCAGCATCAGATGGAGGTTGTTGATGTCGTGCCGCAGAATGTTCATGGCGGCTCTATGCGGTATGTGATTGCCCACGAAGGGGCAAAAGAGGTATCAGACGCAGTTAAAAGGCAGCGCAGCAAAGAGCAGGAGCTTGGTTTGCACAGGCCTGAAACGTTTGATAAATTACGCGAAAATATCGAAGCTTCACGCGCTAATCTAATGAGGGTTTTAACCGACCTCAAACAACGGGACAAACGTGTAGTTGGTTACGCAGCCACTTCCAAAAGCACAACGGTTATAAATTATTGCAGAATTACCCCCGAACTGGTGGAGTTTATCAGTGATACGACGCCGATTAAACAGGGTAAATACAGCCCCGGTACCCATATTCCAGTAAGGCCTTATCAGGAATTCTGTGCTAATTATCCGGAGTACGCGTTGTTATTCGGCTGGAACCACGCTGAAGAGATAATGGCAAAGGAACAGAAGTTTATGCAATCCGGCGGCAAATGGATTGTGTATGTGCCGGAGGTTAAGATTATCTGATGATACCAGCTGCCAATCCAAAAGCTCAGTACCTCTCGCACAAGGACGAGATTGATGCTGTGATTTCTCGTGTGCTTGACAAGGGAAAGTATATCCTTGGAGAAGAGGTTAAGGCGTTTGAAGAGGAGTTTGCCGGATATATCGGGGTCTCTTATGGGATTGGTGTGGGCAGCGGTACGGAGGCGATTCATTTGGCCTTGAAGTGCCTTTCGATAAGGCAGGGTGACGAGGTAATCACAGTTTCTCATACAGCCGTTGCCACTGTAGCGGCAATTGAACTGGCGGGAGCAAAGCCGGTCTTTGTTGACATTGAACCCGATTATTATACGCTCGATGCCAAAAAGCTCGAAGCTGCCATTACCCCTAAAACAAAGGCGATTGTTGTTGTTCATATTTATGGTCAGCCTGCTGATTTAGACCAGATTATGAAATTTGCACGAAAGCATAATTTGCCGCTCGTTGAGGATTGTGCACAGGCACATGGTGCCAGGTACAAAGGCAGGCGTGTTGGTTCATACGGTGAATTGGCCTGTTTAAGTTTCTATCCCACAAAAAATCTTGGGGCTTTGGGGGATGGGGGCATGGTTGTAACGAACAATGCACAATTAGCTCGAAAGGCAAAATTATTACGTGAGTATGGCTGGAAACAGCGGTATGTCAGCGATTGCCCCGGCTGGAATACGAGACTGGATGAGGTGCAGGCGGCCGTTTTACGTGTCAAGTTAAGGTACCTCGACGAGGATAATGCCAAAAGAACAAAGATAGCTGAGCTGTATGATGAGCAGTTGCGGGATGCTAATTTGATTTTGCCTAAACAAAGAAAAAATGCCGAGCACGTGTATCATTTATACGTAATACGTTCGGCAAAACGTGATGAACTGTTGGCATTTTTAAAAGAAAAAGGTATTGGTGCCTCGATTCATTACCCCGTGCCTGTGCATTGTCAACCGGCATATAATCGAGGTCAAAACAATCTTTCCGAGACCGATCGCGTGGCAAAAGATGTTCTATCGTTACCAATGTATCCGGAATTAACGCGAGCCGAGATAGCTCTGGTTACCGGAGCAATAAAAGAGTTCAAGTCCGTTATAGGCGGATAAAAAGGAAGCGGTTTAGAACTATGATTGATGGAATAGTAATAAAAAAATTGGTAACCCACAACGATGACAGGGGCTTTTTCCGTGAAATCATTCGTGCTACGGACGACTTTTTCAAAGCCGGTTTTGGTCAGTGGAGTCATTCGTTGATGTTTGATGGGGTTATAAAAGCCTGGCACTACCACAAAATCCAGACAGATTGCTGGTATGTCTGTAGCGGCGTTCTTAGAGTTGGCCTATGTGACATCCGTGAAGATTCCCCCGCTTACAAACAGACGATGGATTTTCTGATGGGGGACAACCAGCCCTCTCAGGTACTTAAGATTCCTCCAGGGGTTGCGCATGGCTGCAAAACAATCCAGGGACCGGTTCACTTGTTGTATGTTACCAGCCATACCTACAACCCACAGGACGAATATCGCATCGCCTACAATGACCCGGAAATTGATTTCGATTGGCTGAAAAGACCACAGATTAAGTAACCTATGAACTTACCTAACACCACATTTCTTGTTCCAGGCGGCATCGCTATCCAATATGAGGGCAAAACCATACTTGTTACCGGTGCCGTGGGTTTCATTGGTTCTAAAATGTCCCAATTACTCTCGACTGTAAAATGTCGGCTTCTCCTGCTTGACCTGCTTGAACAGCCGTCGTATATACCCGACAACCCGGTAGCGGAAATCAAATACATACAGACCGACATTACCTCATCCAACTGCTGGCGGTCGGTTTTACCCGATGTCGATTACATATTCCATTTTGCTGCTCTTGAATACAACCGCAAAAACTTCGATATCGAGCGAGACCTGAATATAAACGCCATCTCCATATACTATATGCTCGAATGCTGCCATCAAAATAACTTACATCCGAAAATAATCTTCTCAAGTTCCGCCAACATCTTCGGTATTGTTGACAAACTCCCAGTAGATGAAACTGTCTCTGATAATCCCCTGTCGCTTTGGTCCGCCCATAAACTTATGGCGGAAAATTATTTCCGCATCTATGCACGGAGACACGGCATCGAATCTATTATTCTGCGATTAGCCAACGTTTATGGGCCAACGGCAGACAAAACTACTACGGGCAATGTGATAATCAACAGAGTAATTGCCAAAGCCCTGTCTGGTTCTGCGCTTGTTACATATTCGAACAGAAACTGCCCGAGGGACTTCGTTTACATCGACGATGTCATCCTTGCTTTCCTCTATGCTGGCACAATTGACCACTCGCTTTATGATGGCCGGTTCTATGTTGTTGGCAGTGGGGAAGGAAAAACTATTGCTGAGGTCTGGCAGATTATCGCGGATAAGGTCAAAGCTTATACGCATAAAGATGTATCTGTTGAGGCTAATGATTCGGTAAAGCTGGAACCGCTTGATATGCGGCAATTTGTCGCAGATTCTGCTGCTTTTCGAAAAGTAACAAATTGGGAGCCCCAGGTTGCTTTGGAAAAAGGTGCTGACTTGACTGTTCGAGCTTTGATGGAATTGTCTCAGCATAAGCACGTCGAAAAAATCTATTAGAGTATTTAATTCTTGGAAAAGACAATATATAATAAACCAAAAAGACACTTATATGAAAAACCATGATGAAAAAGAAGATATTAGGCTGAACCTCGGCTGTGGAGCACGTCCATTACCTGGCTATATTAACATTGACATGGATACGCTGGAGGAATTAAAATCTCGTTATCCTATAGAAGAATTTCCGGAAGGAATTAAGGTTTATCAATATGATATTTTTAACCTCCCTTTTCCCGACGAAAGTGTCACCGAAATCAAAGCTGATTCCCTTGTCGAACACCTTTCTTTCCTCGAAGAGCGAAAAATTTTCTACGAGGTTAAACGCGTCCTCAAGCCCGGTGGTATCCTCGAATTTTCTACGCCGGACTTCGAAGAAACCGTCAGGCTCTGGCTGGCCGCTAAGGACGAATGGAAAGACTTTTTTAGAAATGACCCCGAAGCCATTGCTCAGCAGCACTGGTTCGGACAATACTCGTATTCCACCAAAAGCCGATGGGGTTACCTTACCGCCAGTATCTTTGGTCCGCAAAACAGTGAAGGTCAATTTCATAAGAATTGTTACACTGTTCCCAAAATTCGAGCAATTTTGAAACGTCTGGGCTTTGAGGAGTTGGAGATATCCCATTTTAAATGGAAAGGTGACCGAAATCTTATGATATTGGTCAAGGCTAAAAAAAAGCGAAAGGAAAGCTTAAAGTAAAAAACCATCCTTAAGAGATTTTAGCGCGGCAATGATATCCTGATGCAAAAAGTGTTATTGTTTTTCCCGAATACCAGTAATGATAGTGTTGTGCCGCGCGCTATAGCTACTTTATCGTCGATTGCAAAACAGGTCGGGTTTGATGTTAGATACTTTGAAACATCATTTTACAAAAAGCGATGCTCTGCTGCTGAAGAACGAGAGCGGTCGGGTGAATTCAAATCTTTTGACAGAAATAGCTTCATCAAATTACTTCCTCACGAGCGATTGCGGAGCGATTTTTATGAAACGCTTATGCAATATAAACCTGACATTCTTGCTGTCAGTGCGAATTCACTTGAATATGAACTTTTTTGTGAATTGATTCAGGAAATCCAATCAGTAAAGCCTAAACCGTTTGTTATAGTAGGAGGCATTGAAGCCACAATTGCTCCGGACGATGTCATTATAAATCCATACGTTGATGCCTTGTGTGTAGGTGAAGGTGAAAAAACTTGGGAAGAATTTCTTGTCAGGTTTAAAGCAGGTCAAGACATAACAAACGTCAATAATCTTTGGGTGAAAAATGATTCTGGGATTCACAGGAATCCTTTGCGTCCACTTCTTACGGAGCAGGAATTGTGGACGCATCCTTTGGACTTGAGCTTTTTTGATAAAAGACACTTTACATATGTTTTTGATGGCAAAGTATACCTCCGTGGGAATATCGAATTATCGCGAGGTTGCCCTTACAGTTGTACTTACTGTGTTAATACCGGGTTAAAGCAAATTTATAAGGACCTCGGAAAATTTGTGAGGGTTCGCCCATTAGATAATTTACAAGAGGAGGTCAGTCGCCTTGTTGGACTTGGTTGTGAGATGTTATATTTTCAAGATGAATCCTTTCTGAGTACTCCTTACGGCGTTCTGGAAAAGTTCTGTCGCTGGTATGAAGCAAAGTTGGGCTGCCGATAATATTTATGGCTCGGCCAGAATCCGTAACAGATACGAGAATAAAACTTGTTGCTGGTATGGGAGTCCCGGTTCAAATTTCACTGGGAGTAGAATCTGGAAGTGAGAGAATTCTACGAGATATATGTAATCGCAAAACCACAGTGCAACAGATTAAAAACTCTGTCAAAATCATTAAAAAATACAAATTGCGCTCTACGGCTTACACTATGATAGCTTTTCCTACAGAGACGCGCGAGGATGTTTTTGAAACTATATTTTTGATAAGAGAGCTCGAGGTCAACACGTCCATAATGTCGGTCTTTTTCCCTTTCAAAGGTACCCCACTTAGAAAATATTGTATCGAAAACGGGTATATCTCGGGCAATGAAAGAACGAGAACTTTTACGGATGCGTCTATACTTAAAAATCAACCTATGAGTGTAGATGAAATTACTAATTTGCGGCGCACATATAGCCTATATACCAAATTGCCAGAAGAATATTTTCCAAAAATCGAACTTTGCGAACGAGATTATGAACACCATAAGACTTTATATAATGAGCTGGTTTCGACTTTACAGCGAGATTATTATAATGCGTGGAAGTTAAAGTAATAAGATTATTTGCTAATCGCCGGATACCTGTTGCAGGGGAGAAGGGGGAATAAAAAATTATGATCAATAAATTACCAAATCTTAAAGGCCAAAAAATCCTTATCACCGGAGGCTTGGGGTTCATCGGAAGTAACCTGGCACACAAATGCCTTGAATTGGGAGCGGAAGTAGCTATCTACGACTGTCTTGACCCTCATTCGGGAGGTAACTTATACAACATCCATGATATTCAGGATTCCATTGAATTGTGCTATCAGGACATATTGAACTTTGATCAGCTATCTCAGTACGTCACCAATAAAGATATTATCTTCAATTGTGCAGCTTCTACATCTCATCCCTTTTCTATGCGAGAACCCTGGATTGACCTGGATGTCAATAGCAAGGGGACAATTAATGTGTTGGAGGCTATAAGGCGTTTTAACAGAAATGTCAGATTCATTCATCTTGGTACCAGCACACAGTTAGGCAAGCTTCAATATCAGCCTGCTGACGAAAAACATCCGGAGTTCCCGACAGATATCTATTCTGCTAACAAAAGTGTCTCGGAGAAATATGTCCTTATCTATGCAAATGCCTACGAAATACAAGCTACGGTTGTCAGATTGTCAAACGTTTTTGGGCCGAGAGCTACCATACACAGTCCGGAATTTACTTTTAACAATTATTTCATTGGGCTGGCCCTGCAGAATAAAGACATTACCGTGTTTGGGCAGGGCAATCAAAAAAGAAACGTCATTTATATAGACGATGCTGTTGAAGCGCTTATTCTCACATCACAGGCAAAGGGAATTGGAGCCGAAACGTTGTTTGCAGTGGGGGACCACCATTATAGTGTCGCCGAAATCGCCCAGGAAACCGTAAAACACCTTGGTTCAGGGAATGTGAAATTTGTTGAATGGCCAAAAGGTAGAAAATCTGTTGAGGTTGGCGATGCGATTATAACCAATCAAAAAATCAAAAAACTCTTGAAGTGGGTTCCTCGGTGCGACCTGAAAGATGGATTGATTAAAACCAAAGAGTATTACCAGGATTGTCTCGAGGAATATTTAAGGTAAGGTTATGAAAATTGTTGTTGCCGGTGCATTGGGACATATCGGCTCGCGATTGATACGCGAAATACCTTCGGCTTTTCCACAGGCCCAAATCTTTATGATAGACAATATGCTGACCCGGCGTTATTGCTCTTTGTTTAATTTACCTTCCGAAGGTAAATACCATTTCTTTGAGGAAGATATTTTGACAGCAGACTTAAAGGGGATTTTCGATGGAGCCGAGGTAGTTGTACAACTGGCTGCAATCACTGACGCGACCAGTAGCTTCAAAAACAAAGAACAGGTAGAGAAAGTTAATTACAATACAACGGTTAAGATTGCCCAGGCCTGCGGCCAGATCAATTGTCCTATGATTCATCTTTCTTCCACCAGTGTTTATGGAACCCAAAAAGGTGTGGTGGATGAAGATTGTTCACAAGAGGAGCTTAAACCACAGAGTCCCTATGCGGAGATTAAATTGAGGGAAGAGAAGTTTTTACAAACTTTTGGTGCTTCAGATGGGCTGCGTTTTGTAACCTGTCGTTTTGGAACGATATGTGGTGTTTCACCCGGAATGCGTTTTCATACTGCGGTCAATAAATTTTGTTGGCAGGCTGTTATGAAGCAACCGCTTACGATATGGCGGACAGCTCTTCAT
>Ga0209976_10000413_pt1 | contig 29066 bp, 41 predicted proteins | sample SumtaG_FD_182806 | JGI IMG/M metagenome (GOLD analysis project Ga0209976, IMG submission 182806) | Deep subsurface microbial communities from Indian Ocean to uncover new lineages of life (NeLLi) - Sumatra_00157 metaG (SPAdes) (version 2) | ecosystem: Environmental > Aquatic > Marine > Oceanic >...
ACCCCCTATCCAGCAAAGCCGGGATACTCCAGCTACCGCAGGTTGCTCCTGAACTGCCTAAGTTCACAGATAAGGTAGGGAGGGGGCCAGCAGCGCCTCATCCCAACAGACCAACGGACAATGCGGAAGCAGTACTAGACTACTGCCGGATGGAACTTCGCAAGCTGTGGGACGTCCTACGGGGCTTCGAGGGCAAGGGTAGGCTCAGTCCTCTCTCGCGCCTGGGTAGCTTCCTGGACCAAGAGGGCCGGATCATAAAGTACTATGACCCAGATCAAGATAAGGTCGTAGCCAATACGAACCTGGCTAAGCTAGATGCTGACAATCCCTTCGCCGGTAGCAACACCTTTGCGAGTCCCACCACCTTCAACGGGACGGTGGCAATCAACGGGGTGCAGACAATATCCGCAAAGACAACGTACCTAGCTAGTGGCACGTCTATTATAGTAGAGTTCAACAATCTAAATAGCACGCCCACGCGCAAGTACCGCTACCTGAATGACAGTGCGGGTGAGTTCAAGCTGCAGCATCTCGACACCTCCTGGAAGAAGGTGTGGTTCCATGACGCCAGTGGAGATAAATTTGAGATAGGGCAAAGTGCAGACGACATAGACCTTATCGTACATGGAGACATAACTGCAGACAAGATTGACTACATTAGTGCGGTACCCACAGCAGAAGCACTGACTAGCGGAACTACCGTATCCGTAGACTGGGCGACAGGAGACTATAAGACTCTGGTTCTGGCAGGCAATGTAATTATAGAGAATCCTTCTGGAGAATCAACTGGACAGGTGATGCAAATTCTAATCAAGGGGCATGCGTCAACCACGTACACTGTGTCGTGGGACACGCAGTATATGTTCCCAGGAGGTGCAGCGCCAACTCACCCAGGCCCAGGAGTGACGGATATATACACGATTCTGTGCCAGAACGGTACTATCTTTCACGTCACATACGCGCAAGACTTCTCATGATAACTGCGCCTTTCAACTTCTGCCAAGGCTCTTTCGGTGAGGTGCCGGTGCAGTTGGGGGTCAATGTTTGGGTAGATCCTAGTGACTCGGATAACTATACTTTAGTTAGCGGGGATTACTCACAGATAGTCAATAAGGGAGACTTTGGTGGGTCAATAGATCAAGCTACTTCATCTATGAGACCTCCTCAATTAGCTGACCACTTTGGCGCAGGGCTGCACGCACTACAGGGAGACGGCTCAGACGACATACTGGACGTTACAGGCTCTTGGGATATCTTTGCTGACGACCTCGCCTTCTCTTTCTTTCTAGTTATAGACTATGTAACGGGAGGGAATGACGGAGTAATTGGTTTCAATGCAGGAGATCTTCTGATAGAATCCGCTGAGTACCTGCGTATGTGGAATGGCAGCGGTAGTGTGCGGCTCAGTGCAGGCAACTACACTAACGGCAAAAAGATAATTGAAGCACACAGAACTGCAGGAGGCACATTCACCGTATATGAAAATGGGGTAGATGACACCGCCTCTGGGCCGCCGAATGACTCAAGGGACATGACTACTGTAAACAAAATGTTCAGCACCTCGGCGTGGGAGTCAAATAAGAAACACGGTTCTATTATGCTATTCAACTATGACCTCGACGGTAGCGGAGACGCAGCGGCAGTCAGAGCCTACCTTAACGATAAGTGGAGTATCTACTAATGGTCAATAGAATTATAGTGCTTGAACGCACTAGAGCTATCCAGATGAATAGCTGGATGGCGCTGAACATGGGGCTGGATCTAGCCTCAATGTTTGGAAGGTGGAGATTAGCCTTGACCAGTGACCCCGACGATGGGTCAGTGGTGAGGGCTTATGCCGCGCATTGGAAGCGTGCGCCAGATGCCCGATGGAATCGTATTGTTCAGGAGATCTTGGATAGAGGCTGGAAGGTGAACAGTACAGACAATGACAATGTTGCGTCGAGTTACAACGGCGACAACTGGACCCGCCAGCAGGTTCTATCTGACGTCACACGCAAGCCGTTCGCTCTCAAGAGAGTGCCGGTACCCCGTACGGGGCTGTATGACGTAGATGATGTGGAGGTATGATGTTACAAATTGAACAAGTACCCGGCTTAGTTATCGGCGCATTCAACGAGCAACTCCGACACGTAGCAGTAGAGGATGGTTGGTTGAGCGATGAGACCGAGAATAGACAGCAGGGTTTTGGTAAGGGCTACGATGGGCGTGTGCTCGCACACGAAGGGTTTGTCTCTATTATAGAGAGAGCAGACGATGAGGAGAACTTCGGCTTAATCGGAGTGTACTTATCGCAGAAACCCGTAGGCTTCGTAGTTGTTGACATGACGCCCCAACACAAACTGGCTGACTTCTATGTGTACATCGCACCGAAGAGCAGGCGGCTTGGGTTGGGCACCGCAGTACTGAAGCATATGGTAGGGATCCTGTACGACAATGGGATCTACCGTATACAGGTAGACTTACTTCGGATCAACAAGATCGGAGTACAGTTCCTTCGTGATCTCGGTTTCACATGGGAGTCTACCAAGAAGTCAGTATTCTGGATGGACAACAACGTATTCGACGTTGCTCACATGCGGGTGCTAAAGCCTGCATGGTATGAGCGACACAAGGAGGACTAATGGCATTTCCATTAGCGGCAGTACTAGCACCTTTGGCGATTCAAGTCGGGGGTAGTCTGCTTAGTAAATTTATCGGCGGAAAGCCGAAAGAGTCCCAGGCTTCGGTTGAAGCAGGGAAGAAGGCGGCATCGGAGCGAGCACTGCTCGATAACCGGCTGCGTATTCTTGGTGAACTGGAGCAGAACAAAGGCACGTTCACCACTATCATGGGCAAGAACGGCAAGCCGTTTGTTATGCGGTTGCCGGGGCCAGGTGGCATCTCAGGGGAGAAGTTCACCAGCAAGTTGAGGCACCTTATGGGAGCCATTGACTTCGGCAAGGCCAAGGACATTCAACTACTGCAGTCCATCGCTGGCCTGTCCTCAGCGGGTAGCAATACCTCTGGTGTGGCAGTGCAGGGGGCAGCAGACGCACAGGCACGTTCAGATCAGAACGCGCAAGGCATCGCCAGTATGTTAGGAGACGTTGGCAGCAACATCTTCGGACAGACAAGAGCCGGTGGGGGTCCAGGACTCTTCCCCGGTGATGGCCCTGTCATTCCCGAAGGATTAGATCCAGGGATAATTCAAGATCCAACACAGAGCGGTAGTCAACCACCCGTGGCTGATATCGCTTCTCTAATGGGCGACGTCTAATGGCCCGTGTTAGAGGCAAGGGCAGAGCCTTTGCCAAATCAAAGGAGGCAACAGTGCCAAAGAAGAAGTTACGTAAAGCTATCAAACAGATAAAGGGTCCCAAGGGACCGTTCAAGGTTCCGACAGGCCCCAAGGGTAGTCCTAAGCCCACAGGCAGACCTTCTCTTCCACCCGGCTCCAAGCCGAAGCCGAGGATCAAGGCAATGCCTATCAAGCCAGGACGCAAGCCCCCCAAGGTGGGTGGCGGTCCAGGTGGCAAGCCAGGTATCAGCCCAAGGGCACCAGGCAGACCCAAGCCGCGCAAGCCCAAGGGTGGAGCACGACCAGTGGCCCGTCCTCGTTTCAGAGGCAAGGGCAGAGTCAAACGAGGTAAGAGGGGATAATCAATGGCACAATTTAGTGACTTTGCGGCAGGCGAGGAACGCCAAGCTGCCCGTAAAGCTGCTCGACAGGCACGCAGAGATGCGGGAGGGAGCAAGGACGATCCTTTGAGGGGTTTCCTTGCCGACGCTCCAGGCCAAGAAGCGCCACTTACTCCTCAGCAGAGAAGGAAGGCACGCAAGGATGCGCGTCGAGCGGAGCGTAGGGCGAACCGGGATCCAGATAATCCCAACGCCAACGCAATAGATTTGAATCCCGATCTTAAAGGTAAGACTCGGGTAGATATAAGTGACTTCCAGTTCGATCCGAACTTACGTAAGGGTAAGGAAGCGCGGTTCAATACCGTCCTGTCCAAGCTGCTTGCCAAGTCGGGGCTGGAACTTCCCGATGGTCCTATCGGTGCTGATTTCCTACAGCAGCTACTTGACTCGGGTGTGGGCAATGACGTCCAGAACCGATTCATGAACCGTATCATCGGTCGCAACGAGAACGCCCCAGGCAGACCTGGCGGCGGCGGTGGCGGCGGTGGTGGTGGCGGTGCTGCTGGTGGTGGAGGCGGTGGCGGTGGAGGCGGCGGCGGAGGTGGAGGTAAGGACAAGGCCGGTGACGGTGAGTCCTTCAAAGACCTCATGCGACAGAAGATGATTGATCTTCTGAAGAACCCCGGCTTGCCCCCCGAGATTATCGAGAACGCCAAGCGTACCCTGGTGGGCTTAGGCAAGAGCAGAGAGCAAGATCTTCTGTTCCGCCGAGCTGGTCAAGGTTCGCAACGTGGTATCTTCGACTCCGGTTTGACTCAACAGGGTCTCCGAGAGGTTGAGGATGCTACCACACAGCAGACCCAGGATACTCTGGCAGACCTAGACTTGCAGAATGCACAGTTCGGACTCGAAGGAATCCGTACCGCATTCGGCCAGCAACTAGGACTAGACCAGAACAGGATCCAGAACAAGGGTCTTAACATTCAACGTAGACTCGGCATGGGCGACTTGAACTTGAGACGGGATATGTTCAACCAGCAGACTTCTGCCGGTAACAGGTCCTTCGCATTCCAACAGGAATTAGCTGAACAGGATCGCGCAATGCAAGAGTTGATTTTCAATCTACAGATCCAGCAAAATAACTCTGGGATCTAAGGGGGCACTATGGCATCACTAAGTGATATACTAGGTGGCGTGGGCATTGCTGCCCAACCCCTTATCCAGCGGCGTGAGAAGGAGAAGGACCTACTTCTCCAGCTTGTGACGCAGGTACCGGAGTTAGCTAATCAGCCCGAGATCGCACAGATCTTACGCGGCAGCTTCATGACGCCTGGACTCTCCTCGGCTTTCCAAAGCCTAGAGGGTATACAGGACACGCGCCAGGAAGAGCTACTAGAGCAGCAACGTACGGCTTCGACCGACGCCCTGCTGCAGCAGCTACAGATAACGGACGTTGAGGCCGGTGGCACTGGAGCCTTCCAGAGCGTAGAAGAGGGTATGTCTACGATTGGTGCGGGGGTCCAAGAGAAGCGGGCAAGAGAATTAGAGGCCGCTGCCAAAGCCGAGACGATTCGACAGGCTGAACGAGATGAGGACCACGCACGAGACCTAGAGAGAGATAAGCTCAAGAGGACAGGATCGTCGGATACAGCCAAGGCGCTGAACATCCTATCCGGCGTGCTCAACCGTGGTCAGGATTTAGATGTAGATAAGCCAGGTGCGGCCAGCTTTGCGGCAGCAGAGATTGACGCAATACAGGCCAGGGCTGATGCAGAGAAGGACAAGCTGTTCTTCCTCCATGAGCTAGCACGTGTGATTGACACCGAACAGATCCCAGGTCTGTCCTTCTTCCAAGGAGAACCGCCCTCTGCTGATGAGGTAGAGGAGCTGCTGAGAGATGCAGAGTGGGTGGAGGATAACCAGGACAAGATCGATTCGGCCAGCAACTTCGTCGCAATCAATGGTGGTAGCAGGGATCAGATCCTTAACACCAGTACTCTGGCTGACAGAGCGAAAGCTATTGACGACGACCTAGCTGCACAGATGAATCAGAAGCGGGAGGAACGTTTAGTACCTGAACGCCATGTAGATCCATCGCACGCTGCATTGATGGAGGGCGGTCAGGCCCAGATAGGGGAGAGCTTAGGGAGTGACGAAGCACTGTTCCCACCAGGGGCAGCCGCAGCAGGGGCACCACCAGGGCAGGCGACTGTCTTGTTTGAAGCCTCATCTCCTGAGATCAAGGCATACATACAAAGTTTGCCCCCGACCTTTCTACCTACAATGCAGATCATTGAGGCTGAGTACGGGCATGATGTTGAATTGACCCTCTTCCACATGGAGAAGGCCAAGGACAGGCTCATAGAACGATACCTCGAAAGCCAGATGGGGACACAGTAATGGCTCTTGATATGGAAAGCCTAGTCAGCTACGGATTGTCTACGATACCCGAAGAGGATATCCAGTCAATGATACCGGAGGGACGTGGAGTCCAGCCGATTAAGACTATAGAGCTAGTTGACAGGTTCTATGATGCAGGGCTGATCCCTGATGAGGACATAGAACTGTTCCTCAGTAACTCTTCCGCTGGTCGTACCCCGTGGCACGACACGCAGACGGGAGAGTTGCGTCACATTCCGGACAACGTAAAGAAGCGGCTGAAGTACACCAAGGTCAAGCGCCTCGGTTCTCAGGTCGCCAAAGAGTCAGCCGTCGAAGCACTGAAGGCTGAGTTCTTTGCGTTCCCTGGTCTAGTGATGATGGGAGTAGACTGGATCAAGCGACACTCCCCCACATACCAACTACAAAAAACCTTTACGGGGGTTGACCCCGACAAGGATAGACCCCTCATGGGTGCAGGGCTGGTCGATAACTATCAGCGCACATACGAGGAGTTCAAAGATACGGAAGCAGAGTTCGCCCTAGCAGTAGAGGATTACGTAGGTATCCCTGCAGGGCTGTCAGTTACAGCAGCCGCAGTACAGAATACCGGCCTGAACGCAATGATTAGTCTAGCTAATCCTGTGGGCAAGGTTGGTAAGGTGGCTGCGGTGGGCGTTGGTGTCACGACCAAGGGGTTCATATACGGTGCCAGTGCCATTGCAGGTAGCAAACTGTGGAAAACTCTAATGAAGAAGGCAGTGGTGGAGACTGACGACGCCGCTGCTAAGACTGCCGGTAAGGTAATGACTGAGCTAGAGAACATCGGACGTGGCGGGGATCCCGCTGTGAACGGTAGTCGCCACCTACGTACCATCATTGAGATGGAGCGTACGGCTGGCGCGTCTCGTAGCATGAACCCAATCAATGCGTCTCCTGCCAGGACACTAGGTGAAGTGGCAGATGAGATCGTGAATGAGGCCAAGGCTTACAAGATCTCTCAGGACGTGCCCGAGTTCAACATGGCATCCATGCACAGGCGGGATGTGGTTCAGGGTGGCACTGAGCTAGGAGAAGCTGCGCCCTCAGCCGACTGGGTTCTCAAGACTACCCCCCAAGCGTACCTCAAGAGGTTCCCCGGTGGTCCTAATGCTCCGCTTGCTAAGGAGCACGTGAAGCTAGCACAGGTCGTGGAGCATGCAGCCTCACGGCAACCTGATCTACCCCCCACTATGCAGAAGTTTGAACCCGAGGACGTTGCTCGCCTTCTCAATGCACTTGACGAAGATGCAGCTAACGTCGCTAAGCTCGGGCCAGAGGCGGGGCACGCCCCCAACAACTCTACCATTGTGGCGAAAGAGCTAGCACAGAAGCACCGCGTAGCCTATAGAGAGGGCGACAGTGTGAAGGCACTGTATGACGACGTGACGCAGCTCCAGGCTGAGGCCCGAGAGACTGCTGAGCATGCCACCAAGATTGCCAAGGCTGCTAGACCTGACGACGCTATGTCCAAGTCTATCACCAAGGGCATGGACGAAGGCGCGACAGAGATGAAGCGCATGGCTGATGACATGACACCGGACGGTAAGCCCAAGCGACGGGTGCCCTTCTGGAAGCGTAAGAGTACAGTGTGGGAAGGGAGTCAGAACGAGTCCCGCAAGATCGCCCGTAACTTCGTACATACCAGGCAGGATCACATGCTCGAAGCTGCGGCCCTGCATACCAAGCTAGTTGACGACATTCCTGATGCGGCTGTCCGGTCGGATATGATTGCATTCATGGAGAACACAGGCAACGGCTTCATTGGTATCGAGGACACACTAGAGGCAGTGACCGCACGTATTGACGCCTCCCCCCATGCCGCTAAGGCTAAGGAGTGGGCGGTCAACCTGCGTAAACGATACGACGATCTGTTTGCCGAGTTCAAGGAATTGAACCTGCTTACGGACGGCGGCGACCTGGCATACCAGGACTTCTGGCTCCACCATATGTGGGCTGAAGGACCTGACACTGCTAGGGACGTGCTGAATCGCAACAAGCATTTCCAACTACCAACCAAGGCGGCGTTCGAGCACAGGCGGCAGGTACCCACGTACTATGAGGGTATCCACACTGTCGGTCTCACACCCCGCACTGATGATATAGCTGAGCTGATGCTGCACATTGAGAACATGGCAGCTAGAGCTAAGGCTACTAAGACCATGATTAGACAGATCATGGAGTATGCCGTGTCCGACAACGGGCAGGCGGCAATGGTACGGGTGAAGGCGGGTACCCCTCACCCCGAGAAGTACAAGCCCTTCCGGTCGGCGTTCACTAACCGAATCCTGAAGGATGAGTACCCAAGCAACGTAGACACAGAGCTACTGATGCATGAAGATTTCTACCGGCACGTGAAGCGGGTGATCGAGCTACCCACAGAGGACGGGGCTTTCCATAAGCTCAACTCTGCGGTGAAGAGGTCCAACTTCTTCTACTCGATCTTCCATATGTTCACGCTGATGGAATCTTCTCAGGCCATACTTGGTTCTGCCACCCGACAAGCCGATGAAGGACTCGTTAGTTCTCTCTTAGGCAGGGCGGTAAGGGCTAACGCTAAGGTACTGAAGGGCGTTTTCAAGAAGTCAGGGTATGACAACGGCGAGCTACTGGCTGGCCTTGTGTCTACTGACACGTTTCGAGAGAGCGCCAGCCTTGCATCTTACTACGGCGTTGTGCTGGATGCACCCATCGATGTGGGTAAGCATGTGATGGACAACGTGTTAGAGAAGGGGATAGCTAAGTTAAAGGGGAAGGGCAAGCCTAGCAAGGCCGCAGGCGCAGCCATAGAGGCAGCGTACGGTATCCAGAAGAGTCTGGATGCTGCACTGTGGACTAGGTACCACACCCCTATGAAGGTGATTGCCTTCGATACACTGTTCCAGAACCTCAAGGGTGTCAGGGATGGTGTCATCAAGGGAGTCATACCTGAGAAGCTGGCCGGTAGGCTAGGGTCTAAGGCTCGGCTCGCAGGGATAGATGACGACAGACTAGGCGCAGAGATCGCAGCATATGTCAACGATGAATTCGGTGGGCAGAACTTCGTTACCTCTACGACTAACTGGCTCGAACGACTGATGTTCGATAGCAAGACTGTCAAGTGGATGAATGGTATCGTGCTCTCACTGGACTGGAATGTGTCGGCTGTCAAAGCAGGCACAGCCTTCATGCAAGCTGCGCCTGGACCCATGAACAATCCCGTTCGTGGTGTCCTAGGCATTCGGCACTGGCGCAACGCAACCATCGGGCTGTTTGGCTATGCCAACCTCGTGAACAAAGCGTTGTCTGGTCACTGGATGTGGGAGAACGAACCGGGCAAACGACTAGGGTACGTGGACACAGGCGAACGTGACCTTGAGACTGGCAAGCCTACCTATTGGGGTATCGGTAAGCAGTTCAAGGAGCTACCAAGCCTGGTCGGTGTAGCCAAGGGTACACTGCCGGTATCGACCTTCCTCTCTCGGAAACTCATGCCCCATATCTCGGCGGCACTAGAGACAGAGGGATCGAAGTTCGATTGGGACCAGTACTCCAGCGCCATGATGCGCGAGGGCAAGGAGCTAGGCATGGACGACAAGCTGTTGTTCCAGATCAAGCAGGCCATCGAATCCATGACGCCGATTACTATACAGAACCAGTTCAGTCCTGTGCTCAAGGGCACCAACCTTAGAACTAGAGCGGGTGCGCTTGTACTACCACCCTCCAAGGGGCTGAACGATAACAAGTTGATTACGATGATGGCTGAAGCCATGAGAGATGGCGACGTCAAGAAGATTCGTGACATGCAGAAGGACCTGATTGGGCGTGGGCCTGACCGGGTGAAGCGTATAACGGAAGAGGCGCAGAAGAAGGCAGCCAGGTTCCCCACCTCGGGTGAGCCTGAGCCAGAAGAGAACAAACCTCTCGGCCTACGGAAGCGTTTCTAAAGGAGGAGCTATGCCTTTATACGAGTACCAGTGTCCCAACGGGCACAGTCAGGAGAACGTGTACCTCAAGTTCGCGGACGCACCTGAAACAATCACGTGCCCTAATTGCGCTCAGTATGGGGAGATCAATACCCAGGCTGTGCGTCTCATGGGACTACCCAACTTTAAGCTAGGCTGGAACGTGACGATCAATGATTCCGGCAAGGCATGGGAAGGTACACCACTAGAAGATTCCGACACAGCAAACAAGCTAACGTACAAGTCGAAGAAGATGTTCTTCGACAACGCTAGGAAAACACAGGTTGGAGGCAGGTCTAAGCCTAAGCCGACAAGAGGGGTGGCAGCCCTTGGACAGTGAAATGTTGAAAAAGATAGGGGTAGGAGTGAGCATTGCGGTTCTCGCATCCTTCTTCATATACATGGTTGGGTTCGTGGCACAAGGCGAGAGACTTACAGAAGTCCAGTATCTTGAGCAGGAGATCCAACAAGAAGAAAGCATTGGTGCTACGTACGTACGTATGGACGTGTACGAGGTAGATCAGAAGGCTACACAGCGCCAACTCAACCGCATGGAAGGTAAGCTAGACAGGTTACTGGAGAAGTGAATGCGTGAGGCTATAGAAGAAGTCGCACAATTTTACTCTATAGATCCAGACTGGATAGAGGCGGTGGTCCGGATAGAATCGAACTACGCCACCATGCCGAAGCCAAGGTGGGAGAAGCATCTGCAGGAACACTCGTATGGGTTGGGACAATTCCTCCCCTCGACTGTGCTGTGGATGATAGACACTCCACATAGGTTCCGGTTTCCTCCAGATATATCCAGCGCCCTGGCGCGAGCCAAGACAGCTCTCCCTTCTCGTGGAGAGAAAGCCCTGAATGAAGTATTACATGAGGAGGAAGTGGGTCTCTATATGGTGGGGGCATATCTTCATTACCTCTTAGATCGTTACGACGGGGACATAGTGAAAGCAGTGGCCGCATACAACGCCGGATCTGCCCGTTACACAGAGCAAGGACACTTTGTCAATCAGTGGCACGTTGACAAATTTACAGAAGCACTAACAGAGATAGGAGCTAGATGAAGGTACTGTTACTTTCACTCCTGTTGGCATGCTTGCCAACAACAGGATACGCCAAGCACAAAGAAACACCAGCACTAGGAAAAGATACTTACCAGTGCGCCGAAGTAACAGGCGAACTGGGCATAGTCACGACTTGTTGGGACGCCACTGTACACCCTGAGCCTGACTATGAGAGGAACCACCGGCTTGTAGAGCTAACTCTACTGTTGCTCGGTGGCAACATGCACCCGCCAATCGAGGTATACTACTCCAGCTTCAAGGACTTTGAAGAACGACTGGAACACATCTTACCTGATATGGCGATTGCCCAACAGAACGATGCATTGCTTGTCTTTGCTCACTGCCGAGAGGTGTTCCGAGGGGAACAGCCGGTAGTTATCATCGAAGCATACCAGCAACTAGACGATAGGACGTTCATACATGAGTTCCTTCATGCCGCTCTCGACGCGAAGGCACCTCACCCGAACCTCTTTGATAATCACATAGTTTTGGAGGAAGTGGTGCGTAGAATCTTAACGTCATCCTCGTACAAAGAAATGGTACGGAGTAACGATTAAGAATATAGCTCCTCTACAATCCACGACTCTAACAGGCGAAGGAGTTCCGATGCAAGCGCATCAGCTTCTTCGCCTGTAACTTTTGTGCCGACCACATCAACGATGATATCGATGAACTGATCGAACAGATAACCTTGCATGTTAGAACCCCTGTGTTCTCTTGTTCAGCGCATACAACGCTGCGATGATGTAGTCTAGCTTCTTGTCCATACGTCGGATTCGTTTCTTCCAGTACGTACCTTGGGGGATCCAAGGATACTGTGCCGACACAGAGATACCGCCGAGAGGGGGTAGCTGCTTCAGCACTGGAACAGGTTCAGGGTCAGGGCTAGGGTCCACTGGTGTTGGATCTTCGATCATGTTGTACTCCCATAGGTTAATGTAAGGTACTCGCCACTTTCGCAGGGATTCATACCACATCTGCGGAGGCTCATCTTCAAATAAGTAGATCTTCGGGAACTGCCAGCCTGTGCCTCGGTTCCTCTTCACGTGCTTGTCAAACTCTGTAATGGTCTTGAACTGAGAGGCGTCTACCCACTCAAGGATCTTGTCCTTGCCACCGGCAGTGAAGCCATTGCCTATGTCAGTGCGGTACGCCCACATCCAAGCCTGCTTTACCTGCTTTCTTTCGCCATGTCCTTCATAGGCAACCCAACCTTCATACCCACCCTCACGTATATTAGCTTCATCAGCATGCACGTAAGCAGCATACGCCCTCACGTCATTACCAAACTCAGCATAGCCTACACGTAGGCCAACGTTCTCAATGGTTCCTTTCCAGTAGCCTGCTGCCTGCTGACTACGCCAAATGTCACCCATCTTTGTCTCCTATCTTTACTAGGTACGAGTCATCCATACCTGCCTCTTTGATCCACTGGTTGCACACAAAGGCAGTCAATCGCTGCCCGTCCAGGTGATCCTCACACGTCAGACTAATACAATCATCCACCCTACAGATAAGAGGTCTGTCCTCATATATACTGCATAGCTTAGTTTGTCTATCGAAGTGGTCACACACTCCGTCCGTCTGGGGGAGGCCAAGCCCTTCCACTTTAGTACAGCAAATGCCGCAGCTAGTGCAGGGGAATGGATCATATGCTGACATGCACCGCTTTCTCCTCACCACTGTAACGCACCCGAGGTGCGCCTAGCTTGGGTGGGGAATAGTTCTTCATTTCGCTATAGCTATCTTCGTAGCCAAGGAAGGACCCAGTGACGACGAAATGCTGGCGTGCGTCTCGGACAGTACGGTTCCGTGAATCAACAGTTCGTACTGTACTTGTGCTCTCAATGAGGTCATGCATGTGGCCCATAAGATACACGTCTGCTTGTGCCACTCCAGATAGTTTCTTAACCGCGTTGAGTTTACCAGCCACCGTTGCGGAACCTGACCCTCCATGTGTAGCGTAAGTGATATAGGTATATCCGCCCACGACTGTCCGTAGGAAGCCAGCATACCGCAGATAGGGCACTCCCAAAACTCTTGCCATATACTTGGACGGATCGATACCGTTGTCTTTGAAGGATCTTTCTTCGTGGTTCCCAGTAAGCATGCCCACGATTCGGCTGGTGTGGGGTCCGAACAGGTTAAGGATTTCATCTATCTGTTGGTCGGGCGGCATCGTCTGCTCATAGACACCAGCACCAACGCTCCCTTTCGTGTTGTTTTCAATGAGATCTCCCATGAGGAGTATCCATGCATCCTCTCTCTTAGCCCATTCAAGGTACCCCTCGACCTGAGCTTGGTCACAGCCAGGGTGGCCCCAATGAATGTCACCGAGAGGGAGAAGAAATTTCTTCCGGCCTTCCGATCTAAGATTAACAAGTTTTGTACTCATGTGTATCTGCCTCTTTGATTCCGAACAGGGCAAGGCCCAAGGCGTCGGCAACGTGTGGATTACTTAGCGCCAAACTCTGTTCATCTGTTAGGATAATTCCATCGTAGCCCAGAAGCGCAGCTACATTTTCTTTGAGGGTATCTAACCCCACCTTCTTGAGCCATGCCTTCCATGACACAGGGTGTACCCCGTAGCATCCGAGTCCCTTAATCATTCGGGTAACGGGGAGAAACAGGAGTGCCCCAACGAGAGACGCGTTCCACATCGCACCCTTTCTTGCTCCGTAAGGGACGAATAACTCGGTCCAGATTTCATCAGCATTGGGATCAGTGATCTCCTTCGATACTCTGTCCACAATTTCTGGAATTCTATCGACTGCGCGTTCACCGACAGGGCGAATTGCAGCCAGGTTGAGGATTCGGTTGACTGTGCCATCATTGTTCACCTCCAGCTTACACAAGCCGGTATTCTTAGTGCCGGGATCCACCCCGACCACAATCTTACTCATAGTCTGACCTCTTGTAGTAGTAAGCATCCTCTAGTGAGAGTTCATCTGCCTTGTCATAGTGATTCAGCCAGTGCAGGACACGATCCTTGTTACCCCTGATAGCTGCGCTTGCCTCTATCAGTTCCTTGAACCCATCCTCACCGTCGAGGATCATCACTCTTTTGTATCGTTTCTCTCGGTGCGTGGATCCAGTAACCCCGCAAAAGAAGCAATAACCCTCAGCGTCACACCCTTCAGGTACTTCTCCATCTTCAATGAACATAGCTGCATCGCTAAACTTGGCGATAAGGGCTGACCATAGATCAGGCTTGCGAGGTTCGTACATATCCGGCCTAACTTCATACGCATCGTGGTCTACCTCCAGACTTCCCATCATTTCTGAGGTGTCTCTGTTGTAGAAGATAAAATGGGATCCGTCGAAAGGTCCCATAAGATCTGGCCATCGTCCTGTACTTTGCCGTTCAGGATGTAGCACCGGCATTGACAGGTATGTTTGAGCCTGGTACACGTAATGTCCATATACTTCTCGCCAATCATCTGATCGAGCAAGTTTCTTGTAACTACGATCTTTGATGGCTTTAACCTCCAATAGATATAGTCCTTTACCATCTCGCAGTACCCCGTCCACGTGCCCGGTGACTGACCATCTTCCACATGGATCGGTATAAGTTCCTTCACTCTCTCTCCTCTCTGGCACTAGGTGAAGAGGATGTGTGAGGCGTCCAGTAATGAACGCCTCCACATGCTCCTGTAAGAAATGTCCAGCGTCTAAGAAGGGACGCTTGGCGTCTGGAATCGAGCGGGACGCTGGATCCAGTACGCTCAAGACAATCTGTCTAGTGCAGTTACCTGCGGCTGACCCTCTGAACTGGATCAAAGCGGCTCCGCATCTATCTCGATATCAACTAACCGAGCGGTCGGTGATATCTGCATCCATGCTCTAGCCATATCGACAGCCTTCATCATAGCTGCGCCCATGCACGAACCATAGATGAAACCCTCTGCGAATGCAGGATCCATGTGACTGTTGCGTGGAATGTTCATGTAGATAACTACCTTGTATCGTAACTCTGAAGCCATTTGATACCTCCTTAAACAGCCTCTCCTACCAGTTCCTCTGTCGCATTCTCGACCTTGCTATCTCGATTGATACCGGCAAGTATGTCAGTGAATGCTTCAAAGTCGGAGCCGAGTACACCCTGCATGTTCTCAGTGACCTCTTCGGTAGTAAAGATCGTACCGTGGGCCTTGCTCTTGAGGTCAAAGCACTGCGCCTCCCAATCCTCTACCTCTACCGCTGTCGGCAGTGGGCGAGCACTGAATGACTTGTACTGTGTGACCGCACCTCTCTTACCAACGGTAAAGACAACGTTGCGACCTTCGGTTGGGTCCGTGAGATCAATACCATCTTCCAGATAGGTGAGCAGGATGTTACGCAGTTCAGTCGCCGCCGTGTATGGCATGCTCCAGATCTGCACTCTGTCTGCATCGTCGTTAATGATGTTGGCGTATACCCTAGTGGTAGGGCTAACGTTACGCAGCTTCTTCATTAGCTCCTTGTTCTCACTCACAGTGGGAATCAAGCGCAGCTTGAAGAACATATCGCAGGCGGGGCAGTAGTCGTCAGTGACCCGAGGGCACGCGCCCGACTTAAAGCCTTCCGCAGTGCGGAAATAGTGGATGGATGTATCGAAGAAAGGGAATTCATCATTGGGTCCAAGGAGCAACCGGATGTTGAATCGGTTATCTTCACCGTCGTCCTTTGGCTTCGGGCGGAACCATTCCTTCATGCCGCCAGTGCCACCGATCTTGTACTTACTGAGTGCGTCGTAGTTCAGTCGTCCCACTATTTTTCTCCTTGTAGATTCTGTTACAGGTGTCACATCCTATGTGATTGTTACACCTGGGGGGATGAATGCCTTTGTACTTCTTTGCACTGGTACACTCAACTAGAGTATTAGTGCTCATTCATATTCCTCCATCTCTTTCCAGTTAATGCCAACCTTTAGATCCCACTCGAATGGCACGTCAAGGTTGACTTCAAACGTGTCATGTATTATTGTAGCAAAATTCTGCTCTTCTGTCAAGAGCCTATTTGCTACAGTCTCTAACTCCCCTTCATCGTATACATCGAACAGCAGGCCATCATGGTTGCTCATGATTGGAGAGGCGTACCCCTCTAACTCTAAGCTAAGGTGCTGACCGAACGTCTGAACGAAGTCCGAGGCTGGTGCCTGTATGACGAAGTTCGCTGCCTCTCGGAGCAACGCCCGTCCCCGTGGGGTGGACAGCGTAGCGCCTGGCACTCTTCGCCAACGCCCGTACTCTGTGCTAACCTGGCCCTCACGTATAGCCTCCGCCTTGATCTGATCGAAGTAAGTATAAAGCGTACTCCACTCCGACCGCAGAGTTCTAGCCACACGCTTGGCAGTAGCAGCATCCAGACCGGCACGCTCTACCAAGCCCCATTCGCTTACGCCATAGATAGCTGCAAAGTTTATCCGTTTGCCTGTTTGTCTATCTACACCGCACATATCAGCGGTAGCTTGGTGAGGATCAATGCCTGCCTTGAACATATCTGTTAGGGTTTCGTCTCCGCTAAAACTAGCAGCCACTCTAAGCTCTGCTTGTGCTGCGTCAAACTCAAGAAACACTCCTGCATCGTATCGTGGCACGAACACCGAACGAATACTGGAATCCCGAGGGATAGTTTGCATGGCGGGGCGCTTACAAGAAAGTCGCCCGGTAACTGTCCCACCGAAGTCAGTCTTGGCAATAAAGAATTGAGGGTGCACGTATCCGTTGGGCCAGAGGTTTTCTTCGATGCCGCCAACGTAGGTTCTGAGTAGTTTCGCCGTTCCTCTATAATCGAGAAGAGTGTCAATGAATGGGTGTCTGAGGTGACTGATAACATCTTCTCTAGTGCTTCTCTGCCCCGTAGGAGTAGTCGCATCCTTTACCTCCGGTAGTGCTAGACCTAGCGTATCGTAGATGAACGTACTCAACTGTTTAGGTGAGTCCAGGTTGAGGCCCGGTGCCAGGTCATTCAGTTCGTCACGTAGTATACTCAAGTCCTGCTCAAGTGAGGACTTGACCTTCGCTAGCTGTTCCCGATCTACCTTGACACCCGATGCTTCCATCTGTGCAGCGAAGGTAGTCAGCTTGGAGTAGAACCTAGTCATTGCGTCAGACAAGTAGTCCTGTACCGCTAGCTGTTGTTTGATACGATCAATGATAAGCAACGGCAGTACCGCATCCTTGCCATTGTACCTTGCAAGGGACGATAGTTCCTCGTTAGCTAACTTACCATGATCGACTTCATCTTTGTAGCCTCCGACACCTGAGTAGGCACGACTCAGATAGTCTAGGCTACGGGATGTGCTATGCTCATTCAGCATGTAGTGATAGAGCATGCTATCTTCTGTATGGCAGAGGGCAGGCGAGTGCCCGAATCCCCCTGCTCTCATAATCATACTGATATCATACTTGATGTTCTGTCCAACGATAGTCTTGGTTGGGTCACGTACTAGGTGAAGCAACCAATCTCTTACCCTGCTGCCATCCAAGTTGCTTTCCTTGTGGAATATGGGCAGCACATATGCTAGTTCATCACTCACTGCTATCGCTACTGTCAACAGGTGGGGAGTGAAGCCATCTGTCTCTATGTCCAGGCCAATGCGATCTATACCTTCGACCAGTCCTTTCACTTGCTTGAAGCCTAACTCACTGTTGACTAGCCTGACCTGTATGTTCTCTACATCTTCCCTATCTTCTCTCCAGATCTCCGTCACCGTGTAGGCGAAGAGATCGTCCATGAAATCTTGGACTTTCGACCTGTCATATAGTAGTGCTGCCGGGTGGAACGTGACACAGAGGGGTGTGTCAAACGCTGATAGAACCTTGAGCCTGTTCGGTCCCACTGAGCTATACTCTCCCTCAGTGATTGTAGCGAGGGATGCTCCGCCAAGCGCAACTATAACCTCCGGATTGAAGCGTTTGATTTCCGCTTCAAGATATGTGCGACACTCCCGTTTAGGTTTAACACCGGGTCGCTTCCCATCGCCCGGAAAACACTTGACCGCATTCGTGTACGCCACTGATCGAAGGTCAAGATCTGACTCCTCCGCAATGAGACGTAAGGCTTTCGTGAAGAGCGCATACGCAGCTCCAGCACCCGCTTCCCCAACCTGATCCTCAGCTTGATCGGGGTGATGGCCGACGAAGAGATACTTAACTGTATCCCCCTCTGTTCTGGCAGGTATGCAGACATGCTTAGCCTCCTTATGTAGCGGACAGTTTTCGCACTGTTCGTTGTATAGCATATTGTAGTTCCTCATCAGATGCGCTACCTGGGTCGTCACTATCATAAGGGCCGATATTGACAATGAGGTGAGCACCCAATTTACTAATGTTCCTCGCTCTGGTATCAATCGGTACATCTCTATCCGGCATGTAGATTACGGCGTCGTATCCTCTATCGAGGAGCGCCATGATTTGAGTGTCATGGATAGTACTCGATAGGCAAGCCGCTGCGTTAGCGAAAGGCGCAACCCTAAGCACATCAAAGACACCCTCAACCAGAACGACCACTGAGTTATCGAAGGTAGTTCGGAGATGGTAGACCACCCCTGTCGCTGGAGTTCTTTGAGCAACCGTTGGGTTAGACCATCGAGGATTTCCAAGGTGCTTCCAGCGTCTAACCTGCCAATAATCTTCGTCAGGAAAGAAGAATAGAAGGCCATCATCCGTGTCATATGTGGTGTCCTCTATTAGATTGAAGATAGCAGGATGCACACCCCGCTCTGCGAAGTATGCCTCCGACTGTGTACTCATAGTCTGATGTGGCGGGGGAACGCTAACCCCCTCACTTAGATTGTAACACACGTCAGCTACAATGTCAAGCAGCCCGATGCTGCTGCACTCCATGCCTTGCCTCTCCAACATGGATGCTGTGCCTGACTTACCGCACTTGAAGCAGTGGAACACACGCTTCTTCACGTTGAAGTACAGATGCTTAGGCTTGTCGCAGAAGGGACAGGTCATGGTGATTTCATTTTTACCCATGACTAGACCAATCATAACAGATGCTATCATCTTGTTTGTGCTTAACTATTTCATGTTCCAAGATCATTCCTTTAAGCAGTTCCAGTCTCCGATTCAGTTTCTTGATCTCCATACGAAGCGTTTTGCACTCGGGACACGAAGGATGCAAGGTCGGGATCGGTATTTGTATCATGTAAGTTCCCCAATATGTGCTCTAATGGTCGAGCTGATTCAGCTAAGGCTATAGCAGTAGGGCTAGTGACTGGATTTCCCACTGCCTCAACAAACTTCAAGTGTCTGGTATGTAGGATGTGCCATGTGTCTCTCTCTACTAGCATCATGTAGCGTAGTATCTCTGTGTTCACAGCAGTCCAGTACCATAGTCCCTTCTGTTCTTGGAAGTAAGTAGGCATGTACTCCCACTCATTGAAGGGATGCATGAACTCAGTCCAATCTCGATACCCTTCTTCCCAATAGCAGTGACTACCTTGTAGCTGTGACTGCATGACCCTAGCGTACCCCCGCCACACCCATACGAAGGAAGGATCGGGGTCTAATTCCAAGATCAAGGGCAGCACAGGTACGAAGTGTAGGTTCACAATGGGCTTACCTTCGTCTATGAAGGACTTTAATTTTGCCTGTACCGCACACCTAGCATTGTTGTCTCCGTTCGCTGCGCGAGCAGTCTGTATCATTGTGGGCCTATCTAGCTCATGCTCTCCACCTATCTCCTTGGCTAAGGAATGAGTGCCACATCTTCCGGTGCCTAGCCCCCATATCATAGCAGTACCTCCTCTGGTATCTCTTCGTCTACTGGATTAGCTCTCATGTTACAACGACTACTACAGTAAGCACTATCCCTATCAGTAGGGATATACTCAGCGCACCATGCACATCGTTGGTGTGTCCGCCTTATTGTTGTCATCAGTGGGGCTGTTGCAATAACAGTACACAACGGACAGTCGGGGTCCACGCATGGGTCATTGAACGTAGGATCATCTGCCACTGCTACACTTGAGCGTGACGGACGGCTCCGTATGGGTTCAGGATGTGGCTCAAAACAAGCACACATACTAACATCGGGGACATTGAGCATACCACAGTGGCCACAGGTACGAGCAGCGGGATCACTGCCCATTGGTATAGACGCACTGTATCGTTCGCCACTATCATCTGTCCATACGCCAGCAGCAGTGTTCCAAGTACTACGAGAACGTCGAGTGACGGTAGTGATGGGGTACCTAACGCCAGCGGGGTCAACAGGAATATCCCCCACGGCAGCAGCATTACTCCCCCGTCCAACCACTGATGCCTGTGTGCCTGGAAGGCCGAGGCTACTGGCGACTTCAGCCACTCGAACCCTTGCGGAATCTGCTGTGCCTGCATGTCCTTCCCTGATAATGAGGGAAGTAATTTCACTATCAAATAGGGCAGCAACACCAAAGGATTCAGTGTAAGCATCGCTCCGAACAGCGGCGTGCTCTCTTTCACGGTCACTGCGAGACTTGCCAGCAGGAGGAGGATCAGGGATGAACCCCCCGTGAGGTTTGTCAACCACATACAGAGCAGGAGCATGAACGCTGTCTTGTCCACTAGGACAGGAAATCCAGTCCAAATTCTGAACATAGGCAACGCAGTCAGGCATATTGTTGCTAGCACTGCCAACGTAGGAGTTGACGTCACCCACAACACGCCGGTATAGGTCAGTAAACAACATAGGATGGTCTGTACGAAATCGTTCCAACGCCAAGAGGTAACAGATGGACTTAAGATTAAAGGCAATGCCCACCTGTGACAGTAAGGCTTCGGGACTGGTTCTCGCCTGGATAACTGCAAGTACATTAAGCCATCGGGGGTTACTCTCTGCCCATTCAAGAAGATGTGCAGTGCATACACCACAAGAGGGAATAGTACAGATAAGATAAGGCCGGTCAACCCCGTCATCGGGGTAAGCCTGGACACCAGACTCGGCACCAGCATAAGGCCCCACTCTAATATCTCGATCATGCATTCTCCTCTTCCTCCATACCCTCCTCGTTGCCAACAGTCAGGAGGTTAATCGCCATTGTCGCACTGTTGATTGCGCCCTTGGTATCCCCTTCGTCCAGGTCACGTAGCAATTCAGTAAGTAAGGAAAACATCTTCAACATCTGCATCTTGTGGGTGTAGTAGTACACTGCGAAGTCAAGGATCTCCTCTTCCATTGAGAGCAGGGTAGACTTACGCCATAGCTTACCGCCATGTTCCTCTTGTCCTTCGTGGTACTTGCTTGCCATTGAAGTGATGAACCACTTTCCAATGTCATCTATGTGATCGTCGGGTGTATACATCAGTTGATTGGTCCTTTCATGTCATCCATCATTTCTTCTTCCTGGTCTAAGTCAGCCCTAGTTATTAACCGAATGCCCATATGCCGATAGATGACAGGCTGCATGCGTAACACTAGCTCGCCTATCAACGAGGCAGAGAACTCAGAGTCTTGCTCAAGCAGCAGTTCTTTCATTATATACAGCATAGCTAACACCTGATGCACACCATCGGGTAGCGTAGCTAACGTTTCAGCATCCATCTTCTTGATCTTCTCTTCTTCTACCTCGTACACATCACACAGTCCAGATGATACTGACTGTAGTATCGAGGCAAGGCCAGCCCTTACATCTTTATCGAATTCCATTAGCAAATCCATCCGTTAGATCAGAGAAGGATTGTGTTTCGCTACTAGACAGAGCAGCTACTTCCTTCTCTTTTACTACTCGTTCTCTTGCCTTGTCAACAAAGAACCTCATCTCTCCTAATCTTTTCTCTTCTGGATTCTGATTGAGCGTGACGATAACATCAGCCTTCTCAACCTTACCGATAGCCTCACTCACATCCTGCATCCTGATGTGCGTCTTGCTCCAGCTTGGCCTGTTAGCCTGGGTTGCAGTCCATACTCCAACCTCAAACTCAGCAGCTATCTGTCTCAACTCCTCAGTAACAGCAGTCAAAGCAAACCTACCTTCTAGTCGTCGGTCTGCTGGTTGGATCAAGTCTATATAGTCTACCATAATCAGTGGCTTGGTGTCAACCTTCTCAACGAAGTCTCTTACATCTTTTCTTAGCGTCGCTGTAGTGACACCACCTGATGCATAGTCTTTGATAGACCAGGGTGCTACGTCCAAAGATTGTAGTTCTTCTTTCACTGCTTCAGGGTGGGATAGGATGTAGAGTCTATCCTTCTTCAATAGATTCTGATAGTACCGGATCGCTACCCTCTGCCTGCTAATCTCATGGGTGAAGTGCTGCACTGGTGTACCAAGCGCCAGGTTACTAGCCCCCATGTGTGTAAGGAACCATGTCTTACCGCCGTGTGTCTGTGCTATGATGACACCTAACTCCTGTGCCCACAGCCCACCGTTGAGTACATCATCCAGCCTAACCAAGCCAGTGGTGTACGCATTCAACCCCATCTCTGTACTCAGCAGGGCAAGCACATCGTGTATGGGGGAGGGTTCCTCTTCTTGTTCCTTCTCTGTTGCCCTTGCAAGAAGGTCGAACTTCGTAGCAGTGGCAAATAGATCGAGGCTCCCGGCCTCCAAGTCCGTCGCTGCTGATACGATGTAGTCTCTCGCTCTCCATCGGAGTAGCGCATCACGTACGAGACCAACGTGCATGCCATGATCTAACTCAACCTCATATATGAGAGTGGTAGTTCTCTTGAGTGTCTCTTCCTCCGCACTGGTTGCCGCTCCACTCTCAAAGGCAGCGAAGAGAATAGCTTTAGGTATCGTGGTTGCCTCTCCCTCATAGTCTCTCCAAGTATCACGTACATATTTGTACACCTTTCTGTATGTATCACTAGCGAAGAAGGGCACATCAAACAGTCCACCGAAGCGGAGCCATGCGTCCTTCTGTATCAGTGCTGCTAGTACTGTTTGTTCTAACATCAGTGCCTCTCGTTGTAGCTAGGTGCTTCATCCCGATCTACCTGATACTGAAGATCATCTAGTTGACGCTTCAGTTCCTCTGCTGCATCCTCTTCAGCAGCAAGATCTGCTTCCATGTCATAGACTAACTCTTCTAGTCTCTCTTCAGTGTCACTCAAGATGTCCCGTATCGCATCCATTCTCCATGAGTGTCTCATAGTAATGAGTCCTTGTACTCAATGTCATTCCTCTCTAACAGAGAGCGTAGTCGGAAGTTAGTAGTCTCATGTTCATCATTCACACTGACAAGGTGAGCTATGGTTCTAGCTGCCTCAATAGCAGCACCTCTTAGTGCATCTATCTCATGCTGCATCATGTCAATGAGTGTAGCATCACTTGACATGGTACTAGGACCTGTCCCTGGCATAGTCAGCCTCCCTTTCTTGATACCAAGCATACTCATCGTCGCCATCTTCACACGTACACACCTCATCCTCATGATAGTTGCACCATATCTCATGGTGCTCATCATCTTCGGGTGTGCTTAGCTTCCATCGGTCGTGGCTTGCTGTTGGGAAATCAGCCATCGTATTTTCCTCGCATGTCGAACGAGCATCCTGGTACTGTATACTGTATCACACCCGGCGTCGGGTGTCAAGAGGTTCTTTCTCACATCGTACATCACCTCAGCCTGCGAGACCTCTATCTCCTCACTTGGCACCTCGGGTAGCTCTCTCACCAGAGGTCGCGGGTCTCTTGTAAACTCTGTAACTCCTGTGTTCTCAGGCATTTACGCCTCCTTGTCTTTGGGTTTCGGGAACTGTAAAGTTTCGTTCGCGGCATTCTCATTACCGGCCTCGCATATGTCAGGCTTGACCCGATCAGACCAAGCGAACTCCATCATGATGATACCAAGGTCAATCAGTTCTGTTTCCTTATCACAGATACAGTCCCAACATACCGGGGTAGTAGCGCCCACCTCAGCACATGCTTCATCATCGTACCCATCTATCGGTGTCTGACACATGCCGCACGCCTCACCTACCCAACCACCTTCACCGGGTTTCATTTGGATGACGATGGACTCGACATTGGTATCATCTCTGTCCCAGTCATCATAGCTACCATGCCCACGCCACGGCCTAGTAGTGTAGCGGCTGGTGTAGTCAGCGGTCTTAGTAGTGTTAGCGGTGAACTTCCTCTTCTTGTAGCTGTCATTACTGAACCAACATCCACTAGCTTTGTCGGCCTTGCCCCATGACTGGTTCATAATCATGACACCACCATCAGCTCGCATGAACACCATCTTATCTGTCCCGATGTATCCATCCAGTAGCTCAATGATAGCAGCATCATCCTCGAATTTCTTGGGTAACTCTCGCAGTACATTGAGCACGAACATATGGGTATCACTCTTGGTCTTGTGATGCTGGCCCATGATGTGACCGTTGTGTGCCATCACTAGGTCATCTCGTACCATGAACGGGTGAGTGTTAGCAGTGCTTAGCTCACCTTGCGTTGCGATCCTGAAGTGCAACAGGAATGGAGAGTCATCGTTCTCTGTCCTGTCCTCACGATAGGATGTTAGCATGTCCTTCCTGTCAAAGAACCCACGCTTCAACTTGATCTTCCCGTGTCGGATGTAAGAGTAACCGCCGCCGTCGTTGTTATGCTTCCAGCATTGGTTAAACTTATTACCCGACAACTCACACCCACTGGGTTGATAGACAATCACACACATTGCAGATTGAACTCCTCTATTTCGTTGGTTAAGTATTTGTAGTTGTTGCTGTGTAACGCAGCGTACTGCGCAAACTTATTCCATGAGTCGAACCGATCCAAGCCAGTACCATCAGCGTTACTCGTGTAGTTGAGCAGCGCATCATAGAACTGGATGGCAGCGAGGAACCTATCTATCTTGAGCGTGCCCCGAAACAAGCGTAGCTCAACGGTCTCATCTGCTGCCTGGTTCAATGCCCACCTTGACCCGCCATACTTCTGCTTACCTACCTGTTTGGCGAACGTCTCGGGATCTCCATTGATCTTGAGCATGGCGTAGTCCATGTTACCTCGGCGGGAGATCTTCTTGAGTACATCGAAGTTCCCTTCCTTGTATATGAACTGCGCCAGCTTGTAGTGCTGGAGATGGGTGATAGGCCAACGGTTAGTATGGATGTGCAATCCACAATGGCCTCCATTATGGGATCGAAACCCTTCATCTCGTAGTACCTCCATCATCTTTTCCATGTGCTCCTTGCCCTCGGTCATCCACCACTGATAGGTACAAGGATGTGACACCACCTCGAATCCACCCGCCCCAACTGAGGCATCCTCCTTGCAGTAGAAGGTAGTGCCTTCTCCAAACTCAGTGAGCTGCTTCGCCACCGCATTGGCTACACCTTGATCCACCCTACTCCGAGGCTCAACTTCAAGCTCCACTCCGAAGAGTCTACCTCGGTGCTGCAAGGTACGGTACTTAGGTGTGCCACTCAAGACACGGTGCCCCTTGGCATCCCGTATCACGAAGCGGTTAGGTCTGTATGAGTAGTACTCTACAGCACTACGTCGTGCTCGTTCTTGTCGTCCATTACGACAGCCATAGCACTCATACTGGTCACTGTCCTCAACGTGTATCACATCATCTTCCATCGCCCACCCACCGCACTCATCACACATTGAGAAGTTACCCGAACTAACGCACTCAGCACAGAACATACTGCCACCTGTCCCACGCTCCATCCCTTCCCTTGTCGTGTACTCACCGTGTCCTTCACAGTAGCGGTACATACTAGAGAAGCACTGCTCACAATACCTGTTGTCACCATGTGGGGTGAAGTAATTGCGAGACACATCCCCCTCATCAGTGTCACTGTGCACGTATGCTTGTTGCTCATGACACTCATCACACACCACCACCGGCATGGCGTCTATACAGGTAGGGCACGCCCAACGTACATAGTTGTACCACCCTCTGCCTGTGATGGTATCCCAATCCAGACGATACCTCGCAATGGGGCGTGCACCATCAAGCAGCACCCATCCCTGGTTCATGTGGCTGCGTACTTGGGCGAACCCATTGACACGCATACCCTCTTCGCAACCAGGCTGACTACAATTTATCCTATGCCACGGCATCCTTTGTCCTCCGCTTCAGCCATTTCCACGTTTGGGTTTGGTACACATATGGGATGTCACCTCGGTCCTCTGCTCGCAACCTTAAATCCTCCAATGCTTCGGAGGCGGTGAGCTGTCCCGACTTCACTGCTTCCTTGAGCTTTCTCATAGCTGCCCTCTAAAAGCAGCTTGACTTGCTGTCCACGTTATGTAGCTTCGCTTCAATAGCATTCTCTATTTCCTCCTCGTATCCGTTGATCCCGTACTGCTGGTCACACCACTTGTCGATCTCTTTGTCCACATCATGAGCATGTGACTCTGCTTCATGCACCATAGCAACGGCTTGCTTGAACTCCACTGCTAGGTACTCGGGGATAGGTATGCCTGTCTCTTCTTCTTCGATGCGGTATCCCCACATCCCACCGCAATCCCAACTGTACTTCTTCATGTCACACATCACATACTCCTCATTGCATCCACCATTGGGGGGAGCACGAATGACAAGGCCACGAATGCCAATGCTATATACAGCAGCAGCATAAGACCAACAGTCCACAATGAGGACTCTCGGTAATCATCCTCGCTGTAGATAGTTCTGCCCTCGCACAAGAAGCACCGCTGGTCTAGGGGTGTCCCGTGTTCACAGTATCTCATGTCATCTTTTCCTCCGAGAGCCGAAGGTAACGCTTCAACACGTACGCCTCATGCTTCAGTGCATCAGTGCTGTCACCTCCTGCTCCGCAGAACTGAATGTTGTCAAGTTCACTGATGACAGACTCAAGAAAATTCCAGAGCCTTACATACTCTACGTCCAGTATAACTGTAGCCACACTACCTCCACATCAGGAACAGTAGCAGAAACCACCAAGGCCACTGCCCTGCTCTGTCTCTGTACCTCACCGCAACGAACACGTAACCGTGTTGCATCGGTGGACCTTCCGCACTCCCCATAGAATGAGGAGCACAAGCCACTCAATGATGCACAGCATGTGCACCTCCGTTGTAAACAAGCGGGGTGTGTATGTCCACCCCACTCAGGTATCAGTCAACTTCCGACTCGAACCACTCCGCTAGCTTGGCGTTAGGCAGAGCTACACCGCGCTCGAATGCACTCACTTGTGACTGAGGAAGTCGCAGCTTGAAAGCCATGTCCTCCTGTGTCCAGCCGTGGGCCTTCCGAGCAGAGATGAACTCCGCTATGTCTATCGCCGCTAGCCTACTCTCTGCCTGCAGTTCCGATGCACGACATAACCGTAGGGTACATGATGGACACGTTATGTCCACATCATCCCTGTAATTGCCGCCTACATCGGAGCCGCAACGTATGCAGGTAAGCATAGCTGCTCTCCGGTATCTGGTTTACTGTTGCCGCAGTCTACTCGACCACGACCGCTTCCAACTCACCGTCCAGGCTACTCATTGAGAGAATCGCGTTGAACTCCTTGGCGTAGATATTTGCCGCCTTCACATCCAGCCCGTCGATCTGCTCATTCAGCAGGGTCGTGCTGTACTTGCCCTGTTCCCAACCGGGAACGCGGACGCGACTAATCTTTGTTGAGCCGGAGAGGTAGTTCATCACCTTGCTCCGCTTGTTCTTCACTGCCGTCACCACCTTGGCCGAGCCATTGATGGCATCCGACTTGTCGAACTGGTAGAGTACCGCGTGCACTGCCGCTTTGTTGGCGTCGTTGAGTGCCACTCCGATAGCGAAATACTCCGCTACCCGTGTCTCCTCAGCGCGTGCCCAGTTCTCCACCTTGATACCACGTAGCACCTTAGCTTCCGCGATATGCTCCGCACATAGAGTCTTGTCATCAGCGATTGTCTCAGTGCAGCCCTGTCTCCAGGTGCACTGTGACATTCTTGTATCACCTCCGTTCGTGGCTGGTTGCCACCGGCATGATGCCGAAGGAAAGCAGCAGTTAAGCCGTACGTCAAACCGCCGCACGTAGCATAGCAATATATCCGCTACACCGTTTCTAGGCTTGCGGTCTGCTGCTTCCTTTCCGCACCACGCACAGGGCTACGCCCCACCTCAGAAGAGGTGAGACATACCCGCTTTGCGAAGTGCTTCCGCTACCTTGGCCTCTGTATCTGGTGTCCAGTCACGGTTACGTGATGGTGCTTCCCAGATCCCAGGCACAGGATGGTCGCCTCTCTTTGCCGCTATGATCTGCCGTTGGAGGCGCAGCTTCTCATTCATGAGTGCTACTTCCTCTATGGACGGAAGATCCGACACAAGGACTACAGACCTATCCTTGATGGTGAATCCGACACCCGTGGGTGGCTTTGGCGGACGGTTCTTTGATGTACGCCAAGGTCTCCGAGTCTTACGGTTGCTAGTCGCGGCTCTCAAATACTCAAGAGTGCAGCTAGCTATCGTCGGATAGCCATTCGGCCGCAGCGGAAGTACACGAGTGACACCTTGTGCCATGTGTGCACATCCTTCCTATAATCCTGTTGGCCTACCCTCACAAGGTGCAACAGTGTTTGTACGGTCAGGAGATAGCGCGTTGGAGGGTTTGCAGGTTTGTCCTGCGCGTCCTATCTCGTCTCGGTCGCCAGTCTATAATGCAGGGCACGTGCCAACTCACAATCTACCACATATGGTATAGGTGGAGGGTAGGACATACCAGGATGTGCACTCTATTGTGGACGTTCGAGTCTCAAATAGTGGACGGTGGCTCGCAACCTACTGATAACACTGCACTTAGAACGGCGGCAACCTGTCACCTATTTGACACACCTCATAATCGTCAGTGTTTACCTGCACTCTTGAGCGCCAGCTGCATTCGCACACAATGAGCATAACTATTGGCACGCTACTTGCTATATGCAGCATACGTGCCAAGGGTAGGTGATAGGATGTGAGCACGATACACTCGGGCGGTGGGCCTGTCAACTTTGGCGGTCATGATATGTTAGTGAGCCACACTGAGGTTGCCTATGTTCAATATCTTGAACTCCCACGCTTCGTTGGACACATTCACCCTATTGAACCCCTCTCCCCCCAACGGGGGACCCTAGGAGCAAGGTGAAGTACATATAAGA
>Ga0209976_10000414_pt1 | contig 29055 bp, 52 predicted proteins | sample SumtaG_FD_182806 | JGI IMG/M metagenome (GOLD analysis project Ga0209976, IMG submission 182806) | Deep subsurface microbial communities from Indian Ocean to uncover new lineages of life (NeLLi) - Sumatra_00157 metaG (SPAdes) (version 2) | ecosystem: Environmental > Aquatic > Marine > Oceanic >...
TGGTTCGTTTGCTATTCTGCCCGACAGGTTCGCTGTGATGGTACAGGCGATAAGGGAAGCGGAGAACTCTTTAGGTGAAATAGATTATGGTGGCGAAAAAACATACCATCGTCAATTGATAGACGGTGAAATGTTAAGGGCAATAGCGTGAGTAATACACCAAATGATATATTGATTAAAGCTAATCTTTTAATACAAAGGCAATTAGCTCAAAGAGATAGACCAATAGAATTGACTAATGAAGATAAATTTGCTATTGCTTTTGCTGTTGGTGTAGAGACACATTTTGAAACAGATTATGATGGTTGGTTGCCTGCTCAAGATACTACTAAAATAAAAGCAATAACTGTTCCTTGTGGCATAGCTTGGGATGGCGATAAATTTTGTGTATTTACAGGGCAATAGCGTGAAATGTGTAATGCCAAATTGTGATAAAGAAGTTCCTATAAATAAAAATGGAGATTATTTACCTTGTCTTCAAATACCATTAAGTTTAGGAAAAGCTAAGAAATTCGAGGAACTATCTCGAATAAGAATATTTTATCCTAAAGACCAACCTCTGTGCCAAAAACATAGGCTGACGATAATTATAGAAGCACTATTTGAGAAAGCAAAAGCGTGAAATATATCTATATGACATTCAAAGATGAGAAATATTTATATTTCGCGTGGTTGATTGGCGGGACGTGGTTGCGCAGAAAGTGGAGAAAGCAATGAAACGTAGAGATTTCCTAAAACTAATAGGTATAGCCCCAATAGCACCGAGCGTATTGGCGGCAATGCCAAAGAAGAAATTAACTTATCAAGGCGTAAAAATAGTTTTCAATGAAAAATTGCCAGAAGATGGGGGGCTTCTTGTCAATAGGCCAATAGGATTTGCCTTAGAGGATATTTCCAAAGATGAATATGGATGGGCGCGTATTTGTACGCAAGCTCAATTTATATGTGAACAATCAATAAGAAGCGGAAAGTTAGTTAATGTTAAATAATAAAAAGGTACTAATTAGTGGCGGAACTGGCTCGTTAGGTAATGCCTTAGTAGGGAAGATATGCACTGATTACAAACCTGAAAAGCTGATTATATTTTCGAGAGACGAGTACAAGCAGAAGATAATGGCTGAAAAGTTTGACTATTATCCTTGTTTGCGATTTTTCTTAGGTGATATACGAGATATTAAAAGGTTTAAGGAAGTATGTCGAGACGTTGATATAGTAATCCACGCAGCAGCTCTTAAGCAGATTCCAACACTCGAATATAATCCAACCGAGGCCATAAAGACAAACGTTGACGGTACTGTAAATGTAGTTGAGGCTTGTATTGACTGTGGCGTAGATAAGGCGATTTTAATATCTACGGACAAGGCCGTTAATCCTGTAAATCTTTACGGTGCTACCAAATTATGCGCCGAGAAGATATTCCTTGCGGCCAATTCGTTCAATAAGACAAGGTTCTCGGTAGTGAGATATGGTAACGTCCTCAATTCAAGAGGTTCGGTCATCGAGCATTTCCTAAAGTTGAAAGAGGCGGGGATAAAAGAATTTCCTATTACTCATCCTGATATGTCAAGATTTTGGTTGACCTTGGAAGATGCTGCAAGATTTGTTCTCGTATCATTGATAACAGCAAATGATAAGGTGGCAATACCACAAATACCATCTATGAGGATGGTAGATGTAGCAAGAGCAATAGACCCCGAATGTACTTTTAAGATTACAGGAATCCGACCTGGAGAAAAACTGCACGAATCTCTTACAGAAGGATATACGTCAGATAAGAATGACCAATGGCTAACACCAGAAGAATTGAGAAGGAAAATAGGATTATGAGCATATTTTCAAGATTAGCTTTAGGGACGGCCAATTTCGGCAAGGAATACAACGGGGTCAAGGTCTCCGAAGATGAGCAGAAAAAGATACTGGATTACTGCCAGTGTTCTGGAATTGATATGGTTGACACTGCCGTTGCATACGAGTGGGATTGGTCGAACATCTCTACTTCTTTTGAAGTTGTTACAAAGGGCGATGGCACTGATGAATTTCCGAGAAAACCTTATGGTTATTTGGCGCACGAAGGAGTGATTTGGGAACCATTTTGGTGCAAGGTAACGTCTGCTGAAAAACAAGGGTTGTCTATTTATGAACCATCGTCTATTCCGCACTTTGGAACATTCGGAATACATCAAGCGGATATTATTCAAGTTCCATATTCGATATTCGACCGGAGATTTGAGCCATACTTTGCAGAACTAAAGTCAGGAGGCACAGAAATCCACGTCCGTTCTATCTTCTTGCGGGGCAAGCTCTTAGAGAAATTCAAACCTTGGGAGTGCATAGCTTTTTGCTTGATGAATCCCTGTATAGACCGTGTAATAATCGGCGTGGATTCATTGCAACAGTTGAAAGACAACCTAAGACCGTTTCATCGTATGAACTCCGCTGAGATTCACGATGAGAATATATTAGACCCCAGGAAATGGAAAAATGAGAAGGAGTAAAATTATGGCAAAGTTTAAGATTGCTGATTGGGCATACGTTAAAGGTGCAAAACTTGAGGGGATGGGTGGATTTCTCACAAAGGTACACATATTAGAAGTTGTAACACAACTATGCGAGGCTGGTATTGAGCAAACTCGTTATTTATGTCGGATATTTATAAAGAGTTTGAGATGTGGATGGGAGCCTGCAGCAAAAGAAATACAGTTTCGTGAGATGGAATTGGAGTCTATTGAGAAGGAGACAAATGAGTAACTGGCTAAGAACTTGTGAAATCATTCCCGATGGCGTTCAGACTCTTTCTAAGATGCCATCGAAGTTTGTGGATGGAGTTTATCCAAAGTACATTACTAAAGGCGATGGCGCCTATGTCTGGGGCGACAACGATAAAAAGTATATAGACTACCCTTGTGGACTCGGCGCCATCCTTTTAGGCTATAATAATCCAATAGTAAATAGAGCGATTATCGACCAATTAGCCAAAGGCATTCTGTTCTCGCTTCCCAATTATCTGGAAACTGAATTGGCCGAAAAGATAGTCGATATTGTCCCTTCTGCTGAGATGGTTAGATTCCTGAAAACGGGTAGCGAGGCGACCTCGGCGGCAGTCAGGATAGCAAGGGCATATACCGGCAAAGAAGGAATTATTTGTTGCGGTTATCACGGATGGCACGATTGGTATGCTTTTACGACTTCTAAGAACAAAGGTGTTCCCGAACAATATGTAATGCAATGCAAATACAATGACATTGAAACTATGATAGAGATTTTTGACAAGCAAGACTCATCTACTGTTGGAATAGCCGCCGTCATTATGGAACCTTATATCCTCGAAGAGCCGAAGCAGGAATATCTTCGCAAGGTCAGAAAACTATGTAATCGCCACGGAGCGGCGTTGATATTCGATGAGATTGTTACCGGTTTTCGCACTTTGGAATGGACTGCCCAAAAATATTTCGATGTAACGCCAGACTTGACCTGTCTGGGTAAGGCAATGGCTAACGGATTGCCTATTTCCTGCATATGTGGGAAGAAGGAACTGATGAAAGAATTGCAAGGTGATTGTTTCGTATCATCGACTTTTGGCGGCGAACTTCTTTCGATTGCTGCTGCCCTTGCGACTATTAAGATAGTTGAGGAGCAAGGCGTTATCAAACAGATTTGGATTATGGGTTCAAGACTCACAGAGAGTTTTAAACAGTTGGTAGGTGTAATGAATTTGAATGACGGTGTGAGCATTTTGGGTTATCCACCGAGAACATTTTTCAAGTTTAAGACCGAAGCCCACAAGTCGTTATTCTGGCAGGAATGTCTCAAGAAAGGAGTCTTGTTCGGATATGCCCAATTCATAAACTGGTCGCACGGATTAGGCGAGATAGACCAGACTGTAATGGCTATGAGACACGCTTTGGGTATGGTCAGGAAATACTGGGAACATCCTATAGATGCTCTTGAAGGTGCTGTTGCACAGGAAACTTTTAGATTACTTGAGAAGGAGAAAGTATGAAAGAGCAACAAGATATAGATAAGTGTATGAAATGCCAAAGATTTGAGGCAAATATTGGGAATTCACAAAATCAAAGATTTGGTACATATTGTGGCATATATTCACGACCAAAAGGAAGTTGTGATTTTATTCCAGAGAAGGAGAAAAAATGAAACTTGAAGCTCTGACCCTTGAACAATGCGAGCGAGTTCGTATTTGGCGCAACGCCGAAATGGAAGTCTGGCGCACGCCATTTATGCTTACAGAGGAAATGCAAGCGGACTTTTATCACGATAGAGTCTACGATAGAAATTCCGAGCATAGATATTGGGCGATATGCACAGGAACAGGTATTCACAAGTTTCTTGGTATGGGTGGCATAACTTATATAAGTTGGGAAAACCGAATAGGCGAGATAACACTTATCATCGACCCTGAAAAAAGAAAAGATGGTTTAGGCGAAAAGGCCGTTGATTTGCTTTTAGATCAAGCCTTCAATCATCTTAATCTCAAGACGGTTTTTGGAGAGTGCTATGGCGCAAATGAAAAGGGTTGTTCTTTTTGGCAAAGTATTACTGTTAAGTACAATGGATTTACAACGGCCTTGCCAAATAGAAAATACTGGAAAGGCGTATATGAGAATAGTCTATATTTCTCGATAGACAAAGATGACTTCAACAAAATCCATAATAGTTAGCAATCGTGGCGAAGCAGATATAACAAAGCGCGAAGATTTTACGCCGATGAAGTTGCTGCTTTACGACAACTTGGATTATATCTTTGTGCCATTTTGGAGTTGGTATATTCCAGTTGAAATCTTTGAAAACTGGGAAGTGATTGTATTTCACTGCACGGACTTGCCTTATGGGCGCGGGGGGAGTCCGTTGCAGAATTTAATAATACGTGGCCATAAAAAGACGATGATAAGTGCTATTCGATGCGTCAAGGAAATTGATGCAGGTGCGATTTACTGTCGCAGTGAGTTGGATATATCCTATGGTACGGCGGATGAGATTTACGATAGGGCGGATAAAATTATCAGAGAAAAAATGATACCATACATTTTGGAGATAAGACCCAAGCCAAGGCCACAGGAAGGCAAACCCATCTATTTCGAGAGATGGAAATGTAGCAAAGAAGATGTGATAAGGGCAATGGAGACTGATTATGAGGATATTGGTTGTAGCAGCACATCCTGATGATGAGATACTCGGTTGTGGCGGTACGACAGAGCGATTGAAAAGAGAAGGTAATACAATAAGCATCGTTTTGTTAGGCCAAGGACGATTTAAGTCTCAGGATAATAAATTTGATGAAGTACCTTTATTGCATTGGGTTCAAAAAGTAGAAAGTTATATTGAACAACGGAAACCCGACATCATCTTCACCCATTACGAGAAAGACTTAAACATAGACCATCGCATAACATACCAAGCGGTGATAACGGCGGCGCGGCCTATGCCTGATTGTTGCGTAAAAGAGATATATTCCTTTGAGGTTTTGAGTTCTACCGAATGGTCTTTCCCGACAAGTTTCTCGCCAGATGTGTTTTATAAATTGACGAAAGAACAAGTAAAAGATAAGTGGAATAATCTTATAGATAAATATTCAGCAGAAGTAAGAGCTTATCCGCACCCCCGCTCCGTAAAAGGAATAGAAACTTTAGCTATGTATCGTGGTATGCAAATAGGTGTTGATTTTGCCGAAGCATTCAAGACTGTGAGAGTTATCCGATGAAGTTGGAAGAAGTTAAAAAACAAGCAATTAAAAAAATTCGTAAGCAAACTAAACTGGCGGGTTTAAATTGTGATAGTTTATCGGATGAAGAATTATGGTCTATATGGTGGAATATTGTAAAAGAAAATGAAACTTGAAGAACTAACAGCCCTTTATAGCCCTCTGGATATTGAATACGCTCAAGCAATGTCCGGCGAATACGAAGACCTATCTTTCAGGTCTGACGAAATAACGATTATAGCGGGGTTGAAAGACGGCAGGATTAGCGGTTTCTGGCGTCCTGTGGTCGCTGTGGGCGACGAACGGCTCCAAAAGCTACATATAGAGCGTCTTTACGATATATGCCAGAATATCTACTATATGGACTTTCTGATAGACGGTAAATTATCGGTGATAAGCCAGTTCCTTTTGAGGCACAGACACAAGGCGAGACCGTATTATACGCAGATTATAGATGTTACAAAAGACCCAACTACATTACATAGTAATCTAAGAAAAAGCTATAAAAGTCTTATAAATAATCGCAAGGAGTATATTGTAAGTTCAGGAGTTATCTCTGATTTAATGGATTTACATAATCATACAAAAGGCCAGACGCGCAGTTTTGAAACGTGGCATATTCAAAAGCAAATGATAAACAAAGGCGAAGCGTTTGTCATTTACGATAGAGAGATAGGGTCTATTTTTGGCGGAGCTTTGTTTTATATAAATAACAATGGCATAGGATATTATGCTTCAGGTACATCCGTAAAACAACATCCAAATCACGCTATAATATGGAACGCGATAATACATACACAAGGATTAAAATATATGGAGTTGGGCGAACAGGTATTTTCTGGCAATGAAAAACTTGTGAACATAAGCAAATTCAAACGGGGTTTCGGTGGCGAAACCAAAACAAGACTTATTCTTGAGAAGGAGCAATAAATGGCAAAGAAGAAAACAGCACCAACACCAAAAGAGCGTAAACGCATATTGGTTTTAACAGCTTCTCCCAGACGAGACATTCTAATAGACGAACTCTTATCTGACAAGTTAAGGTCGTTAGGCAACGATGTTTGGGTATCGCCTTGCTTGAGAGAAGGCAGGCAAAAGACTTTAGAGATTGAACCTGATGTTGTACTCTTACCGCCGATACGGAATATGTATAGCAGGGACTTCGCCGAGACGCTTAAAAGGTGGGGTGTTGGCGTGGTTACAAGACATACCGAGCCGAGTTGTGATTGGGCTGATTTTAAGAAAATGGACGCGAGGCAAAAGGCTGAAATCTGGGGTAATATGCCTTACATAGCTGATATGGAAATAGTATGGGGCGAGGATGAAGTACAGATACTCCAAAAGAGGGGATGCAGGTTCCCCGTCTATGCGGTCGGTTCTTTCTCGGCGGACAAATACTTAAACGAAGATTTCAAGAAAAGGTATCGTCATAGAGATAAATTTAACCAGAAATACAAATTCAAGAAAACGAAGAAGACGATACTCATACAATCACCGTGGGGCTTTGCCGACCATTCGCCCGATTTGAGAATAGACGAAATAGACGAGTTCAAGGAAGACATTGCCGGCAGAGATAGACATTTGGATATGATAGAGCAATTACACAAGGCATTAAATGATAAGTACAATATTCTCGTTACTACCCATCCAGGCGTTATCACTGAACCTTACAAGGAACGTCTTGATAAATTGAAGATACCCCTTGATGTCGAGGCTGTGTGTTTGGAGTTAATGATAAATTCTGATATTCTCATTCACGCCGGTTCGACTATGGCGGTCGGGGCACATCTTCTCGGTATGCCTGCCTTTCAATTCGGTGATGCAAACGTCAAGGAATCCAAGAACTGGTGGTCTGATTCCAATAAGATTATGTCAGAAATCTCACCATATTTTAAGGACGTGGAAAATTTAATTGAAACGATAAAGATAACTCCTCGGCAATTTTCAAATGCAAAAGTTAAAACCATTGAAGCCCTCAAAAAAGGTCGTTACGGCAAGATGGACGGCAAGGCTTACGAGAGAGCTGCTATTCTAATAAACAAGGTTCAAGGCCACTTCAAGATGTGCTGGCCAAAGACTACCCGTGATTACAACCAACTTACTATCGTCAAGTATCCACACCAAGTATTAAACAGCGTGGTATGCGGAATATGCAAGGAACCGTTCCAAGTTATCAGTAAGGATTGGATTGAAAAACTTCTGGTCAATATCGGTGAGGAACACGCTGACAAACTAAGACCCAAATTCGGAACGTGCTGCCCGCATTGCGGCTCGAAATATATGATGAAAAAGGAGATGATGAGATGATAAAGATTATAGATGCGGAAAAAGGTATTGTTAAAGTAACGCCGAAGCGGAAGAAGGTTGCCATTATCGGTTGTGGGACAGGCAGAGATTATGCCCCCTATGATAATAAAGAATGGGAATGTTGGGGTTTGAATGAAGTTGACCAACAGCGAGCCGATAGATGGTTTGAGATACACGAACTATATGCCTCAAGCGAAAGAGAAGTTGAATGGCTCAAAAAATGCAAGAAGCCAATATATATGATAAAAAGGTATCCTGAAATACCAATGTCGGTTTGTTATCCTTTAACTGAAATCGCAAAAATGTTTGATTGCCCTCTATATTTTACCTGTACCTTTGCGTATCAGATAGCCCTTGCCATATACGAGAAATTTGAGGTAATTGGTTTATTTGGTGTTAATTTGCCTTATGGCTCGCCGAGAGAAAGACTTATAGAAACACCTTGCACCGAATATTGGCTTGGCGTTGCGAGTGGAAAGGGCATAGAAATTCGGATTCCTCAAGACGAATATCTTTTGCATCACGAATATTTATACGGGTATCACTACCAAAAAGAAATAGACTACACCAAGAGAAAAGTGGCCGCTATGTGGGGCAGGATGCAAACTGATTTGTACTTAAAATGAAAGTGGTAGCTATTATTCAAGCTCGTTTAGGCAGTGAGAGACTACCAAATAAGGTACTCTTAAAGATACCGCCCGATAGCGGGATAACCTGTCTTGAGAGGGTTATAGAGAGAGTTAAGAAAAGCACCCTTATCAATGATATTGTATTAACCTCACCAGATGGACAGTTGAACTCAATCGCTCGGAAGCAAACCATTATCTTTCATTTCTATCCTGGAGCAAGAGATGTTTTGGCTGAGTATTACTCAGCAGCCAAAGAAACTGATATTATCGTTAGAATTACCGCTGATTGCCCCTTGATAGACCCTGAAATAATTGACCAATGTATAGACGAATTTCTTGACAGCGATGTAGATTTGGCGTATAATACAAGTGAAGATGAAGGGCAGTTGAATGGCGAGGGTAGTGATGTAGAGGTATTTTCGTTTAACGCTCTCCAAAGGGCATACAACGAAGCTAAAACACCTGATGATAGAGAGCACGTTACTAAATATATGAGGCGGACAATGAGGACAAAAAAAGTATCTATGAAGAAGTTGGGAATCAAGAGCCTCAATACGTGGGAAGATTATCAAGATATTTGTAAAATTTACGAGAAGGAGAAATAAATGCCACCAATACCCACAGGCGACCCAGACCCGTTTGTAGCAGCATTTTTCTGTGTTGCTTTACTTTTAGGAATATTTACTTTATTATGGTTTATAAGTAAGTTAGGGATATAAATGAGAAGGAGGAAAGCAGATGAATCTTGAAACAATGTAGCAAATGTAAAATCTGGAAGGATGAGGGGGAGTTTCATAAAAATTCTCGCACTAAGGATGGTTTGTGTAGCAAGTGCAAGGTTTGCGCAATTATCTTAGCGCAAAAATGGACGGAAGATAACCGCAAACGTAGTCGTCAAATCAAAGCTAAATGGCAAAAGAATAATCGACAAAAACAAAACGAAATACGCAAACGTTGGCGCAAAGCCAATCCTAAAAAAGTAGCTTCAATTCAAAAAAAGCACGATGCCAAACGTGCTAAAGTCCCAAGAAATAAGCTAAGTCGCAATATTAGTAGGCGAATAAGGTATAGTCTGCACGGAAACAAAAATGGGTTGCATTGGGAAACACTTGTAGGATATACATTACAAGAACTAAAACAGCATATAGAATCTCAATTTGTCGAGGGTATGTCTTGGGATAATTACGGTGAATGGCATATCGACCACCAGATACCTATAAGCGCATTTAATTTTGATTTCCCAGAAGATATAGATTTCAAACGATGTTGGGCGATAGAGAATTTGAAACCTTTGTGGAGATTTGAGAATTTGTCTAAATCAGGAAAAGTAAATAAGCATTTTCAGCCTATGTTGAAAATGAAAATAATATAAGGAGATAAATCATGTCGGTACACCCTGACGGTTCGGGCAGTGGTTGGACGAATGTTGAGACTGTCGATGTCAACCAACCGCACGGATTTGATTATAGATACAGTCAACACATAGCCAAAGGTGTTCGCAAGAGGTTAGACCAGGAACATTCGACTTTTGCCGATGCTACGGTCGGCGCCATCCACACCCCAGGCGGATGCGCAATTCTCGGAATGGAAATCAGCGACGACGGTGGGGACATTACTTCGCCCGTAGTCGGGGACGGCACGTACAGAGCGAGGGGATTAGTTTGGGCTTGGGACGGTTCTCAGAACGCAATCCTATGGTGTGCTACCAAAGCTGCCGGAAACTCTACGACCGGCGACTGGACTGTCTTAATGATACATCCAGACAAGCAATGGGGTGGTAGGGATGTTACCTGGGCTGGGGCGCACGAGTTCGATGCCTCTGTGGATATATCCGGCAACGTAGCTATGGACGGAGATTTGACTGTTGATGGAGTGTTGAAAGTCGATAGCTCTGCTGATTTTTCTGATGTCTATGTTGATGGCGATATATCGGTAAAGGGTTCATTGAAAGTTGCTACTGACGTTACTATTACCGGCGATATGGCGATTGATGGTACTTCTAATTTTTATGATGAAGTTGATTTTTCTGATGTCTATTTGAGAGGAGACGTAACTGGCTCGGCTCTTGGAATAGTATCGGTTTTTGGCGCTTATACTGATGAAGACGATGATTCTCAAACACTTGCAGCAGCTCATGCTTATCTTGCGAATCAAGACGGTTTTGTTCTTGCGGTATGGACAGCAACAGGTGCGGGAAATGCTGTTAATGCTTATATTGATACTGATAACAATCCTGCTGCTGGTGGGGATTTAGTACAAAAAGTTAACTCTTATGGCAATGGATACGAATATAGTATATCTTTTCCAGTTGCGAAAGGTAAATATTGGGAAATTACACATAATGGCACAAGTGTTGTTATTCGATGGTTTCCTATTGGAGTTTTGGTTAAATGTACTGACCAAGATTAAATTATGCCACTTATTCAAAGTCCAGATTTAGGATTGAATGCTTTAGTGCCACCTAACGCTCTCGATTTAAGAGAAGCGGCCAAAGGCAGTCAGAATGTAGTCTATGAGTATGGACTTTTGAGGACTCCGTGGGGATTTGCCAAACTTGATTTGACTGCTTATCCTACAGGATTGAATACTGGCGATACTATTCTTCATTCGTTTCAATGGAAGGAAATTATTGACGATACAGGCCATTTAATGGCTGTAACCACCGAGAAGATTTACGACCACGACAGAGTAAATAATACGTGGGATGACAAGACTCAAGGTAGTGTTACAATGGCGTCGGCAATTAGTAATCCCATAAGTTATGCAGTGGTCGGCCACGATGATACTGCCATTTATCTTGACGATGACAATACCAGAACTAATGCTTATCACCATATAGTAATCTGTGATGGTGGTTTATCGAATATTCAAAGATGGGCGGGCAAATGGGAGACGGACTTTGCCGATTTAGTTGGCGGTGGTGATTATCACGATGGCAGTACTCACAGAGCTTTACAGGTAAGTCTATCCAAAAGAAATAGGTTGCTACTTGTAAGTCCAAGAGAGTATGATTCGGCGACGGCCTCTTGGGTTAAGAATAATCAACGTATTCGCTGGCCTACTATCGGTAAGATAGAGACTTGGACTGGTACGGGTTCAGGTTTTGCTAATCTGCTGGATACGGGCGGCACTAATGTATGGTCGGCGTCTCTCGGTAGTGACCACATAATCTATCAGACAAGGGGAATATGGTCTATAAATTGGGTAGGGGGTTCAACTGTCTTTAGTCCTGTTCCGGTTATACCAGACTTGGGTCTTTTAAGTTATCATCTTTTGTTCAGTTATAATAATGTTCATTACTTTTTGGGAACTGATTATAATGTCCACGCCTATTCCGGTGGTTCGGTAAAAAAGAGTATCGGGGACAATATACACAGGTATCTTCAGGAAGATTTAGACCCTCAATATAAGAATCGCTGCTGGTTAGTAATGGGGCCACAAGGCAAATTCTTATATATATTCATAGTGCCATCTGATTCGACTTATATCACAAAGGCATACCGAAGAAATATGCAGACTGAAGCGTGGATGATAAGGGATTATAAGGACGCTTTCAGTAGCACGACAGGAATATCTTCCGTATGTCTTGCTGCTGCCGAGAGTTATGTTACCGGCGAGACCTACCAAACTGCATTAGATACCGATTCCGCCTATGCCGTTTCTGATGCGGGCAATATTACCAGACGTTACGCCGATAGTCTTTTAGAGATGAGTCGGACATTAACGAAAGATTATACGGCGGGAACGTGGACTGCTGGCGGTTTCGATTACAGTAAGGCGGCAGAGGCTTTTACTGCCGATATTTCAGAGAACGATATATTAGCCTGCTATGATGGTTCGGATGCGACTAATACGAGATATGGGACTCATTTCTATACTGTGTACGATGTATCGACTAACGGCTTTTCTGTTCGTCCTACCGAGGACAAAACGACTAACCAATGGCACGGGATAGCGGACGCCAGCGATTCTGTGCCAGCAGACTTATCAGTGGCGGGTAATGATACGATAGGATTCTTTTCGGCTTGCGATAGCGGGATAGTGGGCGATACTTACAATCAAGTTTTGGAAAATATCCAGACCGCAGAAAAACTTATCTTGGGGGATAGTGGCGGATTCATATATGATGTCGATGAAACTTACACAACCGATAGTGGTACTGATATAGATTCTCGTCATTTAACTCCCGTAGTAGATGCCGGTATGCCAGGCAACTACAAGAGATGGCCAGGCATAAAAGTTACTGCTAAAGGTACAAGGTTTCTCATAAGAAGTAGGATAGGGAGTTTCGATACTTCTGATACCGGATGGTCAGATATAAGTCAAGAACTTACAAGCGAATGGATAAACTACGAGTTTCCCCTGAACATAACATCTAAGAAAATTCAATGGGAGATAAAGGACTTATCGGGGCAGGATTATCAAGTCTCAGATATGGAGATATTAACTCCGACAATCGAGGACAATCGTTAAATGGAATTAACTGAGATACAAAAACCGCCTGATGATATGCCTCCAAGTTGGGCGGTATGGATACAGACGCATTTGATGGAACTTTTTAATGCTCTGCGCCAGTTATTGATAGGTATTTATGTTGACGAGGACGGCAATGTCGGCATTGGGCAACTAATACCAACATTACCCTTAGATATTAAAGCAAAAGTAGGAATAACAGCAATCGGTGGAATTGCTTTTAAGCTAACAAATAATACGGGGGCTAATAGCGTTGAAGGTCAATTGGTTGAGGTTGATGATACAGATGAGAACTCGTATAAAGTGGCCGATGCTGATGCAGTTGATGTTATAGGAGTAGTTTATAATACTGGTGTCGCAGATGGTTTGGATGTTTGGATTGTGCAAGGTGGCATAGCAGAAGTGCTTTTGGATGCTGGCGGTTGTGTTCATCACGATAGATTGATAAGTTCAAATACCGCTGGCAGTGCGGATGTGAATAATGCCCCAGCCGTTGCAGTTCATTTCCAGGAAATAGGACACGCAATAGAGACGGTAGTTGGTGCGGGATTGGCCAAAGCAGTGATACATTTATTATAAGGGCATAACGTGAAAATAAAAGTCTTAAATATTATAAAGCGCAAGGGCAGGAAGTGGGAGTATAATGGTAGGTTTTATTTTAATCACAAGTGGATTCCTGCTATTGGTACTGTGACTGATTACAAAACGGAATCACAAATAAAACGGGCGATAATAAAGAATATTAAGGTTCAGGCCGAAAAGCATAAACTTAATTTACAAATACCACAGGAAAAAAACTTGGCAATAGATACGGTTTTCAAGGAAGTCTTATGAGGATTTGGAACTGCAAAGACTATGAGTGGGCTTCTATGTGGCTGGTTCCGTGGTTCGTTCCAGCAGGGCAGAATCCTATTGATATGGGATGGAAATTACACGAAAGGCTACGAGAAAAACCCGATGACACTCTATGTTTAGTAGCCATTGAAAAGAACATTATTCAGGCTATTTTGATAGCATACGTCCGGAAAAGGGATGTCTGGCTTTGGCAAGCGCACGGGCGGAAGGGGTTCAGGTTCTCGAAATTGATGTTTAACTTATTGAAGAATTGGTCAGGGATAAGAAATCGAAAGAAAATAAGAATGGGAATATACGAAAAAAAAGATGCTTTTCAAAGACGGTGGGGGTTCAAACCCTGTCGTTGGGGTAAAGATATTATGGAGCTAAAGATATGAGCCAAGACGAAAAATCAAAACAGACGCAGACAAGTCCGTATGTGGCTGGTGAAACTGAATGGAAGAGAAAAGCCCTTGATGTTTATGGCCCAACTTTAGGCCAGGGTCAAGTATCTTTTGCAGGCGAGAGAATAGCGCCTCTGACACCTACACAGACTCAGGCTACTGATGTTCAAGGGTTTCTTGAACAGTTTGCACCTTATAGAGATATGCCGATGTTCGGAGAAGGCCAAGAGGCATTGTCAGGTATCTTGGCTGGTAGAACTGGCGCCGCTCCAATAACACCGGAAGCGACTGAGCAATACATAACAGGTGCAATCGCAGACCCAAGACGTAAGGCGTTTGAGAGGTTCGAGAGACCGGCGATAAGAGAGGAGTTCGCAGGCCCAGGATTCTGGGGTTCGGCAAGGGCTAAGGCTGTCGGCGAAAGGTCGCAGGAGATGGAGGATTGGATTGGCGAAATGGGTGCCCAGACCCGATGGGACGTAGAACAAGCCAATCGTCAAATAGAAGAAGCGAAAGCGGGACGGTCTTTAGCTGCAATAGAACCGGCAAGGATGTACGCAGGCGAACCGACAAGAGAGGCGACGGCAAGACTCGCTGGTAGGGCGGGGGTATTTGGTTTGTCGGCAGAGCAACAGCAACAGCAACAAAGAGAAATAAATGTCGCGATGAATATATTCCGTGAGGAATTACGAGAGACCGACCCTGAAAACTTGGAAATTCTTATGGCGTTATTGAATATGCAACCAACGGGCGGAGTTACAGTTAGGCAAGAAACCAGACCAAGCGATTTTCAGCAAGCTGCTAATTGGGCTGGCGTTGCTGCTTTAGGATATGGAGCATTAAATCGTCCCACAAGTGGCGGGGCGTTAGATGGAATGAGTGACCCGCAATCGGCGGCAAGTCGATATACATTAGGTGGATATGGCGGTGGTTTTTAGGAGATAGAAAATGGCAGACGCATTAAGTGGTATATTAGATGTAGGAGCGAAAGCGGCTCACGGTTTTGCTTTAGTTGGCAGCCCAGGTTATAGGGCAGGCCAACAAGTACAACTGCAAATAAACGAACAGCAACGAACAAAACAAAGAGAACAGCTTAGTTTATACTTAAATATCTTAAAAGATAGAACTGGAAGTTGGTCGAAGGAAGCCCAAAAAGCTGCTGGCGATAGTATCCGAAGATTGCCCATATTCAAAAGTATAGCGGACAGACTTGGCGGGGGGCGACTTCGAGGGGAAGGTGGTGGTGCTTTTGGTGGGATACCACCAGGGATGATAACATCTAAAGTAGAAGTAGGCAAAGAAGGCTTGCCATCTTACACCTTTGAGCCTGAACAGAAGTTCGGCGCTATTCCAGGCGCTTATGGTCTTGTACCAGAAGAAAAACGAGCCGCTCTTGCTGAAGAAGCTATTGTTAAGCCAGCAACTCAAATTATTATGTCATCTACGGAAAGACAGAAAATTGCTGAAACACGGGCAAGTATTGACGCACTTGATAATTTAAAAAGTCTATTTGATAGCGCCCAGACAAAAACCGGCCCGATAACAGGTAGAATCTCTCCTATTGCTGGTTTAGTGGGGATGACAACTGATGAACAGGAATCATTTATGGCAGCTACCTCGGCTTTCAAGAACGCCATAATTAAGGAAATAACTGGCGCTCAAATGTCTGAACAGGAAGCCAGCCGAATTATGAAACAGATTCCTGATATTACAGACCCATCGCCAAGATGGAAAGCTAAATGGGAGCAAAGTAAAAAGAACTTGGAATTTCTACAAAAGCGCAGACTTGAAATATTGGAACAATCAGGCTTGCGAGTTCCGCGAGCAGGGGGTGAAAAAGAGAACGTATTTATATCAAGTCCTTTTCGTTCAGATAGCTTCCCAACAGCGGTAAATCCAAAAACGGGACAACGATTGATTTTAATAAATAACAAATGGGTTCCTGCTAATAAGGAGAAATAATGGCTAACCAAACACAGTTGCCGCCACTACCAGAAGGTTTTGTATTAGAAGAATCTAAGACTACTCCAGAGACTCCAACACTTCCCGAAGGATTTGTATTAGATAAACAACCTCAAGAGGAGGATATTCTTGTAAGACCAAGACTTAAAGGAATATATGATTTTCAGAGAAAAATAGCAATTCCACCTGAGAGACAAGAACGGGCAATACGCAGGTTTCATTATGGTGCCCAAACTGCTGGTGGCTTTGGTGGTGGTGCATTAGGCGCTACTGTCGGACATCCTATTGTTGGCGCAGGACTTGGCGGGGCTGCTGCTGAATCTCTTGTCCAATTAGGAGAACACGCTTTTTTCCCAGAAATTGCACCTAAAACTTCTTGGGAAGCAACGAAGAAAATTGGATGGGCTGGTGGTAGAGAAATGCTCGAAGAAGGGATAGCGAGAGCGGTGATTAAAGTAGGTGCGCCTTTTGCCAGAAAAATATCCCCGAAAACAAAAGAGGTTATGAATTATCTTAAAAGATATAAAGGACGATTAACACCAGCGCAAGCTACCGAAGACCGCGCCCTTGATTTATTGGAAAATGTGGCTGAATCTTCATTGTTAGGTGGCGGGCGAATGTTTGAATACAAAAGAGGGCAGGAATTATTACTTGATACAATCGCAAATGATATTACTACCAGATTGGGAACGAGGGCGACTAAAGAACAGGCTGGCGAAGTAGTTCAAGCGATAATTAAGAATAAAACAGACGCTTTCAGAAAAGTTGGGGCAGGCTTATATAAGAAAGTCGATGATGTTACCAAAGGTATAATGATAAATACCAAGCCTCTTAAAAGAGAAGCTACAAAAATATTAAAGCAAATGACACCTATAACCAAAGGTAAGGCTCTTATGCCTTCTCTTGCCAATAAAAGTACTGTGAGGGTATTGAGAGACTTTCAAAATCTTCCTGATGCCGTTCCATTTTCATATCTAAATCAATGGCGAAGTGACTTACTTCAAGTTGGTTATGCTCCAAGTGATATAATTCCAGGCAAAACTGCGGGTATGGCGAAATATTTTGCGGGGAATATTGATAGCCTTTTCAAACAAGCAGAAGGCGGTTTGACTGGAGAGGCAGCGGAAGCATTACAAGCCGCAAATTCATATTGGAGATTAGGCAAAGAGCGCTTTAATTCTGCTTTGATAAAAAGAATTGCTAAAAAGAACCCAGAGTATGTTTTGCCAGCTTTTGTGAAAAGAGGCGCTATTGGAGATATACAGGAAGTTAGAAAAATCATTGGCCCGAAAGCGTGGGGGGATGTAAAGGGTGCGTATATACAAGACCTTTTGTTTGTGCAGGCAAGAGATGCTTCGGGCGTGTTATCAGGAAAAAAATTGCAGAATATACTAACCAAAATGACGCCAGAGACAATGAGTGAGATTTTTGGTAAGGCAAGTACAAAAGAATTAAAATTATTTGCTAATACCGCAATGGCAGTTCAACAAAGAGCGGCAGGCGGTGGTGGAATGTTAATTCAATTAACTCAAGCAGGAGCAATTCTTAGTTTTCCAGCATTTGTAGCGGGTGGCTTAACGGAAGTGGGGGCAGGAACTACAGGAACAATTCTTTTAGGCCCTTATGCTATGGGTCGTATTTTTACGAATCCGACAGGGATAAAATGGTTAACCGAAGGTTTAATAACAGGTGCAGGCTCAAAAGAAGCAGTGCGTTTGACGCCACGTTTAATACATCTTATTGGTAAAGAAGCATTAGCTAAAGATGAAGTTTTACAAAAAGAACGAATGGCAGTAAAACAAAGACAACAACGGCCAGCTTTCGGACATCATTTTTAATCAATATGGACCAAAATAAAACCAAACAAAAAAAGAAGAGATAAGCCATATTATTTTTAATGATTGTTCTGGATAAACTATAAAGATAATGGCCAAAATAATGAGAACAACAAATATCAATTCAAAAAGAGTATGTTTGATTTTTGTAAATTTTGGTGGTTCTGATTTGATTCCTTGAGAGCGTAATTCGTAATAGTCTTTTCGGTCTTGGTCAAAACGTAAATTCTCATGTTTCACCATTTGCCGATGAGCTACAAGAATGAAAAAAGCAATTAAAAGAATTAAAAAACCTATTGCAAACATAACTATATTTTAACTATTTTAACAGGAAAGTCAAGTAAAATATGAATAATATAGCCCAATGGATAATCGTAGCAATAGCAGTTGGTGGTTTTATTTATAGTGCCATAGTTACGAATGTTACACTCAAAAATGATGTCAAACATTTACAAAAGTCTGTAGATGGCCTATGGTCAGAGATAAACGAAATCAAAAATATTCTAATTGAAAAAAGGAGCAAATTATGAAGAAATTATTTGTTGTAGCGATACTGGCATTGGAAATGTTGGTATTTGCTGGTGGTTGCATACCGACAACCGCTCAAATCCAGACAGCAACCAATAAGACCGATACCTTGATGGTTGTCGTGGATAAGTTACAAGAAACCGTTGGAGTTTTGGTCAAGGATGGCATTATTGAGTCCGAGAAGGTCAAAGTAATCTTCAAGGAAATTGACGATGCTCAGGAGAAAATTATTGCCGCTAACGAGGCCATCAAAGAGAAAGCGGACGAAAGTGCCTTAGAGCAATTCAAGGCCGGTTGGGAAACGACTAAGGACTACAATCCTTATTACGTTCCTGGCGCTCTCATTCTGACGATTCTTGGTGAAGCTGGCGCATTGTGGAAGGTCAACCAAAACAAGAATAAGGTAAATGCCAAGCGCCAAGCAGATAAAGAAGGTCGGGAATTAGCCTTACGTGAAATAGCCGCAATGCCAGACACCGAAATAACTGCGCCGGTCGTTAAGGCAAAAATGTATAAAGCTATAGGTGATGCACGTAGAGGTAATGGCGTAACTTAAAGAGCTTTTCATCACCCTCCTCCGAAGCCCAGTTGATTTTTTAGTTGACTGGGCTTTTTAATTGTGGTATAATGCGAGAATGGGTTTAAGTAAAAATGGCTACAAATTGAGAGAGGCAATAGCCGAAGCTGGCTTTGAGATAACGCCTGATGAACTTGACGATGCACTGATGGAAGCTCACGAAAGAATTAGTGGTGGCAAATGTCGTTTTTGCGGAATAGGTGACGAAAACACAGAATTAAGATATGGGATGTGTTTTAATTGTTTTATGAAAGCGTAAATCTTTTTTTTAATTTATTTTCTCGTATTTATGCAATGGTTTTTGTCCGGCTAAATCTTTGCCTCTTAGATATTTACGAGATTTAAGCCCAAAAAATGTCGTAGAAAATGAACGGTTAGAGAAGGAATTTTCAAAATAGGGCTTGACTTTCTTGCCGAAATAGACGATAATATAATACAGAATTAAGAATTGAATAGTTTAGTAAGGGAACCCGACAATGAAGATTACATCCCAAAAAACCAAATCACGGCACAATACCGTTCAAGGGGTATGTCAATTCCTTTTGTCGGGTTCCCATACCCTTTGGCGGTTTATCCCATTGTCTCAAGGATTATTTGCTATTGTTGATGCAGATAAATACGAATGGTTAATGCAGTGGAAATGGTGTGTTTGTGAAAGCAAATTCGGTTATGCTTATGCGATAAGAGGAGAAAAAGGAAAAACGATTAGTATGCACCGCCAGATATTAGGTTGTAAAAAGGGAGAGCATACTGACCATATAAATCACAATACGCTTGATAACAGGATTGACAATATAAGAAAATGTACCATTGCGCAAAACCAATATAACGCAATGCCCAGAAAAGGCACAAGCAAATATAAAGGCGTCTATTTATATCGCGACCGTAACAAATGGCACGCAGAAGTAGTGTTCAAGGGTAAGCATTATCATTTAGATTGGTATAAATCAGAAAAAAAAGCGGCAAAGGCGTATGATGTTAAGGCTAAGGAATTATTCGGAGAATTTGCATATACGAATTTCTAAATTGGCTCCGCGCTCTTGTCGGTTTATTAAAGGAGAAAGAAAATGGGCAATAAATACATACTTGAAGGCCATAAAGCAGTTAGGTGCGATAGTTTATTTGAATGGGCTAAATGGTACGAAACGGCAGACCGCCACGTTGCGAAAACTGATATATCCGATGAAGTTAATGTAAGTACAGTTTTTCTCGGTCTCAATCATAATTACGGAGACGGTGAACCGATACTGTTTGAAACTATGGTTTTCGGTGGTAAGCACGACGAAGAAATGGAACGATATTCAACTTGGGAAGAAGCCGAAGAAGGTCATAAAAGATGGGTGGATAAATTCAAGCAATCATAAGGAGTAAATGATGAAGTGGCTAACAAAAACAGAAATAGGAAGACGAGCAAAAAAATCCTACAAAGAAGCTCTATTAGTTTCGATAGAACACCACCAACAAATAGCCAGAGCTACCCGCAGAGAGTTTTTTGAGGGCGTAGGTTCTGGGAAAGTATCAATCTCATCAAGTCATTGTGGGGTATGTCAAGCAACAAAAGGAAGTAAGTGTGGAGATTGTTTCTTATTCAGCGGTCGTGGTGGTTGTGGTTCTGATTGGAAAAGAATCCAAAAAGCAATTGATGATATTTTAACAGCAGATGGACTTTGGCCAACAGTTGTAAAAGCTGAGAATAAAATGATTAAACGACTCGAAAGAGAATTGAAAAAATTATAGCAAAGAAGTAAATAATGCGTTTAACACGAAAGAAAGCAATAGCCCTGTGTATTGAAATGTGGACAATACACGCAGAAACAGGTTGTACAAAAGATGAGTTGCCAGAGAAACATCAAGGAATAAATTGTGATTGTTGGTTCTGTGAATATGACGACCAAAAAAGCCCTAATTTGAAATGCGTAAAGTGTATTTTTCCATTCGAGGGCGGTGGTCTTATGTGCGAGGATATAATTTCTTATCAAAAATGGGAAGATGCCAAAACCCCCCGCACCCGCAAAAAATACGCCAAGTTATTCTTAGGGCAGATTAAGAAGTGTAAATAGACAAGGAGATTAGCGGAGAAAAGAGAGGAAGAATTATGAGCAAAAAACAAAAGAAGACGCTGAAGGGCTATGACAAGAATGACAATCTTATTATTACTGTCGATGTTACAACTTTGCCTCAAGAGCCAATTAGCAAACTCAAAAAGGAAATTGAAATTGGGCCGATTGGTCGAAAGATTGGTAAAATAAAATGGGTGGAAGCTACAGGCGAATAACGTAGGAGAAATAAAATGGCGAAAAAAGAAGAAATCAAATTCCCATTTGAACCATCCGAAAAAGTAAAGGCAGCTTTTCGGCACGAAGGTCAAATGAGGGCAGCGGTAAGGCTAATGACTGAGGCCTTGCTTAAAGTTGCTGGGGAACAGTGTGGAGAACCTTTTGAAATATTAAGAAAAGAACATCCCGATATATTTCTTAAACACAGACCTCTTTTTTACAACCATGCTACACAAACAGTAGATATTAGAACTTCTAAAGATTAGTACAGGAATATCAGCGGCGGAGACCTGTCGGCAGGTTGGTGGAACCAAATACCGTATAATGACCGATAATAGCCAGATAGTCAAGGATGGCGCCGCCGCTCTTTTGAATAAGGATGAATGTTATGAGTAAATACAATATATTATTGACAGTAGAAGTGCCAGACGAATCTACGATTGAGCAAGTTGAATCATGGGCGAGATTCTGCGCTGGATATACAGGTTCGCTTGAAGAAAATAATCCTATATACGAACAACGAGGCAGTGATATAGAGGCAATTAGTTGTCATATATGCAAGCCCTGAAAGACTAAGGAAAAAGAAGATGGGTAAGCACTTATTCAAACTCAAGAAAGACGGTAAGGCGGTAGGGTATCTGGAATTCAAGGATGGAAAGTTTGTCTATTCAAACGAAGACGGCTCATACGTTAGTCCTTATTGTATTTCTATTTGGAAAGGGAAAGTATTCTCTTTTCAATGCCCTGCTTATAGCAGCTCCTACTATGAACACGATGAATGTGAATATGATTCTATTCATCTTTTCGTAACCAAAGACAAGAACGGCAAGGATGTGTTTGCGGATGATGAAGTTCAATCTAAAGATGGACTTAGAAAGTATAAAGTAGTTTGGGATGGGCAACGATGCAGGTGGTGGTTGTGTGGCGTTGACAAGGCGTGGGCAGTTAATGAACCAATTTGGGAAGATTATAAGCTAATCAAGGGAAAAGAAGATGATACAAATAAGACATAAATCAGATTGTGCATTACATAATGCACCTGTTTATGAACTAAAGCCCTGTGATTGTGGTGGCGAAAAAGCAATGCTATCATCATTGGTGGAATTATTGCGCCGGGGAAATAATCTGACTAAAGCCATTGATGACAAAAAGAATCTTACTGGTTTTAATGCAGACCTCAAAGTCGGTTTGGTTATGGTTCGGTCGGCGCTAATCGAGGAAAAAGAAGATGACTGAACCATATTGGAAATGCCCTAAATGTGGATTAGAATTATCCTTTGAGGAAGTCTGCAATAGTAGCGGGCATAGCCATAAAGAAATACTACAAACGGAAGTTGAAAAAGCGGCTCAAAAAGTAGCCCGTACAGGCAATCGTGAAGACTTACAGGAATACCTGAAATTGAGAAGGAATTTCTTATAGAGGACGAAGGAATTGACATTCATTAAAAACATTCTGGCTACAATTTGGCTTGCGTTCTGGGCTTTGATATTTCGTTGGGCTGGAAACAACGATTTCGCCCCGCAAGATAAAGCCGAAGGCGAGTATGCTAAGAGAGCGATTGAAGGGAGATAACTATGAGTAGTGAAGACATAAGACATATTTATTGTGATGGCGAAGGATGTTGCGAATCAATAGACGGGTATAATCCACACTCAAAAACTATAAACAATTTTATCGTTGATGATTTGAAAGAACGAGGGTGGACTATTGTTGAAAAAGAGGATGTTATAAATGGATATTTCTGTGGATTTCCATTGGTTATTGAGCAAGGAGAAACAAAACATTTTTGTCCAAAGTGCAACCCAACAAAGCAAGCCCTCAAAGAAGCGGAGCAAGAAAATGCCTGACAAAACTTATATATGCTTGAACGATGGCTCTACTTTTACCGAGAACGAACTTCATAGTTGCTCTAACTGTGGAGAGTACTCCTGCCCGACTTGTGGCGGCGAAGTCTCAACAATCGAAGAATATGACAAGGCGATGAAAGAGAGTTAATATGGAAAATATGAAAATCAAGGAAATTACCGTTAGTCTTAGTGGTGTTATTCCCGTAGCGGCTTATGAGAATCTGCGGCCTGGTTTTTCTATAACTGTTGAGCCGACTGATGGCGAAAATCCAGAGAAAATCATTGATGATTTGCAGCAATATCTTCACACAGTTTTTGAGAATGAATCCAACAGAGGTAAGGCCGATTTAATTGATAAGCAATACGCCAATATCAGATTTCGTGAAAAGAACGGCAAAAAATATCCATCAGTAACAAGTATTCTTAGTTGGGATAAGGATTGGCATATTACTGATGATGAGCTTCGGCAATATGCTTCTCGCGGAACAATAATGGACGCCCTAATAAGCGTATTTTTAATAAAAGGCGAATGGCTTGACCCAACCCAGGAGCAATCATTAAGGGAAGAAGTATCTGTTCTTATGAGTGGCAGTTTGATGTTGACGTGGGAACAATGTTCCCATAAAGCATTTATGGCTCAATACCGGAAAAAGATTGAAGCCGAGAAGTTTCACGGCACTGTTTTTAATGACGAGGCATTGTACTCTGGAGAATGGGACATACTCGGCAAATACGATAATGTAAGGTCGATAATGGACATCAAGCATGGGCAATGGGATATGAGACAGCTTGCAGCTTATGCGATATGCGAGAAAGATATAGAGCAGCTTGTAATCCTGCCTGTTGGCCCAACCGATAACAAATGTGGATATAAACGACCTGTAGTTTGCGATACAATACAAAAGGAATTCGAGGAGTTTTTGAAAGCAAGGGCGAAATTCAAACAAAGATTTGGAATATAATGGGAGAATGAAAATGGCAAAGCATGGTATGAACAAAGGCGTCCCAAATTGCCCTGAATGTGGCGGCAAAGGTATGTGTGATAATCATAAACGCGAATATCTGAAATGGGTTTACGAAACAGCCCGTGACGAATATTTTGTTGCACTTGAAGATTATCGGTTGAAACTTGAAGAAAGGATAAAGCAGAATGATAGCACAAATAAAACAACAACCGATTGATAGTTGGGTTGATTTTGGTTGCCAAATAAAAGAAGTCAAAGAAATAAAGCAGCGCACGAAATCTAATTTAAGTAAAACGCCAGGTCAGCAATACAATGTCCAGAAGTTGATTGTTCAAGATGATACAGACGCAATCAGTATATGGGCTTATGCTACTCAACAGTTTTTGCCAAACCAAATCATTACTGTTCACGGGATGCTCAAGGAATACAAAGATGCACGATATTTGGATTATTGTGATGTCAAGCCTGCTGGCCAAAACACCCCACAGGATACCCCGCCAGCGTCCCAGAATGCCCCACAATCGACGAAAGCCCTTGACGTGGGTGATAATGACGTTGAAATCAGGAAAAGCGTAGTTTGTGCCTATATTGCGGCAAGACACAGGCCAGAGATAAAAGAAGTTGAGCATTGGATGAAATATATTCAGAGTGGTATAGACCCTGATGCTGCTCAATACAAAGCTAACCCTAACTATGTAGGCGATGACCCGCCGCCGACAGGAGACGGGGATATTCCATTTTAATTATGATACCTGAATTTCACGGAAAAATTAATGAGGGCTGGTTTTTATTTAATAAGCCCAAAGTCTTTGCAGCCTATACAAAAGGATTAAAAGACGGCGATTACTATACTACTCTGCACAAGGTCAAAGGTTCGCCCAAGACCCTTGAGCAGCTTGGTTATTTCCACGCCGTTATAGTGCCTACGGCGCATAAACAAATGATTGAAGATGGTAACGATACGGTGAAATTCGAGATAGACGGTAGGGAAAAAGAATTACCCCTGACCGAAGATATGGTTGTTGTAATACTCAAGGAAGTTTGGGCAAGGAAAACAGGCGTCAAGGTCAAGAGCAAGGCGGATATGACCAAGCTGGAAGCGTCTGAATTGATAGATATTAGTATTAGATGGTGTGCGGAATTTCTGCATTGCTCGATACCCGAACCATCGAAACTTTAAGAAAGGATTAGTTATGCACGAACGTAAGTACAAAATTATGGATGGTAAAATAGTCAAAAGGGATGGGGAAAAGCCTATCCCTGACGATGAGCCATTATTCATTTTTAGGGCAAAGGACAGAAAGGCCTTAGCTGTTTTGGTTGCCTACAATATGATTTTAGACAATCTTAACCAGAAAGAGGAAGTAACCAAATCTGTAAACGATTTTCGGCGGTTCCAGGAAGAACACCCTGAAAGAATGGCAGAACCAAGTCCTTGAAAACTTAAAAAGGAATAAGTTATGAAAAATGTACAAGTGAAAGTAATAGAAAATTGTTTTGGAGAGGCTTGGTGGTATGGAATTTATGAGGGTAAGAAACAGCTTATGAAGTTTAATTCCTCACCTTATAGTTGGTTCACTAAAAAAGCTGCTATCCGCAACGCCAAGGCAATGGCCAAGCGGATAGGCATCAAATACGACCCTGAAATAGTGAAACAAAAAGGTTGTTGACAAAGTTGAATTCTCCTCTGGAGCGCAAAGAAGTAGGGCGGGGGATTGATAGGATTGACCTGTATCCCCTGCTTTTATAAAAGGAAGCGTAATGGCAAAAAGAAAATTCAGCAAAAAAGCATTTAAGCTCTGGCTTGATTGTATTGCGAAATTAACTTGCAAAACAGACGATAACTTTACTTGCCAAATGCAATTATCTGATAATTGTGCCGGAACGATGATGCCGTTGGATTTTAACTGTCAGTGGTGTCATATAAAATCAAAGAAAAGCTATAACGTCCGATGGTTAGCTGAGGATGCTATCACGGGTTGTGGGTCTTGCCACACTTACGCACACGACAATCCAGATGTTTTTATTAGATGGTTTACTAAGAATTACCCACACAGGATAAAGATAATTGATGAAGCTATGCGTAAGCCAAGCAAAACTTGGTACGAATCAGATTTCATAGCAATGGAGAGAGAACTGCTAATAGAGGCAAAACGAGTAGGCGTTGATTATCTCAATGCTCCAATTATGAACAGATGGCGAGCAAGACTGAAACGAAAGTTAGAGAGTCTATGATAGGTCAAGAATGATACCAGAGAATAAGATAACAAAATGGCACAACTGCTACGGTGAGTCTTGGAAGGATATAATCGTCCCAGAGGCATTTTCCCATCCGGCCAAAATGTCATACGGCCTCCTGAAGCGTATTTTAGCCCACGCACAGGAGCAGGGCTGGCTTAACGGTATTATCCTCGACCCATTCGGCGGTATCGGCTCTATGGGGATTCTGGGGGCTTATGAGGGCTATCAGGTGATATGTGTGGAGTTGGAGCGGAAATTCGTGGACTTGGCTATTGAGAATTTCGTTCTGCACGAAAACGCTTGGGAGAAATTAGGATGCCCCTTGCCTGTTATGATTCAGGGCGATTCCCGCCGACTGTGCGAGGTAGTAGAAAAGGCCGATTGTATTATTGGAAGTCCGCCCTTTGGCTCGTCTCTTGAAAGCAAAGATAGAGAATTTAGAGAAAAATCGACACCAGGTCGAACTAACCAGTGTTCAGATTACGGCCAGACCCCCGGCCAGCTCGGCGCGATGAAGCCAGGCAAAGTCGATATGGTGCTGTCGAGTCCGCCATACGCAGAAACCCTCAAGGGCGATGGGACACAGAACGAGACCGCAGCAGAATCGAGAGATAAACGCAGGACTCCGGGCGGTTCGTTAGGCCAGAGCCAGCGTACTCAAGGCTACGGCTCACAAGAAAATCTCGGCAATCTCAAGTCCGGCGATGTCGATTGCGTGATAAGTAGTCCGCCGTTCGATACCCACGTTGGCGGAGATTTAAGAGTGGATAACAAAAAAAGGAAAACAGGCGGAGACTTATGTATGTCAAGTGGTAAGAATTTTGGGCATAGCCCTGGACAATTACTACAGGAGCAAGGCGACACTTTCTGGTCTGCGGCCAAAATCATAGTAGAGCAATGCCATCAGATACTAAAGCCGGGCGGCCACGCGATATGGGTGGTCAAGTCATTTGTCCGCAATAAGAAGATTGTGGACTTCCCCGGCGACTGGCAGAGGCTCTGTGAGAACGCAGGATTCAAGACTGTCTGTATCCATCACGCGATGTTAGTAAAAGAGACTACGCACGAAACTTTATTCGGCCATACGGAAGTCAAGCGCAAAGAGAGAAAATCATTTTTTAGAAGGCTGGCCGAGTCGAAAGGTTCGCCAAAAATAGATTTTGAAGTTGTTTTATGTATGTCAAGGAAGGAGACCAAATGCAAGAAGTGATTGATTGCTTAGAAAACATAATCAGAATTATAAATACCCAACCATCAACTATAAGTGAAGGAGTTATCAGAGAGCAAGCCAACCAAGCCCTCGCCAAGCTCCGAGCAGCCCCGACAGAACTCAAATTACCTGTATTTATGCCTGATGATTACGATACCTTGTATTCGGTGGCTCAGGCTATGGCAAAGAAGGTTATAGCATTCCAAGCCCAAATAGAAGAACTCGAATCCGCTCTTGATATGGCAAAAATACATAATGCAGTCATTAAAAAGAATCGCAATGAGTTTTTTGATGAAACAGTAAAGCTCCAAGCCGAAATAGATAAATTAGTAGAAGGTCAAGAAGCGAAAAGAAGGGCTGGAAGCGGCGGAAAGGTAAATGATGGCACGATACGCTAAAAATACAACTGTTCCGGTGGCGCGTTCAAAACAGAAGATTGAGGAGCTTTTGGTATCCTATGGGATTGAGGAGTCTTTTTCGGGGAGAAGTCCTCGCGGGGATGGTATCGGTTGGAAATATCAAGGCAAGATTTATAAGATGAGCGTCCCAATACCTTCAAGAGACGAAAAAACAGAAAAGCAATATGAGCAGGAATTGCGCCAAAGATGGCGCATCCTGTATATGTCAATGAAGATGAAATTTGAGGAGATTGAAGCTGGCGTTATATCGTTTGAAGACCAATTTCTTGTCCAGATGAGCTTACCTGATGGTAGCACGGTAGCCGACTTTATGAAACTTCCTGAAAACACGGCAAGGCTTGAAAAAACCAAAATGCCTCGATTATTAACAAGTTAGAGGCTAAAAAATAAATAATTTTATATTTGCTTTTTTTGCTTGGTGGAGTAAGATAGCATTATGGTAACAGTGATACTGAAACATAGTGTGATAAAAAAAGCTCGGAGTAAAGTCTTCGTCACTGTTGCCTTCTCTGGGCTTTTTTCTTACCCCAGTCGTTACAATCCAAGCCAAAAAAGAGATGCTCGATGCACGAATATCCCACAAAAAGGAGCCTTGCTAACAGTCAAGGGCGTGGGGCAGCGGCGGAGAAAGGGCTTTCAGGAATGGTATCGCTTGTTGCAACAACAAGGACAAGGGGTTGAAGACGAAGGACGCTTCGTGGTAGGTCTGAGCCTAAATTGGATTTTAGGCAATCCTGCCCATCCTGAAAGTCCTTTCTCCGCTGTTGAAATAAGGCACCCAGCGAGAAATACGAGGTTATGAGAAAAGTCCTTTGCCTTGCTTGTATTTCT